>Ga0315906_10000036_pt1 | contig 189526 bp, 180 predicted proteins | sample LakEriMetagenome_4_FD_203526 | JGI IMG/M metagenome (GOLD analysis project Ga0315906, IMG submission 203526) | Freshwater fungal communities from buoy surface, Lake Erie, Ohio, United States - Buoy 2 MA122 | ecosystem: Environmental > Aquatic > Freshwater > Lake > Lake biofilm | place: USA...
TCTCGGCTTGCTTCAGGATTGCCATGATCTGGCTGTCGGTAAACCTTGATTGTTTCATTGCAGAACTCTCTTCCTCTATGGTTGAAAATTCTACTTCCGATCCCGTTTATTTGCAGGGGGTATTACCAAGGAAGCTGGCTTGTTGCGCACCAAGTAGTCGTTTAAATCAAGGCCATCTTCAGCATAGTCAGCCGCAGGCGATGGAAACCCGGCAGAAAGCCTGTGCGAGACCAAGCGCATGCGCTGCCTTGCTGGGGATTGCAGCAGAAGCAGGGGCGCTTGAGAAATATTCTCAGTGGGATGCTTAACTAAGGGGGCTTCAGAGTCTTGAATCATTGAACTGCTCACATTACATTTACTGTATATGTAACCAGTATAAATGGTTTTTTGAAAACTAACTCAATCTTTAAAAGAGCTTGCATCAACCAATCAAGGATCAACTGGTTCATTCACTTGAAATCATGATTTCAAGCGAGTACTCTTTAGCAAGTGTTACAAAAAGTGTTACAGAGGCGATTGCAAAAGAACAAGGGCCTAGGTTGTTACACCTAAGCCCTTGATTTATTTGGTCGGAATGAGAGGATTCGAACCTCCGACCCCTTGCACCCCATGCAAGTGCGCTACCAGGCTGCGCTACATTCCGAGAAGGCTGGATTATACATGAAACACTCAGGCTTTCAGGGCTTCACGCAAATTTAGCAATTGTTCTTTCAAAACTTCGCGATCAATCAAAATTGGTAGCGGCGCATCGCCAGCTGGACCATTTTTTTCCTGATCCAATCGGTTGCGCGCGCCGTTAATGGTAAAGCCATGTTCGTACAAAAGCTCACGAATTCTTCGAATGAAAAGCACTTCATGATGCTGGTAGTAACGACGATTGCCCCTTCGGGTAATCGACTTCAACTGGGTGAATTCTTGTTCCCAGTAGCGAAGTACGTGGGTTTTTACGCCACACAGCTCGCTGACTTCGCCAATGGTGAAGTAGCGCTTGGCCGGGATTGGCGGCAAGCTGGCTGTGGGTGGCGCTCCGTCTGCGTTTACGGTTTTTTGCATTGAGTGATCGGCTTGTACTTAAATAATTTAGTGAAAATTATTCAACCAAAGCTTTAAGTTTCTGGCTGGGATGAAAGGTTACCACTCTACGCGCTGCAATGGGAATCTCTTCACCAGTTTTTGGGTTTCTTCCCGGGCGCTGGGGTTTGTCACGCAGCTGAAAATTGCCAAAGCCTGACAATTTGACGGAATCGCCACCTTCCAGTGTGGTGCGAATTTCATCGAAAAATGCATCGACAAAATCTTTTGCTTCGCGCTTGTTCAGGCCAAGGCTATCAAACAACATTTCAGCCAGTTCAGCCTTGGTAAGGGAGCCTGAGGCGAGACCATCTTCAATCAGGTCCAGTCGGTCAGAGCGGGTATTGGTTTCGTTGCTTCGGTCGTCGTTCAACACAAATTGATCCACAGTGAGTTCTACCTATTTATCAATATTTATCGCAGGCGGGCTGCGCAACGCTGGCCTGCCTGATCAATCATTTTCTTTAACAATGGTTCGATATCAGCATCAGTCAAGCTGCGGTCGCCTGCTTGGAGGGTTAACCTGAATGCCAAACTTTTCTCATTTAGATTCAGACCCTTACCTTCTTCTTTTGGCACGAATTCATCAAAAAGGATAACCGATTTCAGCCAACCAAGGTTGTCATCTTTCACTTCCGTGATTGCTTTTTTTAGTTGTGCAGCAGCAATATTTTGCTCTACTACAAAAGCCAAGTCTCTCACCACAACCGGCTGCTTGGAAACTTCCTTGAAAGCGGGCAATTTGCGAGTGTTCAGGCCATCCAGTAACAGCTCGAACACGATGGGTGCCTGTGGCAAATCATATTCCTGTGCAAGCTTGGGGTGTAATTCACCAATAAAACCGATGGCCTGTTTGTTTACCAAAACACGAGCACTGCGGCCAGGATGCAATGCGGGGTGTTGATTTGGAGTATCGAAAGTTTCGAAGTCAACTTTGCGGCCATGCAGCAGTTGCTCCACATCGCCCTTCACATCGAAAAAGTCGAGTGCGCGATTGTTGCCTGCAGCCCATTGAAGCTGATCAGCCAGACCGTAGGCCAAGCCTCCTAATTTCCAGGTTTGTTTGAAACCGGCCACAGTTTGAGCACCTTCCTGCACTTTGTCGTCTTTCTCAAACACGCGTGCTACTTCAAACACACGAAGGCGATCAACACGGTGGCCCAAGTTGTGTTTCAACACACCGGTCAGGCTTCCGATCAAGGTGGAACGCATCACGCTAAGGTGGCTTGCAATCGGGTTCAACAAGCGCACTGGGTCAGTGTTGTTGTTAAAGTCGGCCTCCCACTGTTCGGGTGTAAAGCTATAGCTAACCACTTCCTGATAGCCCAGTGCAGCCACTTGGCGGCGAATTGCGTGGCGACTGATGTCGCCTTCCGCAGCGGGCAGCATTTTCAGTTTGCCCACGGGGGCGCGCAGTGGCAGGCTGTCGTAGCCCACAACACGAATCACTTCTTCAATCAGGTCTTCTTCAATATTAATGTCGAAGCGGTAGCTGGGCGGGTTGACTACATACGACGTGTTGCTGCCCTGCCCTTCAACATTGAATTGAAAGCCAAGCTTGGTAAATACATCTTTCACCTGCTCAACGGTGAAAGGCATGCCGATCACCATTTCCGCACGCGCATGGCGCAAGGTTACCGGCTTGCGTGTGGGCAGGTTCAACACCTGATCAACCACGGGGCCAGCCTGTCCACCACAAATTTCGATGATCAATGCGGTGATGCGCTCAATGTGCTCGGGGATGGTTTGAAAATCGACTCCACGCTCGAAACGATGAGAAGCGTCGGACGAGAAATTGAATTCACGCGCGCGCCCCACAATTGCGTCAGGGTGCCAAAAGGCTGCTTCCACAAAAATATTGGTGGTGCCTTCATTCACTGCGGTGTGGTCGCCGCCCATAATGCCAGCCAGCGCCTCCGGGCCGTTGGCATCGCAAATGACGCCCATGTGCGGCTTCAAAGCCACTTCCATGTCGTTCAGCAACTTCAACTTTTCGCCCTCGCGCGCCCAGCGCACCGTGAGGTCACCCTGCACTTTGTCCAGGTCGAACACATGGCTTGGGCGGCCCAGTTCCAACATCACATAATTGGAAATATCCACCAGCGCATTCAGGCTGCGTTGGCCGGCACCTTCGAGGCGATCGATCATCCACTGCGGCGTTTTTACTTGGTTGTTTACACCGCGAATAACACGCCCGGCAAAGCGGCCGCACAGGTCGGTATTTTCAACCTTTACATTGAGCGTGTCGGCAATGGTGGCAGCCACTGGTGTAAATGATGGCGCATTCAGCGTTGCGCCGGTTAATGCAGCAACCTCTCGGGCCACACCCCACACACTTAAACAGTCGGCGCGGTTGGGCGTCATTTTCAAGGTGAACTTCATTTCGTTCAACCCGAGCAGCTCGCGCACATTTCCGCCAACGGGGAAGTCATTATTCAGAATATGCAGCCCGTCAACATCACTCGGCACACCCAGCTCTTTGCCAGAACACAACATGCCACCACTTTCAACGCCGCGCATTTTGGTGGGTTTAATTTTGAATCCACCGGGCAGTTCAGCGCCAGGCAAAGCGCAAGGCACTTTAAGCCCCTCTGCCACGTTTTGTGCGCCACACACTATTTGACGCACATCGCCCTCGGCCACCTGCACTTGGCAAACACTGAGGCGGTCAGCATCGGGGTGCTTGTCTTTTTTAACAACCAAACCCACGACCACGCCAGAAAATTCCGGGGCCAAGGGTTCCAGTTCTTCCACTTCCAAACCCGCCATGGTGAGCTTGTCACCCAATTCTTGCGTGTTCAATGGGGTGTTGACGAGTGACTTCAACCAGGATTCTGTAAATTGCATCTTTTAATATCCAAAACTGGCTTGGTTAAACTGAATTGGGCTTAATTGAACTTAGTTGAACTGCTGCAGAAAACGTACGTCGTTTTCATAGAACAAGCGCAAATCGTTGATGCCATAACGCAGCATGGTTAAGCGATCGGGACCCACGCCAAATGCAAAACCGGTGTAGGTTTCGGGGTCGATTCCTACATGGCGCAACACATTCGGATGCACTTGACCGCAACCGGCGATTTCAAGCCACTTGCCCTTGTTGGGGCCGCTGGTGAAAGCCATGTCAATTTCCGCAGAGGGTTCAGTAAACGGAAAAAACGAGGGGCGAAAACGAATGGTGATGTCGTCGGTTTCGAAGAAGGTTTTCAGGAAGTCCATGAACACCGCTTTCAAATCAGCAAAACTCACCCCTTCATCAATCCACAAACCTTCAACCTGGTGAAACATGGGTGAATGGGTTGCATCGCTGTCCACGCGGTACACGCGGCCTGGCGCAATAATGCGAATGGGCGGCTTGTTAGTTTGCATGTAGCGCACCTGCATGGGCGAGGTGTGCGTGCGCAGCAGGTTGCCGCCGGTGCCCTCTACGTAGAAGGTGTCGTGCATGGAACGCGCGGGGTGGTTCTCCGGCGTGTTTAGCGCTGTGAAATTGTGAAAGTCGGTTTCAATTTCAGGGCCATCGGCCAAATCAAATCCAATGGTGGTAAAAATTTCTTCAATGCGTTCAAGTGTGCGCATGGCGGGGTGCAATCCACCTGTACCACGCATGCGACCAGGCTTGGTTACATCGATTGCCTGGGCTTGCAATTTGGCTTGCATGGCAGCGTCGGCCAGCGCCTGCCGCTTGGCGTTCAATACTGCCTCAACCTGTTGTTTAAGTTGATTGATTTCTGCGCCGCGGGTTTTCTTTTCTTCGGGCGACAGCGCTGCCATGCCTTTGAGCAATTCGGTCACTTTGCCCTGCTTACCCAAAAACTGGGCCTTGATGTTTTCAAGACTGGCTGGGTCGGTTGCCGAGGACATGGCCTGTTCGGCCTCGGTAAGAATGGCTAAAAGCGATGCATCCATGGGTATTGGTTCGGTTCTTTTTTGAGATTGGAACGGCTTTAATCAGAGCCCTGAATTGTAACGCCTGAAAACAAAAACGGAGCCCGAGAGCCCCGTTTTTATTAGTCTTTTCGCCAACTTAAGAGAAATACTTAAGTAACGAATATTTGACTTGGCTGGTGAATTACGCTTGCGCTGCGCGCACTCGACCCACGATGGCAGCGAAGGCCGCTTTGTCGGTCACCGCCAGGTCAGCCAGCACCTTGCGGTCCAGGCCAATGGCAGCTTTTTTCAAGCCATTGATGAATACGCTGTAGGTCATGCCGTGTTCACGCACCGCGGCGTTGATACGGGTGATCCACAGTGCGCGGAATACGCGCTTCTTGTTGCGGCGGTCACGGTATGCATACTGACCAGCACGCATCACCGCTTGCTTGGCAACGCGGAATACATTGTTACGACGGCCGCGGAAGCCTTTGGCTTGTGCGATTACTTTTTTGTGACGGGCGCGAGCCGTTACACCACGTTTTACTCTAGGCATTTGACACTCCTCCCTTTATGCGTAAGGCATCATGTCGCGTACACGACCGATGTCTGATTTGTGAATCGTTTCCATGCCGCGCAATTGACGCTTGCTTTTGGTCGTTTTCTTGGTGAGGATGTGGCGCTTAAAGGCGTGGCCACGCTTGATCGATCCGCTTGAGCGGACCAAGAACCGCTTTGCAGCGCTCTTTTTGGTCTTCATCTTGGGCATCTTGGTGCTCCTAATGCTGCTTGCAGGTGGCTTCGACGAAGCACTTTTTTAACCTGGTGGGCAATTGTTGTGTTGCACTTTTACACGCAATACAGCAAGCCCGCGATTATAACGCGGGTTTGCTGTAGCGGGCAATATTTTTGAGAAATTACGCTTTTTTGCGTGGTGCAATCATCATGACCATTTGGCGACCTTCCATTTTGGGCATCTGTTCAACCACCCCAAACTCATCGAGGTCAGTGCGAACACGCTCCAAAAGACGGGCACCTATGTCTTGGTGGGCCATTTCACGTCCACGAAAACGCAATGTAACCTTGCACTTGTCTCCGTCTTCAAGGAATCGGGTCAAGTTGCGTAGTTTCACGTTGTAATCGCCGTCGTCTGTTCCAGGTCGGAACTTGATTTCCTTGATTTGAACCTGTTTTTGTTTAGATTTGGCTTCAGCGGCTTTTTTCTGTTCTTGGTAACGGAACTTGCCGTAGTCCATCAGTTTGGCCACTGGGGGCACGGCCTGCGGCGCAATTTCCACCAAATCTACACCGCCTTCATCAGCCAAACGCAAAGCTTCCGATGTTTTAACGATGCCTAACTGCTCACCCTCAATTCCAATGAGGCGCACTTCGGGGATACGGATTTCCTCGTTAATGCGATTTTTCTTTTCTGCTACGATGTCTAGCCTCTTTCTTCTGGTTAAATAAAATCAAGCTCGGCTGTTGATTTCGCCCAGCAGGCGCTGAATGAATTCTTCAACAGGCAGTGAGCCCAGGTTTTCATTGCCGCGCAAGCGCACGGCAACTTGGTTTGCGTCACGCTCCGCATCGCCAATAACCGCGATGTACGGAGTTTTCTGCATTGTGTGCTCACGGATTTTACGATTGATCTTTTCATTACGCAAATCCGCCTCAACCCTAATGCCTTGTTTCTTCAACATTTGCACCACATTATGAGCGTAATTATTGTGCGCTTCGGTGATGGTTGCGACAACCACTTGAACTGGTGACAACCACAACGGCATGGCACCTGCATGGTTTTCAATCAAAATGCCGATGAAGCGCTCCATGGAACCAACGATGGCACGATGAAGCATTACTGGCACCCGGCGGCTGTTGTCTTCAGCCACATACTCAGCACCCAGGCGGCCTGGCAACTGAAAATCCACTTGAATAGTGCCGCACTGCCATGAACGGCCGATTGAATCCTTCATGTGGTATTCAATTTTGGGACCGTAGAAAGCACCCTCACCCGGCAGTTCTGTCCACTGTACGCCACAGGCTTTTAACGCAGCGCGCAGGGAACCTTCGGCTTTGTCCCAGGTTTCATCGGTACCCAAACGCGCCTCTGGGCGCAGCGCCAGTTTTACATTAATTTCATTGAAACCGAAATCGGCATACACCTGCATGGCCACTTGGTTGAAGCGAGTCACTTCCTCTTGAACCTGGTCTTCGGTACAGAAAATATGGCCATCGTCTTGAGTAAAACCGCGCACACGCATAATGCCGTGCAAGGCGCCGGAACTTTCATTGCGATGGCAGGCGCCAAATTCGCCGTAGCGCATGGGCAAATCGCGATAGGAACGCAAATCGCTTTTAAACACTTCAATGTGCCCAGGGCAGTTCATCGGCTTTAATGCGTAATCGCGCTTTTCCGATTCCGTGGTGAACATGTTTTCTTTGTAATTTTGCCAGTGGCCCGACTTTTCCCACAATTTGCGATCAAGAATTTGCGGGCAACGAATTTCCTGGTAACCACCATCTACGTACACTTTGCGCATGTACTGCTCTACTTGCTGCCACAGCGCCCAGCCTTTCGGGTGCCAAAACACCAGCCCGGGCGCTTCGTCTTGCATGTGGAAAAAATCCAGCTGCTTGCCCAGTTTGCGGTGGTCGCGCTTTTCAGCTTCTTCAAGGCGGTGCAGGTAAGCGGCCAGGTCTTCTTTCTTGGTCCAAGCGGTGCCGTAAATACGCTGCAACATTTCATTGTTGGAATTGCCACGCCAGTAAGCGCCGGCCACTTTCATCAATTTGAAGTGCTTCAGCTTGCCGGTATTGGGCACGTGGGGCCCACGGCACAGGTCGATGAATTTGCCTTCGCGGTACAGCGAAATATTTTCATTGCTGGGGATGCTGGCAATAATTTCAGCCTTGTAGTGTTCGCCCTGGTCTTTGAAAAACTGCACGGCATCGTCACGCACCCATTCTTCCCGGGTAACCACTTCATCAAGCTTGGCCAGCTCGTTCATTTTTTTCTCGATCGCTTCAAGGTCTTCAGGAGTGAAGGGGCGCTCGTAGGAAAAATCGTAGTAGAAGCCGTCTTCGATCACCGGGCCGATAGTAACCTGCGCCGTAGGAAACAACTCCTTCACTGCGTAGGCCAGCAAATGGGCGGTTGAATGGCGAATGGTGTCCAGGCCTTCTTCGTCTTTTTCAGTGACGATTGCCAGGGAGGAATCGCTTTCGATGGTGAAAGAAGTATCAACCAGCGTGCCGTTCACCTTGCCGGCCAAGGCGGCTTTGGCCAAACCTGCGCCAATGCTGGCGGCAACTTGGGCAACTGTCACAGGGTGATCGAAAACACGTTCGGATCCGTCAGGCAGGCGGATTACTGGCATATGTACTTCCCTTACGAAGGTATTGGCTTGGTTTCTTTTTCAGCAACCCTGTATTTTAGCGGGTAGACGCGAGGAAGGGGTTCGTGAAGTTGTCGAATGACAACAAAAGCTTGGGAATTTTAGTGGTAGGACCGACTGGAATCGAACCAGCGACCTCTGCCATGTCAAGGCAGCGCTCTAACCAGCTGAGCTACGGTCCTAAAGAAGAGTGCGAAATATACACCAGTGAGGCCGCGGGGGCAAGCCCGATCGCGCTTGACAATATTTCTGACAACAACTATTGTCATATTCAATTTTACCCCCCCATTCACCCCACAAGGAAAACAAATGGCCATCAAAGTAAGCCCCCAATCGTTTGAATCCATGCGCAAAGTCATGAACGGCTTCTGGATTGTGGTTCCGGCCTATTTGTTGATTAGCCTGGTTATGCCTTTCCTGCTGGTTTTGGCTGCTTTGCTGCTGGTTGCCCACACACTGGAACTGCCGATTGCGTTCTTGCGCCTGCGCGGAAAAAACCTGCCCACCCTGGAAGTCGTGTCTAAAACCCTGCTGTATGGCTTCACATGGTGGTTACCAAAAAGCCTGGAAGCAAAATAAAGCAAGTTATACAGCTTTGGTGAAACCGGCTTTTTTGTAAAAAAAGAGTCATGTAACCGTCACAAGGCAGTCAAATCGAGCGCGTTTAATGGGGCCATGACAAGAACATGGACATTAAAAATGCGCTCGAATCAGTTGAATTTCCAGCAGCGACTTGCCGAACAACTGTTTGCGAAAGCGACCACTGAACAAAACACTGCGGCAAATGGCCAGCAGCAAATATCTCAAACTGATTGTTCCACTGACGAGCCGGGGTGCAACAAATACCGCACCATCTGGATTTCAGACATTCACTTGGGCACGCCAGGTTGCCAGGCCGATGCCCTGCTCCACTTCCTGAAACACAATGAGAGCGACACCTTGTATTTGGTGGGCGATATTATCGATGGATGGCAGTTGCGCAAAAGCTGGTTTTGGCCACAAAGCCACAACGATGTCATTCAAAAGGTGTTGCGCAAGGCGCGCAAAGGTACGCAAGTGGTGTTTATTCCGGGCAACCACGATGAAGCGGCCCGCCAGTTTGCCGGTATGACCTTCGGCGATATTCCGATTATGGACAATGCAGTGCACGTAACCGCAGATGGTAAACGACTGTGGGTAGTGCACGGCGATGAGTTTGACCAAGTGGTGCGCTATGCCAAATGGCTGGCGTACCTGGGCGACACGCTTTACAACTTTGCGTTGACCATGAACCGCGTATTGAACAACATTCGAATCAAGCTGGGTTACCCGTATTGGTCGCTGTCGCAGTTTTTGAAACAGCAAGTAAAAAACGCAGTGAACTTTATTCTTGAATTCGAGCAAGCACTTATTCATGAAGCCAAACACCGTGGCTATGACGGCGTGGTGTGTGGGCACATTCACAAGGCAGAAATTAAACAGGTGGATGGCTTGCTGTACTGCAACGATGGCGACTGGGTTGAAAGCCTGACTGCGCTGGTTGAGCACCCCTGTGGCAAGCTGGACATTGTTCACTGGCCGCACCGTGAGCTGCCGGCGCGCAAACAAAAAGCGCTTGCACACTCGCTGGCGGAGTAAGGCAACATGCGAATACTGATTGCAACCGATGCATGGGCGCCGCAAATAAATGGTGTGGTACAAACGCTAAGCCAGGTGGTGGCAAAACTTGGCGCGCAGGGCCACGAGGTACGGGTGATACACCCGGGCTTGTTTAAAACAATTCCCTGCCCCACCTACCCTGAAATACGATTGGCCCTGTGGCCTTTAACACGCCTGCGCCATGAACTGGATGATTTCAAACCACAGGCTGTGCACATAGTGACTGAAGGGCCAATTGGCCTTGCCATGCGTTTGTTGGTACACCGCCGCAAACTGCCTTTCACCACGGCATACCACACTCAATTTCCAGAGTACGTGAAAGCGCGCGCAGGCATTCCCATTCGCTTTACCGCCACATTGCTGCGCTGGTTTCACCAACCTTCCCACGCTGTGATGGTACCTACCTTGTCGGTTATCGAAACCCTGAAAAGCCGCGGCTTGAACAATTGTGTGCTGTGGCAAAGGGGTGTGGATTTGAACCGCTTCAATCCAGAACAATCGGCCGCCAGCAAGCACATGACTTACAGCCCACGTAACCTGGAAACCGACGATACACAGCAGGTTGAACTGCTGCGCAAAATGAATGCCTGCAATATTGAAAAGCCTGTGTTTTTATACGCTGGCCGTGTGGCCGTAGAAAAAAACCTGGAAGCATTTTTAAGCCTTGAACTGCCGGGCGAGAAATGGATTGCTGGCGATGGTCCTGCCCGCAAAGCATTGGAGAAACAATTTCCGCAAGCCAAGTGGTTTGGCATGCTGAACCATGCTGCGCTGTCGGAATTGTACAAACGTGCGGATGTGTTTGTATTTCCCAGCATGACCGACACATTCGGGCTTGTGCTGCTTGAAGCCATGGCCAGCGGTTGCCCGGTTGCTGCGTTTCCGGTGAACGGCCCGCTGGATGTGGTTGGGAATTCCGGTGCAGGCGTGCTGGACTGGAACCTGAAAAAAGCAGCCATGGCCGCACTAAAAATTGACCGTGATGTGCCTTTGAAACATGCCAGTACCTTTACTTGGGAAAATTGTGCTGAACAGTTTCAGGGCTACCTGGCGCCAATTGGGCTGGCGAGTACCGCCCCCAAAGCGTTATCAAGCAACCCCAAGCCTTTGTCTAACCGCCCCTGAAGCGCGCCCCTGAAGTTGATTGCCCCGTGAATTGCCTATAATAGACACAAATCATAAGCACCACACATAAGCACTGAGTGAAAACTCACAACTCATTCTCGGGAGCAATACAAATTGGGATTCCTAGCCGGAAAGAAAATTCTTATCACAGGCCTTTTGTCGAACCGTTCAATTGCCTACGGCATTGCGAAGGCCTGCCACGCGCAGGGCGCTGAACTGGCCTTCACCTATCAAACAGAGCGTTTTATCGACCGTGTTACCGACATGGCTGCTGAGTTCGATTCCAAGCTGGTATTTCCGCTTGATGTTGCCGAAGACACTCAAATTGAAAACCTGTTCACCGAACTGGCCAAACACTGGGATGGGCTGGATGGTTTGGTGCATGCCATTGGCTTTGCACCACGCGAAGCGATTGCAGGCGATTTTCTGGAAGGCATTTCACGCGAAGCGTTCCGAATTGCGCACGACATTTCTGCCTACAGCTTTCCCGCGCTGGCCAAAGCCGCCTACCCCATGATGCAGGGCCGTGAAGGCGCACTGCTTACTTTAAGCTACCTGGGCTCGGTGCGCATGGTACCGAACTACAACACCATGGGATTGGCCAAGGCATCGCTCGAAGCATCTGTGCGTTACCTTGCAGAATCACTGGGCCCCAAAGGCATTCGTGTGAATGGTATTTCAGCAGGCCCCATCAAAACACTGGCTGCCGCTGGCATTAAAGGTTTCAGCAAAATTTTGCATGCGGTAGAAGAGGCCGCACCACTGCGCCGAAATGTAACGATTGAAGACGTGGGCAACACCGCTGCATTCATGCTTTCCGATTTGGCACGCGGCATTACCGCTGAAATTACTTATGTAGACGCAGGCTACAGCACAGTGGTAGGTGGCATGGCAGAATAAGGAATCCATTTCCTTAAACGTTTCACCCACAGGCGGTATCAAGGTGAATCAAGTTCATGCATATACAACAACCCTCGCAGTGGCGGGGGTTTCAAAAACACTCGGTGGCGTAAAACTGTTCACCGAGGTCAGCCTTGAATTGCAACAAGGGCAATCTCTGGCAGTTATCGGAGAATCGGGTTCAGGCAAATCAACCCTACTCCACTTAATGGCTGGCCTGGATAAACCGGACACTGGCGAAGTGTATTGGGCTGGCAAGGCAATCAACCATTTAAGCACCAATGAAATTGCAGTCAAGCGACTGCGCCATGTTGGGCTGGTGTTTCAGGCTTATTACCTGATGCCGCACTTAACCGCGCAACAAAATGTAGAGCTGCCATTTTTGCTGGCAGGCCAGCAACCCGACCATGCACGATGCATTCAACTGCTGGAACAAGTGGGCATGGCTCACAAAGCAGGCAGCCACCCTCGGGTAATGTCGGGCGGTGAACAACAGCGCGTTGCAATTGCGCGCGCACTGGCCTTGAACCCGCCATTGATACTTGCAGATGAGCCCACAGGCAACCTCGATGAAGACAATGCCGAGCGTGTGCTGCAGGTGTTGCTGCAAGCCTGTTCATCGCAAGGTTGCGCCTTGGTGATGGTGACCCATTCTGCCAAAGCAGCAAGCCATTTGGACCAACGTTTGAGTTTGGCAGATCACCAATTGGTCAAAACAAACCCGGTTGACCACCTGGCCGCGCAACCTGCCAACAAGGTCTAAGCCATGGCCATACCACCAAGCATTGTCTTGAAACTGCAGCTTTTTGCGGGTGCCTTGCGCGACCAACCTGTGAAGTGGTTAATTGCTACAGTGTCTATCGCAGTGGGTGTGGGCCTGGGCTTTGCTGTGCACCTTATTCACAAACAGGCGCTGGACCAATTCAACAACGGTGTGCGGCAGTTTTCCGGGCAAGCCGACTTGCAGTTGTTGCCACACAGCACCCTGCTGCCTGAAACAAGTCTGGAACAACTGGCTGCCCTGCCTGAAGTGGCTGTGGCTTCACCAATTATCGACATCACAGTGCCTGTGCAAGGCATGGACAAGCCATTGCGCTGGCTTGGGCTGGATGTGTTTACAGCTGCAGCAGTTACGCCCAACTTCATTGGGCAAAGCAGTGATGAAACAAGCGATGACGCGCAACAAGGCGATATTCCGCTGCTCAGCACCAACAACGTATTTGTTAGCCCGGCACTGAAAGAACAACTGCCGAGCGAACAAACAACGCTAACAACACTGCACAACAACGCAAGCCAACAGTGGCAAGTGGCGGGTACGGTACCCGCAGCAGGAGCCGGTCAACCTCTCGCAGTGGCCGATATTGCAGCTGTGCAATGGCGCTTGGGCACGCTGGGACAAATATCGCGGATCGATTTGAAACTTCAAGAGGGCATAACACCTGCAAGTTTCCAGCAAAAATACAGCGATGCATTTGCCGAACTGGGCCGCCTGGAAACACCCAGTGAACAAGGCACACGTGGCGCCAGTGTGTCGCAGGCCTACCGTGCCAACCTGTCAATTCTGGCCATGGTGGCCTTGCTCACGGGTGGCTTTTTAACTTTCTCAACACAAATGCTGGCAGTGGCGCAACGTTCACGACAGTGGGCACTGCTGGCAGCTTTGGGTGCGCGGGCGGGTACATTGCGCATGCAGGTGTTGTTTGAATCAGCATGTTGCGGTTTGGTGGGTGGTGTGTTGGGTGTGGCTTTGGGTTGGGGCCTTGCACTGGCAGTGGTGCGTTACCTGGGTGTTGACCTTGGCGCAGGTTACTTTCAAACGGCACAAAACACCGTAAACCTTCCTCTCCTAGATAGTTTTTTGTTTGCTGGTTTTGGCATGGCGGCCACTTTGCTGGGTGGTTTGTCCCCTGCCTTGCAAACAGGACAAATGGCCTTGCACCAACGTTTGCGTGCAGGCACTGAAGAAGCAGGCCTGCAGTTTGCCAACAAGGCGCATTGGGCAGGCTTGCTGCTTTGCGCAGTGGCCGCAGCCTGCCTTTTCATTCCACCCTACGGAAATATTCCAGTGGGTGGTTACCTTGCTGTGGCCTTTGGCTTGTTTGGCGGCATTGCCATGATTGGCCTGGTGGTGCGCGGCATTATCAGACCACCTGCACAACTTGCGCAGGTGGCCGACTTGGCAAAATCGCGCCTGGCCAGTACGCCAAACTTGTTGGCTGTGGGGCTTTCAGGAGTAGTGGCCAGCTTTGCGCTGGTAGTGGCCATGCATGTGATGATTTACAGCTTTCGCCATTCGCTGGATAACTGGCTTACACAGGTGCTGCCAGCGCCTTTGTATGTCAAATTGAACAGCGCGAGTATTCCCGTATTTCCGGATTCCTTTCAACAAAAAATAGCGGATTTGCAGGGTGTTGAACTGGTTGAATTCTGGGGGCAACAATCGATTGTGCTTGATCCGAAACGCCCCGCAGTTGAATTGATCGCAAGGCCAATTTCCGTTGAGGCTGCAAACCAGCGCCTGCCCATGACAGGCACCACAATTGCCGAACCCAAAGCCGGCACACTGCCTGTGTGGGTCAGCGAACCCATGACCGATTTATATGGCCTGAAAGCGGGCAGCACGATTACCTTGCAATTGGACCAGGGTGTGCGTGTGCCCACCACAGTGATGGGCGTGTGGCGCGATTACACCCGCCAGCATGGCGCCATTGTGTTGCCCAAAACAGAACTTCTAAAGCAATTCAATGTGCAGTTTAAAAACACACAAGGCGCTGTATGGCCACAAGACAATGTGAGCGTGAAAGATACGGTAGCGCGCATTGAACAGGCCGCCAGCACCACACCCCTTGCACAGAAAATTGACTTTGCCGAACCTGGCGAAATTCGACAACTAAGCCTGGGTATTTTTGATCGCAGCTTTGCGGTTACCTACCTGCTGGAAATTGCAGCGGTAGTAATCGGCCTGTTTGGTGTGGGCACCACATTTTCTGCAATGGCCTTGCAGCGCAAGCGCGAATTCGCCTTGCTGGGTGCCATGGGCGCCAGCCCAAACTGGATATTGAAACTGATTGCACGCGAAGCGCTGATTGCATCGGCAGTGGCCGCTTTGGTCGGTTTGATTATTGGCTTGGCATTTGCGGCTATTTTAATTTTTGTGGTGAACCCGCAGTCTTTCCACTGGACCATGGAATGGTTCACACCATGGCGCGACCTGGCGGCAATGGTGCTAGTACTGATTGCCATGAGCAGCGCCACAGTTACCATGGCCTTGCGCAACAAACTGGGCACGCAACTTGTTGAACAATTAAAAGAGGACTGGGCATGAAGCGGCGCGACTTGTTGAAAGCCGGCCTTGGCCTGCCACTGTTGAGTACCCTTTCTGGTACGGTGCTTGCCGAACCTGGCATGCAGCGCGTTTATGCCCAACCCAATGCCAGCCTGCCGCCCACCCTGCCCCGTGATCATGGTGCTCACCCCGCATTCAGAACCGAATGGTGGTATTTCACGGGCTGGTTTGAAAGCCCTGAACTGGACGAACCATTCGGCGTGCAAATTACATTTTTTCGATCAGCACCGAATGTGAACGTGCTGAACCCCAGCGCCTTTGCACCCAAACAATTGTTGTTTGCCCATGCCGCTGTGGCCATGCCCTCGGTGGGCAAGTTAAAGCACGATCAAATTATTCGCCGTGCAGGCAGTGGTGGTGCTTTGCTTCAAAGCACCAACCAGCAAGTATTGAACATTCAAATGCCGGGCTGGCAATTGCAAACTGCACAAGGTGATCAATGGCAATGCAACATTCAAACCCCACAGTTGAGCATGAATTTGCGCATGGAGCAAACACAAACACCGTGGATGCAAGGCCAAGGTGGCTATTCACAGAAAGGCCCCAAGCCCGAGCAATCGAGCTATTACATTACCCTGCCCCACATGCGCTGCAACGGCACTATTCGCATTGAAGGCAAAACACTGCCAGTGCAAGGCAGCTTCTGGATGGACCATGAGTGGTCAAGCACCGTGCTTGCCCCCAATGCACAAGGCTGGGACTGGGTGGGTTTGCATGGCAAACAGGGCGAAGCCTTGATGGCTTTCCAAATTCGCGACCGAGACAATGCCAAATCACCCGTGTGGACCCACGCAGCACTTCGACAGGCTGATGGCAGCGTGCGTAATTTCAAACAAATCAAATTCGATGTGTTGAAGCAATGGAAATCGACACGCACAGGCATTGACTATCCGGTTTCACAAAGGCTGGTACTCGATGATCAAGCCTTTGAATTGGAGCCTTTGTTTGATGATCAGGAACTGGATGCACGGGCCAGCACGGGCACCCTGTATTGGGAAGGCGCTGTGCGTGTAAAAAGCGGGAATGTTTCCTCTAGCAATACTTCACCTTGGGGCCACGGCTACCTTGAAATGACGGGATATGATCGCCCCATGCAACTTTAAGTCAAGCTAAGCGCACCGTATGAGCAACACCAACAAACTTCAAACCCTGGGCTCCACCCTGGCCTCCCTGGTCAGCCCACAAAAGGGCTGGGCTCTTGCCGCACTGGGTGCGCTGCTGCTGGGTTCGGCAATGTCATTGACCATGCCGGTGATGTTTCGCTGGCTAATCGACAGCGGCTTTTTGGCCGGTAAAAACCCGGAAGGTTTAAACAGCGCGTTTGGCTATATTTTATTGCTGGTGTTTGTTCTGGCCATGGCCAGTGCGGTGCGGTTTTATTTGGTGACCACGCTGGGCGAACGCATTTCCGCAGACCTTCGCAACCGTGTGTACACGCACCTGCTGGTGCAACGCCCCGAGTTTTTTGAGACCCTGAAAGTGGGCGAGGTGCTATCGAGATTAACTGCTGACACCACGCTGATTCAAACACTGGTGGGCAGCAGTTTGTCATTCTTTTTGCGCAACAGCCTCACCACATTGGGCGGCTTGGTGATGCTGCTGCTGACAAGCCCTTTGCTTTCAGGTGCTGTGCTATTGCTAGTGGTAGTAGTGATGGTACCCGTGGTTGTTTTGGCACGCCGAGTTCGCAAGTTGTCGCGAGCCAGCCAGGACAAACTGGCTGACAGCAGCGCAATTGCACAGGAAGTGCTAAACCAAATAACTACTGTGCAGGCCTTTAACCAGGAACACACCGAAGCTGCAAAATTTACAAGCTCAAGCGAACAAACCTACCAAACCGCACGAAGGCGTACAGTGAACCGTTCAGCCCTGTTGTTTGTGGCAATTGGTCTTGCGTTCGCCGGCTTGGTGGTAGTGCTGTGGATGGGCGCCAAGGCCGTGGCCGGCGGCGAAATGAGTGCGGGCGAGCTGGCCCAATTTGTTATGTACGCTGCCTTCGTGGGCGCGGGCTTTGCGGCATTGTCAGAAGTGCTGGGCGAATTCCAGCGTGCTGCAGGCGCTGCAGAACGACTGGTTGAGTTACTTAATCTGGACACCACCATTCACAAACATGGCCTGCCACCGCCACCCAAACAAGGTGGCTTCTTGATTGAGTTCAACCATGTCGATTTTGCTTACCCTTCTGCTCCCGACAAATTCATTCTTCAAGATTTCAACTTGAGTATTCAACGCGGCGAGACGCTGGCGGTGGTCGGTCCATCAGGCGCCGGAAAATCAACCTTGTTCAGCCTGCTGCTGCGCTGGTACGACGTGAACCAAGGTCAAATTCTGATTGAAGGCAAAGCGCTGGAAAGCCTGCACCTGGAACAGTGGCGGTCCAATTGTGCGTATGTGGCGCAGGAAGCTGTCATTTTCTCGGGCAGCCTACTGGACAACGTACGGTACAGTAAACCGAATGCAACTCCCGAGGAAATTAACAAGGCTTTGGCCGATGCAGCCGCCACCAATTTCGTAAACCGAATGCCCGAGGGTTTGAATACCAACGTGGGCGAAAAAGGCGTACGCCTTAGCGGCGGTGAGCGGCAACGGGTTTCGATTGCACGCGCTGTGTTGCGTGACGCCGGTTTACTGTTGCTGGACGAAGCCACCGCCAGCCTGGACGCAGAAAGCGAACAACTGGTTCAACAGGCGATAGAAAAAAGCCGCCATGGCAGAACCACATTGATTATTGCCCACCGCTTGGCCACTGTAATGGCGGCAGACCGAATTGTGGTGATGAATGAAGGCAAAATTGTGGAGATGGGCACCCACAAAGATTTAATGGCGCGGCAGGGTTTGTATGCCAAGCTGGCATCCTTGCAGTTTATTGATGAGAATGCGCAGAAGCTGATGGCGTAGCTTACTTACTCACTCAGCATGGTTTCCCCGCCCATTCGGCGTGGGTTTCAAGCGCTGGTTTATTAAGCCGGCTCAGCGCGGGTTTCAACTGCTGGTTGGTATGGCCCACTCGGCGTGGATTTCAATCACTCGCCTGAAAACCTGTTGATCCCTTTTTGTAATTCACACTGATTCAATCCGCTCGACAAAACTGAAGGTCGATCGGATTGTCAGCCTTTGGCTGAACATGGCGTGTGAATTCCAACGGGCAGGTTTTCTTGAAGGCGAAGCGATCGAAACACCGCTGCCGATTGGGCCGAAAACCCAGTGGTGATTTGCTGGGCGGTTGGAGATACGCGAAGGCAGCTTGTGCTTTGAAACCAACGGTGATCTGCCGGGTGATGAAGACTTGCGGGCGCTGGCTTAGGCCAACTCGGCAGTGGGATCGCTTGGGCTGCACTTCAAGAAAACCGCCCCGTTTGAATTGATTCGCAGCGTTCGGCTACATGCCGACAACAAATTCGGCCATTTGTTTTGCCGAATTTGGTGAGCAAGAAGCAATTCAACAAGGGACCAAGCGGTTTTCCGTGCGGAACAAGCGGCTCACGACGAGTTGGCTACAAACAAACAGCAGTACAAGCGCCCCACGACGAGCCAGCGTAAACCGCGCCAGACCTCTTTTTACATGGTCAGTTACCTGGCATCGCTTGCCTCGGCCGGGCATTACAGGTTTTCCCGCGAATGATCGGGATACCTGTCGAATTGATATCGCAACAAGGTAAACTTAAGGCACCAAAATCTCAAAAACTTGCAGCGAAATCACCATGCAACAGTACCTCGACTTGATGCAGCACGTGCTGGACCACGGCACCGACAAAATGGACCGCACCGGCACTGGCACGCGTTCCGTGTTTGGTTACCAAATGCGCTTCAATCTGCAGGAAGGCTTCCCCATGGTGACCACCAAGAAGCTGCACACCCGCTCTATAATTCACGAACTACTGTGGTTTTTGATGGGCGACAGCAATATTCGTTACCTGAAAGAAAACGGAGTCAGTATTTGGGATGAATGGGCCGATGAAAACGGTAACTTGGGCCCCGTGTATGGCGTGCAGTGGCGCAGCTGGCCTACGGCCGATGGCCGTCACATTGACCAAATCTCGCAATTGATGCAGCAAATCAAAAACAACCCCGATTCCCGCCGTCACATTGTGAGCGCCTGGAACGTGGCTGAAATCAACAACATGAAACTGCCCCCATGCCATGCACTTTTTCAGTTCTACGTGGCCGATGGAAAGTTGAGTTGCCAGCTGTACCAGCGCAGCGCCGACATTTTCCTGGGCGTGCCTTTCAATATTGCCAGCTATGCCTTGCTCACCCACATGGTGGCCCAACAATGCGATCTGGATGTGGGTGATTTTGTATGGACTGGTGGCGATTGCCACCTGTACAGCAACCACATGGAACAGGTTGCCGAACAACTCAGCCGCAAACCCTACCCCTTGCCCACACTGCACATAAAACGCAAACCCGAGAGTATTTTCGATTACAAGTTCGAGGACTTTGAAATTCTGAACTACACTTGCCACCCGCACATTAAAGCGCCAGTGGCGGTATAAAACATGAAGGTTTCCATCGTAGCGGCAGTGGCCGACAACGGCATTATTGGTATTAACAACAGCCTGCCCTGGCATTTGCCTGAAGACTTGGCTTTCTTCAAGCAAACCACTTTGGGCTGCCCCGTGCTGATGGGTAGAAAAACCTATGAATCCATTAACCGCCCACTGCCGGGTCGCTTGAATGTAGTTTTGTCGGGCAATGCAAGCTGGAAACCTGGCCCCGCGAAAGACGGTACACCGCGCAACATAATTACCTACCCCGCCCAGCTACCGGAAGGCAGCACCACCCAGATTGCAACAGCCACCAATTTGCCCGATGCATTGAAATGGCTTTCCGGCTTTGAACAAGTGTTTTTGATAGGTGGCAGCAATTTATACGAACAGGCTTTGGCACAGGACTTGGTCGACGAATTGATCCTAACTGAGATTCATAAAAGCTTTGAAGGCGATGCCAGCTTTCCTCAATGGAATCGCCAACAATTCAAGGAAGTGAATCGGATCGCCAATACCGCCACCCCGGAACGCGCTTGGGGCTTTGATTTTGTAAAATACGCGAAAGTTAGCAATTAATCAGCGAAAAGTTAAACCCTAGAATTAGGCCCGACAAGGGTTTAGAAGGAGTAATAAATGGCACGCACAGTAAACTGCATCAAATTGGGCAAAGAGGCAGAAGGCCTGGACTTTCCTCCAGCACCGGGAGAATTGGGCAAGAAAATTTTTGAAAATGTGTCCAAACAAGCTTGGCAAGACTGGCTAAAACACCAAACCATGTTGGTGAACGAAAACCGCCTCAGCCTAGCTGATGCACGCGCACGCAAGTACCTGATGGAACAAATGGACAAACATTTCTTCGGTGATGGTGCTGAACAAGCTGCGGGCTATGTGCCCCCAAGTAACTAAACAGCGACTTGGCGAATACCCAGAACCTGCTGTAGAGAAGATAGTTTAAAAAGCCCCTTAAAACAGGGGCTTTTTTTATTGCCTTGGCCGTTGCATACTAAAGCGGTCACCGGAGTTCTCAGCATGACCAGCTTCCAAGACAGCGTATTGTTTCGCTACTTTTTCTTTCACTGGCTATTTCGCGATGCAAGCGTGAATGAGGTGTACCAGCGATCCGCAGCCATCGCGCACAACAAAGCCAACCGCCACCATTTACTGGCCTATCTGCGGCGATGGATCGCTTTAATTTCGCTGATGTATTTCGCAGGCATAATACTTGAACAACTGAACTCCACCGTCTGCGTTTTTTTCTACACCGTAGCGGCACTCTGCTTTTGCACCATTACGGAAATAGCTGTAGCCTGGATTTTTCTGGGTCAGCGCGACAGATAACACCCCTAATCAATGCTTGATTTGATTCTTATTTAATCTGAAATTCTTAAACATTGGTTTAGCTTCGCGTATCCCCATTTTCCGAGCGATTCACACGCTCGTAAAGCGCCTTTGAAGCGTCTAGTTTGCTCTGCATTTTTTGTAATGTTAAGTTGCGGTCAAGCTTCGCTTTGTTAATTACTTCATTCACAGGTTGACGTGCCAATACAGCACCCAAAGCGGCAGTATTGGCCCAAGCTGGGCGAACAGCCTGGCCCAATTTAACAGCGGCAATGCGAGACTGGTCCAAGGCATGGACTGGTTGCAATTTTGGTTTGATGCCCAGTATTTGGCTGAATCGCTGAATTTCCTGAGTTGCTAGCCGATCATTCGGGCGGTTGTTTTGCAAGGCCGCGTCATGTTTATCGAGCAAATATTGCATCACGGCTTCACTGGCAGAACGGCTTTGCTTGCGAATGTCGGGCAACAGATTTTTCAGGGCATGGGTGGATTCCAGTGAATCCAGTGCGGAATAAGTCAGTTCGTGCGACCTGTCATTCTCAAGCCCGAATTTGCCCGCCACGGCAAATTGTTTCACAAAGCTGGTTACCAAACCAGCTTTCTGCTCGTCTCGAAGCCCAATCGAATCACTGTCTAGCCTGGACAGCACCTGTTTCCATGCACTGGCTGCTTCCTCCAGATAATTGCTGGTGCTGTTTTCTTTCTGTGATTGAATCACAAAGTGTTCAATCGCCGCTGGGGTTAGCAACACCGATGCATCGCGAACGCTGGCCAGCGGGTTTTTCTGCGTAATTGAATAGGCAGTTTGCAGGGTTTTTTTGGCACCAATCGGCCCCCAGGTACTAACTTCCCTGGCCACGCTTGAAGCAACTCGGCCCACGGCACCAACCGCGCCCCTGCCTACCATGGCAGCCCCTTCGGCCAGTGCGGGCATTGCCTTGCCCAATTTACTGATTTGGTCTTGCAGTGAAAGCTTTGAATCCAGATTTGAATTCAGGGTTGAAAGAGTGGACTCCTGCTTTGAATTCAGCTGTTCCAGATGTTCGGTTTGTTGGGCAACAATAGTGTTGGTTTGTTCTGCGAGAATGTTCAACTCATATTCTGCATTCCTGATACGGTGAGTCAAATCAATCACTTCGTACTGCTTGTCATAACGGGTAGTGCCAATATCTCCCAACTGATCCCTCCGGAGATCGTAGTCGCTCTTCAATTTAAATAATTCATCGTATACTTGCTGCGCTTGCGGGGAAAGAGATTGCCTGGCTTGTTCATTCCACTCCCACTCTCCACTTGTAATTACATAACTCTCAAATTCATCAACCGGTGGAGAATCTGGAATAGTTACTTGAATGAATTCATCAAATGCAGCTTGATTGTCTCCACTTTTGTACTCAATTATCAGTTGCTCGATTTCAGAATCTAAACGACCAACTTCATCTCTCGTTGCTTTATCAAGCAGATTAAGACCCTCAGCGAAAATTTCCGCTTCCAGTTTAGATACCTGCAATTGCTCCAATTCACTTTGAGCTTTCGAGAGTTCAGTATTTGCATCTTGTATAGCTTGAGTGGTGCTGTCGATTTCCTCCTCTATGGTTTGTGTGGTGCTATCCATTTGTGCCTGCAACTGTGGAATAGAGTCGGAGAGCTGATCTGCCAAATGGTCAAACCCTGCGATACCCGAACCATACAACACGGCATTTCCTGCTACCGAAGTGATTATTTTTTTCCAGTGTTTTGCACTCAAGCTGCGGCTTGCATCACTAAACTGGCCAATCGCATCGCTTGCCCACAGGGTTTTCAGAAACTCCATTTTCAGCTGACCGGTGGTATCAGCCTGTTTCACCAAATACTGTTTAATAAGTTTGTAAGCCTTGGTTTGCGGGTCCTGGCTGCGTGCCAAGCCACCTTTGGCAATTGTTTGCGGACTACTCAGCAGTTTGGCTGCCCTGAATTTGCCCATGTTCTGGGCCATGGTAGCCATTACCCTCAAGGTCAGTTCAGGATAAGCTGCACCTGGCCCTTTGAAATAATAGGATTGGATTGCATCCAGGGCTTGGCAAACCATTTGATTGTTGGACCTTGATTGCGCCAGCTCACCAAGCCTTTTCAGTAATACACAGCTTGCTTCGGTGAAATCAACTGGATCCAATACATGAGGGTATATTTTGAAAGATTCGACCAGCACTTCTACGTTGGCTGTTTGTAGTGCCTGAGTCAGTGCAGATCCCAAGTGGTCTTTCAGTGCCGTGAATACATGGCCGTCCGGAAAATTGTTATCCAACAAATATGCGTGTACACCATTGACCGCCTGTATATTTCCCCGTTTGGCTGACTCCGCATGCAGGCAAGCTTTTTCAAGATTGTTAAGTTCAGTCCAATCGATGCCCTCACATTGCGACTCGATGCCCGTTTTAAGTTTGTTGCGCTCCTCCTGGCCAAGGCCTTGGGTTATTGCTCGTGCATATAGCTTGATTGCAACATCAGCAAAGTGATCGATTTTCGACGGAGGGATTGTTTTTTGGTAGTTAGTAACCTGAATCAATGCGCCACGGCTGCTACCGGGAGCAATCGATTCCTGTTTGTCAAGAAAGGGCAAAACCAGTAGATCGTTCAAACCCTGTTTGAAAAATGGGGATTGAAGCATTGACTTCACATCAATCAAATTGTTTTCCAAAAGCAAGTTCAAACTGCCGGACTTTGCTTCCAGGTAAATGGGCAGCCGCGCTCGTACTTTTTCAATCAGTGCATTATTTCGTTCTACGGTTACAAAATCGTCATTGTTGGACAGCGAGAGCTCTGCATCGGTCAAATTCAACAGGCTTTTCTCATCAGAATTGAAAATCCCCTTGGCCAAACCCACTGCGCATTCGGGATTTGACAAAACCACGGCTACTTTTGAGACAGGTTCAATGTGATTCCTGAGCCTTGAAAACAAATTGGAATAAATTTGGTCTCGATTCAAACGCACCGGCATGAAGGTGTCTTCATCGGGATCACCAAAGTAAGCCCGGGTTTCGTGAAACAGTCCTTGCCCAGTGTCATCGCCCGGGGCACTTTCCTTGCCCTCGGTGTCAGGTACATGCGGGTGAAACAGCCCAACCACATCTGCTTTGTCTTCACCCATTTGTTTCAGCAAGCCGTAGGGGTCTTTGGCACCTTGTTCGTACACAGCATTTTCAATCGATTTAAGTACAGGTTCAATTTCCTCTGAAATCAATTGATTGATCTCATTGAGCATCAGGGTTTGGTATTCACCCTGATGATTGGACAAAAACTCGTATCTGCGCGCATCCCATCGCCGGTGAACCTGATTGCCAAGGTGAAGATGAGTTGATTGCCTCTCGATTTGAGAAAACAGCTTATCAACCACGCAAAGATGAAGCCTTTTGGGCAAGCTGCTTACCGAAGAAATATTCCTGCTAACCATCGAGATTCGCTCGTACATACCGTCCAGGCAATTCAATTCTGAAACGGGCAAACCCAAAATTGATTCCAGTGATGATTTGCTGAGGCTGGTATTTTTTAAGGCGAGTGAGGCCCCCAGAAACTGATTGAACGCTGCAAAAAGTTCCTCAGCCCTGGAAGCATTTCGCATTTTCTCGAGCAGGTATAAGCGAAGCCCGCCGCCTGCTTGTATCGCTGTTTTCGCATTGTCGGACAATAAACTCGCATGATCCTGCAACACGGAGTCCAGGATTTGATCGACTGCCGCACTTAAACCCATGCTTTTTGCCTGTGCAAATGGCATGAATTCCTGAGCACTTGCATCGTCGGTTTCCACCTCATTGGCTATACGCTGAAGATCAAATTCCAAATTTTTCGGAACCTGCATCTGCTTTTTGGCGCATGGCGGTAAAGTAAGTTGCGTTTTTTTGCCGGGCCTGGCAATTGATGTTACGTTTTCCACCGAGTTGGCTGAGTGGTTGAGTTGAGCTAACTCGATCATGAAGACCTCCAGACAGAACAGTACTTACAGTATTTAAAGGTGGATATTTATTTGTGAATGAAACAAGGCAATCAGTTTCCGGTTAACACTTCATTCTCTTGGGAACTTTTTGGCTGATGGATTTTAGAAAAGCAGAGAACTTTAAGTGAATTCAAAAATCGGGTTAAATTCACTTGAAAGGAAGATAGTTCGGTCAGATCGGGCAAAAACAAAAAAGCCCTCGACAAGAGGGCTTCGTGCTTATGATTGATTGGCTAAGGCGGCCTGGAACCTGGTTCGACAAAACACCAATTCAGATGATTGGATGTTAATTGCCCGAAGCCTCTTTGGCAACCACTTCAGGGCCCAAGTGGCGAACATCACGGCCTTTCACCATGTAAACCACATGTTCAGACATATTTTTGGAGTGGTCACCAATTCGCTCAATTGCTTTGGCGATGAACAGAATTTCAATAGAGCGGGAAATAGTGCGTGGGTCTTCCATCATGAAGGTGATTAGCTGGCGCAAAATCGCCTTGAATTCATCGTCCACCTCGATATCTGCCTTCACCACTTCTGCTGCAGAAACTGCGTTTACGCGGGCGTATGAATCCAGTACTTTGCGCAGCATGGCAATTGCGTTGCTGGCAATGCGGTGCAAATCAACTTTGGGTACAAAATGCTTGCCTGCATCGGCAATCATCATGCCCATGCGGGCCACTTTCTCGGCTTCATCACCGATACGCTCAAGGTCGCGGATCATTTTAATGGCCACGATCACCGAACGCAGGTCAACGGCAGCAGGCTGGCGACGCGCAAGAATGTGATTGCACATTTCATCTATTTCCAGCTCGATGTCGTTGACTTCTTTTTCACGACGAATTACATCTTTGAAAATTTGAGTGTCGGCTGCGCCCAAACCCTCGATGGCTGACACGATCTGATTCTCCACCAGGCCACCCATCTGTAGAACGCGGGTGCGCAGCGACTCCAGTTCGGCATCGTACTGTTTGGAGGTGTGTTCAGTCATTTGTCTTCCTTAACCGGATAATTGTTTTAACAATCCAATGTGACACAAGTAAATGACAAGAATTTGTCAAATCAAGCTACATCGATACTTTATTCTGCCATGTTCCGCGCAATTATTCAGGTCTTCGGCCCGCCTGTTTGGGTGATTAGAGCGTTTTTATGCCATTGGCTGTTGCAATTAGCACCACGTCAGCCCTGCGAATGGCAAAAAGCCCGTTGGTCACCACGCCTGGCCAGTGATTAATCTCCTTTTCCATCGCCACAGGGTCGGTAATTTTCAGACCGGCCACATCCAGAATAATATTGCCGTTGTCGGTAATAAAACCCTCGCGAAGCTTTACCTCTCCACCAAGCGCGGTAAGCTTGCGAGCGATTGCATTGCGTGCCATGGGGAGTACCTCGACAGGCAGGGGAAATGCGCCCAGCACTTGAACCAGCTTGGATTCATCGGCAATACAAACAAATTTATCCGAAATATCCGCAACAATTTTCTCGCGCGTGTTGGCCCCACCACCGCCCTTGATCAAACAATTGGCCGGGTCCACTTCGTCTGCACCATCCACGTAAATCGACAGGCTTTCTACATCGTTCATGTCAACAATTGGCACACCGATCTCTCGCAGCTTTTTCTCGGACCTTACCGAGGACGACACCGCTCCCTTTAGCTGAATGCCCGATTCGGCCAAAGCATCGATAAAACAATCAACCGTTGAGCCTGTACCTACACCCAGCACGGTGCCAGGTTGAACATAGGCCAGGGCGGCCTTGGCCACCATTTTCTTGAGGGAAAGAGCATCCATGGATAAAGAATTGGTCCTGTTGATGAATGGAAATAAATAGCAATTGGCTTAAACAAAGGAAAACAATCAGCGCCTGTTTGCCAAAGCTTCCTGAATGCGCTGATCAGTTTTGTACTGGCTCAGTGAATAAACCGCCCACAAAGCAGCAGGCACCCAACCAATCAAGGTAATTTGCAAGATAAGGCACACAACGCCCGCGATTGGACGGCCAATGGTGAAAAACAGCAAGAAGGGCAGAAAAATGGCGATTAGCAAGCGCATGAACAGCACCTCCCGTTGAAAGTTTAACGACTTACATTTTAAGGCCAGTTCAGGCAATTCGCTTGGGCTGGCAGTGAAATGAAAAAACCAACTGCGAACAGTTGGTTTTTTTTTGCACCGACAAACAATCGAGAAGTGGCTTATTTCTTCTTCTGCGCTGGCAAATCGGTGCACACGCCTTTGTAAACTTCGGCAGCCATGCCCACACTTTCACACAAGGTTGGGTGGGGGTGAATGGTTTTGCCAATGTCCACAGCGTCGGCGCCCATTTCAACAGCCAGGCACACTTCACCGATCAAGTCACCCGCATTCATGCCCACAATACCGCCGCCCACCACGCGTTTGGTTTCTTCATCAAACAGCAGTTTGGTGAAGCCATCATCGGCGTTGTTGGCAATGGCACGGCCTGAAGCCGCCCATGGGAATACGGCTTTGCCCACTTTGATGCCCTGGTCTTTGGCTTGGTCTTCAGTCAAGCCAACCCAAGCCACTTCGGGGTGGGTGTAAGCCACGCTTGGAATAACGCGTGCATCGAAGAACGCTTTTTCGTCAGCAGCAGCCTCGGCGGCCACATGGGCTTCATGCACGGCTTTGTGCGCCAGCATGGGTTGCCCCACTACATCGCCAATCGCGAAAATATTGGGCACGTTGGTGCGCATTTGCTTGTCAACAGGAATGAATCCGCGGTCTGTCACCGAAACACCCGCGTTCTCGGCACCAATTTTCTTGCCGTTGGGCGTGCGGCCCACGGAAACCAATACCATGTCGTAAAGTTGGGGCTCTTTCGGGGCCTGCTCGCCCTCGAAGGTAACCAAAATGCCTTTCTTGGTGGCTTCAACGCCCACAGTTCGGGTTTTCAGCATGATGTTGTCAAAACGCGGTGCATTGCGTTTTTGCCAAACTTTCACCAGGTCGCGGTCAGCGCCTTGCATCAAGCCATCCAGCATTTCCACAACATCCAGGCGCGCGCCCAGTGCGGAATACACAGTGGCCATTTCCAAGCCGATGATGCCGCCGCCAATAATCAACATGCGCTTGGGGATAAACGGCAGTTCAAGTGCGCCGGTTGAATCCACAATGCGTGGGTCTTTGGGAATGAAAGGCAAATGCACCGGCTGTGAACCCGCTGCAATAATGGCTTTGCTGAACTGAATTACTTGCTTGCTGCCGTCGGCTGCCACCACTTCAAGGTGATTGGCACTCAGGAAGCTACCCACACCGTGTACGGTTTTGACCTTGCGGCCTTTGGCCATGCCAGCCAAACCGCCGGTTAACTTGCCAACCACGCCCGCTTTGTGCGCACGCAGTTTATCAAGATCAATTTTGGGTTGGGCAAAGGCAATGCCGTGCTCGCCCATGTGCTGTGCTTCTTCAAGTACCTGTGCAGTGTGCAACAGTGCTTTGGAAGGAATACAACCCACGTTCAAACACACACCACCCAAGGTGCTGTAACGTTCAACCAGAATGGTGTTCATGCCCAGGTCGGCACTGCGGAAGGCGGCAGAATAACCGCCAGGGCCTGCGCCCAACACCAACACGTCGCAGGTGTGGTCAACCTGGCCGCTGTAGCTGCTGGCTGGGCCTGCTGCTACAACTGGGGCTGCCGGTGCTGCAACTGCGGATGCGGCAGCAGGCTTGCTTTCCGCTACCGGTGCAGCCGCCGCTGGCGCTGCTGAAGCACCGCCACCGCTGATTTCACAAATTTCGCTGCCTTTGGATACTTTGTCACCTACTTTCACAAACAGCTTGGTAACAACACCTTCATCAGAGGCTGGAATTTCCATGCTGGCTTTGTCAGATTCAACCGTGATCAAAGATTGCTCTTTGCTCACTTTGTCGCCCTCTTTCACCAACACTTCAATAATTTCTACGGAATCAAAATCACCGATATCAGGAACGATCAGTTTCATGTGCTCATCCCCTCACAGCAACACTTTGCGCATGTCGGCTAACACGCCGGCAAGCTCGGTGGTGAATCGGGCAGCCATGGCACCATCGATTACGCGGTGATCGTAGCTAAGGCTTAAAGGCAGTATGAGGCGAGGCTCAAATTCCTTGCCATTCCACACCGGTTTCATGGCCGATTTGGACAAGCCCAAAATAGCCACTTCCGGCGCATTGATAATGGGTGTGAACATGGTTCCACCAACTCCACCCAATGAAGATACAGTGAACGTGGCACCTTGCATGTCTGCACCCTTCAACTTGCCGTCGCGGGCCTGGGCAGACAATTCACCCAATTCATTGGCAATTTGTGCAAAACCTTTTTGGTCTACACCCTTGATTACGGGCACCACCAAGCCATTGGGTGTATCAGCCGCAAAGCCGATGTTCCAGTACTTTTTCACAATCAGTTTATCGCCAGCTTCGCTGAGCGATGCATTGAAGGCCGGGTACTTTTTCAGCACAGCAACACAGGCTTTCATCACGAAGGCGAGCATGGTCAGCTTCACGCCTTGTTTGGCCAGCGCGGAGTTGGTGTCTTTGCGGAATTGTTCCAGATCGGTGATATCGGCTTCGTCAAACTGGGTAACGTGCGGGATCATGACCCAGTTGCGGTGCAGGTTCGGGCCCGACAATTTCTTGATGCGTGACAGTTCCTGCTCTTCAATTTCACCAAACTTGGTGAAATCCACTTTTGGCCATGGCAACAAATCGAGGCCAACACCGCTGCCACCTTTGGCTGCACCAGCAGAAGAAGAACCCACACCTGCCACAGCGGCTTTTACAAAGTTGCGAACGTCATCAGGTGTAATACGGCCTTTCGGGCCTGTACCCTGCACTGTGGCCAAGTTCACACCCAGCTCACGCGCGAATTTGCGAACCGAGGGGCTTGCATGGGGTGCATTCACCGACGAAGCAGTTGGGTTGTGCGGTTCGGCAGGCGCTGAGGCAAGCACAGGCGCAACAGCAGCAACAGGTGCTGGCGCTGCTGCTACAACCGGCGCGGCCGCTGGGGCAGGTGCTGCCTTCGGTGCTTCAGCTTTGGGGGCTTCTTCCACTTTTGGAGCAGCCGGCGCAGCACCACCTGCAGCAGGTTCAAGAATCAGCATCAAGGTGCCTTCTGCCACCTTGTCGCCAATTTTTACCTTCATTTCCTTGATTACACCTGCCTGTGGGCAGGGTATTTCCATGCTGGCCTTGTCAGATTCCACGGTGATGATGGATTGCTCCGCCGCCACTGTGTCGCCTGCCTTCACCAGCACTTCAATAATTTCCACCCCGTCAAAATCACCAATGTCGGGTACCTTGATTTCGATTGTCATTTCACTTGTCCTTGTTTGCGTGTTGCCATTTATGCGTAGGCTGGATTGGGCTTGTTGGGGTTGATGCCGTATTTCTTGATTGCTTCACCCACGGTGCTCAGTGGAATGTCACCCTGATCGGCCAAGGCCTTCAAAGCAGCAACAGTTACAAAATAACGGTTCACCTCAAAATGCTCACGCAACTTGGAACGGAAATCGGAACGACCAAAACCATCGGTGCCCAATACTTTGTATTCACGGCCCTTGGGAATGAATGGACGAATCTGGTCGGCAAACAACTTCATGTAATCAGTTGAAGCAACGATTGGCCCTTCAGTTTTGGACAACATTTTTTCAACATAGCTTTGCTTAGACTTCTGCTCTGGGTGCAGCATGTTTTCACGCTCAACATCCAGGCCTTCACGACGAAGTTCAGTGAAACTGGTTACAGACCACACATCGGCCGCAACGCCCCAATCACTTTCCAGCAACTCGGCAGCTTCTAGCGATTCACGCAAAATGGTGCCTGAACCCATCAACTGAACACGCTTCTTGCCAGCCTTTTTCAAGGCAGATTCACGGCACACATACATGCCTTTCAAGATGCCTTCTTCGGTACCCTTCTTTAGGCCAGGCTGTGCATAGTTTTCGTTCATTACGGTGAGGTAATAGAATACGTTTTCCTGGTCTTCCACCATGCGCTTCAAACCGTGCTGAATAATCACAGCCAGTTCATGGGCGAATGTGGGGTCATAGCTGACGCAGTTTGGAATGGTCGACGACAGAATATGGCTGTGGCCATCTTCGTGCTGCAAACCTTCGCCGTTCAACGTAGTACGGCCGGCAGTGCCGCCCAGCAAGAAACCACGCGCCTGCATGTCACCAGCAGCCCAGGCCAAATCGCCCACGCGCTGGAAACCAAACATGGAGTAGTAAATGTAGAACGGAATCATCACGCGGTTGTTCGTGGAATACGACGTGGCCGCTGCAATCCAGGAGCTGAATGCGCCCGCTTCGTTAATACCCTCTTCCAGAATTTGGCCGGCTTTGTCTTCGCGGTAGTACATCACCTGGTCTTTGTCCACTGGCTCGTACAACTGGCCTTGCGACGAGTAAATACCCAACTGGCGGAACATGCCTTCCATACCGAATGTACGTGCTTCATCGGGCACAATCGGCACTATACGCTGACCAATTTCCTTGTCGCGCACCAACGCAGTCAGTACCCGCACAAAGGCTTGGGTCGTGGAAATTTCACGGCCTTCCTTGGTGGGCTCCAGCACCGCTTCGAATGCATCAAGACCGGGTACTTTCAGTTTTTCATCAGCCTCGCGGCGGCGCTTGGGCAAGTAACCGCCCAAAGCCTGGCGACGCTCGTGCAAGTATTTAATTTCAGGTGCATCGTCGGCAGGCTTGTAGAAAGGAACACTGTCGATCACATCGTCAGAAACAGGAATATTAAAGCGATCGCGGAATTCCTTGATCGACTGAATATCCAGCTTCTTCTGCTGGTGGGTGGTGTTCTTGCCTTGCCCCACTTTGCCCATACCAAAACCTTTTACGGTTTTAGCAAGAATCACGGTGGGCTGACCCTCGTGCTTCATCGCAGCATCGTAAGCAGCGTGCACTTTGTGCGGGTCGTGGCCACCACGGTTCAAGCGCCAGATGTCTTCATCGGTCATGCGGGCAACCATTTCCAGCAGCTTGGGGTGCTTACCGAAGAAATTCTTGCGCACGTAAGCGCCATCGTTGGCTTTGCAGTTCTGGTATTCGCCATCGACCATTTCATTCATCACTTTGCGCATCAGGCCATCTTTGTCGCGGGCCAGCAGTTCATCCCAGTAGCCGCCCCAAATTACCTTCAGAACATTCCAGCCAGAACCACGGAACTCGCCTTCCAGCTCCTGAATGATTTTGCCGTTGCCGCGCACTGGGCCGTCCAGGCGTTGCAAGTTACAGTTCACAACGAAAACCAGATTGTCGAGCTTCTCGCGGGCAGCCATGCCGATTGCACCCAGTGATTCGGGTTCGTCCATTTCACCGTCGCCGCAGAATACCCACACTTTACGCTTGGATGTATCGCAAATGCCGCGTGCATGCAGGTACTTCAGGAAACGTGCTTGATAAATACCCATTAACGGGCCGAGACCCATCGATACGGTTGGGAACTGCCAGAAATCAGGCATCAACTTGGGGTGTGGGTAGCTAGACAAGCCCTTACCATCCACTTCCTGGCGGAAGTGGTCCAGCTGCTCTTCAGTCAAACGGCCTTCAAGGAAGGCACGTGCATAAATACCAGGGGACACATGGCCCTGAAGGTACAACAAATCGCCGCCGTGGTTTTCATCTTCAGCATGCCAGAAGTGGTTAAAACCCACGCCCAACATAGTGGCCAGTGAGGCAAATGAAGCAATGTGGCCACCCAGATCGCCACCATCAGGTGGGCTTTTCTTGTTGGCGCGCACCACCATGGCCATGGCGTTCCAGCGCATCCAGCTGCGCAGGCGCTCTTCGTATTCCATGTTGCCGGGGCAGCGGGTTTCCAAATGAACTGGGATGGTGTTCACGTATTCGGTGTTGGCCGAGAATGGAATAAACGCGCCACTCTGGCGCGCTTTTGAAATCAATTGCTCGAGCAGGTAATGCGCACGCTCGGGGCCCTCGCGCTCTAGCACGGCCTCAAGGGCATCCAGCCATTCTTGGGTTTCTTGGAAATCGGGATCGTTCGATCCGGGGAAATTGAGTTGCGCTGACATTGCTTCCTCCTGGGGTCTCTGGGTTCTTTTTAGGGAAGTACAAGCTTTTGGCTGTAATTCCTGTTGATATTAGAGTATCACACCTAATTCAGAAATTTTCAAATTATGATTTAGGTTTTCACATAGTGGGATACCTAAGGATTTTCCCCAATGCCTTGGCATCCAGCCAACCCGCTTGACTCCTTGTTTTGTACACTTCTGTCATCTTCAGGATTTCGAGACAAGATTCGACCGTGCGCCTCAGCGATCAACCCCGTACAAGCCCTTTGGTTTGGGCCACCCCGCTGGTGGGCATCATCCTGTTCCTGCTCGCCATGGGCGCGTTTTTCTACACCCTGCACTCCGAAGATCAAAATCAAACCCAGCTGCGGGTTATTCGTGATGTGGAACTGGCTCGTCAAACCATTCGCACTCGCTTGTTGGCATCGCAGGAGCGGCTGAATCAAATAGCCCGTGGATTTGAGCAAAACAGCGCAGATGTGGAGGTGTTTCGCCTCTCGGCCCAAGCACTTCTGAATGAGTTTCAGGAAGTCAGCAGCGTATTAATCATCGACCAGGAAAGGCGCGTAACCAACCTGGCATTGCCCAGCTTGCGATCCGCCGAGGTGCTTCACCCCTTGTACCAAACCATTGAAGACGCCGAAAGTTATTGGGCCTTCAACACGGCCAGGGAAACCCGGCTTGCAGTTTTTTCCCGACCATTTCTCGATCCATCGGGAAAAGTGTTTATCGAAGTTCACAGCCCTATTTTCAGCAAAGGTGATTTCATCGGCACAGTGGCTGCGACCATTCCCCTGGGTTCGCTGCTCAATGATGCTGTACCCGATTCTTTTGTTCAGCTTTACCTGGTGAGCATTATTGATGGGGGCGGCAACCCGGTTGCATCCAACGTCAGCAGGTCAATCGACAACGCCAAGCTTAGCCATGAGGTTCCGCTCGACCCGCCCGGCCATGGGCTGAAATTGCGCGCGGTGCTGTATAAAACCAATACCGAGCTGTTCTCGAACATGCTCGCATGGACTGTGTTTGGGCTTTCTCTGGTAATTGTGTGGAGTTTTATTTTACTGTTCCGGCATGCCAAGCTTCGTAGCCAGGCCGAAAAGCGGCTATTGGCTGAAACCAAGTTCCGGCGGGCCATGGAAGACTCTGTGGTAACGGGGATGCGCGCCATCGACATGCAAGGCCGCATTACCTACGTAAACCCAGCCTTTTGCAAAATGACAGGCTTTAAGGAGACAGAGTTGGTGGGCATGGCCCCCCCCTTTCCTTACTGGCCTGATCGATCTTATGAGGCACAACAAACCAACCTGGACCTGATTTTATCGGGCAATGCGCCACAAAAAGGCATTGAAGTGCAGGTACGCAGGCGTGATGGCAGCGTGTTTGACGCTCGCATGTATGTCTCGCCACTGGTAGACAGTGATGGCCAGCAAAGTGGCTGGATGACCTCAATGACCGACATCACTGAACCACGCCGCATCCGTGATGAGCTGGCTGCCGCCCACCGCCGTTTTGTGCGAATTCTTGAGGAACTGGATGCAGCCGTGTGTGTTCAAGGACCCGAGGCGGGGCCGGATGAGTATATTTTCGTGAACCGCCTGCACAGAGAGTGGTTTGGTAAAGCCACCCCGCCACGCATGTCAAAAAACCGTCGAAACCGGGTAAACCTTTACGAGCCCTTCGAGTGGCTCAACCCGGAGTCGCAGCGTTGGTATGAGATTCGACGCAGATCAATTTCCTGGGTAGACGGCGCCACTGTGGTTATGCAGGTGGCTACCGACATTTCATCTCGAAAGGAAGCAGAGGAGATGTCGCGTCAACAACAGGAAAAACTGCAGTTCACCTCTCGATTGATTACGCTGGGCGAACTGGCCTCTTCGCTGGCCCATGAGATCAACCAGCCTCTGGCCGCCATTTCCAATTACAACATGGGTAGCGTTACCCGCCTTAAATCTGGCAAGGTAAGCCCGGAAGACCTGCTGCCCGTGCTTGAAAAGGTAAATGTGCAAGCACAGCGTGCCGGTGATGTAATTCGCCGAATTCGTGAATTTGTAAAGCAGCAGGAGCCAAAACGTGGCCCCTGCCCCATTGGCAAAATTATTGAGGATGCAATCAGTTTTTCGCGACTTGAGGCCAAACATCAGTCTGCCCGGATAGAGATGAACCTGCCAGATGCACTGATGTCAGTGGTGGCCGACCCGGTGCTCATTGAACAAGTGCTGATGAACCTGATCAAAAACGGACTTGAAGCCATGGGGCATTTACCGCCAGAGCAAAAGTTGATCGAGATTCAGGTGGGGCAGTCAGCCCAGTTTGCACTGATTGAGGTTCGAGATCATGGCGTTGGGGTACCTGAAGAAATTCGTCAAAGGCTTTTTGAGTCGTTTTTCACCACCAAATCCGATGGAATGGGCATGGGTCTGAACATCTGTCGTACTATTATTGAGTATCATCAAGGCCAATTGTGGGTAGAACCTGCGCAAGGCCAAGGCAGCGTTTTCAAGTTCACGCTGCCCCTGGCCCAAGAGCCTTTGCTTGCGCATGCCAACCCACCTGTTATGGAATAAAGCCAATGCTTCACGCCCAGCCACGCCCCACAGAAATGCAAGAAACCGTGTTCATCGTGGACGATGACGAGGCTGTGCGCGACTCGCTTCAATGGTTGATTGAAACCGAAGGCTACCAGGTTAGAACCTATGAAGACCCTGAGTTGTTTTTAGAGCAATTGGTATGGCCACAACCTTGCGTGCTGCTTCTAGATATTCGCATGCCAAAGCTTTCTGGCCTTGAAGTTCAGAAAACACTAAATGAACGCGGCATCCCCGTTCCCATCGTATTCATTACCGGCCATGGCGACGTCACACTGGCGGTTGAAACCATGAAAAACGGCGCAGTTGATTTTTTGGAGAAGCCGTTTAACGAAGGCAAAATCAAGGAACTGATTCACCAGCACATGCGCCTGGCCCACGAGCTGGCCCAAACTGCCAAGCTGGATGAGCAAATCAACAGGCTTTATTCCAAATTGACCACCCGCGAACTGCAAGTACTGGAGCGCATTGTTTCAGGCCGCCTGAACAAGCAAATTGCAGACGACCTCAACATCAGTATTAAAACTGTGGAAGCACACCGCGCGAATATTATGGACAAACTACAGGTAACCACCGTGGCTGATCTGTTAAAAATAGCCTTGCGCAAGTCACCGGAAATGACACAACCGTGACATTCCACAAAAAGGCCCTGTTCAATACCCTTTGAGTCAACACCCCAGGATCGGGCCCTTTTCAATCGAACCATTTCAAACTTTCGAACTCACTTAATCATGTCTGCACAAATCATCAGCGGCACTGAGCTGGCCGCCTCAATTCGCGAAACCATTGCAAAACGCGCCGCTGAGCTCGCCAAACTTGGCCACCAACCAGGCTTGGCTGTTGTGCTAGTGGGCGAAGACCCGGCGTCACAAGTGTATGTTCGCAACAAGGTATCGGCCTGCGAAAAAGCGGGGTTTAAATCGGTCATGCACCGCATGCCGGAAAACACCAGCCAGGAAGCGTTGGTGGGCTTGGTCCAGCAACTGAATGCCGACCCAACCATCCACGGCATTTTGGTGCAACTTCCACTGCCCAAGCACCTTGATTCACATTTCGTAATCGAGGCGATCAGCGCAGAAAAAGATGTGGACGGTTTTCACATCAGCAACGCTGGTTTGCTGATGACAGGCAAACCCCTTTTTCGGCCTTGTACACCTTATGGTGTGATGAAAATGCTTGAGCTGACCGGGATAGAATTGAAAGGTGCAGAGGCAGTGGTAATCGGTGCCAGCAACATCGTGGGCAAACCACAGGCCATGTTGTTGTTGCAACAAGGTGCCACGGTTACTTTGTGCAACAGCAAAACCAAAGATTTGAAATCGCATTGCCAGCGTGCAGACGTGCTTGTAGTTGCAGTGGGTCGCCCCAACATGATTACCGGCGACATGATCAAGCCGGGCGCCGTGGTGATCGATGTTGGCATTAACCGCCTGCCCGATGGAAAACTGTGTGGCGATGTAGATTTTGACTCTGCCAAGGAAGTGGCTGGCTGGATTACCCCCGTACCCGGCGGTGTTGGCCCGATGACCATTACCATGCTGCTGCAAAACACTATTGAAGCGGTGGAACGCAGCCTTTAAAACGCTGTCGAACCCCATATTGCAGAACTTTTAGCAGGACCCAAAAAACATGAGCCAAAATTCCAGCTTGAATTCCGATGCAGGCAACCCCCTACTCGACTTTTCCGGACTGCCCCGTTTTTCGAACATTAAAACCGAGCATGTGGAACCAGCCATTGACCACCTGCTGGCCTGCGCCAAAAAACAGCTGGAAAGTACAGCAAGCACAGCACCTGAGAAAGCAACATGGGATGAAACATTAAAACCCCTAGATGCAATTTGTGAGCAACTTAGCCGCGCCTGGGGTGTAGTTGGGCATTTACATTCGGTGGCCGACACCGAAGAACTGCGTGCAGCCTACAATGCCTGCCTGCCCAAAACCACCGAGTTCTGGACCATGGTTGGGCAAGACGAACGCCTGTACGCCATATACAAAGCGATTGAAAAAAGCGAGGCTGCGAAGGGATTCACGCCCGCACGCCTGAAAGTGCTGGCCAATTCCATTCGTGGTTTCAAATTAGGTGGCGCAGAACTACCTGCGGACAAAAAACCGCGCTACGCTGAAATTCAAGATCGGCAAGCGGCCATTACTGCCAAGTTTTCTGAAAATGTACTGGATGCCACCAATGCCTTTGAATTGATCGTGACCAACAAAGCCGACCTTGCCGGCATTCCTGAATACGCTGTACAAGCCGCCGAAGAACTTGCGAAATCCGAAAGCAAAGCAGGCTACAAATTCACACTGCAATTCCCATCCTATTTCCCAGTGTTGCAATATGCCGAGAAACGCGAATTGCGCGAAACGCTGTACGAAGCCTACGCCAAACGTGCCTCGGAATTTGGCCCGGCAGAACTGGACAACACCGCCCTGATTCGGGAACTGTTGCAACTTCGCCTTGAAGAAGCGCAAATGCTGGGTTACAAAAATTTTGGAGAACTGAGCCTGGTTCCCAAAATGGCCAACACACCTGATGAAGTGGTGAATTTTCTGCGCGAACTGGCGCTGAAAGCCAAGCCGTTTGCCCTGCGCGATCTGGAAGAACTCAAGGCCTTCGCCAAAGCCGAACTGGGCATGGATGACCTACAAAGCTGGGACATGAGCTACGCCTCGGAAAAACTGAAAGAAAAGAAATACGCCTTCAGTGATCTGGAAGTGCGCCAGTACTTCCAGGAAGACCGTGTACTCGATGGCTTGTTCAAACTGACCGAAAAACTGTTCAGCGTTCAAATTGTAAAAGCACAGGCCGACACCTGGCACCCCGACGTGCGTTTCTTTGAAGTGCAAAAAGAAGGCAAAGCGATTGCGCATTTTTACCTTGACCCCTACGCCCGTGCCAGCAAACGTTCAGGTGCATGGATGGACGACGCACGGGGCCGCAAGCGCACCGAGCAAGGCGTGCAAACCCCAGTGGCTTACCTCACCTGCAATTACACCAAACCCGCCGCTGGCAAAGCGGCACAGCTTTCACACGACGATGTACAAACCCTGTTTCATGAATTTGGGCACGGCATTCACCACATGCTGACCCGTGTCGATGAACTGGATGTTGCGGGCATTAACGGCGTGGAATGGGATGCAGTCGAACTGCCCTCGCAATTCATGGAAAACTTCGCCTGGGAATGGAGTGTGGTTGAATCGCTGACCGCACACGAAACCACCGGCGAACCCATGCCGAAAGAATTGTTCGATAAAATGGTTGCGGCCAAGAATTTCCAGAGCGGTTTGCAAACCCTGCGCCAAATCGAGTTTTCCTTGTTCGACATGCTGGTGCACACTGAATTCAACCCGCACAGCGAAGCGAGCATTCTTGACCTGCTGGCAGAAGTTCGAAAAGAAGTGGCTGTGCTGGTGCCCCCCGCTTACAACCGCTTCCCGAACTCATTCAGCCATATTTTCGCAGGTGGCTATGCCGCGGGTTATTACAGCTACAAGTGGGCTGAAGTATTGTCGGCCGACGCCTTCGCCATGTTCGAAGAAAACGGCGTGGTTAGCCCCGAAACTGGCAAAAAGTTTCTGGAAGAAATTTTGTCAGTGGGCGGCAGCCGCCCGGCTGCAGAATCGTTCAAAGCATTCCGCGGCCGCGAACCCAGTATTGACGCCTTGCTTCGCCACACCGGTATGGTCGACAACAGGCAAGCAGCATGACCGGTGTGAACGCATCAAGCATTCAACTGGCCACATGGAATGTGAACTCGCTGAAGGTGCGCTTGCCGCACCTGCTGCAATGGCTTGAAACCAAGCCAGTCGATTTGCTGGGCCTGCAAGAGTTGAAACTGACCGACGAGAACTTTCCTGTGGAAGAACTGGCGCAAGCCGGTTACGGCGCAGTGTTTGCAGGCCAGAAAACCTACAACGGCGTGGCTATTCTTTACAAGAAAGCCACCATGCCTGAACCCAGCGATGTAGAGGTGAATTTGCCAAGCTTCCCCGATGAACAAAAGCGGGTAATTGCAGCCACCTTCGGCGATTTACGCTTTATCAGCGCTTATGTTGTCAACGGCTCGGAAGTTGGCTCAGACAAATTCGAGTACAAAAAAGCGTGGTTGGATGCCTTGCTGAAAGACTGCAAGGCTTGGTTGGCGCAGTACCCAAAACTGGCTTTGGTGGGCGACTACAACATTGCCCCCGATGACCGGGATGTACACGACCCCAAAGCCTGGGAAGGCCAGGTGCTCTGCTCCCCCGAGGAACGAGATCGCTTCAACACCCTGCTCGGCCTGGGTTTGATCGACAGCTTCCGCCTGTTCGAACAGCCCGAGAAAACCTTCTCCTGGTGGGACTACCGCATGCTGGGTTTTCAGAAAAACAAAGGCTTGCGAATTGACCATGTGTTGTTATCGAACCCCTTGGCTGAATGCTGTACCGCCAGCGTAATTGACCGCGCACCGCGCAAATGGGAAAAGCCATCTGACCACGCCCCGGCAGTGGCCACGCTAACGCGATCATGACTGTTAAAAAAGGCAATTTACCCCTCTAATTAGGCAATTAGTTTGGGGTAACTGGTGCGAAGATCAAGGTCGTCTGTAACCTTCCCAATCGCCTCGTACCATGAATCTAAAGACCCTGCCTCTTTCGAAACAGATCAGTTTCACCAGCGCTGCACTGGTGGCTGTCATCGTGCTTAGCTTGGTTGGTATTACGGCCGCCTACACGTTCAAAGCGGCAACCGAGAGGACTGAGCGCGCCGTATCAACCCAAGCCGAGGGTTTGCGCCAAACCATGGAAATTGCCTATAAGCTTTCGGAAAGCTCGGCAACGCAACTGGCTGATCTATTCGAGGGGCAGTTTAAAGGCGAATTGATTGTTGAACCCAATCAAATGATTTCGATTACACCGGAGGTACAGGGACCCCTGGTGACACTGAATTCCAATTTCATCACTGGCAATTTTGGAGTGGTCGACAACTTTACACAGATGACGGGAGGCATCGCCACTGTGTTCGTTCGTACGGGCGATGATTACCTCCGAATTTCTACCAGTCTGAAAAAAGAAAATGGCGATCGTGCTGTGGGCACCAAGCTGGACAGAAGCCACCCCAGCTATGAAAAAATCATCAAGGGCGAAACCTATGTGGGTGAGGCCCTACTTTTTGGCAAACGCTACATGTCAAAGTACTTGCCAATTAAAAGCAGCAACGGCCAACATGATTTGGTATTGTTTATCGGATTTGACATGACCAACCTGTTTGCCGACGTTCAAAACGCAGTATTGGGCACGCGCATCGGTGAAACGGGTGTTCCTTATGTGCTTTACACCGCTGGTGCCAACTCAGGCAAAGTGATGATTCATTCGCAACTGAAAGGCAATGAGTTTAAAGAACTGGCAAGCACCCAAACCGAATTGCAGGAGCTGCTGGACACCATTTCCAAGAACAACAGTGGAATTAGTCAAGTAAGCTGGAATGACCCAGCAACGGGCAACAAGCGCACCGAATTTGTCGCATTTAGCAAAGTACCCCAGTGGGGAGGCGCCACCGTCATAGCGCCTGCGCTTACCTCAGAAATGTTCAGCACCATTTATTTCATGACAGCAATCATGATGATTATGGGTTTGGTTGCAACTTGCGTAATTGCATTAACCTTGTATTGGGTAACCAGCCGCCTGACCGGTTCAACCAAAGGCCTTACTGCGCTGGCCTTGAAGCTGGGCAATGGCGACATGACTGCCCGTGCAGACGAAAATGTAACCAATGGCAGTGTGCCCACTAAAAACGAAATCAGCCTTTTGGCGCGCAGCATGAACCGCATGGCCGACAGCATGGAACAGGCTTTAAGTGCGGTAAAACGCAGCACAGACCAAGTACAAGAAGCGTCCGATGATCTGGTTCACACCAGCGAGGAACTTAGCCGCGGTGCCAGTTCTGGCAGCGACGCCGCCTCTGGAATGGCTGCTTCAGTTGAAGAAATGTCGTCCTCAATTTCCAGCGTGGGTGAATCGGCCACAGAAGCCAAAGAGGTCAGCAACAAGGCACGTCAGTTGGCTGACGATGGCTTGGGTGCGATCAACTCCGCCACTCAACAAATGCACAAAATATCGGACAATGTTCTCGGCACCGCCAGCGTAATTCAACAACTTGGCGAACAATCCCGGGAAATTTCCGAGATTGCCTTGATCATCAAAGGAATTGCCGAACAAACCAACCTGCTTGCCTTGAACGCAGCCATTGAGGCCGCACGCGCAGGCGAACAGGGCCGTGGTTTCTCGGTGGTAGCGGATGAAGTACGCAAGCTGGCTGAACGAACCCGCAAGTCAACTGACGACATTCACGGGATGATTGAGGCTATTCAACAAAGCTCTGGTGTGGCCGTGAACAACATGGACATGGCAGTGGAAAGCGTGAAAAAAGGTGTAGAGCTTGTGGACCGTGCTGGCCAGGCCATGAACCAAATCACGGCAGACTCATCGGCCGTGGCCCACTCAGTTGAAAACATTCATGCTGCGCTGCTCGAACAAAACCAGGCCTCGGAAAGCATTGGGCAACAGGTAGAGGTAGTGGCCCAATTGTCGGAGGGGAACCTGGACATGGCACGCCGCGCAGCGAATGCTGTATCGGGCTTAAAGGGTGTAGCCACCGACCTATCAAACATTCTCAAAAAGTTTCAGGTCAAGAACATGTAAATTCGTCAGGAATGGCAACCACAAAAAAACCTCTGCATGCAGAGGTTTTTTTGTGGTTGATGCTTGAACACACTCAATCAATGTCTTTTACATCAATATTCAAATCCTGAATTTTCCTTGTAATGGTGTTACGCCCTATTCCCAAACGCTGAGCCGCTTCAATTCGCTTGCCATGTGTAGCCTTCAAAGCGGCCTGAATCACAGTGGTTTCAAACTGCGCAGTTAATACATCCATCACATTCGGTTGACCACTTTCCAGTGCTTTCTCGGCATCGACAAAAAGTAATTCGGGCCAGCTCGCGCTACCAAGTGAAACAGGCAAATTTGTAAAAACATCAGTTGCTGAATGATCGACTGGGTACTTTCCAGCCGACATACCCAGACTTGGCTGCTGAAATGCTGGTGAGGCAGTTGCAGACAATATGGAATCTGTCTCGGCCAACCACAAATTTGGGCTTGGAGAACTGATCGCCGTCTTCTCGAAAGCAGGGGCACCCCCTTGCTGAAATGCTTTCAATTCAGGTGGTAAATCACGGGCTTCAACCAATTGGGCTGGCGCCATTACCGTGATCCAGCGACACACGTTTTCCAGCTGCCGCACATTACCTGGAAACGGAAACTCGCTGATGATTCGAATGGCAGAATCAGACAGTCGTTTGGTCTCTGTGCCTAACTCCCGGGCAGACACACTGAGAAAGTGCTTGGCCAGAATCGGAATATCTTCTTGCCGCTCCCGCAGTGGTGGCAATCGAAGGCGGATCACGTTCAAGCGATGATACAAATCTTCGCGGAACATACCAAGCTTCACGCGCTCATCCAGATCTTGGTGTGTGGCGGCGATTACCCGCACATTCGCCTTGATAGGCTGCTGCCCACCTACACGGTAAAAATGTCCGTCCGACAAAACCCTCAACAAACGGGTTTGCAACTCGGCAGGCATATCGCCAATCTCATCCAGAAACAGCGTACCGCCCTCGGCTTGCTCAAAACGTCCCTGCCGCTGAGCCTGAGCGCCAGTGAAAGAACCACGCTCATGGCCAAACAACTCGGACTCCAAAAGGTCTTTGGGAATAGCAGCGGTATTCAGCGCAATAAAAGGCTTTGAAGAACGCGGACTGTGACGGTGCAAGGCACGCGCCACCAATTCTTTACCAGCACCGCTCTCGCCTGTAATCAGCACAGTGACATTGGATTGCGACAACCGACCAATCGCACGAAACACCTCCTGCATGGCAGGCGCCTGGCCTAAAATTTCAGGTGCACTGGTGTCGGAATCTTCAACAAATTCTTCAGTTTGAGACTCCCGCACTGCGCGCAATATAAGCTCAACCGCCTTTTCAATGTCAAAAGGTTTTGGCAAATATTCAAATGCACCGCCTTGAAAAGCAGATACGGCACTGTCCAGGTCGGAATACGCCGTCATGATAATGACGGGCAAATCAGGCTGAAGCTCGCGAACCTTGGACAACAGCGTAAGCCCGCTCTGCCCTGGCATGCGAATATCGGAAACCAGTACCTGGGGCACATCGGTTTCTAGTCTTTCTAACACCTCGGAGGCTGACGAAAAAATTTCGCAAGGAATTCCTTCGCGGGAAATTGCTTTTTGCAAAACCCAACGAATAGAGTGGTCATCATCAACAACCCAAATTGGACGCATTAATAGTGGTTCCTTAAAACCGCTCAGCTGGTAGCGTGATCAAACTGAAGCGGCAATGTGACTTTAAAAAGTGTTCTTCCCGGTGTGGAGCTGCATTCAATAATGCCTTCGTGTTGTTGCACGAATGTTTGGGCCAGGGTTAAGCCCAAACCGCTGCCGCCCTCACGCCCAGAAACCAAGGGAAAGAAAATTCTTTCCATGATTTCTACAGGTATGCCAGGTCCGTTGTCGATCACTTGCAAGTCTAATGCCAGCCTATGTTGTTTGCGGTTTAAGGTTACCCTACGCACCACTCTGGTGCATAGAGTTATTTGTGCAGTACCTTCCAGAATTTGTGGTGCCAAAGCTTGTGCAGCATTGCGCACTATATTCAGGATTGCCTGAATAAGTTGCTCAAGATCCCCCAAAAACTCAGGAATTGAAATGTCGTAATCCCGAATAAACTTAAGACCCTTGGGATGCTCGGCCAGAATGACCGAACGCACCCGCTCACACACCTCGTGAATGTTCATCATGGACACAATGTGGGGCTTGCGGTGCGGAGCCAAGAGGCGGTCTACCAGTGTTTGCAGACGGTCCGATTCCTTGATCACCACCTGTGTGTATTCCTTAAGCTCGGGCGAAGGCAGCTCAACTTCCAGCAACTGCGCGGCACCACGAATACCACCTAAAGGATTTTTAATCTCGTGCGCTAAATTACGAATTAATTCTTTGTTGGCCAGGGACTGGTCCATCATTCTGGCTTCACGGTCCACCTTCAACTGCTGCTCGATTTCACGCAGTTCAATGATGGTCACGCCTTCGGCGCCATCGGGGCGTGAGAGTGTGACGTGCACGTGCTCGGAAGTGCCACTGGGCCGAATCAACTCGAACACCTGCCGTTTTACACCAAAAGGGTCGGCATGGGATTTTTTCAGAAACTCCCGAAACGCCTCCGCCTCTACAAACAATCCCGCAAGTGCCTGCCCATCAAGGCTGCGCAGGGATACCTCCAACAGCGTTTCGGCGGACAGGTTTGCATACAACAACACACCTTCCGGATTACTGACAACCACCGCAGTGGCCAACAACTCCAGGCCTTGAAACCGCTCTTTTTTCAATTCATCCTCTCGGTTATCAGGCTGGCTTCAAATCAGTTATTGGGACAGCCGGCTCAATTCTGCTTTAAGTATTTCAATATTGTCATTGGTAATCATGATTTCTTGCTCTAGTCGCGAAACCCGGTCCAAATATTTTTGATAATTTTTTTCACTACCCAAACGGTCAGGCTGACCTTTCTTGTACTCGTCCTGCAAAGACTTCAGCTTGCTTTCTTCAATTCGCAATTCTTCCTGCAAAATTTTCATTCGATCATCTGTGGCATTGAAATCCGCTGAAGAGCGAGCATCATTGCTTAACGACGCTCGCCTACCCACACCACCCAATGCATCAGATTCAGAGAAAGTTCTATTGTTGACTGCCGGGCGCGGAGCAGGAACCACGGTAATTGGATTGAGGTTCAAAGGCACACACCCTGCTCCTCCGTCCGAGTTTTGATAGGTTCTAACACCGTCCTTGCTGGTACAAACAAACATCTCGGAGCCTTTGGCCTGCGCGCCTGGTGTCACGAGAACTCCCAAAACCAGCGCGGCAAATGGATACAGGATTACTTTCGACTTCACCATGAATGATCTCTACAAAAGAATTCCAGACAACCTGAATATTACTAGATCCCCCTGTGAAGCCCCTCCCCTTTGAAGGCGAGTGTTGATACCAGATGGGGTATACACTTTACAAACTGCGAAAAATAAAAACGGCCCTGCACTTGTTAAGTACAGGGCCATTTTCACGCTTTACCAACATCTACAAGCTGAATTACAGACCGTAGTACATGTCGTATTCGATGGGGTGTGGAGTCATGCGCATGCGCTGAACTTCTTCCATCTTCAATGCAATGTAAGCATCAATCATTTCTTTGCTGAACACGCCGCCACGAGTCAAGAACTCGTTGTCAGCCTGCAACGCTTCCAAAGCCTGTTCAAGGCTGTGGCATACGGTTGGCACCAATGCGTCTTCTTCTGGTGGCAAGTCGTACAGGTTCTTGGTTGCGGCTTCACCTGGGTGAATCTTGTTCTGAACACCGTCCAGACCAGCCATCAGCAAGGCAGAGAATGCCAAGTATGGGTTGGCCATGGGGTCCGGGAAACGCGCCTCAATGCGGCGGCCCTTGGGATTGGCCACGTGTGGAATGCGAATTGAAGCAGAACGGTTCTTGGCAGAGTAAGCCAACTTCACCGGTGCTTCGTAACCTGGTACCAAACGCTTGTAGGAGTTGGTGGATGGATTGGTAATCGCGTTCAGGGCACGTGCGTGCTTGATGATACCGCCGATGTAGTACAGGGCGAAATCAGACAAACCTGCGTAGCCATTGCCAGCGAACAGGTTAACGCCGTCTTTCCATACAGACTGGTGAACGTGCATGCCTGAACCGTTGTCGCCCCACATTGGCTTGGGCATGAAAGTGGCGGTTTTGCCATAGCTGGCAGCCACGTTCCAAACGGTGTACTTCAAAATCTGTGTCCAGTCAGCGCGCTTGGTCAGCGTGGAGAACATGGTACCAATTTCGTTCTGGCCAGCGCCAGCCACTTCGTGGTGATGTACTTCAACGGGCACGCCCTGCTGTTCCAGCAACAGACACATTTCAGAACGAATGTCCTGGAAGGAATCGGTTGGGGACACAGGGAAGTAACCACCCTTCACTGTTGGGCGGTGGGCCAGGTTACCGTGTTCGTAATCAATGCCAGTAGACCATGCAGCTTCTTCAGACTTGATCTTGAAGAAGCAACCGGACATTTGATCGTCCCAGGTCACGCTGTCGAAAATGAAGAATTCGGGTTCTGGACCGAAGTAGGCTGTATCGCCCAGGCCAGACTGCTTCAGGTAAGCTTCAGCGCGGCGTGCGATAGAACGTGGGTCGCGGTCGTAACCCTTGCCATCGGTTGGCTCGATCACGTCGCAAGTCAAAATCAGTGTGGGCTCTTCACGGAATGGGTCCATGCGAGCTGTATCAGGATCAGGCATCAACAACATGTCAGAAGCTTCAATGCCTTTCCAGCCAGCGATGGAAGAGCCGTCGAATGCATGGCCAGACTCGAACTTGTCTTCGTCAAACATTTTAACTGGCACAGACACATGCTGTTCTTTGCCTTTGGTGTCGGTGAAGCGGAAGTCAACAAACTTCACTTCATTTTCCGCAACCATCTTCATTACATCTTGGGCGGTCGCCATTGAAAATCTCCTGGTACGTGAGGTGGAATAGTGATTTAAAAAATGCTGGATTGAACCCGCAGAATTTAGCGAAACAATAACACGTTCGAAGTAGCTATATATGACGCTGGACGCGAATTCAATCTTCGACGTGGAGGGGTAAAGCAAAGACCGTACCACATTCAGGGTAACCTGAAATCAAGGCTCCGTTCAGGGCTGCAGATGCCAACAACAACAAAAGTGCACCACAATAATGCATAACGCACCACAATAGTGCATTGCTGTGTTTTTATATAATCGATCGCATGCTTGTATTACAATACAATCATTCTTTTAATCAATAGATTCTCGTTTTCATGGCCAGCACATCACAACAATTGGTTGAGAAAGCCAAACAGTATGCGTCTGAAAAAGGACTGGGCTATCTGGGTGCCTTAAGCCCCCAAGAAGCTTGGGAATTGCTGAACACCGATGAAAACGCGGTGCTAATTGATGTGAGAACCGACGCCGAACTGGACTGGGTTGGGCAAGTTAGCTTCTCAGAAGACCGCTCCTTTCACGTCGAATGGAACAATTACCCCGATGGAATTCGCAACCCCGACTTCATAGCCCAAATTGAGGCGCGTGTAGAAAAACACCAGCCGGTGCTATTTATTTGCCGAAGTGGGGCCAGATCGCACCATGCCGCAACCCTGGCAGCAAAGCATGGGTTTGAATTTGCAATCAATGTACTGGAAGGATTTGAAGGCGACAAAAACGATTGTCACCAGCGTTCAAGCTTGAACGGCTGGCGTTTTCACGGTTTGCCTTGGGAACAACATTAAGCCCGCCTGATCGCCGGGTTTATTGCCCAAACAAGCCAAACAACTTTCCGGCCATAAAAAAAGCGGCCAGGCAACCCAACACATGCACAAGGGCATGGCCCAGGGCCAGCAAAGGCTTGTCGAGCAACAGGTTTGCACCTTCAGCTGTAAAAGCCGAGAACGTAGTAAGTCCGCCCAAAAAACCTGTCATCAGGAACAAACCCATCGGGTTGGCTTTCAACCAAGCTGGGCCAAATGCAGCAAACAGCAGCCCCGCGATAAAACTACCGATCAGGTTCGCAACAAGCGTGCCCACCGCAAATGGCAGCCAGGCGGGCTGGGCGAGCAGCACGCCAAGCCCATAACGCCCCACACCGCCCAGGCCAGCCCCCACAAACACGGCCAGCGCATTCAATGCATTCACTGCGCTGGCTCCCAGCGCGCTTTGGCGGAATCATCGCTGTCGCGGGCAGAAACCCAACGCGCGCCTTCAGGCGTGTCTTCTTTTTTCCAGAAAGGCGCCTCGGTTTTCAGGTAGTCCATGATGAATTCACAGGCCAGAAAAGCCTGTTGGCGATGCTCGCTGGTGGCAGCGGCAAACACAATTTGATCTTCAGGGTAAAGGGGCCCCACGCGGTGAATAATCATGGCGGATGTAATTTCAAACCGCTGGTCGGCTACATTCAAAATATTCTCGAGCGCCTTCTCGGTCATGCCCGGGTAATGCTCCAGCGTCATGGCTTTTACTTTGCTGTTTTCATTGATGTCGCGCACGGTTCCAATAAAGGTAGCCACCGCACCAATTTCGGGCAAACCCTGGCGAAGCCAGCGAATTTCCTCGGCCACATCGAAATCAGCCTCTTGAACCAACACTTTGGAACGTTTCATTTCACCCCCCTGTCACCGGCGGAAAAAAAGCCACCTCGGCATGCTCGCCCACTGGGGTTTCATCATCGGCCATGTCCTGATTGACAGCAGCGCGCAAACGGCCAACCTGCGAAATGGCTTTGGCGAATTCAGGATACTGAGCACACAAATGGGCGCGCAATCCCGCCACCGTTGCCGGCGAAAATGCGGTGTTTACCTCCAAGCCGTCGCGCCCAAACTGTTCTTTCAAACTCGCGAAAAAACGTACTTTGACTTTCATTTCATTAAATCCTGATACGACACGTAATCAACCCAATCGCCAGTTTTTACTTGCTGCCCTTTGGCAAGCCTGACCAGGCCGCTGGTTCTGGCCAAGGAAGTTAAAACACCCGAACTTTGGTTTGCAAACAAACTTGCGCTGTTCGATTGTACATCCACCCGCAAAAACTCCTCGCGGCGGGAGTCGGGCACAAGCCAATCGAAAGCGGCCTGCACCTTTCGCACGCGCAAGCGCCAATCCACTTCACCCTCACGTTGGCCTTCCAGCAAGCCCAAAAACGGCTTCACGATTAACTGAAACGCCACAGCGCTGGAAACAGGGTTTCCGGGCAATCCAAAAAACCAGCTTTGCCCGCCACCTTGCCGGTCAATATGGCCGAATGCAATCGGCTTTCCCGGCTTCATGGCCACCTTCCAAGAGCGCAGCTGCCCTACTTTCTCTATTGCAGGTTTCACATGGTCTTCTTCACCCACTGAAACGCCGCCAGAACTGATCACAGCGTCGCAATCGGCCAGGGATTCAAGCGCTGCGCAGGTGGCCTGAAAATTATCTGGAACAACACCAACCGACCGCACCACGGCATTCATTGTCTCAAGAAGACCGCACCACACGTATTCATTGGAATTGTAAATTTGACCGGGCTGTAAATGCTGGCCGGGGTTTTGAAGCTCGCTGCCAGTTACCATCACGCCCACTTTCAAGCGCCTAGCCACCGCCACAGTGGCCACACCAATGGAGGCAAGCAGCCCCAGATGAACGGCATCCAACCGGGTGCCCTTGGCCAACACCACCTGCCCAGTCGAAATGTCCTCACCAGCACGCCGTATCCACTGCCCGGGCCTGGGCAAAGCGGTGAAGGTCACAGTGGCGTCTTCATTCACCACAACGTCTTCCTGCATCACCACGCAGTCTGCTCCAGGCGGAATTGGCGCACCTGTGAATATTCGCGCCACAGTGCCGGGTTGTAGAGCTTGGGGGGAGGTGCCAGCAGGCACACGCTGTGAAACCTGAAACCTGTTGTTTGCCTGAATTTCGGCACTGCGCACCGCGTAACCATCCATGCCACTGTTGTCGTGTTGCGGCACATTCAATTCAGCAAAAACATCTTGCGCCAGCACTCGGCCCAAAGCGTGTTTCAAACCGACGGCTTCGGTGGCCAAGGCTTGCTGAGCGGCAATAGGCCACACCTGCTCAAGCAAATCATTCAAGTCAATCATTCACAAACCGTTTCAAAATAAACTGAGCGATCAAGGTTGGGTTATTCAAGGGTAGAACCGGCAAACCGCGACATTCAATTTCAGTGTCACAGGCCACAGCAATAATATTCGGGTCTTGAGGATACAACATCGGCTTGCGATTGGCCTCCCGCCAAATTTCGATTTTGGGTATATCTGCCCGCTTGAATCCTTCAACAATCACCAGGTCGCAAGGTGAAAGCCACTTCAGTTGCTCCTCAAGTGTAGGCTCCTCCTCATCGCGCAATTCATGCATAAGTACCCAGCGTTTGTTTGCGGTAATCAGTACCTCATAGGCGCCAGCTTCTCGATGCCGGTAGGAATCTTTACCCGGCTTGTCAATGTCAAAATCGTGGTGCGCATGTTTAATGACAGACACACGCACACCCTCGCCAATCAAAATCGGCAAGAGCTGTTCAATCAATGTGGTTTTACCCACACCGGAAAAACCGGCAAAGCCAAACACTTTGGGCACTTCAGTTTCCTTCTGACAGTTGCTTTTCAATCAACAAAAGTTGCTGACCTGTTTCTTTCAAAATATCTGCGGACGGGCGCGCCTTGCAGCGCAAAACAATTTCAAAACACGCGCCAAATTGTGGCTCGCCCTGCGGTAACACAGGGCTTTTGGCCAACAAATCACCACCATAACGCTGCACCAGCATGCGGGAAACTGGCAAACCAATTCCGCTTCCACGACCGGCTTGCTTGCTTGTGTAGAACATTCTGAAAATAAGCTGCAGGCGATCTTTGGGAATGGCATCGCCGTTGTTTTGCACCAGAATTTGCACGGCCGGCTGCCCGTCACTTAAACAAATATCCGCAGTTTTTATCGAGATGGTGGGCCCCTCGTTCAAAGCCGCAAACTGCGCATCAAACGGCCCTTCAAGCGCATGGGTTGCATTGATCAGCAAATTCACCATCACCTGCTGCAATTCGGTTTTACTGATTTGCACCGTGTGCTGTGCAGAAAAATCAAGCTTCAGTTGCGCACGCGCTGTATCTATCTCATTGCGCACGAACAAAATACTGTCCTGAATAATTTCGTTGACATTGATTTCTTCGGTATACGATGCATATTCATCGGGCCGGCAAAACTGCAACAACTTCTGCACAATATTGCGCATGCGGTGCAGCTGCTCATCCAGCAAACGAACGGTTTTAAAACTTTCCGGGTCGTTCAAGGTAATGCGGATCAAATCCAGATGGCCCATCATGATTGCCAGTGGGTTATTGAATTCATGTGCAATACCGGCAGTCAACTGCCCCAAGGCCGCCAGCTTTTCCGAGGCCAGCAACTGCTCTACTGCCTGATGAAGTTTCTGATTGGCCGCCTGCAAATCGGCGGTACGCTGGCGCACCCGCTCATCCAGTTGCTCATTCAAGCCCAGCAGTTCGCTGCGGCGCGCATCCAGTTGATCGAGTAGCACATCGAAATGATTGGCCAGGTCGGCAAATTCGTCTTCCCGGCGAAGATCTCCAACACGGGCCGCCGTATCCCCACGTTCCTGCAGGCTCATGATGTAATTCATGCGGCGCAAAGGATAAAAGATTCCCGAGGTTAAGCGCACCACCATCATGCCACCCAGTACCATGGCGGCACCCACAGCCAGCAAAAACAGAATCAGCAATTGGGTTTTTATGTTGGCATAGGGCTCCTCGAGAAAGCCCACATAAAACATGCCAATACGGGCACCTTCCGGGCTGAGCAAAGGCGCATAGGCGGCCACATACCAGTCGTTCACCACGAAGGCGCGCTCCAGCCAAACTTCACCGCGGCCCAACACGCTTTGCCGAACCTCATCAGAAACGCGGGTGCCTAAGGCACGCGATTCTCCATCTCTGCGAACCGTGGTCGCCACACGCACATCTTCAAGAAAAATGGTGGTGGTGCCAATCGAGCCTTCCAGCAAAGTATTGGGCGAATAAATCAGGTTGTTGATCTCGTCGACCAAATTCAGGTTGCCGTTCAATAACATGCCACCTTCCAGATAGCCCAGCATATTGCCGTTGTTGAACACCGGTTGCAAAACCTGAACAATCAAGCCCCTGTCCTCGATATTTTTTGATGAGGGACTGGCATTGGATGTGGGAACAAGCTCCTGCACTGCATGCGAGGCCAGATCAGGAGAAATGTCCATCATTTCTTGGTTTGAAAGCAAGACAGTGTAACTACCCGACTCCCGTAACTTCACGGACTGTTTCACCTCAGGATCAAGCATATAAGGCAAGCGTGATGGATACGAATTCACCACCATGCCAGTTGGGCTGATCAAGCGCAGGTAGGCAAAGCCAAGTCGCTCGGCCTGAGCCTGAAGGTCTTTGTTAGTAAGTTTGCCGCCTCGCTGATTCAACAAATTGCGAAGATAGGCGCTTTCAGACCAGGCCTTCAATGCTTGCAATTTGCCTTCTTGCACATGAATGAATTCTTGTTGCGCAAGCACCAGATCACTGCGTACTTTTGAGATCAGAATTTTGGTGTAAGCCGCCTGGCCTGCTGACCACACCAACATGGCGACGATTGGAACGAGGACCAGCAAGGGAATACTGGCTGTCACAACCAGTTTGGTTTTAACAGTCCAGTGGCTGGGCCAAAAGTGCCCGCGCGGCGGAAACGGCCGCTGACCTATTCTTGGCTCCACGCCATGCACTTTCTTTCAAGTGTTTTTCGGGATACGCCCAAGCGGCGCGCAGCCTCGGATTTATTGCCACCGCAGGCATTCAACACTCTCAGAATATGCGCTTTTTCAACTTGCTCCAGCGATTCATCCTGCGTGTCGATTGTAGCGGTCTCTCGCTCATCCAGATCCAGATTCAATGGCAAATCTTCTTTGGGGAAATAACCTAAAATCAGGGAGCGTTCAATGAAATTTCGCAGTTCTCGCACGTTGCCTGGCCATTCGTAGGCTTGAAGGCGTGCCAGCATGTCCGGGCTAATTTTCAAGGGATCAATACGCAGCTTCTTGGCAAACACCTTGATAAAATAATTGGCCAGTAGTTCGATGTCTTCCGGGCGGCTGCGCAAAGGTGGCATTTCAATCGGCATCACCTGCAAGCGGTAATACAGGTCTTGCCGGAAGCGGCCCCGCTTTACCTCCACATCCAGGTTTACGTTGGTGGCCGCAACAATGCGCACATCCACATCCACTTCCTTCGTACTGCCAACGGGGCGAATTCTGCGATCTTCCAGAACGCGCAGCAGCTTGGTTTGCATGCTGAGCGGCAACTCGCCAATTTCATCCAGAAACAAGGTGCCACCTTGGGCGTAATAAAACAAACCTTGATGGGATTCATTGGCCCCGGTGAAAGCGCCCTTGGCATGGCCGAACAATTCGCTTTCAATCAATTCTGGAGAAATGGCACCACAGTTAATCGGCACAAACGGGCGCTCGCTTCGCAGGCTCATGCCGTGCAATGTGCGGGCCAATACTTCCTTGCCAGAACCCGACTCGCCGGTAAGCAACACGGTTGAATCGGTGGGTGCCACTTTGGCCACCAATTTGCGAAGCTGGCGCACTATCGGGCTTTCGCCCACCATCACCTGCTCGTTTTGCTGCAAATTAGAAACAGCCCTTTTCAGTACAAAGTTTTCACGCTTTAAACGGTTTTGATCGGCAGCGCGATCAAGCGCGTACCAAAGCTGGTCAATTCGAAAAGGCTTCTGCAAGAAATCTTGTGCACCTGCTCGCAAGGCGCCAATCGCTGTGTCCATGTCGGCATAGCCGGTGATCAAAATAACATCACCTTCATAGCCACCTTGGCGCAATTCATTCAGCCATTGAAGGCCACTTTTGCCGGGCAGGCTGACATCCAGCACAATGGTGCCGTAATCATGATTTTCAAACAGGGCTTGGGCCATTTCAACAGACCCTGCGGTGTCCACGCGGGCAAAGCGGGTTTCCAGCGCTTTTTCCAGAAAATGGCGCATGCCGGGCTCATCGTCCACCGCCAGCGCAGACAAACCTTTCCTTGGCTGGGCGTCCACGCCTTGGCCTGTAGCTACTTTGGGAAGGTCAACAGTGTTGGATTGATAGGTCAAAACAATCGCTTTGTAGGGTGATACGTACCCCTCAATTGTTCATCATTCCGGGTAGTCCCGCAAGTTAGGTAAACCCTATTACTTGCGGGCTGGCGATTTACAGACCCGTGTTTTCAGCGATGAAAGCCTTCACTTGCTCCACCGAAATGGGCATGTTGAAAACACGCTGCGGCAACTTTTCGATGCCCTGAAACTGTGCAGGCACGGGTGGTGTTTGGCCTGTGGCTTCTTCAATGGTTTCGGCGAATTTAACTGCCAAAGCAGTTTCAAGAATGACCATGGGCACGCCCGGCTCAACCAAATCTCGAGCCACTTTCACCGCATCAGCCGTATGGGTATCAATCAGCGTACCGGTACGGGCAAACACTTCCTTGATGGTGTCCAGTCGGTTCTGGTGGTTCGATGAACCCGACTGAAAACCAAAGTCCTGTTCAATGCGCTTAAAGCGCGGGTCGCTGGAAAGATCAAACTGACCATTTGCAGCCAAGCCTTGCCACAGGGCCTTCAAAGCTTTGGGGTCGCGGCCCAGCAGGTCGTACACAAAACGTTCGAAGTTCGATGCTTTGGAAATATCCATCGACGGGCTGGAGGTAATGTAAGTTTCCGCCGATTTGCGTGGGCGGTACACACCGGTTTTGAAAAACTCGTCCAGCACATTGTTTTCATTGGTGGCCACAATCAGCTTGCGAATGGGCAAGCCCATTTGGCGCGCAATATGGCCAGCCAACACGTTACCAAAGTTGCCGGAGGGCACAGCAAAACTAACCGGATCACCAATTTTTTTTGCGGTGCGCAAATAAGCATTGAAGTAATACACCACCTGGGCAGAAATTCGGCCCCAATTGATTGAATTCACAGTACCAATTTTCTGGCGCGCCTTGAATTCCAGGTCTTCGCTAACCGCTTTAACGATGTCCTGGCAATCATCGAACAAACCTTCAACAGCGATGTTGAAAATGTTCGGGTCTTGCAGGCTGTACATTTGCGCGCGCTGAAACGCGCTCATTTTGCCAGCGGGGCTGAGCATGAACACACGCACGCCCTTCTTGCCACGCATGGCATATTCAGCGGCAGAACCGGTGTCGCCACTGGTGGCACCCAGAATATTCAGTTCGCGGTTGGTGCGCGCCAACTGGTATTCAAACAAATTGCCCAACAACTGCATGGCCATGTCTTTGAAAGCCAGTGTAGGGCCATTAGAAAGCTCCAATACCTTCATGCCATCGAACAGCTCGCGCACCGGAGTAATTTCCTCGGTACCGTAAACTGCCTTGGTGTAGGTTTTGGTGGTCAGCGCCTTCAGGTCGGCTTCTGGAATGTCGGTGGCATAAGGCTTTAACACCTCAAAAGCCAATTCACCATAGCTTAGGTTTTTCCAGCCTTCCAACACATGCAAAGGCACTTGGGGATAAAACTCGGGCACAGCCAAGCCACCATCGGGGGCCAGGCCTTCCAGCAAAATTTCAGAGAAATCTTGGGGGTCCATTCCCCCGCGGCTGCTGAAGTATTTCATTTCAGCTCAAGTCCTCTACACGAATTCGGGTCAAGGGGCCATGCACGCTGTCCAAGGCCTCAATTTTCGCAATCGCCTTGTTCACATCGCCTTCCACACAGCGGTGGGTCAGCAGCACAATTTCAGCAGTTTCTTTTTCGCTGGTGGCCTGGCGCTGAATCATGGCTTCAATTGAAATTTGGTTGTCAGCCAGCAAGCGAGTAACCTCAGCCAACACGCCGGGTTTGTCATCCACAGCCAGGCGCAGATAGAAGGCAGTGACCACTTTCTCCATGGGCAACACATTCAGGTTCTGAATACCCGCTTTCTGGAAAGCCAACACGGGCACACGGCTGGCCAGTGGGGCCTGGCTTGTACGCGCAATTTCGATCAGGTCTGCAACCACGGCCGATGCCGTGGGCAAGCTGCCCGCACCCGCGCCATAATACAAAGTGGGGCCGACTGCGTTTGCCTTCACCAACACGGCATTCATCACGCCTTCCACATTGGCAATCAGGCGCTTGCCCGGAATCAGCGTAGGGTGCACGCGCAATTCAATACCTTGGTCGGTACGTTTGGCAATGCCCAGCAATTTCACGCGGTAACCCAGTTGTTCGGCAAACTGAATGTCTTCTTTGGTCAGCTTGGTAATGCCTTCAACGTAGGCTTTGTCAAATTGAACAGGCACGCCAAAGGCAAGCGAACTCAACAGGCTGATTTTGTGAGCGGCATCCACACCTTCAATGTCGAATGTGGGGTCGGCTTCGGCGTAACCCAAAGCCTGCGCCTGGGCCAAAACATCGGCAAAGGCCAAGCCTTTGTCACGCATTTCCGACAAAATGAAGTTGCAGGTGCCGTTGATAATTCCAGCCACGTATTCAATTTTATTGGCGGCGAGGCCTTCCTTGATCGACTTGATCACAGGAATACCACCCGCCACCGCTGCTTCAAAGGCCACCATCACATTGTTGGCTTCAGCCGCAGCGAAAATTTCATCACCATGCACAGCCAACAAAGCTTTGTTGGCCGTTACCACGTGCTTGCCAGCATTAATTGCAGCCAGCACCAGTTGTTTGGCAATGGTGTAGCCGCCAATCAGTTCAACCACCACATCGATATCATCGCGCTTTACCGCTTCAAATGCATCGCCCAACACCTCAACACCAGGGCCTGCCAGTTCACGGGCTTTTTGTGTGTTCAGGTCGGCAATGACCTTGATCTCGATGGGAAAACCCACACGGCGTTCAATTTCACTTGCATTGTCTTTCAGCACATTGAAGGTGCCGGAACCGACTGTACCCAAACCCAGCAGGGCCACTCGTAGAGGTTTGTTCATTTTTAAATCAGCCAAGGTGTTGTTTTCGATAACTTTCCAGGAAGCGAGCAATTCTACCAACTGCATCTGTCAAATCATCGGTGTTGGGTAGGAAAACCACCCGGAAATGATCCGGATTAATCCAATTAAAGCCCGTGCCCTGCACCACCAGCACTTTTTCGGCCTCCAACAGTTCCAGCACAAAGCGCTGATCGTTCTTGATTGGATAAACTTTTGGATCCAGCTTGGGGAACAGGTACAGCGCCGCCTTGGGCTTCACACAGGTAACGCCGGGAATGGAAGTCATCAGGTCGTAAGCCAAATCCCGCTGGCGGGTAAGGCGCCCGCCGGGGCCAACCAGGTCGTTAATACTTTGGTAGCCACCCAACGATGTTTGAATGGCGTACTGGCCCGGCACGTTCGCGCAAAGGCGCATCGAGGCCATAATGCCCAGGCCGTCGATGTAATCGGTTGCGTGGCGCTTGTCGCCAGAAATGACCATCCACCCTGCCCGGTATCCACAGGCACGGTAGTTTTTCGACAAACCGTTCATGGTAATGAACAGCACGTCGTCGGCCAGCGAGGCAATCGACGTGTGCTGTGCACCGTCGTACAACATTTTGTCGTAGATCTCGTCAGCGAAAATAATCAACTGGTGTTCGCGAGCAATTTGCACCATTTCCTGCAACACTTCCTCGGGGTACAAGGCACCCGTGGGGTTGTTGGGGTTAATAATCACCATGGCCTTGGTTTTTTCATTAATCAGGCTGCGCAGGTGCTTGGTGTCGGGGTACCAATCGCTTTGCTCATCGCACAAGTAATGGCGTGGCGTGCCACCGGAAATGCTTACCGCTGCTGTCCACAAGGGGTAATCGGGCGCGGGCAACAGCACTTCATCGCCGTTGTTCAGTAGGCCCTGCATGCTCATTACGATCAGTTCTGAAACCCCGTTACCAACGATAATGTCGTCAAGCGTTACACCCTTGATTTTCTTTTGCTGGGTGTAATGCATGATGGCCTTGCGCGCTGCAAACAGGCCCTTGCTGTCGCTGTAACCCGAGGCATCGCCCAGATTCATGATCACGTCTTGCCGAACTTCATCGGGCGCTTCAAAGCCGAACGGGGCCAAATTACCGATGTTCAGCTTCAGGATGCGGTGCCCTTCCTCTTCCAGCTGCCGCGCTCGCTGCATCACCGGTCCGCGGATGTCGTAGCAAACATTGGCCAGCTTGGCAGATTTGAGAATGGGTTTCATTTTGACCTGTGAGTGGATTGTTGTGTTGGTTATTAAGCTGCTTATTCTTTTGCTTGCGCAAAGTCTTATAATTTAACCGTTTAGGCTCTTGCCTGCTAGGCTTTGGCACCATCCTGGAGCATCTTTCGAATGAAATTTCAACCTGAATCGCTCGACAATCAATTCGTCGTTCAGCGGTATGACGAAGAAGGTGTCGTGATCAGCGGCAGGCTTCAAACGGAAAGCGTTGTATTTGGCACCGATTTCACCCCCAGAATTTGGGAAAACGCCGGTTCTGGTCCCTTGCAACTAAGCCACTGCGAATGGCTTTACAGCCAGTGCCCTTCAACCATGGAAGTATTGCTGATTGGCACGGGCCCAAAACAAGTGTTCCCCGGCATGGACATTCGGAAATTTTTTGCCAACAAACGCTGCCCGGTTGAATACATGGACAGCCAGGCCGCATGCCGTACCTACAACATTTTAATTGGCGAAGGCCGGCATGTAATGGCCGCGATATTGCTATGACCACGTATGCAGCAATTCTCGTATTCTCGGGCGTACTGCTGAATGCGGTGGCACAACTTCTGCTGAAAATGGCCACTAACAAAGTAGGGGTTATTGAGGCAAGCAGTGCCCTTAGCCTGGGGGCCATGTCAGCCCTGTTTTTGCAGTGGCCCATGATCCTCGGCCTGTTTTGCTACGGTTTTTCACTGCTCATTTGGCTTATGGCACTTTCAAGGGTGGATGTAACCCTGGCCTACCCGATGCTGGCCGTTGGCTATGTGATCAACGCATTCGCAGCACAGTATTTGCTGAATGAACCGGTCAGCCTGCAACGCTGGGTGGCCATTGGCGTGATCGTACTGGGTGTGGCGCTTTTGGCGCGTTCCTGACACTGGCCGCATTTCGCTGCCAAAAGCTGTGGTTATACTGGTTTGTGAATATTGAATTAATGCACAGGGAGCGATACCGTGGCAGTTGAAGTGAACAGCAAAGTGCCTGATTTTTCAGCCACTTGCACAGGGGGCGAGGAGTTTACCCTGTCGGCCCATGCAGGCAAAAACCTGATTATTTATTTTTACCCCAAAGACAGCACACCGGGCTGCACCACCGAAGGCGAAAACTTTCGCGACCTACACACGGAATTCACGAAAGCTGGCTGCTCGATTTTCGGAGTTTCACGCGACTCCCTGAAGTCCCATGAAAACTTCAAGGCCAAGCTGGAATTGCCCTTTGAATTAATTTCCGATCCCGATGAAAAGGTTTGCCTGCTTTTTGACGTGATGAAAATGAAAAACATGTACGGCAAACAAGTGCGCGGCGTGGAAAGAAGTACCTTTGTAATCAACAAGAAAGGCATTCTGTTGCAGGAATGGCGCGGCTTGAAAGTGCCGGGTCACGCACAGGCCGTACTTGACTTTGTGCGCACAATCGGGGACTAATATCCCCACGGGCGCAGGAGTGACGACCCTGCGCGATTCATGAGCTTCTTACTTCAGATCGTTGACAATGCCACTTCCAAAAGAACCCAGCAAACCCGCAACTACACTGAACGAAATCCCACCAATCACGGCGCCAAAAACGAAAAAGCCGACCAAGAAAGCAGAAGTTTCAGACAACGCCCCGGCACAAGGCAAAGCGCCCCTTACCTTGGCAGCTGACAACACAGTTACAGCAAAAGCCCCCGAAACAAACCGTACGCGAAATATTCCAGCAGCGGCTTCGGGCAAAGCGCGCAGGCCCACCGCACAGCCGATCGCAAAAAGCAAACGCCAGGTTTCGCTGACCGGCAAGAAAATTTTCGTGCTCGATACCAACGTGTTGATGCACGACCCCACATCACTGTTCCGCTTTGAGGAACACGATGTATTCCTTCCGCTGATTACGCTGGAGGAACTGGACAACCACAAAAAAGGCATGTCGGAAGTAGCCCGCCACGCCAGGCAGGTAAGCCGCTCGCTGGATGCTTTGATGGAAAACATCGAAGACATCGAAAAAGGCGTAGCACTAGACCGCTTGGGCAATGTAGATGCCATGGGGCGCTTGCTGGTTCAAACCACAGAATTGTCTGCAGAACTGCCAAAAACGCTGCCGGTGGGCAAAGCCGACAACCAAATTTTGGGTGTGGTGTTTGCGCTCAGCAAACTACACCCCGACCGCGAAGTGGCCCTGGTGTCGAAAGACATCAACATGCGTATTAAAGCCCGCGCCTTGGGCCTGCTGGCGGAAGATTATTTCAATGACCAGGTGCTGGAAGACCGAGATTTGCTGTACTCCGGCATTATGGAACTGCCTCCCGATTTCTGGGAGAAAAACAGCAAGGGCATTGAAAGCTGGCAACAAGGCGGCAGCACTTACTACCGCATTAGCGGCCCCGCTGTGAAAGACATGATGGTGAACCAGTTTGTGTACTGCGAAACTGGTATTCCACTCATAGCCCAAGTGCTTGAAGTAAGCGGTCGCACTGCAGTGCTAAAAACACTGCGCGACTTTAGCCACAACAAAAACAGCGTGTGGGGCATTACCGCACGCAACCGCGAACAAAACTTTGCACTGAATTTGTTGATGAACCCGGAATGCGACTTCGTAACCCTGCTGGGCCAGGCAGGTACTGGCAAAACCTTGCTGGCCTTGGCTGCTGGCTTGTCACAAGTACTGGAAAGCAAGCAGTATTCTGAAATTATCGTGACCCGCGCCACCGTGCCTGTGGGTGAAGACATTGGCTTCTTGCCCGGCACCGAGGAAGAAAAAATGGCCCCCTGGATGGGCGCATTTGAAGACAACCTTGAAGTGCTGAACAAACCCGATCCCAGCAGTGGCGATTGGGGCCGCTCGGCCACCACCGACTTGATTCGCACCAAAATTCGCATCAAATCGATGAACTTCATGCGGGGCCGCACTTTCATCAACAAGTTCCTGATTATTGATGAAGCGCAAAACCTGTCGCCCAAGCAAATGAAAACACTGATTACCCGGGCTGGCCCTGGTACGAAGGTGATCTGCCTGGGTAACCTGGCGCAAATCGATACGCCGTATTTGACGGAAGGTTCTTCGGGCCTTACCTATGTGGTGGATCGGTTCAAAGGCTGGCCTCATGCGGGGCACATTACACTGCAACGTGGCGAGCGTTCAAGACTGGCGGATTTTGCGTCGGATAACCTTTGATGCAATTGCGAAATCGCATGCTTCGGGGGGCATCTGCGAAGTTGCATGCCCTCCTCCGCCTGAAAGCCTGAATGCTCCCTTTTTGAAATTCACACTGGCTCACCGAGTTCGGCAAAAAACATGGCCGAATCTCGGTATCGGCTTGCAGCCGAACGCGGCATGTGAACTTCAAACGGGCAGGCTTTCTTGAAGGCGGAATGACGGCAATGCGAGCTTCGCGAATGCCGGGAAGCAAGTTATGCGGACAGCGGTTTCACCATTTAAACAGTGCAAACATGCGGTATAACTTGAGAAATGAAAATAATTCAAAGCCTTCTGTGACGAAGACGCGCGAGGACCGAAACACACCATCAATACGGGCCTTGTGAGGCACAATGCTTCTAATCGTTTGCAAACTGTTTGGAGAGAATCAACGTGACCTCGGCCCTTTCAAATCCATTCAGTACTGGCAGCGGCGGCTCATTCTTCGAAGCCAAGGTGCAGGCTGGTTTTCTGCTTCACTTGCTCATTGGTGGTCGCATCCCGTGCTTGCCAAACGGCAGTATCCAATCGATTCGGCTGCAAGGAAAACAGGCTGGATTCGCCACGGATGATGTAGTCGTAACGGTCCGAAATGAGGCAAGCAATGATTGCCGACTATTGGCGCAAGTCAAACACAGGGCAGCGATTACAGTAAGTGACAGCGAGTTTTCCGATGCACTAGCAAGTACCTGGGCAGACTTCAACAACCCAAACGTATTTTCACAAGGCCGCGATGCCTTCGCACTCATCACCGGTCCGCAGTCGGACAAGACACTAAAACATGTACGTCCCATACTGGACTGGGCGCGAACATCCGCGGACGCCACTGAATTCACGGCCAAGGTAGCCACCGCCAAATTCAGCTCGGACCATAAACGCGCCTATCTGCAGGTTTTCAAGGATTTGCTGGCGAAAGCGGCTGGCACTGTTCCGACAGACGACATTCTGTGGCAATTCCTCAAGCATTTTCATCTGCTGTCGTACGACTTCGATATATTGGGCGGCAAGGATGAGGCCGCAATCCTGACAGTCCTTGATCTGGCACGAAACCCCTCTGGCACGCTGGATGCTCAAGCAATTTGGGAAGGGTTAATCATCCAAGCCCAGGAATGGAACAAGACGGCGGGTACCTTCACTTTGGCGCAGCTTGACGAGCGCTTGAGAATGGCGGTTCACTCTGGTGGTTCTCCGGTACAGCGCCAAGCACTTTCCAGACTACAGGAACATAGCGCCTTGGTATTGAATACCATACAGTCCGAGCTTGCACCCGGATTACGGCTCTCTCGAGATACCCTACTGGACGTCTTGGTTGATACGATAGAATCGTCACGAGTTGTCATCGTCCAAGGAGCACCTGGTGCCGGCAAATCTGCAACGGTTAAAATGCTATTCGATGCTTTGCCCGCTGAAATTATTCCTTTCGCGTTTAAAGCCCAGGAGTTTAACCATTCGCATCTGCATCAGTTTCTGACGAGTATCGGTATCGGGATTTCAGTAGCGCAATTGCGGAGCGCATTTGCATTATTACCGCGAAAAGTGTTACTGATCGATGGCGCCGAGCGGTTATTCGAACTCAGCAGCCTCGAAGCTTTTCGCCAATTGCTTCAGCAACTAAACGGTGATGCCTCCTGGACTATCGTCATCACTTGCCGCGAATCGTCAGCACAATTGCTCAAGGAACACCTGCTGGCACAGTGGGGGGACGAAGTGGCGACTGTCGCCATTCCGTCCCTTACCATCGAAGAATTGGGGTGGGTACTGGCCAAGGCCCCTCATTTAGCGCCCTTGATTGCCAACCAAAAACTGATCAGGCTGTTGCAACTTCCATTTATCCTGTCGCTGGCATGGAAGGCATTTCCACCGTCTGCATCCACCAATACCTTATCCAATATTGACGAACGCCAGTTTAAGGATCTTGTTTGGCGGGAATATGTCGAGCGAGCGCCGCAAGCACAGGGCGGCATGCGCATCAAGAGAAGCCAATGTCTGCTAGCAATTTCTGTTATGCGTGCACGAAAAATGAGCCTTTTCGTCAGCCCTATCGGATGTGACGCTGATGCGCTTCAGGCGCTCGTCAATGACACGATTCTCATCGAATCGCCTGTCGGAGGGTTTGCACCGGCGCATGATGTTTTTGAAGACTGGTCTGTGGCACGCTTCATTGCCCAGGAATTCGAGACAAAGGCGGGCGATCTTTTACGTTTCTTCGATGCGGTCGGGGCTGAACCTGCAATGCGGCGCGGCTTCCGGCTGTGGCTAGCCGACGCATTAACGTCCAGCGGCCATCAACGCATCATGGATTTTGTTCTTTCCGTTTTTCAGCACACGAGTACACCTCCCATTTGGCATGATGAAATTGCCGTGGCAGTACTGCAATCGGACAGCGCGAGCAGATTCATTCATCGGGCGGAAGCCCTGCTGCTTGATAAAGGCAAGTTCCTTTATAAACGCCTGATTCATGTTCTTCGCACCGCATGCAAAGGGCCGAACGACTTGCTTCTCACTGCGTACGGAATGGCTGCATTTCGGAACCACCTTGCCCTTGGCACGGTATTCGTTATTCCAGTAGGCAGCGGCTGGCGTGAGCTAATCCTTTTTACGCACCGGCATATCGGCGCATTCGACCTTCAAGACGCAGACACCGTACTCGGGCTGCTGAACGACTGGACACAAGGATTTAACTCATCCGCCCCGTTGCCACCCGAAGCGCCAGCTGCCGCCGAGATAAGCATGAAGTACTGGCGATTGCTAACGGTGCCAAGTTTTTACGCAGACAGGTTGGAACAGGATTTCTTGAAATTGCTGTTCAAAATCCCACACGCCGCGCCGGTAGAGGTTTCGGCCCTCATACATTCAGCCCTTGCCGATCAGCTCGTTCAGCACCATTCAAGAACTATTCTCGAACACGCCACGAAGTCCATCGAATGCCAGCCGCTTTGCGCACATTTTCCTGCTCTGGTAATCGAGGTTGCCGAGAAAACTTGGATCTTACAGCCAGATGACGACCATCGATACAATTCGCATCCCGACTTGGAAGAGATTTTCGGGTTCGAGCATTCGGCGCATTTCAACTATTTCCCTCAAAGCGCCTTGCAGGGCCCCTTCGTATTCCTGCTTGCATCACATCCAGATATTGCTGTTGACTTCATCGTTCGACTGACAAATCGCGCGGCGCTGTCTTATTCACAATCCAGAATGAGGCGCGAAGTCAGCAACATTCAATTACCCGCCGCCGATGGTTCGCGTCCCCTGATCGCCAGTTGGCGCCTCTGGGCTCTTTATCGGAGCATGATGCCCGGACCGCAGGTTTTAGAATGTGCACTAATGTCCTTGGAAGCCTGGCTTCTAGACCAAGCCAAGCAGAACAGCGATATTCGAGGTGTTTTTCGCAGGATTTTGGAATCCAGTACATCTGCCGCCACACTGGCAGTACTTGCATCAGTAGCAGTTGCCTATCCGCACGCCGTTGGAGAGGAAGCACTTCCCTTGTTGGGTGTTCGGGAGTTTTACCGCTGGGACTTCGAGCGGTCGCATCAGGAGTACACGCATGTCACCGACGTGAGAGCCAGTTTGGGCATTCCGTCCGGTGGAGGCATTGACGAAATTTATTATGGGGAACGTAAAGAATCAGGCGCATTACCACATCGCAAAAACAATTTGGAGGAGTTGGCATTTCGTCTCCAGTTCACGCCTTTACGCGACCAAGTTTTCTCCATTATCGACCAATTCCATGCGGCGCTGCCCCCTATAGAGCAGCAGACTGAGACCGACAGGACTTGGCGTATCGCACTCCATCGCATTGACGCCCGTCATTTCAAGGCAGAGGAAAGCAAAGAACCTGGTCAGATCATGCTGATTCCGAGTGACCCGGCGCCTGACCTCCAGCAGTACATAGCAAAAGCAGCAGAAAATTTTGCGCCAGCACAGAGGCGTATTCAGTTGGCGAATTGGGGAGTGCGCCGCTTCCGACGTGAAGACGAATCCAACGAGACTTTCACCGCCTGGCGTCATGCCCTTAGCGAGGCGCGAGTTTTGCGGCAGCAGGCGCCCTTGGAAACTGACGAGGCGCTGTATGGTCTATCCGGCCCCGGATTTGTGGCGGCATATCTGATTCGTGACCACTATGCCGAACTCCAGTCAACCGAACTTGAATGGTGTCGGCAAGTCATTATTGAAGAAATTCTTCGCGAGGATGCAGAAAGAACACTAGACACAAGGGTTTCAAAAAATTCGCTCGCAGCTTCCCGACCGTGTGCCTATGTACTTCCGCTGCTTCTTCAGGGCGACATAAATCCGCAGATTCGGGTCGCGGTCGAAGAGACCATTGCAGTTGCGGTAACACATACCAGTGAAGAAGTCAGAAACTATGCGGCTCAAGGCGTACGGGATTGGATGTGGGAAATTGATGCGGTACTTGCCAAAGCATGCGTCGGCGGATTGTTTAAGCTAGCAAATACCGAAAGTCTTATTTATAAGACCCGCAGGAATCATACGGATCATTCACAAGAGGACAGAGAAAACACCTTTTTGGCTGCCATCGTTGACATCCGCAAGCGCATTATCGAGCGTGCAACAGCGACTGAATTCAATGCGATACCTGTAGACCTGGACACCCACGAATGGCGAGCACTGTTGAACGCCATTTCAATGATTCAACCCAATACTACTGATGCTGATTTGAACGCATTCGTTATCGCACATCTGGCAGCAGTACTTCATGCTGCCGAAATGGATGAAGCATGGCAAGCCAGACGCAATGGTGGTAGCCGTTTCGAATTTCAGCATTCGTTTGCAGATTTCTTCGCCAAATTCGCGCTTGCCCGCTCAGCCACGGAAGCTGCTCACATCGGCCAGATCCTATCTGAGGCTGTGGAAAAATGTCCGAAGTATTTAAACATATTGCTTAAAGCCTTTCCGAGCGAAGAAGACAAAGCCCGTACCGGTGCGGCATTCTGGTCCATCTGGAAAAGCGTTTCCAGCCCCGTCTTTGCTCACTCGTTGTTGCGCGGATCTTCCCGGATTTGGCGCTATGACGAACTGCGCAATCTCGTCCGTACATTGCTGTTTGCGGATGTTAAATTCAAAGATGATGTACAAGAATGGGCGCCAGTGACTGAAAACAAAAACTTTTTTGAACATGCCGCCGCCACAGTGGGCGATACCAAGGCTGGATTTGGCGCACTCCTGTCGCTTTTGTGTTCTGTGGGGAGGGTATTTCTTCCCGACGCGGTAACGTTACTCGCGCAAGCTTTTGAAAAGTCGCAAAATCGCGAACTACTGGATGATCAAAATGCGGCATTTCAACTCGAAATTTTGCTGCGCAAGATCTGCTATGAACACGGAACCAATATTCGCCAACGCCCTGCATTACACCGTGCAACGCTGGCATTGCTTGATCAACTGGTTGAGCACGGCTCACACACGGGCTTTCGTCTAAGGGAGTACATCGTTTCACCGCTTCCTGCAATTTCATGACGAAGCCAGAAAAACGAACGTTTTTCTGGCACTTGCCGATAAACCATTTGCCAAATGATGTTTCAACGTGTAAAACTTAAGGTAGCGAGTACCAAGCAAATCGGCAAAGTACCCGATCAGGTTTTTTACATTGTCTTCAAAGAGCCCCAAGAGATCGAGCTGCTCCTTCGTGATAACGAAGGAGAAGTGAACATCCTTTCCCTCTGGATCAGGCACGGCACCCATGCGCATAACGAAGCTGTAAAAACACCCATTGTAGCCACAAACCACGGTGCTCAGTCCAAAACCAAGTGGTAATTTTGGCCAATATGGGCAACTTTAAAAACAGCAACTACAATCTGCTTGTCATCCCCTCCGCGGCAACCGCTCAGATGGAAGCTTGTACCCTTTGAGCAAAATATGTTGTTATACCCACCTTGTTCGAAAACAACAAATTAGTCTTTCAAGGAGTTGGTGGTGATTGAATGTCGGTTTGAGTTAAACGCAAAACCACTGAGTACATTCTGGTGTGGGGCAACAAAGTTTCCAGCTTTTTCTGGTCATGGTTCTCACGCAAATCGCTTGGTATCTGCGTGTATACCAAAGCTTGGCCCAATTCCACCTGGAATCTACTATATTTTTGACAGGCAGTCAGGCGGCTTGTTGGGGCCATTACGTGACTTGTTCTCTGGCAAGGACGATTGGTTCGCACTGTACGCAGCCGATGAAAGAATTGATGATGAAACTTTGTGCGATAAAGTCAAACGAGGCGAGTTCAGGCTTCACCCCAAAGGCGCAACTGGTAGAAGTGAAGGTTGTATTGTGATCGACAAAGAGGCTGACTTTTTTCGTTTGCGTGCAATGCTGAAAAGTGCCAAGCCGATCAGCATACCGGGGATTCAATTGCAAGCTTATGGCAGGCTGGTGGTTCGATGAAGTGGGCTGCGCGTTTGCTTAAGGGAACTGTGGTACTGATCGTGACCTTTCTTCTAACCCAATGGTGGATGGGAACAATTTGGTCTGAACGTTACTGGACGTGGCTTAATCATTTATTGGGTGGTCAGCGCTTGGGTTTGGCCTCCGATGTCGAGTTGGTGACGGTTTTGATTTTTGCCGCGTCAGTTTCCAGCGGCTTTTTGTACTTTGTTGTAAAAGTATTTCGACAGTTTCGGAAATAGGCGAATGTGAATTTAAGTAAACCTGATTAAATTTCTTGCGCCGCTGGCGATCACACTGCTGATGGGTTTCACGTCATCAAAAGGTTCTGACAATGCGGTGTTTGCACCAGCAAAGTCGTGGACGCTTCTGGAAATACGTTGCCCAATCGGGTGTTTTGAAACCACCACGGTCAATCAATTCAAAACGCAGCTTGGCACCACCATCAATTTAAAGGCCGCACAGAATCAATCATCGCCAGTGGATATGTTGGAATGTAGAGACCCAGCTTGGAAAGGCAAGTGGGAACAAAGAAAGTTTGTTATTTCGATCGACGAGCAGCGAATGATCACCCTTGAAGAAGACTGGGCGCTAGCAGTGTATTACGCATTATAAAAACTTGGTCACGGTTTATTGGCGTAAGGCTTAAGGGACTCCTGCACTTGCTGGCCAGCGTGGTCAAGTGTTGGCACAATGTACTCAATAACACCACCGCGACTCACGACTAACTTGGTACCAGTTTGCGCAGCCAACTCACGGGCGCGCTTTGCTGCACGTTGCAATGCTGGAAATGAGCCACGAAGATCAGCGTTTTTTGCCTCGTCAATGGGTTTAGTATTCATCATTCTCTCCAATCCAATAGTTCCGGTGCTTCACCCGCATTGTTATAAAGAGCCCAAGAATCGACAGCTGGCGCGTAGTAACGATGAAAATTATCAAGACCAGCAGCAAAACGACGACGAACAACTGCTTCCGGGATATCATGCCCGCCTTGTTGAACCCGTTGACTCACCCTCGCCACAGCCTCATCGGCATTATTAAGCTGAAGAAAAATAAGCTCAACTTTGTAGCCTGCCTTTCGCTATTGCTTAATGTGATGCAAATACGCCCTGCCAGAAAGCGTTGTTTCAAAAGCAAAACTTAAACCGGCTCGAAAGTATCGATCAAGCTCCGCCAGCATTAAGCGCCCTGCCTGCAATGCTGCCGTTTCGGGTGCAAATGGGGCCAAACCGGCCGCAATTAAATCGGCATTCACAAAGTGCGTACACACAGCCTCATTCGGAAGAAATTCACGCGCAAAAGTAGTTTTTCCAGCACCATTCGGACCTGCGATTATGATGACCTTGCGCTCTGGATTCATGCTCAAATTTCTAGCTCATAAGGAATTTGCTTGAAGGTTATCTTTTCGGATACCGAACCATTTTTCGTGCCTATGTTAGCTGGAATCATAACGGTCGTGGACGAAAAGGGCTAAAAATCGAATGATCACACTTGAAAAAGACGGGGCTCAGACCGTGTATTACGTATTACGCACTCGTTGAAGTTCTGAAAAATTTGCTTCTTGTTTTCCAAATCAACAACCCCACCACCCCAAGCAACCAAACAATTGCTGCGGCATGGGCATTCATTGAATACGACTGCCCTGCTTCCGCAACAATTGCGGGGCCTAGATCAAATGAATGCACCTCCATCAACAAGCTGACAAACCACAATGCAGGGTAAACCAAGGCCAGCACGAATACGCTCCAGTGAATACGCAACGCAACACCGGCAAACAAAACACCCAAAGCAACATGCAGCCACATGCCTTGAATTTGGGGAAATTTATCAAGCACTTCTGCATGCGCACAAAGCGGCAAAAAACAGCAGGCGGCTACAAAAACAATTTTATTCAACATTGGTTAACAAAGACACGGCCAAACCCACATGGAGCAACGATACTCTGTTTTTCATACCTCCCACTGCAATGACTGGGCTGAAAGTTTGTACCCCTTGAACTGAATATGTTGATATACGCGCTCAACTTAAAATCAAAAACATTAGTCATGACTTTTGATATCAATAAAGCAATACAGAAACTCAGTAGCATCGCCAATACCTCGTCACAAGGCAAATGCGCACTGCATGTGCGCCTGGCTCTGGACGCAGGCGGCATTGAAGTGAGGCCCACCATTGGGCAAGCCAGGCTTTATGACCCAGTATTGTCAAGCTATGGATTCAAACGAAGCCGATATAGCAAAGGGGTGCTGATTGATTCCTCAAACTGCACGAAGTATTCGCCAGAAGCTGGTGATATTGCGGTCATCCCAAATGTTGCTGGAAGCCGACCGGAAGGACACATCGCAATGTTCACCGGGAAAGAATGGATTTCAGATTTCAAACAGCGCGATATGTGGGGTGGTCCGATATACAGAAAAGCCGACCCCGATGTAGCCATTTATCGTTTTCCGAGGTTAGACAATGAAACTATCAAAGAATTTCTTAGCTTTAATCGGACTGCTGTCCACTATTAGCATAGCCCTTGGTTTGTGGATTTCAAATGAAAACGCAAACCCCAGCGCCATTGATTTTGTTCAACGTACGTATGCTGGCCTGTATCACGACAATTCAAATTCATCTTCACTGGACAAAGCTGATGAAATTTTCTCATCACCGCTTCTTGATTTGATTAGAAAGGAGCAGCAACAACAAATTGAATCGGGAGAAATCGGGAAACTTTCGGCAGATCCCTTGTGCAATTGTCAGGACCCCACATCTGTTCAAATTGTTGAAATTACATCTGAAGTTGCAAAGCAAGATCATGCAACGGTTCTTGTTACTCTCTCGGTTTCTGGAATAACAGAAAAGCTACGCCTCGATCTGGTTTACGAGGCTGAACGCTGGAAAATTGATGATGTGGTCAGCAACCAAATTCCGAGTTTGCATAAAAGTCTGATTGAAAACTAACGTCGGCAAGCGTGGCTTTGTGAGGATGCAAACTGGCTTTGCTCAGTCTGCCGATTCAAGATCAAGTCGCCCAGTTTGATTCGCAGCGAAGGGCGACCGCAAGGTCGATGCGAAGACGCTCTTGCGTTTCGCATGCCCTGAGCCAGTTTCAAACAAGGGAATTCGACTTGATTAAGGCAGCACGAGCAATGCAATTTGCAGCCGTAGAAAAGCCTGTTGAGCACAAGCAACCCCGCTCACTCTCCTTCCGGCTGCATCCCCGCGTAGTTCTCGAACTTGGTGTACATACCCAAGAAAGTAACCCGCACGGTACCAATGGGGCCGTTACGCTGCTTGCCGATAATAATTTCGGCGGTGCCTTTGTCGGGCGAATCGGGGTTGTAAACTTCGTCGCGGTAAATAAACAAAATAACGTCCGCATCCTGCTCAATCGCGCCTGATTCTCGCAGGTCACTCATCACAGGGCGTTTGTTCGGCCGCTGTTCAAGCGAACGGTTCAACTGAGAAAGTGCAATCACCGGGCAGTTCAGTTCTTTGGCCAGGCCCTTCAATGAACGTGAAATTTCTGAAATTTCAGTGGCTCGGTTTTCACCGGGAGAAGATGAACCCATCAACTGCAAGTAGTCGATAATCACCAAGCCAAGTTGGCCACACTGGCGCGCCAGGCGGCGGCAACGGGCACGCACTTCCATCGACGACAAAGCGGGTGTTTCGTCAATAAACAACTGGGCATTCTGCATTTTTTCCACAGCGTAAGTTAGCCGCGGCCAGTCTTCGTCGGTCAATCGACCGGTTCTTAAACGGTGTTGGTCCAAACGCCCAACCGAACCCAGCAAACGCATGGCCAACTGCGTGGCGCCCATTTCCATTGAGAACACAGCCACTGCATGGCCCTCTTCCACTGCCACGTGTTCGCCAATGTTCAGGCTGAAAGCTGTCTTGCCCATTGAGGGTCTTCCAGCCACAATAATCAAATCGCCGGGCTGCAAGCCCGATGTTTTACCATCGAGGTCTACGAAACCGGTTGAAATACCGGTGATGTCGCTGGTGCTGTCGCGGTGGTAAAGCTCGTCGATACGCTCTACCACTTTGCTAAGCACAGGTTGCAAATCCTGAAAACCGCCAGCGCCACGCGCACCGTCTTCTGCAATTTTGAAAATCTTGCTTTCAGCTTCGTCAAGAATGGTTTTGGTGTCTTTTCCCTGCGGGTTCAATGCAGTGGTGGCAATGTCGTCGCTAATAGTTATCAGCCGGCGAAGCACCGCGCGGTCGCGCACAATTTCGGCGTAGCGGCGAATGTTGGCTGCCGATGGCGTGTTGGTGGCCAGGGTGTTCAGGTAGGCCAAACCGCCCACGTCCTCGGCCTTGCCTGAGGACTGAAGCGATTCATACACGGTAATCACATCAGCAGGCTTTGAGTTGTCAATCAGCTTGGCAATGTGCTCAAAAATAACCCGGTGGTCGTAGCGATAAAAATCTTCGGCGCGAATTACATCGCCAATTCTGTCCCAGGCTTGATTATCAAGCAGCAAACCGCCAACCACCGATTGCTCGGATTCAAGCGAGTGCGGCGGTACGCGCAGGCCCGTCATTTCTTGTTCTGTAAGTCGATTCTCGGACATAGTTTCGCAATAGAAAAAGGCCACCCTGAGGTGACCTTTTTTGTTGGTTCAGGCAGACCAAAAAGTATAACCGAATGTCGCTTATGCCTTTGGCCTAAATACCCGTTGAACCGGTTTGGCTTATGTTGCCTTAATCAGGCTGCTTCGCCAGCCACTACAACTTTCACATCTACAACCACGTCGGGGTGCAGGGCAACAGTTACAGTGTGCTCGCCAGCAATTTTCAGCGCGCCGTTGGGCATGCGTACTTGTGCTTTTTCAACCTTCAGGCCAGAGGCGTTCAAGGCAGCAGCGATGTCGTGGTTGGTTACGGAACCAAACAAACGACCATCCACAGCGGCTTTCTCGCTCAGCTGTACAATTGTAGCTGCCAACTTGGCACCCAGGGCTTGCGCAGCGGCCAGCTTTTCAGCGGCAGCTTTTTCCAGTTCGGCGCGGCGTGCCTGAAACTCAGCGATTGCTGCTTCAGTGGCGCGCTTGGCTTTGCCGTAAGGAATCAAGAAGTTACGTGCGTAGCCGTCTTTTACACGAACCACGTCACCCAGTTGACCCAGGTTGGGCATTTTCTCAAGAAGAATTACTTGCATGGTGTTCTCCCGTACTGCTTAGTGGTTGTCGGTGTAAGGCAGCAAAGCCAGGAAACGTGCGCGCTTGATCGCTGTGTCCAGCTGGCGCTGATAGTTCGCCTTGGTACCAGTGATGCGAGCGGGCATGATCTTGCCGTTTTCGCTGATGAAATCCTTGAGCGTGTCGATGTCTTTGTAATCGATCTGCTCTACCTTGCCCACTGTGAAGCGGCAAAACTTCTTGCGCTTGAACAAGGGGTTCTGTTGTGGACGACGTCCCTTGCGATCATTTTTACGACCAAAAGCCATAATATTCTCCAACTATTTCAAGCCTTCAACATTCGCGCACTGCGCAAACATGGAATCGAAGACTTTTTGATTTGTGCGAACGAAGCGCTATAAATCCAGACCAGTTTTTCAGGCTTCCCACTTCAAGGCCGTTGATTTGGTTGGCTGCAACCCCCAGCGCCAAGGCTGGAACTGTGCACTTAACCATTCTCAGCTTGCTGGCTTCAAGTTGTTCACTTTCGTGTTCAAGCTCGAATTCGCAAATGGGTAAACCTGCCGGGGTGTATCGCAATATTGATTTCGCAACCAATGTGGCGGTGAGGGTGAACTGGTTAATACCAGCTTTACCTTCTTCCCCAAGCTTGTTTGAATTTTCCGCTGCTTCCTCCTGATTCATTGATTCAGTGTTGTACAAGGACGAAATTACTCGTCGTCGCCTTCGTCTGAATCGGAACTGTCGTCGTGTGAAGATGCAGTAGCAGAAGCGGCCTTGCGCTCTTGCTCACGCTGAACTTCCTTCATCATTGGAGAAGGTGCTGTTTCAGCTTTTTTCATCTTCACGGTCAGGTGACGCAGTACGGCGTCGTTGAATTTGAACGCAGTTTCCAGTTCTTCCAGAACTTCCTGGCTGCATTCAATGTTCAACAACACATAGTGTGCTTTGGCCAGTTTCTGGATTGGGTAGGCCAATTGGCGGCGACCCCAGTCTTCGTGGCGGTGTACTTTACCGCCGTTGGCTTCGATGATTCCACGATACTTCTCAACCATGGCAGGCACTTGCTCGCTTTGGTCGGGATGCACGATGAAAGCAATTTCATAGTGACGCATTATTAACTCCTATGGATTTTCCACAATTGGAAAAGCCGCCTAACCCCCGTGGTTTGGCAGCAGGTAACCCGAAATTATAGTGGGTTTTCAGAAAACAGGCAACGGCGCAAGGCCGTTCCTTGTCAAAAACTGATCAAATCAGGCAGTTTGGTCTTGCAAGCGCTTCTTTTCCATGTCGCGAAGCTCGCGGCGCAGCACCTTGCCCACGGGGCTTTTTGGCAACTCCTTCACAAATTCAACATGGCGCGGAATTTTGTAAGCAGTCATGTGCTTACGGCAATGCTCAATGACCTGCTCGGCGGTTAAATCCGGGTCTTTTTTAACAACAAACAGCTTCACAGCCTCCCCAGTTTTGGCATCAGGCACGCCCACAGCAGCCGCTTCGAAAATACCATTCAGCAAGGTGGCCACGGCCTCAATTTCTTTGGGGTACACATTAAATCCCGACACCAGAATCATGTCCTTCTTGCGGTCAGTAATGTAGAAGTAGCCGTTTTCGTCCATGTAGGCGATGTCGCCTGTTTTCAACCAGCCGTCTTGGGTCAGAATTTCGGCAGTTTCACGTGGCTTGTTCCAGTAGCCGCGCATCACCTGCGGGCCTTTTACGCACAATTCACCCTCTTGCCCCACTGGCAATTCATTGAAGTCGTCGTCGCGAATGGTTACTTCCGTTGAAGGCACAGGCAGGCCAATGGAGCCGTTGTACTCTTCATGCAAGGGGTTAATACACACGGCAGGCGAGGCTTCGGTTAAACCGTAGGCTTCGGAAAGCCTTGTGCCGGTTACTTTTTTCCAGCGCTCCGCCACGGCAGGCTCAATGGCTGCACCACCGCCCAGTACCAGCTTTACATGAGAAAAATCAACTTGCTCAAACCCCGGGGTATTCAACAAACCATTGAACAGCGTGTTCACACCGGTAAGCGCAGTGAAAGGCACAGCAGCCAGCGTTTTTACAAAAGCCTGCATGTTGCGTGGATCGGTAATCAACAGGCAGTGCCCGCCCACCTTGATGAACACCAGAATATTCGCTGTAAGGCAGAAGATGTGGTACATCGGCAGCGCGGTAATCGCAATTTCTTTGCCTTCTTCAATGTCCTGGTTCAGCCAGGCTGAGGCCTGCTGCAGATTGGCCACAATATTGCCATGGGTCAGCATGGCACCCTTGGCCACGCCTGTGGTGCCGCCTGTGTATTGCAAAAAGGCAAGGTCGTCGTGCGTAATATTGACTTTGCGAAGCTCGTTGTTGCGGCCCTGCGCCAGCGCCTTTTTGAAGGTAATGGCCCCTGCAATATTGAATGCGGGCACCAACTTCTTCACATAACGCACCACAAAATTCAAAAGAATGCATTTGAAAAAACCGTGCATTTCGCCCATCGAGGCCAGCACAATGTGCTCTACCGGGGTGTTTTTAATTACTTTTTCCAGGGTATGGGCCACGTTCTCGAACACCACAATTACCTTGGCACCAGAATCGCGCAATTGATATTCAAGCTCGGTGGGGGTGTACAACGGGTTCACATTCACTGCCACGAAACCAGCGCGAATGGCGCCCATCATGGCCACTGGGTATTGCAACAGGTTGGGCATCATGAAGGCAACGCGGTCGCCTTTTTTCATGCCGGGCAAGCTTTGCAAGTAAGCGCCGAAGTCGCGGGTAAGGGAGTCCAGGCGTTCATAGGTAAGGCCAGTGCCCATGTTGCTGAATGCGGTTTTGTCAGCGAATTTGCGGCTGGCGTCCTCGAAAATATCCCGGATAGAAGGATACTGAGCCAAATCAACCGATGCGGGTACGCCCGGTGGGTAGCTGGGAATCCAGGCTTTTTCTGTCACAAATGTCTCCTTCTTGTAGGCACTGCTGTGCTTCGCAACTATTTTGTATTGATCGAAAACAATACCGGAATATCAAAGAGCATGGATTCTAATGCACTACGAATGCGATGTGTACCTGCCCTGAAGTCTCGTTCAAGGAAATTTAGACAAGGTTCCTTGTCGAATCCCTTCCAGAATGGACATTTCGCGCTCTTGAATCAGCTGAAAGAACAGGGTTGGCTTTTCGAGCGAGGCAAACGCATCGAGGCCCTCGCTCAAAAAATTGTGGAAATCCTCTAAATTTGCCTTTTGCGCTGCACCACGCGTCATCTTCATCAAAGGGCGTAAAAAAGGCAGGCGCATTAATTTCCGCAAGGATTCACCCACTTCACGCACCAAGAAAATTTGCTGCTCCCGAAGATCAAATTGCCCTTGTTTTCTGAAGGCTTCAATGTAGGATTTTTCTTTAAGTAAAGCATCAGAATAAAACTCTTTGTCATTGATAAATAGAGTAATTTCATCATCAAGCAGCTCAGCCAAGTAGTCCATGTAAATTACTTTTCTGACTGTTTCAACAGCACCGCCAGGCAGCAACTTTTCAAGTTTGGGCAGTACCCGTTCCGCCTGGTGGTCGCGGGTGCTGACATCGTGCGTGCAATACAGCTGATCCAGAAAAAAACGGCTCGCCGCCTGCATTCCCTTATCTTTGAGTAAATCCTGATAAGTATTTTCCAATCTATTGTTTTGAAATACTTTTAAGTCTTTTTTCAAGCTTAAAAATTCGACTGAACGACCCTGCCCCTGTCGCAGTGCGGTGATGGCTTTCTGTAATTCCAAGGGTGAGCTGTGAATATCGATCATAGCGATTCAATTGCAGTTGAATGGTGAAGCTCCACATCGTTTGCTGCACAGCAGCACGAATCAGACATGGAAAATAGTCAAAATTTATGTTTACATTCGTTAATGTTAAACCGGAGAGTGAGACAACCATGAATGCCCCATCCAAAGCCCACGGCCAAGAATTGACAGCAGCAGAACTAAAAGCAACTTTGGAGTCTTTGAAGCAAGCTTACCGCATCAACCCCTACCCGGAATGGAACCAGCGCAAAGCCTGGTTAAAGGCGTTGAGCGAGATGATCCATGACAACAAACTGAGAATCGCGGAAGCAATTTCAGAAGATTTCGGACACCGTTCGAAAAATGACACCCTGCTGGCAGAGGTATTTCCTTCTCTGGAAGGTATTCGACACGCAATGAAACATGGCAAAAGCTGGATGAAGCCCAGAAACGAAGGCGCCAGCATTTGGTTTAAGCCAGCGAGCACATGCCTGATGCCACAACCATTGGGTGTGGTGGGTGTGATTGTGCCCTGGAACTACCCCTTGTTTTTATCGATCGGCCCCATGATTGCCGCACTTGCGGCAGGCAACCGGGTATTCATAAAAATGAGCGAATATACACCCCGCTTCAGCGCCCTGCTCGACGAACTGTTGAGCAAAACCCTGGGCCGCGACGTGGTGCAGATCATCAACGGCGGGCCTGAAGTGGCGGCTGAATTTTCCCGCCTGCCATTCGACCACCTTCTGTTTACCGGCTCAACACCCGTGGGCAAAATGGTGATGAAAGCGGCCAGTGAAAACCTGGTGCCAGTAACACTGGAACTGGGCGGCAAAAGTCCTGTGATTATTACCGCGCCTACTGTGGCCAACCCGGGTCGCTTCCAGAATGCGATTGCACGTACCTTGTCGGGCAAATCGATCAATGCCGGGCAAACCTGCATTGCCCCCGATTACCTGATGGTTCCGGAAGGCTGCGAGGAGCAGTTGATTTCGCATGCCAAAGCAATTATCGACCGCCGTTTCCCAGACGGTATTTTGTCTGACGACTTCACAGGCATTGTTTCCGACCGCCACGCCACCCGCCTGCAACGTTTAATTGACGAAGCTGCGGAACAAGGTGCGCGTGTGGTAACACTCATGAAAACTGCCGATAGCCCAGGCCGCAAAATTCCGATGACCTTGGTATTCAATGCCAAGCCCGATTCAATGCTGATGCAGGAAGAAATTTTCGGCCCAGTGTTGCCGGTTATCACCTACAAACGCTTGGATGAAGCCCTTGATTACATCAATGACCGCCCCCGCCCACTGGCTTTGTATTTGTTCGACGATGAATCGAAAACCCAGGAAATGGTGATGAAGCAAACAATTGCAGGTGGCGTTTGCCTGAACGAAACCCTGTTCCACATTGCGCAGGAAAACCTGCCATTCGGTGGCGTGGGCGATTCTGGCATGGGCCATTACCATGGCAAGTTTGGTTTTGACACCATGTCCAAGCTCAAGCCGATATTCAAACAAAGCCGTTTCCATGTCATGGAAATGTTGTCACCACCCTATGACAACAAGCTGTTTGCTTTCATGACCAAACTACTAACCCGCAAGGTATAAACCAAGCATTTCATGAACAGACGTAAATTTTTAAAGTTCGGAACCGCCGGCCTGTTGTTGGCCGGTGGCTTGGGTTGGCTGGGCAAGCAGTTTGCCAAGGTGGAGGTGGTTGCCGGGCAAGCCATAGTTGAACAGCGGCACATACCCATGCTGAAAGCGATTGCGGAAGGTCTGCTAGACCAAGCACTGCCAGCTGCGGGTACCAGCAGAACACAAGCCATTGAAACAGCAGTGAATGCTTTTGTAAGCGCCAGTAAAACGCTGGCACCCAGCGCACAAGCCGAACTGGGCCAGCTGCTGAACATTCTTGAAAACCCGGTGGGCAGAAGGCTGATTGCCGATTTGGGAACAAATTGGGAGGAAGCCAGGCCAGAACGGGTGCAAGCTTTTTTGATCTCCTTTAGGGATCATCCCATTCCAGCACTTCAACCCGGCTACCATGCGCTGCACGACCTGATGATGGCGGGCTGGTACGGACTACCTGACCAGTGGGCCGACATGGGCTACCCAGGCCCGCCTTTCCAAGTTTCCTGAGAATTAGATTCACCAATGACTGAACAAGAAATCAAACCCTTGGACGCACTCTCGGCCCAATCAGAGGGCCAATTAGTGCCCGACATATTCGCGGCCGGCATTGCCAATGGCTGGAAAGCCTATGAAGCGCACAAGCGCGAATTGCCCAAGCAGATAAGTGCCGATGTAGTGATTGTTGGCACTGGCGCGGGTGGTGGCATTACCGCTGAAATATGTGCCAAGGCGGGTTTGAAAGTGTTGTTGATCGAGGAAGGCCCGCTTAAAACCTCGAAAGATTTTAAAATGCTGGAATCGGTGGCCTACCCCACCCTGTACCAGGAAAGCGCGGGCCGCAAAACCGCTGACAAGGCCATCAATATTTTGCAAGGCCGCGCAGTGGGTGGATCAACCACCGTGAACTGGACGTCCAGCTTCAGAACCCCGGCAGACACGTTGGCGTTTTGGCAAAACCAGTTTGCCCTGAAAGTGATGACCGTGGAGGCCATGGCCCCCTGGTTTGAGCAGGCCGAGCGGCGCTTGAACATTGCCGATTGGCAAGTACCACCCAACGAAAACAATGATATTTTGCGCCGCGGCGCCGAGGCGAAAGGCATTTCATGGGGAGCCATTCGCCGCAATGTGAAAGACTGTTGGAACCTGGGTTATTGCGGCATGGGCTGCCCCACCAATGCCAAGCAATCCATGCTGGTTTCAACCATTCCCACAGCACTCGAACACGGTGCAGAACTTATTGCTTCGTTGCGCGCCCATTCTTTCAAAATTTCGCAAGGCCGCATTCGAACACTGCGCTGCCAGGTGATGAATGCCGACGGTGTATTACCCTCAGGGAAAGAGGTTGAGATAACCGCCAAGCACTTTGTGCTGGCGGGTGGTTCTATCAACAGCCCGGCTGTTCTGCTGCGTTCAAATGCAAGCGATCCCTACGACCGCTTGGGCGAGCGCACCTTTTTGCACCCAGTGGTAATTTCTGCCGCCATGATGGAACAGGAAGTGCGTGCCGACGCAGGCGCGCCCCAAACCATTTACAGCGATCATTATTTGCACACCGATCCTATTGATGGGCCTGTGGGCTTCAAGCTGGAAGCCCCACCCTTGCACCCGGTTATTTTTGCGTCGACCCAGCCCGGCTTTGCAAAAAAGCATGCAGACATCATGAAGAATTTCTCCAAAACCCACATGCAACTGGCATTGCTGCGCGATGGTTTTAATTCTGGCAGTGTGGGCGGGCAAGTGCGTTTGAACAGCGATGGCAGCCCGGTGCTGGATTACAAACTAACCCCCGCAATTTGGGATGCTGCACGCCGCGCCTTGGTGGCCATGGCCGAACTGCAACATGCTGCCGGCGCATTAAGCACCCTTCCCGTACACGAATTCTCGAAGCCCGCGAACAACATTGATGAGGCCTTGAAGCAGATCAAAGAACTCGAAATGAAGCCGCTGAGTATGAAAGTGGTTTCCGCCCACGTGATGGGTGGTTGCGCCATGGCGGGTGAAGAAAAACTGGGCGTTGCCCGGCCAGATGGCAAGCACTGGCAAATTGAAAACCTGTCCATTCATGATGGCTCTCTATTCCCCACCAGCATTGGTGCCAACCCGCAGTTGTCCATCTACGGCCTAACCAACAAACTAAGCCAACAACTGGTGGCCGAACTAACTGGTCAGCCAGCCCCTGCACTGGCTTAAGTGACATGATTCGCCACCTGAACAGGCTGTACTGGATTGGCTACATTTCAGTCATGTTCTGCCTGTACTGGGTGTTGCACAACTGGTTTGGCGTTCAGGCCGACAATGCGGCCTTGGCAGCTATGGGCCTGGTCGCCGGCCTGCTATTTGCAGCGCATGTGGGCTTCAACATTTCAGGCTTTGCGCTTTCCTACAGCATTCGCAAAATTCCACAAATTCGGGACAAAGGCCTACCCTTTCACAGCACCGAAGGCGAGAGTTTTCACAGGCTCAGCATTGTGCGATGGCTTAAAGCCGTGCTGGTTGAAAGCATCAGCTCATTGAAATTGATTACGCTGCTTCAACCTTGGGCACCCAACCCCGACGGCATCAGGCTTTCTGGCAAGGCGTGGCGCAAGAAGAAACCCTTACCTGTGCTGCTGGTGCACGGTTATTTGTGCAATTCGGCAGTTTGGGCAGGCACGCGCGCCCTGCTTGAGCGCGCAGACGTAAGCACCCATGCCATTACGCTTGAACCCGCGATTGGTTCAATTCGTAGTTATTCCGAAGCCATTCATGAAGCAATCGATGAACTGCTGGTGGCCACCGGCGCACCGCAAGTGAAAATTATTGCGCACAGCATGGGCGGCGTGGCGGTGCGCTTTCATGCCACAGAATATGGTCACCACCGAATTGCCGGAATGATTACGATTGGTAGCCCGCATTACGGCACCGCGTTGTCTACCTTGGGTATCGGCAAGAATGTGAAGCAAATGGCCTGGGGAAGTTTTTTCTTGAAAACCCTGCGTGAGCACCCTACCGACCGGGAGTTTCAGAAAAAAATATGGTCGCTATGGAGCCCGCAAGACAATATTGTGTGTCCACCGGTTTCAAGCAAACTGGAATTTGGAAAAAACACCGCCGTGCCCGGCTGCGGGCACGTGGCTTTGTTGAACGATTCCACCACAGAAGACCTGATTCTCAACTGGCTTGCAGAAGATGCACAGGCCTATCCGCTGGCTGAAAACAGGGCGTGATCACACTTGGTAATCGCGCCCAGTTCGAATACTTAGAAGTGAATACCTTGCATCAGGGTTGAGAATGCAACCTGTTCTGCAGATGGTCCACTGCCCTTCTTGCCCTTGGCTGCCGATTCAGAATCGGGGAACATGCGGAAAGACGTGTTCATCAAAATTTGGGCTGGCTTGGGGATCAAAGCATGCATCACCTGGCCCAACACACCCAGGCGTGTGGCAATTCGAACCGGCTTGTGAATGACTGCTTGCGCAATCAAATCGGCCGCCTGCTCAGGGCTCAGCGTTGGCACATTGTTGTACAGCTTGGTGGGCGCAATCATGGGCGTGCGCACCAGCGGCATGTTGATGGTTGTGAACGTAATATTCAGGTCGGCGAATTCGGAGGCTGCGCAACGGGTCCATGAATCCAAGGCACCTTTGGAAGCAACATAAGCCGAAAAGCGTGGTGCGTTGGTCAGCACACCGATTGAAGAAATATTGACCACATGGCCTTTGCGGCGCTCCATCATTTTTGGCAGCAAACCATAGGTAACACGCAGGGCACCGAAGTAGTTCAACTGCATGGTGCGCTCCAGGTCGTGGAAGCGATCAAAGCTGTTTTCAATGCCACGGCGAATTGAACGACCCGCGTTGTTCACCAAAATATCCACATGACCGAAATCAGCCAGTAGTTGCGCCACAAAACGGTCGCAATCCTGCATGTCGGCAATATCAACCGAGTAGGTGTACAGCGTGTTACCTTCCGATTTGATCAAGGCTTTTGCCTCGGCCAGTTTTTCTTCATCGCGGCCACAAATTACCGTGATGGCGCCAGCAGCAGCAAACTTTTGTGCAGCGGCCAAACCAATGCCCGATGAACCACCGGTGATCAACACCACTTTGTCTTTCACCTGGCCACTCAAACTGCGATCAATAAACAAATCGGGATCCAGGTGGCGTTCCCAGTAATCCCAAATCGCCCAGGCGTAATCTTCAAGGCGTGGGCATTCAATGCCACTGCCATCCAGCGCAGCCAGGGTTTGGCGGCAATCGTAGCGTGTGGGCCAGTTTATGTAGCTGAACACCTCCTCAGGCAAAGCCAGGTCTTTCAGCAAGGCATTGCGAATACGGCGCACTGGGGTGAGGCTCATCAAACCCTTTTTCACAGCACCCGGTATAAAACCGAACATGGCCGCGTTAATGCGCATTTCCATTTTTGGTGCATGGGCAGCGCGGGCAAAAATATTCAGCACGTCACCAATCCGGTTGGGGCTGGGGTCGACCAAGTGAAATGCCTTGCCGTCCAGGTCGGGTTGGTGGGCAATGTAATCCATGGCGTTCACTACAAAATCAACAGGCACAATATTGATTCGGCCACCCTCAATGCCAATGGTGGGCACCCAGGAAGGCAGCAGCTTGCGCATTTTCTGGATCAGTTTAAACAGGTAATAAGGCCCGTCAATTTTGTCCATCTCACCGGTTTTTGAATCGCCCACAACAAAGCCGGGCCGGTACACACGCCATGCGCCCTTTATCTTCTTGCGCACAATTTCTTCGGAATCATGCTTGGTGCGGAAGTAAGGATGCTCAAGGTTTTCAGCTTCTTCAAACATGTCCTCGCGGAACACCCCTTCATACAGGCCGGCCGCGGCAATTGAGGAAGTTAACTGAAAACAGCCCGCGCCAATCGCATTGGCCAGATCTACTGCATTTTCAGTGCCTTTGATATTGGTTTCCTGTTGGCTTTCCGCATCGGCGGCCAAATCGTAAATAGCAGCCAGGTGGAAAAAATGGGCAATGTTTTTGTTCAGTTCCTTGATCTCGGTGGCCTTCAAGCCTAACTTGGGCTTGGTCAAATCGCCAACCACGGGTACACACTGGCCCTTTTTGGCCCCCCAATACTTTTGCAGCTCGGGCACTTTGTCCAGGCTTGATTCACGAATCAGGAAATAAATCGTGCCTTTGCGCTTTTGCTCAACCAAGCGCTTCACCAATCGTTTACCGATGAAGCCGGTGGCTCCTGTCACAAAATAATTCATGTATGTTTTCTCCGCGCGGGGTTTTTTTATGAAAGATACGGCTTTGGAAGACTTACTATAACTGCGCGCCAGAAATTCTCAAACTCCACCCAGTCGCGAGATAGATTAGTAAGCAGCATGCTTACGGGAAAACACGAGGTGGGGTTTAGTGTGCGTTCTCTAGTGTGGCCTCGATAAACTACTACAATAATCAAAAAAGGCAGTGGCCCCGTTGGGCCCGTATTTTGCCATTACAAGGAGAGACAACATGGCCGGTAAGAAAAAGCCCATCAAAGGCGCAGTTGATAGCGCACAGCAACTGTGGTCCGCGGGCGTGGGCGCAATCACCAAAGCGCAAGAGGAAAGCAACCGTGTTTTGGAAAACCTGGTCAAGGAAGGCCACGAAATTCAGGAGCGAACTGTGAAATTTGCAGATCAGAAGGTGGTCGAGGTAACCGGCAAGGTTAGCAAGCTGGCTGGCTCTGTCTCTAGCAAGGCGACCCAACATTGGGACAAGCTGGAACAGGTTTTCGAAGAGCGTGTGGCGCGCGCACTGGGTCGCCTTGGCGTTCCCACCAACAAAGACGTTCAACAGCTGTCTGAAAGAATCGACCAACTGTCTGCTGCTATTGCCGAATTGACTGGCAAAAAAGCAGACACCAAAGCGTCTCCCGCAAAGCGCACTACCGCGCGAACCAAAAAGTCTGCTGAGTAATTGAATCTTCTGTCGACAAGGCCAACGGCGGTCTTGTCGAATACTCTTTGGGGCTGGAGCACACAACCCGAATGAACAATCACAACTCTGGCCCGAAAATCGGATTGGCCTTGGCTGGTGGCGGCCCCTTGGGCGCAATTTATGAAATTGGTGCGCTGGTCGCCCTGTCCGAGGCCATCGACGGCCTCGACCTAAATGACATGAGCGTTTATGTGGGGGTATCCGCCGGCGGTATTGTGGCCACTGGTTTGGCACACGACTTAACCCCACATCAAATTTACAAGCTGTTCATTGAAGGCGAACCCGAAGAGTTTGCCTTCGACCCTTCCATATTGTTGCGCCCGGCCTGGAAAGAGTACTGGATGCGCCTTCGCAAGGTGCCCGGCCTGTTGGGCACGGCCATTTCCGATTATTTTTTGCGCGACGATGCAACCTGGGTTAGCTGTATTGAACGCCTGGGCGCTGCCATTCCCACAGGTTTATTCAACGGCGACGAACTGCATGAATGGATGGCGGACCTGATCGCCAAAGGTGGCGGCACCAACGATTTTCGCAGTTTGCGCCACCGTCTCATTCTGGTGGCCACTGATCTTGATTCAGGCGATTCAATACCCTTTGGCATGCCCGGCTTCGATGACGTACCTATTTCGAAAGCAGTACAAGCCTCTGCATCCTTACCGGGCCTGTTCCCCCCCACACGCATCGCCAACCGGCATTACGTGGACGGCGCACTGAAAAAAACCCTGCATGCCTCCACTGCCCTGAAAGAAGGCGTTGAGCTGCTGATTTGCCTGAACCCCCTGGTGCCCTACGACGACAGGTTGAACCCCAAGAACCATCGCCGACGCGCCAAAGGCAAAGCGTTCCAGCCTGGTTCGCGCTTGTATGAGGGTGGTTTACCCCTGGTGTTGTCACAAACATTCCGCTCAATTATTCATTCACGCATGGACATTGGCATGGAACGTTATGGGCACCTGTACCCGAATGCCGATATCGTTTTGTTTGAACCACAACATGGTGATGGTGAGTTTTTCTTCACCAACCCGTTCAGCTATGCCAGCAGGCGCCGTTTGTGTGAACACGCCTACCAACGCACACGCGAGGAGTTGTGGGCACGCCGTTATGATTTGGCAGAAAAGTTCTCGCGACATGGCTTGGAGCTGAACCTCGAGGTGCTAAAGGACCCCACCCTGCGCCTGAGCAACAAAGTGAGCAAAAAACCAGCGCGTACCGGGTCAATGGTGTCGAAGTTCGATCAGCTTGAAGACTCACTGAACGAACTTGACCGTTACATTCGGATTGCAAAAACAAGAAATGCCGCTTAATTAATGTAAGTTAATACGATTTGAATGCCATTACTCATTGGTAACAAGGGCAGTGAAGCCCCAAATACTCGACAAAACAACGTAGACTAATGATATTCAAAATACCTATAACAGACTTGCTGCATGAAGTCTTAAGCTTGATCAGGACTTTGGCCAGACAGGAGACGACCAGAACATGGAACGTAAGCCTCCAAGAAGAACAAGAGAACGAATTCTTGATTTGTCGCTAAGGCTTTTCAATGAGTTTGGGGAGCCGAATATTACAACCACCGTGATTGCTGATGAAATGAACATCAGCCCCGGTAACTTGTACTATCACTTCCGCAACAAAGACGACATCGTCAACAGCATTTTTGCCAGTTTCGAAAAAGAAATTGACGGCCTGCTCGATGTGCCAGGTAACCGGCAAGCGAATATCGAGGATGCCTGGCTGTACCTGCAAGTATCGTTCGAGCTGATTTGGCGCTATCGATTTTTGTACCGCGATTTGAATGATTTGCTGTCGCGCAACCGCACCCTTGAAATTCACTTCAAGCGCATTCTGAAACACAAGGTGGATGTAGCCCGCCGGCTTTGTCAAGGCTTGGTGGAATCAGGTGACATGATGGCCTCTCAAGCACAAATTAACGCACTGGCCACAAACATGGTGGTGGTAGCCACCTACTGGCTATCATTTGAATACGTGCGCGACCCACGGCACTTTAATGATGAGGCCACCATGAGCGCTGCGCTTGCCAATGGCGTGTACCAGGTGATGTGTTTGCTTGCTCCCTATTTGCAAGGCAATGCCAAAGAGCTTTTTGAAAGCCTGGCCCAATCGTTTATTACTGAAGAAAATACATAACAAGACTTAGGAGAACTTATGAGCGACTTGAAAGCCCGTTTTGAAAAGGCTGTGGCGGAATCGAAATCATTGCCCGCCCGCCCAGACAACCAAACCCTGTTGAAAATTTACGCCTTGTTTAAACAAGCCAGCGAAGGTGACAACACAGGCAAACGCCCCGGTTTCACGGATATTGTTGGACGCGCCAAATACGACGCCTGGAAAGGCCTGGAGGGGACCAGCAACGATCAAGCCATGCAAAACTACATCGACCTGATCGAGTCATTGAAGTAAACCAGAGCCCTTCTGTAAAAAAAACCGGCCAACGGCCGGTTTTTTTATGGCTGCTTGAAAAAGTCGGGCAACTGTTTGGAATCCACAGGCACTGAATCCAGTTTGGCAGCCACATGCACGCAAACTGTGCGGCAAAGTTCTACCACTGTGGGTTCTTTCACCTGGTAAAGCACCAAAGTGCCCTCTTTGCGGCGCTGTAAAACACCAGCGCGGTACATCAGGTTCAGGTGGCGGGAAATGTTCGACTGGGTCGAGTCAACCTCTTCCACAATGTCGTTCACAGATTTTTCTCCATTGCACAGCGCATGAATAATTTTCAAGCGTGTGGGCTCAGACAACACTGCAAAGTAGCCAGACACTTGTTCCAGCAGGGAATCCAGTTCACTCATAGCATGACCGATGTGTTTTTTGTAGTTTTTCGATTGTACCCCCGTTTTCACACGGGGGTAATGAGCGCGATGGTTGACTTAGTGATTGGCCTAGTGATTAGCCTAGTGGTTGGCCAATAAGAGCCCTGCATGTTCACGCATGGGGTGAAACTCGATGGTTTCCCAGCGCTTTTGCATCACATCCAAATCGAATCTTGAGGTTGCTAAAAATGCATGTGTATCGGCGGCGTCAGTCACCATTCGGCCCACATTGGCATCCATAAACCGGCGCAAGTCGTTGGCGTTTTTACTGGTCACCCAACGTGCACAGCTGTAACGGCTGGGCGCCAAGCGCACCTCTACCCCATACTCGCCCTTCAGGCGTGCCTGAACCACTTCAAATTGAAGTTGCCCGATGGCCCCCAACAGCATTTCGGAACCCAACAAGGGTTTGAACACCTGAATGGCACCTTCCTGGCCCAACTCCATTAAGCCTTTCTGCAATTGCTTGCTGCGCATGGGGTCTTTCAATTCAACAGACGCAAACAATTCCGGTGCAAAAAATGGCAAGCCAGTGAATTGCAAACCTTCGCCTTCGCTTAGAGAATCGCCCAACTGCAAACCACCGTGGGTGGTCAAGCCGATAATATCGCCAGCATAGGCTTCATCAACCCGGTCGCGGCGCTGGGAAAGAAATGTAACCACACTGGTGGGGCGAAAGTCTTTGCCCGTGCGCAGCACCTTGAACTTCATGCCATGCTCAAACCTGCCGGAAAGCACGCGCACAAAGGCAATTCGATCGCGGTGGGAAGGGTCCATGTTTGCCTGAATTTTGAACACAACACCGCTGAACTTGTTTTCCGTGGGGGCCACTTCGCGTTCAATTGCCTTACGTGGGCCAGGGTGCGGCGCCACGTCAACCAAAGCATCCAATACTTCCTGAACGCCAAAGTTGTTCACAGCTGAACCGAAAAACATGGGGGTTTGCTTACCCGCCAAAAATTGCTTTTCATCAAAGCTGGGGGCAGCCGTGGTTACCAAGTCAATTTCCTGCTCGGCTTGCTGAAACTCGGCACCGAAACGGCTTTTCAGCAATTCGCGATTATTGCCATCGATCACTTCGTCATCTTCGCGGCGGCGGTCAGCACCCGGCGTAAAAACCCGCATGTGGTTCTTGCGAATGTCGAAAATACCGTGGAATAACTTGCCCTGCCCTACAGGCCATGCAAAGGGAACACAAGGAATGCCGAGGGTGCTTTCAATCTCGTCCATCAACTCAAGTGGGTCGCGCACCTCGCGGTCCATCTTGTTGACGAAAGTAATAATTGGTGTGTTGCGGGCGCGGCAAACTTCGATCAGGCGCAGGGTTTGTGGTTCAACACCATTGGCGGCATCAATTACCATCAAGGCGGCATCTACGGCGGTGAGCACGCGGTAGGTGTCCTCGGAAAAATCCTGGTGACCGGGAGTGTCCAGCAAGTTGATGACCTGGTCGCGATACTCCATCTGCATCACCGAACTGGCCACCGAAATACCACGCTGCTTTTCAATTTCCATCCAGTCGGATGTAGCGTGGCGACTCGCCTTGCGAGCTTTCACACTGCCCGCAATTTGAATGGCACCCGCGAACAACAAAAGCTTCTCAGTGAGCGTTGTTTTACCCGCATCGGGGTGGGAAATAATTGCAAACGTTCGGCGACGCTTGACTTCAGATTCAATGGACACAGCAGCCCTTTGGCGCAAAAGCCGTAATTTTACACTCCCGGCGCCTTTAATTCACCCTGTTTAATGTCTATGCAAGCTGCCGACTGCCCAATCTTGATACGCTCTTTAAAACAAATCTGCGCTAAAAGCCTCAACTCAAGCTGGCTAAATAAATCAAAATCGAGACAAACCAAGGTTTCTGAACCATTTTTTAGTATAGAGCCTCAGGTTCAAACCCTTTCATTGCTTAATCGATTTCCCTATAGTGCGAAGTGTCACGAAATTTGACTACCCGCTACCCCAAGGAGATCTCACGATGTACGCTTTCGAAAAAACAGCCGAACTGCTGACCAAAACCAACACCGAACTGAAAAATCAGCACCAAGCTGCTGCCAAGGCTTTGAACAGCCTGGTACAAGCGCAATTCGGCCTGCTGTCTCAAGGTTTGGGCAATGCATTCACCGCTGCCGAAAAACTGCCTTTGGCTGACAAGCCTGCGGTAGTTAATGCACGTACCGAGATCAAACAAGGCTTGGAAAAAGTAGTTGGTGTAAGCCAGGTTTACACACAAAAAGGCGTTGAGCTGTTCGAACAGCAACTGCCAGTTGTAATCGACAAGGGCTTTTCTTACGCTGCCTTGGCACTGTCACAAGCTGAATCATTGACCGAAAACGCAATCACCTTGGGTGTGAGCGCTTTGGAACAAGCCAAGAAAAATGAAACACTGAAGCCCGCCATTGAACAAGCCGAGCAAATTGCTGCTCAGCTGTTCGAGAAAATTGGCGTGAAGGGCGAAGCTGCTGCCAAGAAAACAGCCAAGAAACCTGCTGCCAAAAAAACTGCTGCTCCACGTGCAAAGCGCGCTGCTGCAGCACCCAAAGCATCTGTATGAAAAGACATGGCTCAGCTTGAGCTGAGCTTTGAATAAATAAAAAAGCCCTCGAAAATTGCTTCGAGGGCTTTTTTGTCAATGTCGGGGATATTCAGTAAAGCGTCACAGCAACCAGAGGATCAGGCCATAGCTAATGGTGGCACCCAGTACGCCGACAAACCACTCTCGTTTGGCGTCCACTTCACTTAACACCGTTGCTTCAAAGCTTTTGTTTGCGAAATCATCCATGGAAATACTCCGAGTGCATAATGCACAATAGAAATTCGAGATGGGCCTAATTTACGTGGGAAAAGCCAGGTGTGTCTTTCCCACGAAGGGGGCCACCTTATTCGACTACCCCTAACAGGTAAGCACCATGACAATCAGTTCTGCCAGTGCCTTCGCAATTCTTAGTGCAGCGGTTTTCCTGCTTGTTGGGCTTTTCAGCGGCTTGTCGAAGTTTTTACAAATGTGGCGCAGCACACAGGGCCTTGGTCTAAGCCTTCAGCCCAACCTTTCGGACAATTCAAAATGATCTCAATATTAAACCGCCGCTTGTTGCTTGCCGCCCTTGGCAGCGTTGTCCTGGCCGCGTGCAGCACCACAAACCCGGCCACGTTAACAGGCCAGTACCAAGCTAAGGCCAACTGGACCAGTTCATTTTTAAGCCAGGTTATTGGTGGCCAGGACATGCCCGACGGTATCAACAACTGGGAATGCCGCTCAGCCGAGAATCAAAACCCTGTTGTTCTGATTCACGGCACTTTTTCGTCCAGCATGTATTCATTCGGTGCCTTGGGCCCGGCACTGGCCAACCAAAACCTGTGCGTGTACTCAATCGACTATGGGGCTGCAGAACCTGGTGACTGGTTCAAGGGTGTAGGCCCGGTGGATGAATCAGCGCAGCGTATTGCTGAGTTTGTGAAGCTGGTAAAAACACGCACAGGTCGAGACAAAGCAACCTTGGTGGGCCATTCTCAAGGTGGCTTGATCGGCTTTTATTATTTGAAAATGTTGCAAGGTGCAGAACATGTGGACCGCTTTGTGGCCCTGGCACCCAGCGTAAACGGCACTGCGATTGCTAAAACTCCGAACCGCGATTTGGTGGAGTATTGCCTGGCTTGTGCCGACCAACACCCCCGCTCAGCTTTGCTTCAAGAATTGAAAACAGGCCCAATCACCATGCCAGGCGTTCAGTACAGTATTTTGGTAACCAAAAACGACAAAGTAGTGGTGCCGGTTGAAAATCAGTTTGTGAAAGAACCGGGTGTACAAAACATTTACATTCAAGATTTGCTGCCGGGCAAACGTGTGTCGCACAGCGGCATGCTTTACGACACCGACACTCTTGCCCTTATCGTAAAACTGGTACAAGGGCAGCCGGTACAAACGGCTTCAAACTGATTTTCCAACCAGCTTCAACCCAAAGCCACATAACAGCAACTTGCAGAATTGAAACGGTACAAGGGGTCTTTCACCAAGCTTGGGTCAATACCCTCTTTTTTCAGTTGTACTTTTTGGTATTTGAAAGTGCCGGTGGTTTCTACAGTTTGAAGCACACGCACATACTGCGGCACCGCATAAGCGGGCAGCTGGGCTGTTACATGGCTGGCCAGTGCTTTCAAGTCAAGTTGCTCACCAGGCTTAATGGCCAAGGCTGCCATGCCGGCGCGGCCATCGAAACCTTCCAGCTTTACGCCATAAACCACCGCATGTTCCAGAAAAGGTAGTTTGGCCAACACGCCCTCCACTTCCGAGGTTGCAACATTCTCGCCCTTCCAGCGAAAGGTGTCGCCCAAGCGGTCCACAAACTGAATGTGTTGCCAGCCTTGCCTGCGCACCAAATCACCTGAGTTGAACCAGCAGTCCCCGTGTTTGAATACATTGCGCAGCAACTTCGCTTCATTGGCTTTCGGGTCGGTGTAACCATCGAAAGGGCGTAAATCGGTTACTTCGCTGATCAATAAGCCCACTTCACCACGGTCAACCTTTTCGCAGAACCCGCGTGGGTTTCGCACCACCTGCTCTGAATCGGCATCGCAGGCAACTACTTCAAACGGCATTGGGCAAAAACCCACGGTTTCTTTCAGGCCGAACGCATTCATGAAGCCCAGGTTGGATTCGCTTGCGCCATAAAACTCAAAAATTTGATGAATGCCGAACCGGTTTTCAAAGTCATCCCATATTTCAGGGCGAAGGCCATTGCCTAATATCAAGCGGATTTCATGATTTTGATCATTCAGATTTGGGGCTTGATTCAACAGGTAACGCAACAGTTCGCCGATGTAGCAAAAAGCAGTGGCCTTGTAATGCGAAATACGCCTCCAGAACTGACTGGCACTGAATTTCTCATCCAGCGCGAAACAGGCACCCGAGGCCAGTACCACGCCCAGCGACACTGTCAGAGCGTTGTTGTGGTACAGCGGCAGGCAGCAGTAAAAAACATCGTGTGGCGACAAACGCACTGCCGTGCTCATGCCCGAGGCGGCCTGCAACCAGCGGTAATGGCTCATCACGGAAGCCTTGGGCAAACCAGTGGTACCCGACGTAAAAATATAAAAACAGGGCGAACTGGCAACAATTTGCGCGGTTTGCGCCAAGTTGTGGGTGGGCTGAGTGCACCAGGCACTGCGAAAACTGCTTACTCTCAAATGGCTGCTCTCTGTTTGCAAAGACAACAGTTCAATACCTTTCAGCAGCCCGCTGCCTTCTGTGGATTCCAACTGTTCAAGAATATCCAAGCCGCGATCGCACGCCAGAATGACGCGTGGGCGAACCAGCTTCAAACTGTGCTCTTGTACCGCTCCTTTCTGGTTGATATTCAATAACGCAGCCACCGCACCCAACTTGGCACAGGCAATCACCGCCAGCAGGGTTTCGGGGCGGTTCGCAGACAGCAACCCCACTGTGTCGCCCGCCTTTACACCCATGCCCAGCAAACCGCGCGCCATTTGATTGCAAATTGAATTCGCTTGGGCATAAGTCCAACTCTGCTGTTCGCTTTTCAAAAATATCGATTGCGGGTGCTTTCGCGCTGTTTCCTGAAACAACAAGCCCAGCGAACGGCGCGAATGCGGCCTGAGAAATGCCAAATTGGCCAACGTGGGAAGAATTTGTGGAACATCGGGCAGAAAACCCAAGGCGCCTTTGGCGATATCAATTACCGATACTGTTTTACCCTGAACTGTCATTATGTGTTGTCTCCGGCGGCTGTCTCGTGTTTTTTTATACAGAAAAAGATACACTCATCGGGTCAACGAAATTTGCGCATACACCGTTTTTATCAATGTCATCAGGCTGCACAGTCAAGTTTTCTTTCATGCCCATCGCCAAAGTACGCTTTAACATTCTTGTTCGCCTGCTGATGCTTTTGGCCGTATTTCCGCTTGATGTGGCCAATGCCAAAAACTTCATTGGTTACACAGGCAAAGGCTGGAACGGCGACTTCGGCGTGCTGCGCGGGCAATGCGATGCCAAACTTGTTCAAAGCGAGGCGCTCAAGGGCACATTAACCGAGCAAATGGCTTATGTTGAGTCAGGCGACGCCTTTAAATCCATATTTGCTGAAACCCAGCTCGTGGATGCATTCGCGGTTGATTCCCATTGCTTTGGCCACACCATGGAACTGGTGCCCTCCGGGCAAGCGGTGCGCTGGCTAAATCCAGTGAATGGTGTGGGTGTGTATTTGTCGCCCGGTGCGAAGTCGGATACCTGCCGCACCTTCCTGGGTGTCACGATTACGAAAGGTGAAAAAACCAAATTTCGAGGTGAAGCTTGTTCACCTAACGAAGGCGTCTGGCAAATTCAACAATAAGCTCAGGGGAAAGCCCTGCAGCAGCTTCAGCCAAACACCGCGCTGCGCAAACGCTGCAGGGTATCCGAATGCCCAACCAGAACCAGCAGCAGCTTAGCCCTTGTCATGGCCACGAAAAGCTTTCTGAAATCAGCCTCGTTAAAATCCACGAAAGCAAGTTCGGTGACCACCACGGCCTGCGCAGCTTGCCCTTTGAAACGGTAAACTGATTCAGCATGCACACTTCCATCAGTGAACACCTGGCTGCCGTTTTCATCGTACCGGCCAGTGAAGTGCCTTAGGCTGTGCGGCCCTATACTGGCTTGCGCCAGCACCTTTGATTTCTCATGCCCGCGCATGCTGAGCACCGCAATTTTGTCGCGAGTAAACCCATGGCGCAAACAGGCCGTAATTGCCTTGGCGGTTTGCGCCAACAATGTTTCATCGCTGTCATACTCAAAAAACTCAAGTGGCAAACCTTCGAGCGGGCATGCGGCTTCAATCTCAAGCGCCAAAGGTTGCTCAAACCTGAATTCACGCTGCACCAACTGCAAAGCCTGCACCACGCGCTTTGGGTTTCTGTAATTCATGGGTGTGTGCAAACTGACCCAACCAGGCAAACTGACTACGGGCTTGGCATACAGGTTTTGAATGGGGTCTTCCAACCACAACCAACGTGTACCAGAATGCGCGCAGCGCTGAAGAACTGTCAACCAGCTTTGGTCGAAATCCTGCCCCTCGTCCACCACAATTGAATCAAACACCCAACGTTTGTCCAAAGGTGTAGCCAGCACCTGTTCTGCCAAGCGCCCAAACACACCAGGTGATGCATAGTCCACTTCCAAGCCAGCATCGCGCAGCATGCGGTCACACAGTGCATGAAAATTGAATACCGCCGCGCCCATTAAACCTGCCTCGCGCACCTGCTGCGCCATGTGCGAAGAAAGTGGCCGGTTGTAACACACGTACAATGTTCGGGCTTTTAAACCGTGGTTGCGCTGCAATTCGCTAAAAGCCAATTGCGACTTTCCACTACCCGCAGTACCTGTAACACGCAACTGAAAGGGCTCGAAGCTTAGCCTTGATACCCATTGCTCCAGGCCATGAGACAAGCGCGTAACAAGGGTTTCAGCCGCCTGCGACAAAGCCCCTACTTCGGGCACCAGGTTCAGTTCATTACACAAAAAAACATGAATGGCTTTGGGGTTCGAGTGGCTGCTGAACAGGTCTGCCGTAATGTCGATGGTTTGTATCAGCGCGGCCAATTCATCCTTGTGGCGGGCATCCACCACGCGCTCGGCATTTACTGTCAGCCCGCCAGGGTCGGGCACTGTGAAATCAGGGCAGTAAAAAATAGGTTCCACCCGAAGGCTTCCCTGATGTTGCTGCTTGAACTTCTGGTTCAACAAAGCGCCCTGTTCTGCAAGGGCATTGAACACATCCTGCCGCAGTTCACCCAACTGCTTTACCACGCGGCCTTGCTCAACTTTCATCAAACCTGTTTTCATCAAGATGCTGTACACAATGCCACTGGGGCCCAGCACCAGAAACTGAATTCGCCCTGTCACCGTTAACCCATGCTCTATTCTTGACCAGTGTATGCCGTGATAAATCGTGAAGTTGTCGGGCAAATGCGCCTGCAATTGCAGCAGCACATCCCGTTCGCGGGCTTGTGCGCCATCCAGCGCAAGTTCGCTTGTGTCTGAAGGGTAAACCTTGGCTGGCACGCCTTACACCTCTTTGAATTGTTGCTTCAATGTGGTGCCAGAGTAGCGATCAACCCCAGCCTGAATTCGGAAACCCAACATGATTTTTTCAGTGGTGCAATACACCTGCTCACGAAGCCATTCAATCACTTCTTTGCCTTCAGAAAAACCCACCGCCTCAAATTCCCACACGCGGTCATCGGCATTCCAGCGAAAGCCCTTTGCCTTGAGAAAATCTTTTTTCTCAAACGGCGCTTTCAGGGCAGCGATTTGATAAATCGATTCATTGGCACTGTCGAACAACACCTGAAAAGGCATTCGCTGTGAAGTTTTCAAGGGTTGCGCCAACACATGCACCAAGGCATTGCAATCTTCAACTGCGCGGTGTGCACCATGAAAATAGCCGCAATCGGACAACAAATATTCAAGCTTACGGCCTGAATAATTTTCTTGCGTCCAGGGTAACTCCCTAAATGTACAGGCCCAAATTGATTGTTCAAGCCAGGGAAAACGGCGCAGCATGAAGGGCTTGTCAAATGCCGCATTGTGCGCCACAAACAAGGCGGCTTCGCTGCACAAGGCCTTCAAGGCATTTTCATCAAAGCGCTGGCCTTTCACCATCTCGTTGGTAATGCCATGTATGGCTGAATTCTCGGGTGTAATGGGTACCTTGGGCTCTTCAAGCCCACCGTAGGTACCCAACACTGCGCCAATTTCGCCGGTGTCCTGGTCCACCTCAATCAACACGGCGCCCACTTCAATCACTTCACAGCTAGCGAAATCAAGGCCGGTGGTTTCGGTGTCAACCACCAACACTTTCACAGGGCTGTTTATTTGCCCGCCGAATGAATCCCGCATTTGTATGCGACGCAGCACCTTGTAGTTACCGCTGCTTTCAAGCCACTGGGCCACTACTTCCGGGTCAATGTTGCCGATGCTGCTGTTCAATTCGTCCTTGTTCAAACCTTCAGTCCTATGGTTCAGTGCGCAGCAAATGGGCTTGCTGTTTGCTTACTTTGATTTGCCACCCTTTTTTTACTTCTCGAATACCGCCCTTGTTAATAAGTAGCTGACGCGCCAATTCGATTAATTTCAGTTTGCCACAGCGTACACCCTGCCCCAGCAACCAGTGGCGAAGTGTATTCAATTGAGCGGCTTCATCCAGTTCTCGCCATGGTGTCAACCGTAAGGCACCGGTGTCATCAAGAACCTGCGGTGAATTGGCCTGCGTGATGGAGTCCTCTTCCAGGTAGTGTGCCTGAAAAAATTCAGCCAGTTGCAACAAGGCCTTCGGGCTTTGGGGAAAGTGTTCTTCAAGGCTAGGCAACAATTCATGGCGCACCCAGTTGCGACGCAAGGTGGTGTCATCGTTGCTAGGGTCTTCAATGTATTGCAAGCGATTGGTGCGCGCATATTCCAGCAGGCTGGCCTTGCTGCAATTCAGCAAAGGGCGGCCCAACAGCAGTTCTGGGTGTAGGTGACGGTCTACGCCCACTGGGCCCACTGCGCGCATGCCACCCACCCCGCGTAGGCCTGAACCACGCAACAATTGCAGCAAAACAGTTTCAAGTTGGTCATCCCGGTGGTGGGCACACAGCAGCACGGTGTGCTGATTGGCTTTCATCCAGTTGAAAATTGCACGGTAACGTTCTACTCGGGCTTGGCCCTCAAGGCCCAGCTTGCCGGGCTCAACATTCACCCTTAAGGCCGTAAAAGGCACACCCAATTGTTCGCACTGGCTTTTGCAGTGCGCTTCCCAGGCATTGGCAGGCGCTTGAATTTGATGGTTTACATGCACGGCATGCAGTGGCAAACCCATGGCATGCAAGGCGTGAAGCAACACGGTGGAATCCACACCACCTGAATAAGCCACCACAAAGCAGGCAGGGGTTAGGGTTTGGCGGTTGAAGTCGCTTAAAAAGGCTTCAAGCGACTGCTTCAATTATTTGCTCACCTTGAAGTGGCCGTAACTCATCAGCCGATCGTGGCGAGCATCCAGCAAGGTTTTGGGCTTGTAAGTTACCAACATGTTCAAGGCTGCCTTGATTGCTGTTTTCAAATTGTTGGCCGTTTTTGCGTGGTCACGGTGTGCTCCACCAAAACTCTCTTTCACAATTTCCTGAATCAGGCCCAAATCACGCAGGCGTTTGGCGGTAATGCCCAAGGCCTCGGCAGCATCGGAAGCCCTTTCGGCACTGCGCCACAAAATGGATGCACAACCTTCAGGAGAAATTACCGAGTACGTGGCGTTTTCCAGCATGATAACGTGGTCGGCCACGGCCAATGCCAAAGCCCCACCTGAACCACCTTCACCAATAATTGCGCTTACAATCGGCACCTGAATTTGTGCCATTTCAATCAAGTTGCGGCCAATCGCCTCAGATTGCCCACGTTCCTCGGCATCAATTCCAGGGTATGCGCCAGGGGTATCCACAAGGGTCACAATCGGAATGCCAAACTTTTCAGCGGTTTTCATCAGGCGCAGCGCTTTGCGGTAGCCCTCTGGGCGCGGCATGCCAAAATTGCGCAGCGTGCGCTCTTTCACATCGCGGCCTTTTTGGTGACCAATCACCATGACGCTTTCGCCATCCAGGCGGGCAAGCCCGCCTACGATAGACGGGTCATCTGCAAAATGCCTGTCGCCGTGCAATTCATGGAAATCGGTGAATGCGTGGGCAATGTAATCCAGGGTGTAGGGGCGTTGGGGGTGCCGCGCAACTTGTGAAACCTGCCAGGGGGTCAGCTTGCTGTAAAGCTCTTTGGTGAGCACATCGCTTTTGCCTTCTAGGCGGCGAATTTCTTCAGACAAATCAACGGCCGAGCCATCTTGAACCAGGCGCAGCTCTTCGATTTTGCCTTTCAATTCGGCAATCGGTGCTTCAAAATCCAGAAATGTTTGCTTCATGAGGTTCTCTTAATAGTCCACCACGGCTGGGTCCAGGCTGCGCCACAAATACCACGCCGCCACTGTCCGCCAAGGTTTTAATTTTTCCCCGAATTGTAGTGCTTCTTTCGGTCCGATGGGTTCGCCTTCGAAAAATTGGCGCGAGATACCGCGCTGCACACCAATATCATCCACAGGCCACACATCGGGCCTGCGCAAACAAAACATCAAAAACATTTGGGCTGTCCAACGCCCCACTCCCTTGATTTCACACAAGTGGCGGGTGCAGGCTTCATCATCCATGGCATCGAGTAAGGCCAATTCAAGTCGACCTTGTTGCTCAAATTCGCTCAAAGCACGTGAATATGTAATTTTCTGGCGAGATAGCCCTGTGGCCTTCAGTGTGTCATCACTTAGAGCGAGCAAGGCCTGGCTGGTAACTTGACCATTCAAGGCATCCACTACCCGAGCCCACACCGCATCGGCCGCTTTCACCGATATTTGTTGCCCAACCAGCGACCGCAACATGGTTTCGTAAGGCGCACCACGAGAACGCAGTGCACGGTCAGCGTGGCGCACTACCAGGTTAGCCCACACAGGGCTAAGTCTGGAAAGAGCCTCACATGCCGCCTGCCAGTAAGCAGGCGCATGGGGATCCTGGTTCAACTTCAGGCTCGCCGCCATTCGGTGGCACCGCCCCGTTTGTCTTCCAACACCACACCCATGTCAAGCAACTGTTGTCGTATAGCGTCTGCTTTTGCAAAATCCCGATCAGTTTTAGCCTGGGTTCGGGCATCAATCAGGGCTTGAATCGCAGCCTCGTCAAGACCACCGGCTTGCTCGCCTACTTCGGCTTTCTGGAAGGCTTCAGCAGTGCGCCCCAGCAAACCCAACACTTGCGCCAATGCTTTTAAACGCGCAGCCATGAATGGGTCAGCAGTGCGGTTTACCTCATTCGCCATTTCAAACAACACGGAAACAGCTATTGGCGTGTTCATATCATCATTCATCGCCTCGGCAAAGCGGGCTTCATAATCCTGGTTCCAGTCGATGGCCTGGGCAGCAGGCGCATTCCCAACTGCGGTGTACAAACGGCCTAGAGCGGCTTTCGCGTCTTGCACGTGGCCTTCCGAGTAGGTCAACTGGCTGCGGTACTGGGCGCGTAAAATAAAAAATCGCACGACTTCCGCGTCATACACCTTCAAAATGTCCCGAATTGTGAAGAAATTATTCAGCGATTTCGACATTTTCTCCGATTGCCCATTGGTTTCTACACGCACGAAACCGTTGTGCATCCAGTATTGGGCAAACCCATCGCCAGTGGCGCCCACACTTTGGGCAATTTCGTTTTCATGATGAGGAAACTGAAGATCGGCACCGCCACCATGAATATCGAATGTGTTACCCAACAATTTGCAGCTCATGGCTGAACACTCTATGTGCCAGCCCGGGCGGCCCACGCCGAAATCGGAATCCCACTTGGCATCAGCCGGCTCTTCGGCTTTCGCACTTTTCCAAAGCACAAAGTCGAGGGGGTCCTTTTTGCTGTCTGAAACCCCAACCCGTTCTCCTGCACGCAATTCATCCAGGCTTTTACCGGAAAGTTGACCATACTCAGGAAACGCACGAACAGAAAAGTTCACGTCACCGGAATCATCACGGTAGGCCAATCTTTTATTCATCAGGGTGTGAATCATTTCCTGCATTTCTGCCACATACTCAGTAGCGCGTGGCTCGTGATCGGGTCGCTCAATACCAAGTGCATCAGCATCTTCATGCATGGCTGCGATAAAGCGGTCGGTCAACGAACGAATGCTTTCGCCGTTTTCAACAGCACGGCGGATAATTTTGTCGTCAATGTCAGTGATGTTGCGCACATAAGTAACCGGGTAGCCCGATGCACGAAGCCATCGCTTGAGCAGATCGAACACAACCATAACCCTTGCATGCCCCAAATGGCAGAAATCGTAAACGGTCATGCCGCACACGTACATGCGAACGTTATGTGGATCAAGGGGCGAAAAAGCCTGCTTTTTCCTTAGAATTGAATTATAAATGTGAAGAGACGATTTCATTGGACTCAGAAAAAAAGCGGAACCAGCTTACCAAAACGGTACAATTCAACACTGGAATTCACAGTAACCCCAGTTCAAAAGCCAACCCGCTCTGGGGCTTGCTACAATAGCGGTCGAGTATATCATTACGCATGATCGAGTTTTTCCTTACCAATCAGATGAAACGGGTAACCCCGCAAAGGCGCAACCGAATGCAGGCTAAAAAAATAATCACTTCATCAATCAGTGGCAAATTCAAAAAAAGCAAATACGCAGTGCTGATCGCACTTGTGGGTCTGGCTGTGGCTGGAGCACCAGGCCATGCCGACGAGTCCGACGAAGTTTCAAAACTTATTCAAAATGGTCAATTTGAGCAGGCGCAAGCGCGAGCAGACGCATTTTTGGCCAGCAGGCCAAATGATGCCCAAATGCGCTTTCTGAAGGGTCTTATTCTGACTGAACGCAACAAAAATAGCGAAGCCATTGCAGTTTTCACCAAACTGACCGAAGACTTTCCTGAGCTGCCCGAGCCCTACAATAACCTGGCGGTTTTGTACGCGAGCACAGGCAATTACGAAAAAGCCCGCGAATCCCTGGAAATGGCCATTCGCACCCATCCAAGCTATGCCACTGCGCACGAGAACCTTGGGGATGTGTATGCTAAGCTGGCCAGCCAGTCTTACGACAAAGCCCTGCAACTCGACGGTCGTAACCTAACGGCTCAAACCAAACTTTCACTGGTACGCAACCTGATAGCGGGCAAACCCGAAAGCGTTGCAGCTGCCGCGGCGCCTGCTGCTGCACCGGTCAGTAAGCCAGCCCCAGTTGCTGCGGCTGCTGCACCAGCTGTAGCTGCTGCTACACCACCCAGCAAACCGGTAGCGCCTGCCAAAACTGCGCCAACGTCAGCACCGCCGCAGCCAGCAGCTGCACCCACACCGCCCCCTGCGGTTGTGGCTACCGCACCAGTGGCAGCGACCGCACCGGTGGTTGCTGCCGCGCCGCCTTCGGTTGAAGTAGCTCCACGCAAACCAGCCCCTGCTGCTGCGCCTGCAATTACGACCAGCAAGCCTGCTGAAACAAAACCCAGCATCAATACGATCGGCATGGACAGCCAGGTGCTGGCGAGCGTTGAAGCTTGGGCAAAAGCCTGGACTGATCAAGACATCGGCGGCTACCTTGGTGCCTACAGTAAAGACTTCGAAACACCTGGCAAAATGAGCCGCGCGAACTGGGAAAAAATGCGCGAGCAGCGCATTGTTGGAAAAGAAACAATTCGAGTGGTTGTTGAAAACCCGTTGATTACCATTACCGGCAATGAAGCGGTAGTGAAATTCAAGCAAAGTTACTTTTCCAACCGCCTGAACAACGTGTCCAGCAAAACACTGACCATGAGGCTTGAAGGCGGTAACTGGAAAATCGTTAGCGAGAGGGTGGACGGCTAAATGTGGTTCAGAAGTGGTCTTCGTGTGATATTCAAGGGGTTTCGACTACTCGTGCCACTGTTTTTTTGGGCTTTTACTGCGGCCCCCACTTTTGTTGAATCTGGCGCCAAAGAAAGAGTCGAGTTTGCGGCCTACAGCAGCACCGTATCCAAAAAAGACTCGATAGCTGGCATGTTGTTTGAATCTGCCAGCTATCAACCGGTGATCGATACAGCAGTCGAAGACATTTACCTCGCGCTTAGTCAACATGAGCTGAACAAAGCACTTGAATTGACCGATCGGCTTTTGAGCGAGTTTCCGAATTTCTACCTGGGCCATATGCTTAGGGGAGACATCCTGTCATTGAAGGCTGGTCGACCTTTGTCCAACATTGGCGACATGCCAAACGTACCCAAAGGCAAACAAGAGGAGTTGGCTGAGTTACGCGAGGAAGCAATTGCACGCTTCAAGGCAGTAAAAGATCGCCCGCAGCGCGACCTTTTGCCGGCCGAACTGGTGGAGTTAAATAACAATCAGCGCTACGTAATCCTGGTTGATACATCGCGATCCAGATTGTTCCTGTACGAAAATGCATTTCCCAAACCCAGGCTGGTTACAGACTTTTATGTATCACAGGGAAAGATGGGGGCTGTGAAAGTGCGCGAGGGCGACAAGCGAACTCCAATTGGCGTATACACCATCACCGAACTTCTGCCCAAAGAAAAACTGACTGATTTTTACGGCCCTATAGCGTTGCCTATTGATTACCCCAACGCTTGGGACAAGCGCCTTGGGAAAACAGGCTACGGTATTTGGTTACACGGAATGCCGAAAAATTATGTTAGCCGCCCCCCAAAGGCAAGCGATGGCTGCGTTGTGCTGGCAAACCAAGACTTGCTCGCGCTGAAACAGTTTGTCGACATTGGAACAACGCAAGTGGTAATTAGCGAAAGGCTCGATTTCGTGCCCGTTGAAGTGTGGCAAAGCCATAGAAAAGCCGCTTTGCGCATGGTAGAAAGCTGGCAAAAAGACTTGGAAAAAGGCTTTTACAAAGGCATTTACCATTACGCTAGCGATGTAATTATCGATGGGCAAGGCCTGATTGAATGGCAAAGAAACCAGCAAATCAACAATAAATCTTTTGGAAAAATCTCCATCGACGACCTCACCGTGATGAGATACCCCAGCGACAAAGACATGATGTTGGTGTCATTCAAACAAGAGGATAAATTATCGGGTGAAGTTCGCAAGCAACAGTACTGGATGAAGATTGGTACCCGGTGGCAAATTGTTCAGGAAGATACTTTCAAACTCTAAGGTAAAAGGCTGTGATTCAAGGCAAACGTGTTTTTCTCAAGTGGTCGATGTTCTCGGCAATTGCTGTTAGCATCTGTAATTCTTCAATCTCATCTGCGTTTGCGAAAGCGAAAAAACAAACCATGGTTAAACTTAAAACAAATTTTGGCGATATCACGATCACCTTGGACGCTGAAAAAGCCCCTGCCACTGTGGCGAACTTTCTGGAATACGCAAAAAGCGGCTTCTACACCAACACAATTTTTCACCGCGTCATTAGCGGATTCATGGTTCAGGGCGGCGGTTTTGAACCTGGCATGAAACAGAAGATGACTAAAAGTCCGGTGAAAAATGAAGCCGACAATGGCTTGAAAAACGAAAAATACACGGTTGCGATGGCCCGTACCAACGATCCGCATTCTGCCACTGCTCAGTTTTTCATTAATGTGGAAAACAATGAATTCCTGAACTTCAAAAGCCCAACTCCACAAGGTTGGGGCTACTGCGTATTCGGCAAAGTGACCGAAGGCAAAGAGGTTGTAGACAAAATCGTGGGCGTTAAAACTGGCTCAAAAGGCTTTCACCAGGACGTGCCGCTGGAAGATGTGGTTATTCAGGGTGTTGAAGTCATTTAATTCAAACCGATTTCAAAAAAGCCCTTCTTTAAGGGCTTTTTTTATGACTTTTTAATCAGGTAACAAGTTGATTGAAATTCCGCAACAAGGTGCCGCATTTTTTGCTTCCGACCTGCACCTTTCCGAACACACACAAAAAACTCTCGAGGCTTTTGAAAACTGGCTAGCCAGCGTGGCCCAAGAAAACACACTGATTTTTTTATTGGGCGACCTGTTTGAAGTTTGGTATGGCGACGACTACAGCGACAGCACTAGCAAACGGGTCATCGAAGCGTTACAAAGTGCAAAGTCTGCTGGCTCAACCCTGTATTTCATGCACGGCAACCGTGACTTTTTGCTGGGCGAGCAATTTGCTGAAGCCGCTGGGTTTGAAATTCTGCCCGATCCGGAGTTTTTACTGGTCAACCACCGAGTGGTGCTGATTACGCACGGCGATCAACTTTGCACCGATGACAAAGCCTACCAAAAATTCAGGCTTCAAAGCCGGGATGAAAAATGGCAGGCAAATCTGCTTTCGATGCCCTTGGAAAAACGCATTGAAATGGCCAAGACCATTCGCAGTGAAAGCAAAATACACAAAGCCAACAGTGCGATGAGTATTATGGATGCCAACCTGCAGACAGTGGCTGAGACATTCAAGGGCCACTGGCCCGACGGTTATTACATTGGCAAAAGCGATGTAATATTACATGGGCACACGCACCGCTGCGCCATTCATAACACGCTCAACAGCCCGGCCACAGCAGCACCCGAATCAGCTCAAGGGCAGTTGCAAACAGGTCAGCGTATCGTATTACCTGACTGGAATTTTGATGAACCAGAAAAAAACCGCCCTAAGGGCGGTTTCATGAAACTCCAAAACAGCGGGGAATTCAGCCTGACACTGTTCAACTAATTCGCTTAGTTGTCCACCAGCTTGTTCAAGGCTTTCAGTTCTTCGCAGTCAACGGATTCGCCACAATCTGGTTCAGCCTTTCCTTGGCTCAAAAGTTTTTCAAGCTGTTCAATGCGATGCTGTTGGGCAATGGCCTGGTCAATCAAACCGTGCATGGCCTTAATAAGCGGGTCATCGCCGTTTTTAGAAACGCCATAAGCCGAGAATTCCTCTTTGGTTTTTGCAGCGCCTGTCAATTCTTCACCGGGTGCGCGTTCTTCGGCTTTCAAAATCATGCGCGCTGGGTTGCCCACAGCAGTTGCTCCAGCCGGCACCGGTTTGGTTACTACCGCATTGGACCCTATTTTTGCGCCCTCACCCACCGTGAAAGGCCCCAATACCTGTGCGCCAGCACCCACAACAACACCCTTTTCCAGCGTGGGATGTCGCTTGCCCTTGGCCAGCGAAGTGCCCCCCAAGGTAACGCCTTGGTAAATAGTCACATCGTCATGAATCTCGGCTGTTTCGCCGATAACAACCCCCATCCCGTGATCTATAAATACACGGCGTCCAATACTGGCACCAGGGTGAATCTCGATGCCGGTGAAAAACCGGCCAAGGTGCGATAGAAAGCGGGCGAGCGTGGTCAATCCGGCAGTCCATGATCTGTGTGCAAACCGATGCCAGATCAAGGCGTGCAGACCGGGGTAGCACAAAAATACCTCAAGCCGCCCACGGGCAGCCGGATCTTTCTTCAGGATAGTGTCGATGTCTTCTTGTAATCGAATCCACATGCGCAGAGAACCTTGAATCAATTGTTATGGTGCGTCAAACACTTATCGCCGCAGTGTAGCACGGCCGCCTCAATGCTTTTTACGCTCGAATTCATGCGGGTAAAGGCGATTGTCCACAACCCGAATTACATCCGAAAAAAAGCCCCGAAGCATGTCTACCTCCTCTTGCTCCAGAGGAGTTTTGGCCAACATCCTGGCCAAGCGTTGCACCACTTTTTTTGGCTTGTCGGGGTTGATAAAGTCAACAGCCTCCATGGCCCGCAACCAATGGGCTTGCAAATCCGCCACAGCCTTCACACTGGCCAGCCTGCCACCTTGTTGCAAAGTACCCGCCAGGGAGTTTTCATCAGCCTGGGCCTGAACACCAGCCGCCCATTCCATGCGCAAGGCATACGCCACAATTTGTACGGCTTGCGACAAGTTCAGCGAACTGTAGGCAGGGTTGGCTGCAATTGTTACCTGCCTGTTACAGACCAACAGCTCCTCGTTGCTTAGCCCCGTGCGCTCTGCACCAAACACAAACGCTGCACCCACACCGCTTTGCGTAAGCACCAACGCCTCTCGGGCTGCCTCTTGCGGGCTTTGCAAGCCTGGCCCCAAATCTCGCAAGCGCGCCGACAAAGCAAACGCTACGTTACGATCTGCCAAAGCATCTGGCAAAGTGTTGTAAACGCGGGCATTTTCAAGTACGTCCACTGCGCCACTGGCCAATGAAATTGCCTCCTCGGCACTGCAAATATCAGCGCTTTTGGGCTCAACCAAGCGCAAATCGCTTAAACCCATGGTTTTCATGGCGCGTGCCACCGAACCAACATTGCCAGGATGGCTTGTTTTTACAAGAACTATTGAAATGGATTCGAGGGAAATGGCTGCGGTCATTTATAATGTCGGGTTAAACGTATTCAAATTGAAAGGAAAGGCCATGCATCCGATGTTGAACGTGGCGGTGAAAGCCGCTCGCGCTGCGGGAAAAATCATCAACCGAGCGGAGCTTGACCTCGATCAGGTAAAAGTCGGCGTCAAAGGCCCCAATGATTTCGTCACCGAAACCGATCAAGCTGCTGAAAGCGCAATTATCGAAGTGCTGAAGCAAGCCTTTCCCGATCACGCCATTCTAGCCGAGGAAAGCGGCGCCTCAGGTCAATCCGATTACGAGTGGGTCATCGACCCGATCGATGGCACGGCCAACTTCATTCACGGCTACCCGCACTACGCCATTTCAATTGCATTGCGTGTGAACGGCAACGTGCAACAAGCTGTAGTGTACAACCCAGCCACCAACGACCTTTTCACCGCATCCAAAGGCGAAGGTGCATTTTTGAACAACCGCCGCATTCGGGTTTCCAGGCGCAGCAAGCCGAATGAGTTTTTGGTGGGTTTTGCTTTCCCCAGTGGCCAGAATGAGGGCTCACAGGGTGTAAAACGCAAAATGATTGCCTTGACTGAGAGCACGGCAGGTATTCGAAAATCTGGCTCAGCAGTCCTTGATTTGGCCTACGTAGCCTGTGGCCGCCTGGATGGTTACATGTGTTTCGGCCTGAAGCCCTGGGATTTGGCAACTGGCGTTTTGCTTGTTTCAGAAGCGGGTGGCTTGATCACCGACCCCCAAGGCAACGACACATTCATGACTACGGGTGATGCCGTAGCAGGTAACCCCAAAGCCCTTCAATATCTCCTGAGCTTCAAATAAAACAAACAGGAAACCAGTTGAGTACACAAGCGAGTACAAACAACCCGGCTGCATCGCAGGCGTTTGAAAGCCATACACCAATGATGCAGCAGTACCTCACGCTCAAAGCCGAGTACCCCGACAAGCTGCTGTTTTATCGCATGGGCGATTTTTACGAGCTGTTTTTCGATGATGCAAAACTGGCCGCACAATTATTGCGCATCACCCTAACCCACCGCGGCCAATCGGCAGGCCAACCCATACCTATGGCTGGCATACCGTTTCATGCCGCCGACCAATACCTGGCCAAGCTGGTTGCCTTGGGCCATTCAGTGGCAATTTGCGAACAGGTGGGTACACCGGGCCAAACCAAAGGCCCCATGGAACGCAAAGTGGCGCGGGTAGTTACACCGGGCACGCTTACAGAATCAACCCTGTTGCCCGATCAGGAGAACAAAACCCTGCTCAGTCTCTATTCTGAAGACGGCAAATATTGGGGGGTGGCTTGTTTGGCGCTATCTGCAGGTTCAATTCGACTGCTGGAGTGCGATTCAGGCGCTTTGGCCGCTCATCTAAGCCGTTTTAATGCCGCTGAAGTGTTGGTGAACAACCGCACTTGGGCCCAGCAAAGCCAAATAGCGGGCGCGGGCGGCCAATGCATTGAGCGCCCGGCTTGGCACTTCGATGCAGGCTTTGCCCAAGCGCACTTGCAAACCGTGTTGCAAGCGGCCAACCTGGAAAGCCTTGAACTGCACAACGCCAAATTGGCGGTGCCTGCCATGGGTGCAGCTTTGCAATATGCCAAGGAAACTCACCTTAGCATTGATACCTTCAAACATGTTTCCGACATTCAGGTTGAGCACCAGGCCGACTTTCTGGTGCTTGATGAAGCCGCACGTCGCAATCTTGAATTGACCGAAACATTAAGGGGCGAGCCGGCACCCACCCTATTCTCACGCATCAACCGCACAGGCAGCGGTATGGGTGCGCGGCGTTTGCGCCAGTGGCTACTTGAGCCCCTGCGGAACATGGCCAGCATTAATGCGCGTCAAAACAAAATACAACACCTGCTTTCCACCTTGGGCCAGGCGCCCGAACCTGCCTGCTTCAGCCTGGTGAAAACACTGCGCGCAATTGCCGACATTGAACGCATCAGCAGCCGCGTAGCAATGCAAACCGCCAAGCCACGCGATTTACTGGCCCTGCGGGAAAGCCTGCAAGCCCTGCCGCAGGTGGCTGAACTGATTGCGAGCTTTGGCGACAATACGTTCGAGGCTGCACTACACGCCTTGCAGGCCCCACCCGAACTGCTTGCCGAATTAATGCAGGCCTTGGCTGAAAACCCGCCAGTGTTAATTCGTGATGGCGGCGTAATTGCAGATGGTTACCACGCCGAACTCGATGAACTGCGCAACATTCAAACCGGCAGCGGCCAGTTTTTAATTGAGCTTGAAAAACAGGAGCGCGAGGCCACAGGCATCGCCAACCTGAAGGTCGAGTTCAACCGGGTGCATGGTTTTTATATTGAAGTGAGCAGTGCGCAGGCCGACAAGGTGCCAACGCGCTACATTCGCCGGCAAACCATGAAAAATGCCGAGCGTTACATCACTGAGGAATTGAAAGCATTCGAGGAAAAGGCGCTTTCCGCAAAAGACAAAGCCCTGAACCTTGAAAAGGTAATTTATGAAAACCTGATGGTGTGGCTGGGTCAGTTCACCCCGTTTTTGCAGCGCTGTGCGCGGGAACTGTCTGAACTCGATGCCTTGGCTGCACTGGCCATTGTGGCATTTGAAGCCAACTGGGTTCGCCCGCACCTGGTGCCCCATGCCCTGCTGCACATTCAGCAAGGCCGCCACCCCGTGTTGGAAGTACAGGTTGAGCAATTTACGCCGAATGATTGCGCCCTGCACCCTGGCAAACACATGGCACTGATCACTGGCCCCAACATGGGTGGCAAAAGCACTTATATGCGGCAAACTGCGCTAATTGCCCTATTGGCCCACCTGGGAAGTTTTGTGCCTGCAGCCAGCGCACAAATAGGCATACTCGATCGAATTTTCACCCGAATCGGTGCCTCCGACGACCTGGCAGGTGGCCGCTCTACTTTCATGGTTGAAATGACAGAAGCCGCCACCATCGTGCGGCAAGCCACGCCAAATAGCTTGGTAATCATGGACGAAATCGGACGTGGCACCTCGACTTTCGATGGTTTGTCGCTTGCGTGGGAAATTGCAAAGCGACTGGCCAATACCAACAAATGTTTGACGCTGTTCGCAACCCACTATTTTGAGATCACGGTGCTGGGCACCGAACTAGACTGCGTGTTCAACGTGCATTTGTCGGCCACCGAACACCTGGGCAAGCTGGTATTTTTGCACCGTATTGAAGCAGGCCCTGCCAGCCAAAGTTATGGACTGCAAGTGGCCAAGCTGGCAGGTTTGCCTGCATTGGTTGTAAAAAATGCCCAGAAACGATTAGACCAACTGGAAGCTGAAAAACGGGCCTTGACCGCCCAAGTCGATTTGTTCGAACAGCAGGCACAGGCGCAGCCCGAGTCTGAAGCCAAGGCCCAACACGTGAAGCTCATTCTGGAAAAGCTGGACGAAATTGATCCCGATGAGCTTAGCCCGCGCGAAGCACTGCAGCTAATTTTTCAGCTAAAAGGCCTGCAAGCATGAATTTACGCCGAGTAGCGATCCTGATCGCGAAAGCCAGTTGTTCATCAATCGCACTACCCGGGCAACGCCTGAGTTAAGCCACAAAACTAATTCAGCTTGCCTGCACCGGGGTTGGGTGCAACGCTAAACAGCGATTGCGCAGCCGCACCTTGCGCTTTTTCTTCTTCGTTGGCTGCACGAATATCCAAAACCCTCAGGTGGTAGCGCAAGGCCATGCCCGCAAAGGGGTGGTTACCGTCCAGCACCACCTTGCCTTCAGCAATGTCAGTCACTGTCCACACACGCCCAAAACCTGTGTTTTCTTCTGTAGCCTGTTCGTCTGGCTCATTCTCATCATCAACCGGTACTTCTTCCAGTTGCATACCAATTTCCAACTCCTCGCCAAACATATCAATGTCCTCCACCCGCATCAAATCCGGGTCAAAGTCACCAAAAGCATCTTCGGGTTCCAGCTGAACAAACACCTCTTCGCCAATGGCCTTACCTTGCACGGCCTCTTGCAGCTTCGGAAACACTTCATTCTCACTGCCATGCAGATAAATAATCGGCTCGCCACCGTGTTCCTGAATCAGTTCACCCTGCGCATCACGCAACTCAAAATCAAGGGTAACCACCGTGCCGTGCTCAACAATCATCGTACATAACTCCAGAAATCAGCGCCCGAACAGTGGGCAGTCTTTTAAGGTGGCCTATGATACCCGTAATCGATAAATCACCCAAATAAAGCACCATCAGATGATCAAACCCCTCACCCACATCGCCGACCTGGCCATTGAACAGTTCATGACCGATCATTGGCATATCAAACCGTATTTATTTCGTCAGGCATTTACAAATTTTGAACCACTTTGCGATTTCGAAACCATCACCGAGATGGCCTCGGATGAAGACATCGAAAGCCGTTTGATCCAACATGGAAAATCAGGTTGGACACTCGAACATGGCCCGTTCGATGAACTCCCGTCGCTGAAGAAAAAAGCATGGACCGTGCTCATTCAAGGTATTGATCACCATCTGCCCGAGGCCTACGACCTGCTGCAACTTTTCCGCTTCATTCCCGACGCACGCCTTGACGATGTCATGCTGAGCCTGGCCAGCGATGGGGGTGGTGTGGGCCCACACTACGACTCCTATGATGTGTTTCTTCTTCAAATGCACGGCAAACGACGCTGGCGAATTGGGCCCCTGCAAAACAAAGAACTTGAGGAAGGTGCGCCACTTAAAATTCTCAAAGATTTTAAGCCCACCGAAGAATTTGTTCTGGAGCCGGGCGACATGCTTTACCTGCCGCCTAATTATGGGCACGACGGTGTGGCAGAAGGTACCTGCTCAACCCTCAGCATCGGCTTCAGGGCACCCACGCAAGCGGAAGTTCTAAGTGGCATATTGCGCGACATGGCCGACCAAATCGACCAAGATCCACGCATGACTCAAACACTGTTTTCTGACCCAGCCCGAGGATTACAGAAAAACCCAGCGGAAATTCCTGACGACTTGCTGAATTTTGGATTGCATTTAGTTCAGCAATTTTCAGCAGAATCTGCTCAAATACAGCGCAGCATGGGGATTTTGCTCACAGAACCCAAACCGCATGTGTATTTTGTAAACAACACAGAGGATCAAGAAATACACGAAATTATCAGTGTTCTTGGGGCGCGCGGCATTGCATTAAGCATGAAAACTAAAATGTTGTTCAAAGACGCCTGTTTTTATATCAATGGCGATGCTGTCAACCCCACCGGCGACCTCACCGTTAAACAGCTGCAAATGCTCGCAAATCAGCGTGAAATGGAGCCAATTGACGCTGCCGAAGCTTTAAAGAATCCTGAATTTCAGTATTTTTTGATAGGCTTTGCAAAAGCTGGTTGGGTAGAAACCCTAATGTGATTAATTTCATTTAGAATTTGAAACGACTCAGCAAAGTCAATAGAATTTTGCTTCGAAAATAAGGTCGAAACAATGACTTGAATTTGACGCGCTATTCGATAGAATTTGCAGAGTTTTCCGCTTGAGTGCTTGAACACCCGGCAGGAAAATGGGTGATTCTGGGTTCTCTTGCGAGCCTATTTGCTCTAAAAAAGGCGCTTGAATCGGCGTCTAGTTCGTGACCCCAAAAGGAAAAAACATGAAAAACTCAATTTTGATCGCATCTTTGTTCGCAGTTGCTTTGGCCGCATGTGGCAAAAAAGAAGAAGCAGCTCCTGTTGAACCAGCAGCACCAGCTGTTACTGAGCAAGCTCCTGCAGCTGCACCAGCACCCGTTGAGCCAGCTCCTGCAGCTGAGCCAGCAGCCGCTGAACCAGCAGCTCCTGCTGCTGACCCAGCAGCCGCTCCAGCAGCAACTGAAGAAAAGAAGTAAATTCAACTCGCTTGTAAAAGCGATTGAAAATAAAAAAGCCCCGGATGAAAATCCGGGGCTTTTTTGTTGGGCTAGTTTTTTACAAAAATAGTGAGTTCCTCTAAAACGAACTCTATAGAAAATCAGGCAGCAATCTTCCTGGAATCAAGACTGGTCCAACCAAAGCCTTCTTCCTGGCAAGCAATGTCAAATGCAATTCCTCGTGGTGTCAATACATCAGCCCACATTTGCTGCACAACATTCGGACAATTCGTGGTTTGGCTTAAATGAGCTGCAACCACAAACTGCAAGTTCCCGGAGTCCAGTTTTCGAAGAATGTCACAAGCCACCTGATTGCTCAGGTGACCATAATCTCCACCCACCCGCTTTTTCAGACTGGGTGGATACGGTGAATTGGACAGCATGTCAGGGCAGTGGTTGGATTCCAGAATAAGCGCATGCGCACGGTTCAGCATGCTAACCAAATGCGGCGTACAGCTTCCACAATCGGTCAGAATACCGGTAACGAAGCCAGATCTTGACTCGATCAACATTTGAATGGGTTCGGCCGCATCGTGAGGCACCGGGAAGGGGTGCAAAGTAAGATTTTTCACGTTGAATGGACCGTGGCTGTCGATTAAAAAAACCCGTCCCGACCGAAGGTAATCTTCGTCGGTTAATTTGGATCGCAAAGCCGCGCGCCAGGTTCCATGTGTAAGGTACACGGGGGTAGCAAATTTTCTGCTGAACTTGAATACGCCCCCAATATGATCCCCATGCTCGTGAGTAACCACGATGGCATCTACATCCTCGGGGGCAAGCCCCACGCGCTCAAGCCTGCACACGGTCTCTTTTACCGCAAAACCGCAGTCCACCATCAAGCGTGTGGGTTTCTCAGTCAGCCTGCATTCAAACAGCCAACTGTTGCCTTCACTGCCACTACCCAAACTTGCAAAACGCACACCGGTTACCGAAGTTTTCCGGCCAGCTTGGTGGCGGCTTCCTCAGAAATTGCTGCGTCCACCGCAGTACCACGCTCGGAAGTAAATTTGACCGAAGTTGAACTGTTCCCCTCAGGCGCAACAACAACTTGATAACGTTGATTCGCCTTCAAGGATTTGTCATCAGAAGCACCACCGAACATTTTTCCGAAGAAGCCTTTCTTCTCGCCTTCGGCCGAGGCTGAGTCGGGCGTGTACTTAACGTAGTAAACGCCATTGGAGCGGTCACGGTCTTCTACGATGAAGCCAGCCCGATCCAGGCCGAGGCCCACACGACGCCACGCCAAGGGGAAATCTTCAGCAAGAATAATGGCTGTGCCATCGGGTTTTTTCTGCACGGAAATCAGTTCTTGGGTCGCTGAACGGCCCGCAGCAGCGGCAGCCTTTTCATCCCCTGTCAACTTGGCCATCAGACGATTGAGCATTTCAGCTTCAAGTTCAGGGTCGCTGGGGCGATTCATCCACACCAGGTTCGACTGAGACTGATCCGTGTAATTCTCTTCCATTCCGCGGTGGGTCACGAAAATTTCAACACCGCCTTCAATCGGCTCTACGCGGGTACGATACCGGTCGCGGGTGTTGCTGGAATAAATACCATCAAATACCGAGCCAATGACTTTACGAATGCCATCCAATGGAATGTTTGCGCGGTTTTCAGCCCAGTTGGTTTCCATCAAACCAATTTTGGGATCATCCACAGCCAGCTCGAAACCGGTGTCTTTCCAGAATTCGCGCAGTTTCGGCCACAGTTGCTCGGGAGCCATTTTCACTTCCAGCGAGCGCAGATTACCGACGCGTTTGATTTTCACGTCTTGGGATGACACCAAAACTGGCTCAGCTTGCGCTTTTGCACGTGCACCCGCTGGGCGAGTACCACCACCGCTGTAAAAAGACGATGCCGATACCGAACCCGAGCCAGACTCGCCGGGAATCAGGAACTGCTCATCTGCAGACTGTGCAGTCAGATCAGGTGGCACTTCAAGGCCCTGCTCGCGCTTTTCAGCGGTGCGGTAAGCTGTTTTCTGCCCTTCCACAGCCTCTTTGTAAGAAGCACAGCCAGCCGCAGCAGATACAGCCGCTGCAATCATCAGCAACTTGAAAGGGGTTGTCTTGTTCAATTCCATGTGTTTCACAGCCTTAAGTCGTCTTAATCGATCAACCGGTGCGCGCGCAAAGCAGCGTCTACGGTTTGGTGAAAATTGGATTCCAGTCGGGTTAATGGCAAACGCACACCAGGCGCCATTTTGCCCATTTTGCTCAATGCATATTTCACAGGAATTGGATTGGCCTGCACAAACATGGCCTGATGCAAATCCAGCAAGCTCAAATTCAGTTCATGCGCAGTTTTCGCGTCGCCAGCAATGGCTGCGGCACACAGCTGATGCATCAACTTCGGCGCAACGTTGGCGGTCACTGAAATATTGCCTTTGCCACCCATCAGCATCAGGTTTACAGCGGTTGGATCATCTCCACTGTAAACAGCGAAATTGGCTGATGTATCGCGAATCAACCAAGCGCCACGCTCAAGATTGCCAGTGGCTTCCTTGATACCCACAATGCCATCCACCTGGCTTAAGCGAACAACAGTGGAATGTGCCATATCAGCCACTGTTCGGCCTGGCACGTTGTACAAAATTACCGGCAAATCAACAGACTCGGCCACCTTGCGCATGTGCAGGTAAATGCCTTCCTGGGTTGGTTTGTTGTAGTAAGGCACCACTTGCAAGCTGGCCGCTGCGCCAACTTTGCGCGCAAATTCGGTCAGCTCGATCGCCTCCGTGGTTGAATTGCCACCCGTGCCCGCGATAATCGGTATGCGGCCCGCAGCTTGTTCCACTGCCACACGAATCAATTCCCCGTGCTCTTCCACGTCCACAGTTGGCGATTCGCCAGTGGTTCCCACCGCTACGATGGAGTCGGTGCCTTGTTCAATATGCCAATCAATGAGCTGACGGTAGCTGTCATAGTCCAGCGAACCGTCTTCAAACATCGGCGAAACAATCGCGACAATGCTGCCAGTGATCATTTAGTCCCTTTGAGTGAGTGTTATTGTTCCAGATTGTATCTCAGACCACGCACCTGTAATGCCCATGGCCCGTTGAATCATTGCAGGGCTTGGAACGCTTCGCAGCCCCTGTTCAAAACGCAATATGTTTAATGAAGACATGCGAGTAAGCAGCTCGTTGGGTTGAAGCAAAAAGCTTGGGCTTCTGGGTGAACCGAACTGCGCATTGCCATCCATAAAAGTTTCGTAAACCAACACTGCATTTTCAGACTTCAGGTTACCCAAAAGGTTCTCGAAATGCGGGCGGTGCAAATAATTGCTTACCACGATCAAATCGTACTGCTGCCCGGCCAAAGGCCAGCTGGCCTGTTCCAGATCCATGACCTCAAAATGTACATTCGCAGGCCACTCGGTTTCAGGCGTGTTCTTGTCCACAGCGTGCACCACATAGCCCAGGCTCGCCAAATAAAGGGCGTGGCGCCCACCGCCGCAGGCAAGATCCAGCGCCCGTGGAGCAGGCCTAACTGTGCTTGGTATGACAGCACTTGAAACCTGCAGACTTTCTACACACAGGCGCACCCATGGCGAGGGTGCCATGGCGGGGTTGGTGTGGGCTTGGCTCATGGCTATCTCAAAGTTGAATCACTTCAGGAATAATCCAGCCCCATGTGCTTGCGCACGTCTTTCATGGTGTCGTTGGCCATTGCACGTGCGCGCTCACAACCGTCATTGATTATTTTTCTCACCAGTGCAGGGTTGTCGGTGTACTCAGCGGCGCGTTCGCGCATTGGGGCCAATTCAGCGGTAACCGCCTGAATAATGGGTTCTTTGCACTGAATGCAACCAATACTCGCCGATTTACAACCTTCTTGCACCCACTGCTTGGTGCTGGCGTCGGAATACACTTCATGCAATTGCCAAACCGGACACTTGGCAGGGTCGCCTGGGTCGGTGCGGCGCACACGGGCAGGGTCGGTTGGCATTTTACGAATTTTCTGGGAAATGTTTTCCGGCGTTTCACGCAAGGCCAGGGTGTTTTGATAGCTCTTGGACATTTTCATGCCATCCAGGCCTGGCATTTTACTGGCCTCAGTCAGCAAAGCCTTGGGCTCCAGCAAAATCGGCTTGCGGCCAATTTCAACGCCCTGCGCATCCAGCAACTTCTCCTTGCTGTAAAAGTGATTGAAGCGTCGCGCAATTTCACGGGTCAGTTCAATATGTGGCACCTGGTCTTCACCTACAGGCACCTGTGTAGCGCGGTAAATAAGAATGTCAGCCGACTGCAGCAACGGGTAGCCCAAAAAGCCATAGGTGGCCAAGTCTTTGTCGCTCAGCTTTTCCTGCTGGTCTTTGTAGGTGGGCACGCGCTCAAGCCAGCTTAAAGGTGTGTTCATCGACAGCAGCAAATGCAGTTCGGCATGCTCTGGCACTTTCGATTGAATAAACAGCGTAGCCTTTTCCGGATCAACGCCCGCAGCAAGCCAGTCGATTACCATGTCCCACACGTTTTCCTTAATCACTTCGGGCGTTTCATAGTGCGTGGTCAAGGCGTGCCAATCGGCCACAAAAAACAGGCAGGGAAACTCGTTCTGAAGTTTTACCCAGTTTTTCAACACCCCGTGGTAATGGCCAAGGTGTAACAAACCGGTTGGGCGCATGCCCGACAATACGCGTTCAGCTAGCATGGTGATTAAAAATTAAACAAAAAAGTTAGCACGCCTAACCCGGCATTAACGATGGGTTGGATGAACATAGGCAAGATACCCAACATTAGCAGTGCAATCAGCACGATCATGCCATAGGGCTCGGTGCGGCTGAACCTGTAGGCTGCAGAACTGGGCAGGAAGCTGAACAGAATTCGACCACCATCAAGCGGCAAAATTGGCAACAGGTTCAAAGCGGCCAACACCAGGTTCACCACAATCCCCGCCTTGGCCATTTCCTGGAAAAACGGTTCATTCAAGCCAGTCATAAACTGCAGTTTCAGGCTAAGGGCCCAAAGCAAGGCCATGATGAAATTCGCCCCCGGCCCGGCAAAGGCCACAAAACGAATATCCCGTTTCGGATTGCGCAAATTTCCAAAATTCACTGGCACGGGTTTGGCCCAACCGAACAAAAACGCACCAAGCCCCATCAAACTTGAGGACACCAGAATTGCAATTGGCACCAAAATAGTCCCAATCGGGTCTATGTGCTTGATCGGGTTCACGGTAATTCGGCCTGCGAGCATCGCGGTGCTGTCGCCGTACATGCGCGCCACATAGCCGTGGGCCGCCTCGTGCAGGGTAATTGCAAACAACACAGGCAGCGCGTACACCGCTATGGTTTGAATAATGCTTGAATCCATCACAATTCTTCCTGTTCTTGCACGTTCACGGGTTCAAGCGAACCAGTCAGTGGCCCTGCCCCCACGCGAATCACCACGGGTTCTTCAGCCGTCCAGTCAATGACAGTGGTCGGGAATGCGCCACAGTATTCACCATCGTCCACAATCAAATCCACATCATTACCCACGGCTTCCTGGGCTTCCCAGCCGCTGCGCGCAGGTTCTTCCATGCCCGGCAATTGCAAGGTGGTGGCAATAAGCGCACCTTCGGTGTGTTCAAGAATGCCTTGCACCACCGCATGGGCTGGCACGCGCAAACCAATTGATTTTTTGGAGGGGTGTGAAACCCGCTTGGGTACTTCTTTGGTGGCTTCTAGAATGAAAGTGTAAGGCCCAGGAAAAACAGATTTCAACAAACGGTATTGCACATTGTTTACCTTGGCGTAGCTACCCAGTTCGCTTAAATCTTTGCAAAGTAAAGCCAAATGCTGTTTCTCGGAAATGCCTTTCAGCCTGCGCAAACGTTCTACGGCATTTTTGTCATCAAGGTGGCATACCAATGCATAGCAGCTGTCAGTGGGTATGGCCGCAATGCCGCCCGCATTGATTAAATCAGCGGCCTGCTTGCACATACGCGATTGCGGGTTTTGAGGGTGTACGTTGAATAACTGCGCCAATGGGGATCCTGTTAGCTGAACAACTTACCCCAATTATCCCAGATTGGCACGCAGCCATCGGGCAGGCGGGGCAATTCACCCAAATTAACCCGGGATTCCTCAGGCCCATGAAAATCAGACCCGCGCGAAGCCTTCAAGCCACTTCGAACAGATTTGCGCGCGTAAGTGGCGTATTGGTCAGTGGTGTGGCTGCCAGTCACTACCTCAATGCCAACTCCGCCCATTTTCACGAACTGTTCAACCAGTTCATCCATTTGCATGGGCTTCAAATCGTAGCGCCCAGGGTGCGCAATCACTGGCAAGCCGTTGGAATCGAGAATCCAGTCCACAGCCTGCTTCAAGCTGGCCCATTCATGCGGAACATAGCCTGGTTTACCCGGGGTTAGAAAACGATCAAACACCTCACGAATATCGGCGCAAACCTTGCGCTCAACCAAACAACGGGCAAAGTGCGTGCGGCTGATCAGGTTGGGGTTGCCCACATATTTCAATGCGCCTTCGTATACGCCTTCAATACCTACTTTCTCTAGCTGGCGTGACATTTCCATCGCACGCTCTGTTCGGCCTTCCCGCACACTGGTCAAGCCCTTTTCAAGCGGCGAGTTTTCATACTGCACATTCAAGCCGACAATGTGCAAGGTAACCGCAGACCAGGTGACAGAAATTTCCACACCAGGCACGAAGATCATGTTGTGTTCAGCAGCAGCTTTGGCTGCACGGGCGAGACCACCCACTTCATCATGATCAGTCAAAGACCAAATTTGCACACCATTTGCAGCTGCACGTTCGGCAAGTTCTTCAGGTGTCAAAGTACCATCTGATGTTGTGGAATGGCAGTGCAAATCCGCATTGATCAAATGCGGATCGCTCCAGTCTAGTTGTATTGGCGATCTTTGTGCTGCTGTACCCATACTTCTACAATCCGCTTATTGGGCCGATTGCTCCAATTCAACTTGCATCAACCAGGCCAATTCTTCCTCAGAGAAACCCGCCTGAGCGCGGGCCTTGAAATTGAAGGGTGATCGGGGCTGCGGTGCAGTGTACTCTCGCAGACAAGTCTCGAAGGCTTCAATCGGCTCACGCCTTTCATTGTTGCACACTTCGTTGAACCAGCGGTTGCCAATGGCCACGTGCCCAATTTCATCGCGCAAAATAATGTCCAGCACTTCTGCACTTTCCATGTCGCCAGCCAGGGCCAGTTTCTCTCGTATGGCGGGTGAAACATCCAGCCCCCGAGCCTCCAAAAGCCGTGGCACCAAAGCAAGCCTCGCCAATAAACTGCCCTTTGTTTTTTCAGCCATTTGCCAAAGGCCGTCGTGTGCGGGGTAATCCCCGTAATTCAACCCGTACGCTGCCATTCTGTTGCACAACAATCTGTGGTGGTAGGCCTCCTCTTTGGCCACCTTTAACCAATCGAGATAAAACTGTTCAGGCATTGAAGAGAAACGAACCAATAAATCAAGCGCCAAATTAATCGCATTGAACTCAATGTGAGCCAGCGAGTGCAGCAACATGCCGCGCCCCACTGGCTGGTTTACCTTGCGCGTAGGCACGCGGGCTGGATGTACCAGCTCTGGCTTGGTCGGGCGGCCCACGCCTGGCGAGAACTCGGCGTCTTTACAGACAGGCCAACTCTCATTGATTTCCAAAACAAGGCGCACCTTTTCCACAGAACTTTGACACTCCAAAGCCTGCAAGGCGGCGTGCCTTAAAGTTTGTTCCAGTTCAGTTCCCATCACCACACTGCACAAGGGTTCGATGCATGTTATTTTAAGGCAAACACACCAACGCACCACCCCAAGAGAGGAGACAATTGTGGCCAAGTACAAAATCAACGGCGAAGCCCCCACCGTGCACTCCAGCGCCTATGTGGCAGAAATGGCCAGCATTATTGGCAAAGTACAACTGGATGAAAACACCTCGGTTTGGGATTTTGCAGCCATTCGTGGCGACAACGAACTCATTCATATTATGGCGGGCAGCAATGTGCAGGAAGGTGCCGTGTTGCACACTGACATTGGCTACCCAATGGTGGTTGGAAAAAATGTAACTGTGGGCCACCAGGCGTGTTTGCACGGTTGCACTGTGGGTGAAGGCAGTTTGATCGGCATTCGTTCGGTGGTGTTGAACGGCGCAAAGATCGGAAAAAACTGTATCATCGGCGCCGGCGCCTTGATCACTGAAGGCAAGGAAATTCCAGACCGCTCACTGGTAGTAGGTTCGCCTGGCAAAGTAATACGAACCCTGAACGACGATGAAGTGGCTCGCCTCATTGGCGCCGCATTTTACGTTCAGAAAGCCAAGCTGTTCAAGGAAACGCTTGAACGAATCGACGATTAATTTTTTCCCCAATTTGTATCCATGACAGACACACTGCGCACCCTGATTTTCAATCAATCCAGTTGCCGGGCGCACCTGGTGCACTTGACAAATTCCTGGCAACAGGTGGTCAATAACAACACCTACCCAAAGCCCGTTGAAAAAGTGCTGGGTGAACTTGTGGCAGCAAGCACCATGTTGTCCGCATCGCTGAAGTTTGAAGGTTCGCTGATTATTCAAATTCAGGGTGACGGGCCTATTCGTTTGCTGGTAGCAGAATGCAACAGCCGCTTGGGTTTGCGCGCCACAGTCAAACTGGCTGAAAATGCGAAAATTCCCGACAATGCCAACTTCAAAGACCTGGTTAACGCCACAGGAAAAGGCATTTGCGCCATTATTCTCGACCCACGCAACCGCCTGCCCGGTCAGGCCCCATACCAGGGCATCGTGCCGCTTTCCGGCACAACGGTAGCCGATTCACTTGAAGCCTACATGCACAGCAGTGAACAGCTTGAAACCCGCCTTATTCTGAATTCGGATGCAACAACGGCTGCAGGGGTTATGCTTCAACAAATGCCACAACATGGCGGCGTGGTCTCAAGCAAGGCCTTTGATGCCGACGGCTGGGACCGATTGAAGGCCTTGATCAACACCTTGCAAACTGAAGAACACCTGGCCACTGAAACTGATGAGTTGGCCAAGCGACTTTTCTGGGAAGAGGACCCGGACGGGTTGGCAGAACGACAAGCGCATTTTGAGTGCACATGTTCGCGGGAAAAAGTGGGAAAAATGCTGGTCACATTGGGTCAAGCCGAGCTTGATGATGCCCTGTCGGAAAAACCCACCGTGGAAATTCAGTGCGACTTCTGTAACGCAGCTTACACATTCACCCGCGCAGATTGCAATGCATTGTTTGCGGCAGACCATCCCAACGAAGGGCCGGAAGAAAATGCGCCCCCCACCTTGCATTAATAAGTCGGGAATTAGTTGGAAGACCGTGCCGCTGCACCTGGTTGTGCGGCAGCTGGTTGACCACGAGGCTCAATCAACTGAATGAACACTTCGTCTTTTTTGATCATGCCGAAGTCGTTTCTGGCGCGCTCTTCAATCGCTTCAACGCCTTCGCTCAAACTGCGCACATCACCCTCTAGCTGTTGATTGCGCAAACGCAGGGCTTCATTCACCTGTTTTTGCTGCTCAAGCTGGTTTTCAAGATCGCTTACGCGCAGCATTCCTCCTTTGCCGAACCACAATGGGTATTGAAGCAAAATCAGCAAAGCGAAAAGGACGAGTGAAATTAGCCGGGGGTTCATATACAAGAAAGCCCCGCAATGCGGGGCCACCTTCGATTAATACCAATTAATCCAGGTTGTAGAAGGCTGAACGGCCCGGGTAATAAGCAATATCACCCAAATCTTCTTCAATACGCAATAACTGGTTGTACTTCGCAATACGGTCTGAACGGCTCATGGACCCGGTCTTGATCTGCATGGCATTGGTACCCACTGCAATGTCTGCAATGGTGCTGTCTTCGGTTTCTCCGGAACGGTGAGAAATCACCGCAGTGTAACGTGCACGCTTGGCCATCTCGATGGCTGCAAAGGTTTCGGTCAGTGTACCAATTTGGTTGATCTTGATCAAAATTGAATTGGCAATATTCTTTTCAATGCCTTCTGCCAAAATTTTGGTGTTGGTCACAAACAAATCGTCGCCCACCAGCTGCACTTTTCGGCCCAGGGTTTTTGACAGGTAAGCCCAGCCATCCCAATCGTCTTCAGCCATGCCGTCTTCGATTGAAATAATTGGGTACTTGTTACACCAGCTTTCCAGCAGGTGCGCAAACTCATGTGAGCTCAGCTCCATACCCTCGCCGGCAAGCTTGTACTTGCCACCTTTGTAAAACTCAGAGGCAGCGCAATCCAGACCCAACGCGATTTGAGAACCGGGTTCAAAACCAGCAGTTTCAATCGCCTGGATAATCATTTGAATGGCTGCTTCGTGGTTGGCCACTGACGGTGCAAAGCCGCCCTCATCACCCACAGCAGTCGACATGCCTTTGTCATGAATAATTTTCTTCAAGGCATGGAACACCTCAGCACCGTAGCGAATCGCTTCACGGAAAGAAGGGGCACCCACTGGCAAAATCATGAACTCTTGCAAGTCCAGGTTATTGTTAGCGTGTGCACCACCGTTGATTACGTTCATCATGGGCACTGGCAGGCTCATACCGCCCATACCACCAAAATACCGGTACAGAGGCAAACCGGTTTCTTCGGCTGCAGCGCGGGCCACCGCCATAGAAACCGCCAAAGTGGCATTGGCACCCAAACGGCTTTTGTTATCCGTGCCGTCCAGGTCGATCAGGTTTTGGTCCAGAAACACTTGCTCTTGGGCATCCAATCCCAAAATAGCCTCGGAGATTTCTGTGTTGATGTTTTCAACAGCGCGCAACACGCCTTTGCCCAGATACCGGGACTTGTCCCCGTCACGAAGCTCAACAGCCTCGCGTGTGCCAGTGGATGCGCCGGAAGGCACTGCCGCACGGCCCATTGCACCACTTTCCAGCAGTACGTCACATTCCACGGTGGGATTGCCGCGAGAATCAATAACCTCACGGCCAATCACGTCAACAATTGCGCTCATAATTTCCTCTTGGATGGATTAAATTCTGTTCTTGAATGCTCAAGCTTTTATTTCATCAGGTCAGTCTCAGCCAATGGACCAGACTTCACCAAACGGTCCAGTTGCTGCAAAGTGGCCAGCAATTCTTTCATGCGTGGCAAAGGCCATGCGTTGGGGCCATCTGACATGGCCTTGGCAGGATCTGGGTGGCTTTCCATAAACAAACCAGAAATACCAACTGCCACGGCGGCACGCGCCAACACTGGTACAAATTCTCGCTGACCACCACTCGCTGTACCCTGCCCGCCCGGCAACTGAACACTGTGCGTAGCATCAAACACAACCGGGCAACCCGTGTTGCGCATGATGGCCAAGCTACGCATGTCGGAAACCAAGTTGTTGTAGCCAAAACTGACACCGCGTTCACACACCATGATGTTTTTGCCATCACCGCCTGCCTCAATGGCCGCAGTACGGGCTTTGTCCACCACATTCACCATGTCACCCGGAGCGAGGAATTGACCCTTCTTGATATTCACCGGCTTGCCGCAGGTGGCCACAGCCTCAATAAAATCAGTTTGGCGGCATAGAAAGGCCGGGGTTTGCAACACGTCAACCACGCTGGCCACTGCTGCAATTTCTTCAATCGCATGCACGTCGGTCAGCACATTCACCTTCAGGGTTTTCTTCACATTGGCCAGAATGTCCAGTCCCTTTTCCATGCCCAAGCCACGGAAGCTTTTACCTGAACTACGATTGGCCTTATCGTATGAGCTTTTGTATATAAAAGGCACTCCCAGCGACTCGCAAATTTCTTTCAGCTGCCCAGCGGTGTCCATTGCCATTTGTTCGCTTTCAATCACGCAAGGGCCAGCGATCAGGAAAAATGGCTTGTTCAACCCTACTTCAAAATCACAAAGTTTCATTATGGTCTCTCCAGTTAGTTCCAGCTTATAACGCTTTGCCCAATTTGTGGGCCAATGCGGCTTTCACGTAAGCCAGAAACAGAGGGTGACTGTCGCGCGGCGTGCTGGTGAACTCAGGGTGAAACTGAACGCCAAAGAACCATGGATGATCGGGCAGCTCCATGATTTCGGGCAAATCTTCGGTCGGAGTGCGGGCAGAAATGCGCAAGCCCGCCTCTTCAAGTTGAGGCACATAATTGTTGTTCACTTCATAGCGGTGACGATGACGCTCGTTCACTTCAGGGCCGTAAATAGACTCGGCCAAAGTACCGGGCTTGATCGGGCAACGCTGTGACCCCAAGCGCATGGTGCCTCCCAAATCGCTTTGATCTGTTCGAAGCTCAAGCTTGCCTGTGCTGTCTTTCCACTCAGTGATCAAAGCCACCACGGGGGTATCGGCCTGGCTGTCAAACTCGGTTGAGTTCGCCCGTGGCAAACCTGCACAGTGGCGCGCAAATTCGATCACCGCCAATTGCATACCCAGGCAAATACCAAGGTAAGGAACTTTGTTTTCACGCGCATATTGAATAGCCTTGATCTTGCCTTCGGTGCCACGCTTTCCAAAACCACCAGGCACTAAAATAGCATCCAGCTTTTTAAGGCTTTCAGTGCCATTTGCTTCAATTTCTTCAGAATCAATGTAATTGATGTTAACCCTGGTTCGGGTATGCAAACCGGCGTGGTTCAGAGCCTCGATTAGCGATTTGTATGACTCGGTCAAGTCAACATATTTACCCACCATGCCAATCGTAATGTTCTGCGCCGGGTTTTCCTGCGCATACACAATTTCAGCCCACTTCGACAAATCAGCACGCGGGGCTTGAATATTCAATTTCTCAAGCACAATGTCGTCAAGCTTCTGCGCTTCCAGCATGGCTGGAATTTTGTAAATGGTATCCGCATCCCAAACAGAAATAACAGCTTCAAGCTGCACGTTCGAGAACATTGAAATTTTCGCACGCTCATCGTCGGGAATGCGGCGATCGGCACGGCACAGCAACGCATCTGGGAAAATACCGATCTCGCGCAGTTTTTGAACGCTATGCTGCGTGGGCTTGGTTTTCAACTCGCCCGCCGATGCGATAAACGGCACCAAGGTAAGGTGAACAAAACACGCACTGTTGCGTCCCATGCGCAGGCTCATCTGGCGAACGGCTTCAAGGAATGGCAAGGATTCAATGTCACCTACCGTGCCACCAATTTCGACAATCGCCACATCGGTTTCACCGCCCCAGGCTGCACGCGCACCCTTCTCGATAAAGGCCTGAATTTCATTGGTAATATGGGGAATAACCTGAACGGTTTTACCCAGATACTCACCACGGCGCTCCTTGCGCAACACGGATTCGTAAATTTGCCCTGTGGTAAAGTTGTTCGACTTCTTCATCTTGGTAGAGATGAAACGCTCGTAGTGACCCAAGTCAAGGTCAGTTTCCGCACCGTCTTCGGTAACAAATACCTCGCCGTGCTGGAACGGGCTCATGGTGCCTGGGTCCACGTTAATGTACGGGTCCAGTTTGAGCATGGTGACTTTCAAACCACGACTTTCGAGAATCGCGGCCAAAGATGCTGCGGCAATACCTTTGCCTAGGGACGAGACAACCCCGCCAGTAACGAATACATATTTGGTCATAGTGCCAGGCGGCGCTCAGTTTAGCGCTCAGTTGGGCGCCTGATTGAATAAATCAGGCACTGTTTGAAAGCAGAATTATAACTGAGCCCGCTTGGTCCATGCCAATGAACTTAAGCAAACTTCAGTTCACAGCCTGTTTTTTCTTGGAGTTCTTCTCTAGACACGCCCGGCGCAATTTCCAGCACTTTCAAACCATCCGGGGTCACATCCATCACGGCAAGGTCAGTGATAATGCGGTTCACCACGGCTTTGCCGGTCAATGGCAAGGTGCATTCAGGCAAAATTTTCAGGTCAGTGGTACCGTCCTTCTTACGGGCTACATGCTCCATTAGCACAATTACCCTTGAAACACCGGCAACCAGGTCCATGGCACCGCCCATGCCCTTCACCAGCTTGCCGGGAATCATCCAGTTGGCCAAATCGCCCTTCTGGCTCACCTGCATGGCACCCAGAATAGCCAGGTTGATGTGCCCGCCGCGAATCATAGCGAACGATTCCGAACTGGAAAAGAACGCAGACCCTGCAAGCGTGGTCACTGTTTGCTTACCTGCGTTAATCAAATCGGCATCCACCTGTTCTTCGGTGGGGAATGGCCCAATACCCAACAAACCATTCTCGCTTTGCAACATCACATCCATACCCTCGGGAATGTGGTTACTCACCAATGTGGGCAAACCAATGCCCAAATTTACATAAAAACCGTCTTGCAACTCGCGCGCTGCGCGTGCCGCCATTTCATCATGATTCCAAGCCATTTGTTCTTCTCCTTATTGTGCCGGGGTGGCCAGGGTACGTTTCTCAATCCGCTTTTCCGGATTGGCGTTTAATACCACGCGCTGCACATAAATACCGGGGGTGTGAATGAAGTTGGGGTCCAGAGCACCCACTTCCACTATTTCCTCGACCTCGGCAATCGTGAACTTGGAGGCCGCGGCACATTCGGGGTTGAAATTACGCGCGGTGAGGCGATAAATCAGATTGCCCGACTTATCTGCCTTCCAAGCCTTTACCAAGGAAATATCGGCTTTCAGGCTGTGCTCGAGAATGTAATTTTCGCCGTTAATTACTCGTGTTTCTTTACCTTCTGCAATCACGGTACCAAAACCAGTTTTGGTAAAAAAAGCAGGAATTCCCGCACCGCCAGCGCGCAGTTTTTCAGCCAAGGTGCCCTGAGGCGTAAATTCAAGCTCCAGCTCACCGCTCAAGTACTGGCGCTCAAATTCCTTGTTCTCGCCCACATATGAGGAAATCATTTTGCGAATCTGGCGTGTTTCCAACAAGCGTCCCAAACCAAAGCCATCGACACCCGCATTGTTTGAAATCACCGTCAGGTTTTTGGCGCCAGACGCGCGAACCGCGTCAATCAGTGCCTCAGGAATGCCACACAAACCAAAACCACCCACAGCCAATGTCATTCCATCTTTAATCTTGTCTGCCAATGCTTCTGCTGCGCTGGCCGATACTTTGTTCATCCCCATTTTTTCCTCTTGCTTTGAATTTGTGCCGTTAGTTTAACGTTTTAGCGCCTGCGAAATTCTTGCTGCATCGCACAAAATCAAGTTTCTCAGACTAGAGATCAAAGTCAACTATTTTTTCCCGATATGCAATAAGCTTTCGACTTAAGATCAAAGCAGCACCTAGCTGTAGTACCCGCGACAAATTTTAAGGAGACGCACCCAATGTCGGCTGTCGAAAGAGACATGATGGAATATGACGTTTTGGTAGTTGGTGGAGGCCCCGCTGGCCTGTCAACAGCCATTCGCCTGAAACAAGTGGCCGCTGAAAAAGGCCAGGAAATCAATGTGTGCGTATTGGAGAAAGGCTCTGAAGTTGGTGCCCATATTTTGTCAGGCGCCGTAATGGACCCACGCGCCATCACGGAACTTTTTCCGGACTGGAAAGAACGCGGCGCCCCACTAAACACAGCAGTCACTGAAGACCAGTTTTTGTTTCTGACCGAAACCTCTGCCAAGAAGGTGCCCAACGCACTGCTGCCCGAGTGTTTTCAAAATCACGGTAACTATGTAATCAGCCTGGCCAATGTTGTTCGCTGGCTCGGTGAACAGGCAGAGGCCTTGGGTGTTGAAGTATTCCCCGGCTTTGCTGGTGCCGAAATTCTGTACGATGAAAAAGGCGCGGTTAAAGGCGTACAAACTGGCGACATGGGTATTGGCAAAGATGGTGAACACACCCACGCTTACCAGCCCGGCATGGAACTGCACGCCAAGTACACCGTGTTTGCAGAAGGCGTACGCGGCCACCTGGGCAAGCGTGTGATTGAGAAATTCAATTTGAACGAAGGCCGTGACCAGCAAGTGTATGGCATCGGTTTGAAAGAACTGTGGGAAATTGACCCCGCCAAACACAAGCCAGGTCTTGTCATTCACTCCGGTGGCTGGCCCCTTGACTCGAGCACCTATGGTGGTTCATTCCTGTATCATCTGGAAAACAATCAGGTTGCTGTCGGTTTCGTCGTTGGCCTGGCTTACGAAAACCCCTACCTGTCACCGTTTGAAGAATTCCAGCGCTATAAAACCCACCCTGAAATTCGCAAATACTTTGAGGGTGGAAAGCGTATTTCCTACGGCGCGCGCGCAATCGCCGCAGGCGGCTTGATGAGCCTTCCAAAACTGGTGTTCCCCGGTGGAGCTTTGGTGGGTTGCGATGCCGGATTTTTGAATGCATCGCGAATCAAAGGTTCACACGCTGCAATCAAGAGCGGCATGCTATGTGCCGATGCAATTGCAGACGCGCTGGCACAAGACCGCGCCGGAGACGAACTGGAAGCCTATCCAAAAGCCTTCCACGATTCGTGGTTGTTCGATGAACTGTACCGCGCCCGCAACTTTAAGCAGTGGATGAGCAAAGGCCTCTACACCGGCACCATGATGGTGGGTATTGAACAAAAGCTATTCAAAGGCAAGGTGCCTTGGACACTGCACCACAAGCACGCAGACCATGAGTGCCTGCGCCCTGCTTCCGAATTTCAGCCGATCAACTACCCGAAACCTGACGGGAAAATTACGTTTGATCGCTTGAGTTCAGTGTTCATCTCCAACACCAACCACGAAGAAAACCAGCCTGCGCACCTTACGCTGAAAAATGCGAATGTACCGGTGGCCACAAACCTGGCCACCTACGCAGGTCCGGAACAGCGCTACTGCCCGGCGGGTGTGTACGAGTATGTAAAGAAAGAAGACGGCAAAGACCAGTTGCAGATCAACGCGCAAAACTGTGTGCATTGCAAAACCTGTGACATCAAAGATCCCACACAGAACATTGTGTGGGTAACACCGGAGGGTGGTGGCGGTCCAAATTACCCCAATATGTAACCCTAGCAATTAACCCCTTAAAACCGCTGGGAAACCAGCGGTTTTTTTTATTGGCACATCATCAAAAACCACCTTATAAAAGGTGGTTAACCCCCTCACTCAGTCCGAATTAACCCAAGGCGGTGATGGTAAACCCCCTTCTCGAAGCCGACCATTACTCCGATAGAGGTCAATCTTGGGTTATCAATTGTGGGTTCAGGTCAAACAACAAAACACCAAGCTGGGGTCAGCTTAGTCGAAATACTCATCGCCGTCGCAATTTTGGCACTTCTGGCATTGGCTGCCACGCCACAACTGATCGAATATACGGAAAAACGTCGGCTTTACAACAGCCTGAACGAGTTTCAAGCAGCAATTTCCCTGGCTAGATCTGAAGCGATCCGCAGAAATACTTCCGTCAGGCTATCCCCGGTCAGCAACGACCAGAACAACATTTGGGGAAGTGGTTGGTATGTCTGGATTGATCAAAACTCAAACAGTCAATTTGACACAAATGGCGATGTTGTCTTGTTATCAAAAAGTGTGCTGCCACCCGGCGTGACTGCCAGCAGCAATGCATCGAATTCAACGCTGGAATTCACAGGCAGCGGTTTTATTCGAAATTTCAATCCGACTAACACGACATCTCAGGTAATCGACGTTCGAATATGCACTGGTACAACTGGAGAACTGATTTCAATTAGCCGAAATGGTCTCACGACCAATTTACGGAGTACCTGCGCATGAGATTTCAAAAGGGATTGTCGCTCATTGAAGTTCTGGTGGCCATGTTTATATTCAGCCTTGGAATCCTGGGACTGTCCAGCACTCAATTGGTCGGGCTCAAGGCATCTGCGGGAACCAATACACGCAACCAAGCTGAATTTTTAGCAAGTGACATTCTTGAAAGAATCAGAGCAAACCGGGCAAATGCCTCCAGCTATCAAATTGCCCTGTCTGAACCTGCGACGACGAGCCCACAAACCGTTGCTCAACACGATTTAAATCAATGGAAACAACGAATTAACAGCACATTGACTGATGGCAAGGGATCCATTCAGCTTCAGGGCACTCGGGTTACGATTAACATTACATGGTCATCGAGGGGTGAGCAACGCAAATCCCAAGTTGAAAGCGAAAATCTCACGGTGAGTTCCGAACTATGAAGAGCAAGGAATTCTTCCAATCCAAATACCGAGAAAACGGAATTTCGTTAATCGAAGTTCTGATCGCCTTGGCTTTAAGTTCGCTGCTAATGAGCGCGGCCTTCTCCATCGTAGCAGACAGTTCAAAATCTCTTCACACACAGAGAGGTTTAAATCACATCAACGAAACCTCTCGATTTTCACTTGAAGCTATGGCCAGAGAAATTCGTAAAGCAGGTTATCGAGACAATGTTTTACTGGATCACACTTTGGTCTATCCGGAAGATACCAACTTACAGTTCGACGCGGGACAATCTATATGGGGCGACTCGCAATCATTGACCCTCCGATATCAGGGCAGTGGAAACCCCGCCGATGGAAGGGTTCTTGACTGTTTGGGCAATGCTGTTTCAAACAACGAAATAGCGGTGGTTAGGCTACAAATTGTCTCCGGAAATTTGGTGTGTAGCAGATTAGGTCCTGGTCCGACGGGCTCTCAGGTGATTGGCGCTCATATCAAAGAAATAAAATTTCAATACGGGATCGATATCAATGGTGATAGCCAGATTGATGAATACAGAGACAACGCCTCAAAAGGCGTAACAACGCTCAGCATTCAAAACACACTTGTTGCAATGGACGAGGCTGCACTTGATGTAAATGGCAAGCCAAAAAGCAATCTGATTGAAAAAAGCTTTTCACAACTGGTATCAGTCAGGAACAACTCATGAATTATAAATTATCAAATCAATGTGGTTTGGTTCTGGGTGTCACCTTGATAGTCTTGATGATCACCTTGGCCAGTGTTACGGCGATCATGAAACAAAGTGGTCTGATCGAAAGAGTTAGCAGCTCTCTTTCAGATCGAAGCCAGGCCTTCCAGGCTTCGGAAACTGCACTGCAAGAAGCCGAGCGCTGGATTGGATCCAGCGAAAAACCATTCGGCGAATTCTCTCCGGTCCAATTCTCGGATAAAAACGGAACAGGAACTAAAGGACTGTTTAATAAACCGGTCGATATAGAAACTGAAGTGAAAAACAACAATGTGATTGTTACAGGTCAAAAAGTACTTAATCCATTGGCCAATCCTAAGGAAATTCCAGGGGTATCACGTCAGCCCGCTTACCTGATTGAACTCACTGGCTACACCTGCATTAACTCTGACAAGCTTGCATTGTTTCAGATTCAAGCCAAAGGCTGGGGTCTGAACCCAGTCAGTTCGGTTTCGCTTATTTCTAAAGTGCGTCGTCTTATTTCCTGTCCAGCCCAGGGCGCTGGATCAGATACTGGTCCACCCGTCTAAACATTTCCAATTGGAACATCATGAAAAACTCGCAAATCAAAACTCGTCGGTTCAATGTTGCCTTGGTTACATTGAGTTTATTATTTGCTTTTCATAATTCAGTTGCAGCAGGAAGCTTTAACCCAGCCTACACGGGGCGACCTACTGCGACAGGTCCGATTGAAAATGGCGCAATTGATGTCAGTGGTGGTAACGAGGTTGCATACCGCACCATGTATTTTCGTGGCCTTTGGGCCGGAGATATCGAAGCCCGCATAATCAACAGAAACGGAAGTATTGATTCTTCGCGTGAGCTCGCTGGCTGGGAATCGCCCGCCTCCCGCCTCGAAAAAATGGATTGGGACAAAGATCGAATTATCTTCACATCGAATGGCAGCACAAATGTTCCATTCCGATGGAACGAATTATCAGAACAGCAACGCAATGAACTAGGTGGCGCGAATACCGGCAATCAGGTTCTTCAATATATTCGGGGTCAGCGAACCAATGAATCCCCAAACGGCGCAAACTTCCGACCCAGAGAATCGCTATTAGGCGACATTGTTCACAGCAATCTGTATGTCTGGAAACACAGTACCGCACCAAATTCACCAACCCTTCTCTATGTGGGCGCCAACGATGGGATGCTTCACGTATTCAATGCAGCAACAGGCCGTGAAGTTTTTTCTTACATTCCATCCCCTGTGATTGGCAATCTGAAAACACTCACCAACACAGAATACAAACACCAGTATTTTGTAGACGGTCAAATTTCAATTGCACGGGTTTTAAAAACTCAAGCAGAGACTCAAACACAAAACATCAGAACAGTACTAGTTGGGACTCTGGGTCGCGGTGGAGCTGGTGTATACGCGCTGGACGTCACAAACCCGATCAGGAATACAGAAAGCGATGCGGCAAAAATGTTAATGTGGGAAATTACACAAAATGCTGAATTTCGCAATTTGGGAGAAGTGCACGGTACAGCCCAAATTACCCGCTTGGCAGACGATACGCCCGTAGCAATCTTTGGAAATGGTTTCAACCCAAAAGGTACAGGGAAATCTACCTTATATGCTGTTAACCTTTTCACAGGTAAAAAAGTTCTGGACATAGAGGTTGGCGATGGCACACCCTCTGCACCTTCTGGCTTGGCCACACCAACGCCGTACGACTTGGATGTGAATGGTAAAGCCGACCTTGCCTACGCAGGCGATACAAAAGGTAATCTCTGGAAATTCGATTTAACTAAAAAAACAGCGACAAAGTTATTCACCACAGAGGGAAAGGCACCAATCACTACCCCACCTACAATTACACCTCACCCAAATGGCGGACTGATGGTGGTGTTTGGCACCGGAGAGCTTTCGCGAGAAAAGGACGCGGAGTTGAAACAAAAAAATGCAGTTTACGGGATTTGGGATGGAGCACCAAAACAAAACTCTAAACTTCTTGAACAAAGTTTTGACAACGTACAAACACTAAACTCAAAGAGTTTCCGCACAATTTCATCAGGACAGCCGATCTGGAAAGCAGGCAATAATAATCACTATGGCTGGAAGGTGGATTTGCCGGAAGGTGAGCGGATGGTTGGCGAAGAGCCCACACAGTATGCGGGTAGATTTTATTTGGTGACTACAAACCCAACCACTGAATTCAGAAAAAACTGGCTGAATGAACTGGACATGATCACTGGTAGCTCCCAAAAGTGTCCAGCCTTCGACCTCGATGGCGATGGGATTTACTGTACTTCGAATGGAACTCCCGATACAGGCGATCTGATGCCCAATAACAAGCCACCGGTATCGCAAGAACTCGATGCAGGCGTTATTTCCCAACCGCGATTAATCAAAGTGCAAAGTAACCTGGCTACCACCTTGTACAACTGGAATGACAATCGGGAAATAATCATCGACCCACCGAAAGAGCCACCACCCAACCCGCCACCCACAGGCGGTGGTGGGCCTGGGGTTTCTGGCGGTCACTTTGACTACGACTCCTTTGTAAACTCTGGAGGTTTTTTTGAAAACACCAAACACGTGCATGAGTACGATGACAAATATCGCGTAACTGGCGTAAACATGCTGGATCCTAGCGAAAGCAAATTCAGATTAAATTTAATTGTTGGAAGCGCGACCAGAAAGTTCAAGATACTTTTATTAAACCAATACTTGAATCCTGCAGTAGCTGTTTCTATTGGTGGATATGACTTTGAAAGTGTTAAAACATATGGAGGTCTCGCCGGTAACATCAACAGCAATGAATTGAAAAACGGCAAACCACAAGTATCAACGGCCCAATCAATTCTCAACGACCAACCGATTTATGACCTGAACAGCATAACTACGCTAATTTTTAACCTGCCATTCAGTGCATTTCAAACTTACAACTGGTGGGGACAGGGCGGAGACAACCGGGCAGGATTAATTCCGACCCAAACCGGCTGTGTTAACAAGGTGACTGAGAGCGGTATTTCGGTAACCAAGGGAGAAAAAGGTGAACGCCACAATGGGGCTTTTACCATTCAAATCATTGATGCGAATACACCTGCCAGCGCACTTGAATTGAACCATCCCGACGACACACGTTATGGGTGGCGCGTGAAAGATTCATTGATATCTCAATGGGTTATTGGTGAATATGCGGCCTTCTGGCATCACAGTAACGGTTCCTGTTACGGCGGTAAAAATTGGAAAAAGGATCCCCCCCAAGACACAATCTTCAGTGGCGGGAGCTCGGGCTCAACAGGTAGTGGAGACCCCACCCAAGGGCTTGACTCACCCATCAAAAACAAAAAACCACCGAAGGAAGAAAAGGATAAAGATAATAACAACCCCTCTCCAAACAACCCAGGACAAGGAACAAACCCGCCAGGTTGTACTGAAAACTGTGGGCAAAACGGCTTTATAAGCCCACCGAAGGTTCCAAATGAAGCCCTTATGAATGCAGGAAAAGTAATTAACCGCGAATCATGGCTGGAGATTTTCCGATGAGAAAAGCAACAACCAAGAATCAATGGATTGATGGCTTCACAATAATTGAGTTGATGATCGCACTGGCGATTGTGGCCTTGCTTGCCGCGATCGGAGTACCCGCCTATGAAAGACATGTGATGAAAACGAAAAGGGCTGATGCACAAACTGCCCTGCTCGAACTATCCCATTTCATGGAGAGAAACTATGCAAAAAATGGTGGATATTTAGTCAACGGTACCCCTCCGACATTGCCATTCTCTGTAACACCTAGAGAGTCGGGAAACGCCAGCTACAGAATTAGCCTTACGAATGTTACAGCTCAAAGTTACACGCTTCAGGCACAACCTTTGGCTGAAAGTGGGCAAACAAATGATCCGTGCGGCGTTTTGACTCTCACTCACACAGGAGCAACAACCCCTACTACTAATAATTGCTGGATACAGTAGGACTCGAGTTAAGCTTTGGGAGAGCGCCACAAAAAACGGTATACAAACCCTGGGAAGGCAAATACCAGAAAAAGGCAGGCTGTGAGCGCGTAAAACTCCCAACGCTGGGGAGTTGTTTGGCTTAAGCTGCCTTCAATGGCAAAGCCAACCAAGCCAACGATAAAGTAACCAGCGATCACTTCAATCACCCGCGTCCAACCGCCCTTCTTTGTCACAGGCAGAATACCCATAATGCGGTTGCTTACAAAAGGCAGGTTCGCAAACAGCAAGGCCAGAACGAACAACAACCAATGCGCAATCGTTTGCGTCAAAACACACCCCTTATAAATACTCAAAAACGTTTGATAAAGCCGACGTTCTTCAAATTTCATCAGCTTCTCACGAGCAATTCCCTACCCGTTTAGTTTTCTGAATAAATGTATAGCGATTAGCTACCCAGTGTTTGCTGAATCGCAGTCATGCAGTACGCCATCAACGGCGCGGGCAACAAGCCCAGAGCAATTACTGCCAAACCGTTCAGGCCCAACACTGCGCGAGCGTCATTGCTCATCACAATTTCGGTTTCATCCGCAGGGGCTTCGAAATACATCGTTTTAACGATTCGAATATAGTAAAACGCGCCAACCAAACTGAACATGACAGCATACACAGTCAGCCACACTTGGCCTGTGGCCAACAGCGCCTTCAACACCGACAGTTTGGCTGCAAAACCCACCATGGGTGGAATACCCGCCAGCGAGAACATCAACAACAACATAATCAAAGCCAGCCAAGGTGCGCGCTTGTTCAGCCCTTTCAGGTCGCTGATGTTTTCAACTTCGAAGCCCTTGCGTGACATCACCATAATTACGCCGAAAGTACCCAGGGTAGTTAAAACGTAGGTAATGCTGTAGAACATGGCTGAAGAATAAGCTTGTGCGGCATTCGCGGTGTCGCCACCAGTTACACCAGACAGGAAACCCAGCAGCATGAAACCCATTTGCGCAATGGTTGAATAAGCCAACATACGCTTCAGGCTGGTTTGTGCAATCGCGGTCAGGTTACCAATCGCCAACGACGCAATCGCCAACACCATTAGCATGTTCTGCCAATCAAAAGCCATTACAAACAGGCCATCTACCAGCAGGCGCATCAACATGGCAAAAGCAGCCAGCTTGGGTGCACCGCTAATCAGCAGCGTAGAAATGGATGGCGAGCCCTGATACACATCGGGTACCCACATGTGAAACGGTACCACGCCCAACTTGAATGCGAGGCCTGCCACCAGAAACACAATACCGAACACAAAAATGATCGACTTCTGACCTGACACTGCCGCCGTTGCTGCAAACGCGATGTCAGCGTGATTCAGTGAACCAGTTGCGCCATAAATCATGGACATGCCATACAACAGGAAACCAGAGGCCAATGCACCCAACACAAAGTATTTCATCGACGCTTCGGTTGCGCGAACATTGTCTCGCTGCATGGCCACCGCGGCATACAGGCTAAGTGACAACAATTCAACGCCAAGGTACACCAACAGCAGGTTGTTGGCAGAAATCATGATCATCTGGCCAAGCAAGGCAAACAACACCAGAGCATGCAACTCGCCTTTAAACATGTCGCGGTCTTTGGCGTAGTTGGCACCCACAATCAAGGTGAATGCAATAGCCAAGGCGGAAAAGCCTTTCAGCACCAACGCCATGCTATCGGCAATGTACATGTTGTTGAAAGCCAGTTCAGTACCCGTGGTGGGCACTTGCGCAAGGCAATACACGCCAAGGCCAATACAGAACAACACCACAATGTTGTGCAGTGCAGGCAATATGCGGCCTTTGGTCACGCTGTCAGCAATCAGAAACGCACAGGCGAAAAGCGCCAGGGCAATTTCAGGAATAGCGAGTGAGAGATTCATCTGATCCACGAACATTCCTCAATTAAAGCTTGGACTGAGCCACATGTTGCAACAGGGCATCAACGGAAACCTGCAACACATCAGTAAAGGGTTTGGGGTACAGGCCCATGGCCATCACTAGAATTGCCAATGCGCCCAGCATCAAGAATTCGCGGGTATTCACATCGGTCAATTCTTTCACGTTGTCGTTGGCCACATCACCAAATACAACGCGCTTGTACATCCACAGGGAATAAGCCGCACCAAAAATCAGCGTGGTTGCAGCCAACAATCCGATCCAGAAGTTGTACTTTACGGCACCCAGAATCACCATGAATTCGCCCACAAAACCGCTGGTGGCTGGCAAGCCCGAATTGGCCATGGCGAACAACAGGAAGAAGGCTGCAAACTTGGGCATGGTGTTGACTACGCCACCGTAAGCGGAAATTTCACGGCTATGCACGCGGTCGTATAGAACACCAATACACAAGAACATGGCACCGGAAACAAAGCCGTGAGAAATCATTTGAATGATGGCGCCCTGCACTGCCAAATCCTGGAACATGAAAAAGCCCAGAGTTACAAAACCCATGTGCGCAATCGAAGAATAGGCCACCAGTTTTTTCATGTCCTTTTGAACCAGCGCCACCACACCGATGTACACCACTGCAATCAGCGACAAGGTGATCATAAAGCCGGCTAATTCCTGGCTTGCATCGGGCGCAATCGGCATGCTGAAACGCAAGAATCCATAAGCACCCAACTTCAACATAATGGCAGCAAGCACCACCGAACCCCCCGTGGGCGCTTCAACGTGTGCATCCGGCAACCAGGTGTGCACTGGCCACATGGGCACCTTCACCGCAAATGCCATGAGGAAGGCCACAAAGATCAGAATTTGCTCAGTCATGCCCAGCGGCAGCTTGTGCCATGCCGCGATTTCGAATGTGCCTGACTGGAACTGCAGATAAATAATTGCTACCAGCGTGAGCAAAGAACCCAACAAGGTGTACAGGAAAAACTTGAAGGCTGCATAAATGCGGTTGGGGCCGCCCCAAACACCCACGATGATGTACATCGGGATCAGGGTTGATTCAAAGAACACATAAAACAGCAAACCATCGGTTGCGGCGAAAACACCCACCATCAAACCCGACAAAATGAGGAATGCTGCCATGTACTGGGCCACTTTCTCGGTGATCACTTCCCATGCAGCCACCACCACGAAAATGGTAATTAACGCTGTCAGGATAACGAACCACACCGACAAGCCATCCACGCCCAAACCATAAGAAGCGCCGAAAGCTTCAATCCATGGCAATTTCTCTACAAACTGCAATTGGGCCGTGCTGGCGTCAAAGCCAAAGTACAAAGGCAAAGTGACCAGGAAACTGATCAGCGCAGCAATTAGCGAGGCACCGCGCACCACACCCGCGTTTTTGTCATTGCCAAAGGCCATGATCAAAACACCGAAGGCGATTGGCAGCCAGATCGCCAAACTTAGATAAGGAATATTGTTAGACATTGATATTTTCCAATCGTAAGAACCGAGGTTCCGCCTTTGTTATTTGAGTGTGATGAAAGTGATGATCATGGCCAATACGCCGAGAATCATCGCGAACGCATAGTGGTAAATGAAACCGCTTTGCGCGAATCGCACCACACCCGAGATCAAACCCACCAGCTTGGCGCTGCCATTCACCAACAAGCCGTCGATCAGCATGCGGTCACCAAACTTCCACAGCGCTTCGCCCAAGCCACGTGCTCCGCCGGCAAAAACTACTTCATTGAACTTGTCCATGTAGTACTTGTTGTCCAGCAAGGTATGCACAGGCTTCAGAGCCTTCATGAATGCTGCCGGGATGGCAGGAACCCACAAGTAGCAAACCGCGGCAGCCACTACACCGGCCAAGGCCAGCCAGAAAGGTGCTGTTTGCAATGAATGAACACCCATTGCGGCTGCACCGTGGAAAATGCTGCTCAGCCCAGCCATGGCGCCGTGTTCAGGATTAATTGTGATAACTCCTTCAAAGAAGGTGCCATGCAACATCGGTTCTACAGCGATATAACCAATGATCACTGAAGGAATCGCCAGCAGAATCAGGGGCAAAGTAACTACCCAGCGTGATTCATGCGGCTGCACGGGGCCATGGTGCGCATGGCTGTCGTGATCATCATGACCATGGTCGCCATGGTGCTGAATGTCGTGGAAACGCTCTTTTCCATGGAACACCAGGAAATACATGCGGAAGCTGTAAAACGCAGTGATAAACACACCTGCAACCACCGCGAAGTAAGCAAAATCAGCAGCAGGCAAGTTACTGAAGTGCACGGCTTCGATGATGCTGTCTTTCGAATAGAAACCCGAGAAGAACGGTGTACCGATCAAGGCCAGCGAGCCCAACAAAGAGGTTAGCCAAGTGATTGGCATGTACTTCCACAAGCCGCCCATGTGACGAATATCCTGATCGTGGTGCATGCCAATAATCACGGAACCCGCGCCAAGGAACAACAGGGCCTTGAAAAATGCGTGGGTCATGAGGTGGAAAATAGCCACTGGATATGCCGACGCACCCAAAGCCACAGTCATGTAACCCAATTGGGACAAAGTGGAATAAGCCACCACCCGCTTGATGTCATTTTGAATAATGCCCAAGAAGCCCATGAAGAGCGCAGTGATCGAACCGATCACCAACACGAAGTTCAGGGCAATGTCGCTTAGCTCAAACAAGGGCGACATGCGGCTGACCATGAAGATACCGGCAGTCACCATGGTCGCTGCGTGAATCAAGGCAGAAATCGGTGTTGGGCCTTCCATTGAATCGGGCAGCCACACATGCAGCGGGAATTGAGCCGACTTACCCATGGCACCGATGAACAGACAGATACACGCCACGGCAAGAAGCGGCCAATCAGTACCTGGCATAGTCTGACCAGCCAGGTTGTCTGCTTGCGCAAACACTTCGGTGTAGTTCATGGAACCAGCAGAAGCCATGATCAGGCCAATGCCCAGAATAAAGCCGAAATCGCCGACACGGTTCACCAGGAACGCTTTCAGGTTTGCATAAATTGCAGTGGGTTTTGTGTACCAAAAACCAATCAACAAGTAAGAAACCAAACCCACAGCTTCCCAACCAAAGAACAGCTGCAGGAAGTTGTTGCTCATTACAAGCATCAACATGGAGAAGGTAAACAACGAGATGTAAGAGAAGAAACGCTGATAACCATCGTCTTCTTCCATGTAACCAATGGTGTAAATATGCACCATCAGCGACACGCTGGTGACAACCAACATCATGGTAGCTGTCAGGGTATCGATCAGAAAACCGACCTCAAACACAAGCGTGCCAACAACAGCCCATTCATACAGTGTGCCATTGAAAGTGTTGCCTTCCATCACATCCATAAACACCAAAATGGATGCAATCAAGGAAACTGCGACACCAGCGATAGTGACTGTGTGTGCGCCCGTGCGGCCAATTTGTTTGCCAAAAAAACCAGCAAGAATAGCGCCTACCAGCGGAGCGAACGGAACGATCAAATACAAGGGATTCATTCGCTTGTTACCCCTTCAGCTGGTCGAGGTCTTCGACGTTGATTGAATTCATGTTACGGAATAGGACCACTAGAATTGCCAAACCTATAGCAGACTCTGCAGCGGCCACTGTGAGAATGAAGAAAACGAACAACTGCCCGGACAAATCGCCCAGGAAGTGAGAAAACGCAACGAAGTTCATGTTCACGGCCAGAAGCATCAGTTCAATGGCCATCAGAATCACGATCAGGTTCTTGCGATTCAAAAAAATGCCTATCACGCTGATCGAAAACAAAATCGCGCCCAGCACAAGGTAATGAGATAGTGAAATCATTGTTGTTTATTCCCGGTTAGGCTTGGCGACCGCTGTTGGCGTCGCTTTTGGTTTGTTTGCGGTCAAGTTCCGCAGGCATGCTCACCAGTTTCACTCGGTCTGTCGACTTCACGCGAACCTGTTCAGAAGGCACTTGGCCTTTTGTGTCCTTGCGCTTGCGCAAGGTGAGTGCAATTGCAGCAACCATGGCCACCAACAAAATCAAGGCAGCTACTTCAAACGGATACAGGTATTCGGTGTAAAGCAGTTTGCCAAGAGCAAGCGTGTTGTTTTCCGCCTGCTCGGGTGTCTCAAGGTTGGGATCCCAAAAACCACGAAGCAAGACAACAGACATCTGGAAGGCGATCAGCGAACCAACGATTGCGGCCACTGGCAAGTTTTTCCAGAAACCGGCGCGAACTTTGTCCATGTTCACATCGACCATCATGACCACAAACAAGAAGAGAACCATCACCGCGCCAACGTAGACCAGCACCAGTGAAATAGCCAGAAACTCAGCTTCCAGGAGCATCCACAAAGCCGATGCCGAAAAGAAAGAAAGCACGAGGTACAAAGCCGCGTGTACGGCATTGCTGGCCGTGATTACGCGCACCGCGGCAAACACCAAAATGGCGGCGAACACATAAAAGAAACCGGTTATTGCATCCATTGCATTTAATCTTCTAAGTTTTGTATCGAGTTAACGGTAGGCCGCATCAGCTTCGCGGTTGGCTGCAATTTCAGCCTCGTAACGATCACCCACAGCCAGCAACATTTCCTTGGTGAAATACAGATCACCGCGCTTTTCACCGTGGTACTCGTGAATGTGTGTCTCAACGATTGAATCTACAGGGCAAGATTCTTCGCAGAAGCCACAGAAAATACACTTGGTCAAATCAATGTCGTAGCGGCTGGTACGGCGCGTGCCGTCTTCGCGCTGCTCTGATTCAATCGTAATCGCCATGGCCGGGCACACCGCTTCACACAATTTGCAGGCAATGCAACGTTCCTCGCCATTTTCATAGCGACGCAACGCATGCAAACCACGAAAACGCGGAGACATCGGCGTTTTCTCCATTGGATAAAGCACGGTGATCGGCTGGGTAAACATGTAGCCCATTGTCAGCGCCATGCCTTTGAGCATTTCACGCAACAACAAACTGTTCAGAAATTCTTTAACAACTTGAAACATGGTTCGCTCTCAATTAATTCCAGATGTTCCAGGGAGTCTGCATCCATGCAGCAACCACCACCAGCCAAACCAAAGTCAACGGGATGAACACTTTCCAGCCCAAACGCATGATCTGGTCATAGCGGTAACGCGGGAATGATGCGCGGAACCAGATGAACATCGATACCAGCAAGAAAGTTTTAATTCCTAACCAGATCCAGCCTGGAATGAAGCTGAGGAATGCTACCGGTGCGTCCCAACCGCCAAAGAACATGATCGCAGCCAGGCAAGACAGCAAAATCATGTTGGCGTATTCAGCCAGGAAGAAAATGGCGAAGGTCATGCCAGAGTATTCAACCATGTGACCTGCCACAATTTCCGATTCACCTTCCACCACGTCGAAGGGGTGGCGGTTGGTTTCGGCCACTGCGGAAATCATGTAAATGACCAACAATGGCAGCAATGGCAACCAGTTCCAAGACAGGAAGTTCAAGCCCATGTCGGCAAACTGGCCTGTGGTTTGTGTCATCACAATGTCGGTCATGTTTAGGCTGCCTGCGACCAACAACACGGTGACCAGCACAAAACCAATTGCCAATTCATAGGACACCATTTGCGCTGAAGCGCGCATGGCTGCCAAGAAGGCATACTTTGAATTGGAAGCCCAGCCTGCGATGATCACGCCATACACCTCAAGTGAAGTAATGGCCATCAGGTAAAGCAAACCGGCATTCACATTGGCCAGTACGGTTTCTGGGCCGAATGGAATAACCGCCCAAGCTGCCAAAGCCGGCATGATGGTCATGATCGGCGCAATGATGAACAAGCCTTTGTTGGCGTTCATCGGCACGATGATTTCCTTGAACATCATCTTTACAGCATCAGCAATCGGCTGAAGCAAACCCATGGGACCAACGTAGCTTGGGCCCATGCGAATGTGCATGCGGCCAATCATTTTGCGTTCCCAATAAGTAAGGTAAGCAACCAAGCCCAAAAGTGGCAAGGTAATGCACAGAATTTTGATCAATGTCCAGACTGGCAGCCAGGCGGGGCCCAGCAAATCAGAACCAAACGTGGTGATCATTTCAACCGGTGAACTCATGCCTGCACCTCGCTGGCCGCAACTGCCTCAACTTTTACACCACCAAATACGGTACGCAGGCTTTGCGTTTCTATGCGGCCCATGGGAACCAATACTGTGTTTTCAGCAATTGTTTTATTCACTAGAACTTCGGCTCGTAAGTTACCGCCCTCTGAGTCTGTCAATTGAATGTTGTCGCCGTTTTTAACGCCCAATGACTCAGCTGTTTGCACACCGACTTGCGCCAGGGCGGGCTTGGCCGCTTTGGTTTTGCGAAGTGAATCTGCGCGACGAACCAGTGAATCCGTGTCGTAAATTGGCGCGAAGGCGGCCAATTCAAATTGGCCATTCAAGGCCACACCTGCCACGGCTTGCTCAGGAATCGAATTATTCAATACGCTGCAAACGTTGGAAGGCAGGAATGCCTTCAGCACTTCTTCGGAGCTGTTGAACTCGAAACCATCCAGACCCAGCAAGTTGCCCATGACACGCAGCACTTTCCAACCTGGGCGTGTTTCACCCAAGGGGCGCACCGCGGCTTTGAAAGTTTGTGGGGTACCTGCAATATTGATGAAGGTGCCCGATGTTTCAGTGCTAGGCGCAATTGGCAGCAACACATCAGCATACTGTTTGGCGTTGCCTACAAAGGCGCTGGCTTGGACTACGAATTCTGCGTCGATCAGGCCGCGTGTAATTTTCTGTCCTTGCACGCTGTCCAGGTCGGGTTCAGCGCCGAAGACAATCGCCGCTTTGGCCTTGCCTTCCAGCATGGTTTGAACGTTTTTCCCGCCGTGGGCGCTGGCTTGAACGCCTGCCACAAAAGACCCTACCCAATTGGCACCGTCACCCAGGAAGCCCAATTTGGAACCTGTAGATTTGGCCAACTGTGCTGCTTTGGCCAATACCTGGCCTGCAAATGGGCTCATCAATACCTGTTGGCCGATCAATACAAACCTGCCACCTTCAGGTGCGCTCAGCGCATTGGCTACCGCATCGTGATCCAAGGTGTCAGCCCACTTGGAAGGGGCAGCTTTTAGCCACACTGCCTTAGGCAACAAGGGATCAAGGCCGCCTGCATTCAACAGCACCACGCGCGCGCCCTGCTTTGCTGCCTGGCGAATGCGTTGGGTTAACAAAGGTTGGTCGTTACGGGGGTCTGCACCCACAACAACAATCGATTCAGCATCCGACAATTCTTGAACTGATGCGCCCAGCCAAGGCGTAGCACCAGCCAGGTTCAGGTTGGCGCTGTGGCGCAAGCCGGCATCAATACTGGTTGAACCCAAGCCGGTCATCAAGGCCTTGGCCAAAGCCATTTCCTCGAAGGTGCTGTTTGGTGAAACCAGCATCGCAATACTGTTCAGGTCACTAGATTCGCGACGCGCCTTCTTCAGGCCCTCAAACGCCACGTTCAGGGCTGTTTGCCAATCAGTTGTGACCCATTGGCCATTCTTCTTGATCATGGGCTCAGTCAGGCGGTCTGCTGCCTGAAGGCCTTCATAGCTAAAGCGATCACGGTCGGAAATCCAGCATTCGTTCACGCTTTCGTTTTCTTGCGGAACAATACGCATAACCTTGTCGGCCTTGACTTGCACGACCACGTTGGAACCCAGGCTGTCGTGCGCTGCAATCGACTTGCGGCGCGCCATTTCCCAAGTGCGGGCCTGATAGCGGAATGGCTTGGAGGTAAGCGCACCAACCGGACAAATATCGATCATGTTGCCAGACAACTCAGAATCAACTGAATTACCGACAAAACTAAGAATTTCTGAGTGTTCGCCACGATTGGCCATACCCAGTTCCATAACGCCAGCCACTTCCTGGCCAAAGCGCACGCAGCGAGTACAGTGAATGCAGCGGCTCATTTCTTTGGCGGAAACCAGCGGGCCAATATCTTTGTAGAAAACCACACGCTTTTCTTCCTTATAGCGGGAAGAAACGCCACCGTAGCCAACGGACAGGTCTTGCAATTGGCACTCGCCACCTTGGTCGCAAATTGGGCAATCGAGGGGGTGGTTGATCAGCAGAAATTCCATCACACTTTTTTGTGCGCTGACGGCTTTCTCGCTTTTGGTACGAACGATCATGCCGGGTGACACAGGCGTGGCGCATGCAGGCAGAGGCTTGGGGGCCTTTTCTACATCGACCAGACACATGCGGCAGTTCGCTGCAATCGACAACTTCTTGTGATAGCAAAAGTGCGGCACGTAACTGCCCGCCTTTTCAGCAGCAGTAATTAACATGCTGCCTTCGGCCACTTCAACTTTTACGCCATCAATCTCTAATTCAACCATTTGTATCTACCCGCAGGGAATCAAACGTAAGCCGGCACAATGCACGACTTGTGTGTGATGTGATGCTCAAATTCTTCATGGAAATGTTTCAGGAAAGCGCGAACCGGCATTGCTGCAGCATCGCCGAGTGCACAAATTGTGCGGCCCTGAATGTTGTCTGCAATCGAGTTCAGCATATCTAGGTCTTCTGGACGGCCTTCTCCGTGTTCAATGCGGTTGATGATTCTGTACAACCAACCTGTACCCTCGCGACAAGGCGTGCACTGACCACAACTTTCTTCGTAATAGAAATAAGACAGGCGCAGCAAGCTTTTCACCATGCAGCGTGTTTCGTCCATCACGATGACAGCACCAGAACCCAACATGGAACCGGCTTTAGCGATTGAGTCGTAGTCCATATCAGTGGCCATCATCACATCGCCGGGCAACACAGGCATGGACGAACCACCGGGAATCACGGCCTTGATTTTGCGACCACCTTTCATGCCGCCAGCCATTTCAAGCAAGGTTGCGAATGGTGTGCCCAGCGGAATTTCATAATTACCGGGTTTTTCAACATCACCGGAAATCGAGAAAATTTTCGTGCCGCCGTTGTTGGGTTTGCCCAATTCCAGGAACCAATCGCCGCCGTTTTGAATAATGAACGGTACGGCTGCGAATGTTTCGGTGTTGTTGATGGTGGTGGGCTTGCCGTAAATGCCATAAGAAGCCGGGAATGGTGGCTTGAAGCGCGGCTGACCTTTTTTGCCTTCAATCGATTCAATCAATGCGGTTTCTTCGCCGCAAATGTACGCGCCATAACCCTGGTGCGCATGCAACTGGAAACTGAATTTGGAACCCATGATGTTGTCGCCCAGATAACCGGCTGCACGCGCCTGTTCCAGTGCTTCTTCAAAACGTTCGTAGGTTTCCCAGATTTCACCGTGAATGTAGTTGTAGCCCACGGAAATACCCATGGCGTAGGCGGCAATCGCCATGCCTTCGATCACGGAATGCGGGTTGTAACGGAGGATATCGCGGTCTTTGAATGTACCGGGCTCGCCTTCATCCGAATTACAAGCCAGGTATTTTTGACCTGGAAACTGGCGGGGCATGAAGCTCCACTTCAAACCGGTTGGGAAGCCTGCGCCTCCGCGACCGCGCAAGGCAGATTTTTTGACTTCTGCAATGACATCTTCCTGAGAAATTCCTTCGGTCAGGATTTTGCGCAGGGCTTTGTAACCGCCACGTGCCTCGTAACCTTTCAGGTCCCAGTTGCTGCCATCGAGACCGGCCAGAATAACCGGGTTAATGTGTCGTCCGTGCAAACAAGTCATGACTTCAACTCCTCTACCAGCGCATCGATTTTCTCGTTGCTCATAAAACTACACATGCGGTGATTGTTCACCAACATCACAGGAGAATCGCCGCAGGCGCCCATGCATTCACCTTCTTTCAAAGTGAAAAGGCCGTCTTTGGTGGTTTCGTTGTAATCAATTCCCAATTTTTTCTTCAGGTATTCAGCTGCATCCGTGCCGCCAGACAATGCGCATGGCAGGTTCGTGCACACAACAATCTTCGACTTGCCCACTTTCTTGGTGTCGTACATGTTGTAAAACGTGGCCACTTCATAAGCAGCAATCGGTTGAATTTCCAAATATTCGGCCACTGCCTCAATGGCTTCGCTGGGCAACCAGCCCAATTCAACCTGTGCAATGCGCAAGGCAGCCATGACTGCAGAGATTTTCTGGTCGGCTGGGTACTTGGTCAGTTCTTTGTCTATCAAACGATAGGCGTTTTCGCTCAACTTCATGATTCAATTCAATCCTTAGCGATCAATTTCACCGAACACAATGTCTTGGGTACCGATAATGGTCACCACGTCGGCCAACATGTGGCCGCGAGACATTTCGTCCAAACCTTGCAGGTGCGCAAAACCGGGCGCACGAATCTTCAAGCGATACGGCTTGTTGGCGCCATCTGCTACCAGGTAAATACCGAACTCACCTTTGGGGTGTTCAACTGCTGCATACGATTCACCTTCCGGCACGTGCATACCTTCCGTGAACAGCTTGAAGTGGTGAATCAGTTCTTCCATATTGGTTTTCATGTCAACACGCTTGGGCGGCGTTACCTTGTGGTTGTCGCTCATCACAGGGCCGGGGTTCACACGCAACCAATCAATACACTGCTTGATGATTCTGTTTGACTGGCGCATCTCTTCCACACGCACCAGGTAACGGTCGTAACAGTCTCCGTTCTTGCCCACAGGAATATCGAAATCCAGGCGGTCGTACACTTCATAAGGCTGCTTCTTGCGCAGGTCCCATGCAATGCCCGAGCCACGCAGCATTGGGCCAGTGAAGCCCATGGACAAAGCACGTTCAGGCGACACCACGCCCACACCCACCAAACGCTGCTTCCAGATTCGGTTGTCAGTCAGCAAGGTTTCGTATTCATCAACATACTTGGGGAAACGCTGCGTGAAGTCGTCGAGGAAATCGAGCAGTGAACCCTGACGGTTATTGTTCAGTGCATCCACTTTTTTGGCAGAACGAACCTTGGAAGGCTTGTACTGAGGCATGCGGTCTGGCAGGTCACGGTACACACCACCGGGGCGGAAGTAGGCAGCGTGCAGGCGTGCACCGGAAACTGCTTCATAGCAGTCCATCAGGTCTTCACGTTCACGGAAGGCGTACAAAAACACCGCCATCGCGCCTACGTCCAGGCCGTGCGCACCCAACCACAGCAGGTGGTTCAAAATGCGGGTAATTTCATCGAACATCACACGAATGTATTGCGCGCGCACTGGCACTTCAATGTTCAACAGCTTTTCAATGGCCATGCAATAAGCATGTTCGTTACACATCATGGACACGTAATCCAAGCGATCCATGTAGGGCAGCGATTGAATGAATGTTTTGTGCTCGGCCAGCTTTTCAGTGCCACGGTGCAGCAAGCCGATGTGCGGGTCAGCACGTTGTACTACTTCACCATCCAGTTCCAGCACCAGGCGCAACACGCCGTGTGCTGCAGGGTGCTGGGGACCAAAGTTCAGGGTGTAATTTTTAATTTCAGCCATGATTATTTCGCTCCACCATATTGAGGTTCGCGAATGATGCGAGGTGTAATTTCACGCGGCTCAATGGTGACCGGCTGGTACACCACACGGCCCAATTCAGGGTCGTAGCGCATTTCAACGTGACCCGACAAGGGGAAGTCTTTGCGGAACGGGTGTCCCACAAAACCATAGTCGGTCAAAATGCGGCGCAAATCCGGATGACCTTCAAACACAATGCCGTACAAATCGAATGCTTCGCGTTCGTACCAGTTTGCAGATGACCACACATCGATTACTGAAGCCACTGTAGGCAAGTCGTCGTCGGAGCAGCATACTTTCAAGCGCACACGCATGTTTTTGGAGACCGACAACAACTGGCATACCACCCAGAAGCGCTGCGATTCATTCAATTCGTTGCCGTATTCACTGCGGTCCAGGCCACACAGGTCAATCAGCTGTTCAAACCGAAGGCTTTCGTGGTCGCGAAGAATTGTGCACGATTCAAAGTAAGAGTCAGCTTTCACGGTCAAGTTGACTTCGCCAAAGGCGATCTTGCATTCAACAATGCGATCGCCCAGCGCTGCAGCCAAGTCGGCACTCAGTGTTTCAAGGCTCAAGGTTTGGTTCTGTGTCATGAATAGAACCCCTTAGCGCGCAATGGTAGAAGTGGTTTTGATCTTGTTCTGCAATTGCAGCAAGCCATACATGAGTGCTTCAGCAGTGGGTGGGCAGCCAGGCACGTACACATCAACAGGCACAATGCGGTCGCAACCACGAACTACAGAATAGGAGTAATGGTAATAGCCACCACCATTGGCACAAGAACCCATGGACAACACCCAGCGCGGCTCGGCCATTTGATCGTAAACCTTGCGCAAGGCGGGAGCCATTTTGTTGCACAGCGTACCGGCAACAATCATCAGGTCGGATTGGCGCGGGCTTGGCCGGAAAATAATGCCGAAGCGGTCCAGATCGTAGCGGCTGGCACCGGCATGCATCATTTCAACAGCACAACAGGCCAGGCCGAATGTCATTGGCCAAAGCGAGCCAGTGCGGCCCCAGTTGATCAACTTATCAGCCGTGGTGGTGATAAAACCTTCGTTTAAAACGCCGTCAATACCCATTTGCTTACTACCTTCACGAAAGTGGGGCCAATCATTTAAAACGACTGCCCGTAAATAGCCTGCTGTTGGTCAAATACTTGGCCAACTTATTCCCAGTCCAGCGCGCCGCGGGTCCATTCATAAATGAAACCGACCACCAAAACACCCAAGAAAATCATCATGGCCCAGAAACCGACTGGCCCAATTTCCCGATAGGCCACAGCCCAGGGAAAGAGGAAAGCGATTTCGAGATCGAACAGAATGAAAAGAATAGCAACAAGGTAGTAGCGAACATCGAATTGCATGCGTGCATCTTCGAACGCCTCAAAACCACACTCGTATGGAGAAAGCTTCTGCCCATCAGGGCGGTGGGGGGCTAACACTCGACCGACCAGCATGGCACCACCGCCTACGCCGATCCCCACGAGGATGAACAACAACACTGGAAAATAAGACTCTAAATTCACTGTGACTCCCGTGTAAACCCTAATGGCCTTCGATGGGCCCGAAAAAAAGCCGGTCGTTAGATACAAGACCGGCTTTGATTTAAACCTTGGTGCCGACGACGAGACTCGAACTCGTACAGCCTGTGGCCACTACCCCCTCAAGATAGCGTGTCTACCAATTCCACCACGTCGGCATGTTATTGCTATGCAGTCAATTGCAGTGCAATAAATTACTTTGGAATATCCTGCACGGGCGTTTTTGGTTCAGCCGGTTTGGTCTCCGCAGGGGTTGCCGTTCCCTCTGCTGGAGAAGCCTGAATGGCCTCCATGACACCACCAGATTCCGCCTCGACTCCAGCCCTTGAATAAAAGGCCAAGCCCAATGTGCAAAGCAGGAAGATTGTAGCACAAAACCCGGTGGCCCGGCTCAAGAAATTCGCTGATCCGGTTGCACCAAACAGGCTGCCCGATGAGCCGCTACCGAAGGCTGCGCCCATGTCCGCACCCTTGCCGTGCTGCAACAAAACCAGAACGATCACGGCTATTGCAGAGATGATCTGCATGACCACCAAAAATGTGTTGAAAATGCTCATAAATTATTTAACCTCTCGCGGCGCGTATTATTCCAGAGAAATCATCAGAAGACAAAGCGGCACCACCAATTAAGCCACCATCAATGTCATCTTTTGCAAAAATCTCGCTTGCATTGCCCGGCTTTACACTTCCGCCGTACAAAATTCGGGTGTTTTGGGCCACTTCATGCCCCAACATGGCTTTTAGTCGAGCACGAATCATGGCATGTACTTCCTGAGCTTGCTCGGGGCTGGCAGTTACGCCGGTGCCGATCGCCCACACGGGCTCGTAGGCAATTACCAGGTTCCAGGCACCGTTTTCCACAAACTTTGAGCAGCGCTCAACAACTGGATCTAACTGGGAGGCAATTACCGCCTCAACCTGACCCGCCTCTCGTTCAGCAAGTGTTTCTCCCACACAAACAATTGGCGTAATGCCCCCCTGAATCGCTGCCACTGCCTTTTCGGCCACAACCACGCTGCTTTCAGCATGGTATTGGCGGCGCTCAGAGTGCCCTACAAGCACTTGCTTTACACCAAACTCGGCAAGCATGCCAACTGATACTTCACCAGTGTAAGCACCGCTTGCTTTGGAAGATACATCTTGCGCACCAAAGGCCACTGGCTGGTCTTCTAGCAGCTTGCCCACTTGAGCCAGATAAGGGAAAGGGCAAAATACTGACACATCAACCTGATCGTCCACTTCGGCCAGAAAACCCAGAATAAGCGCTTCATTCGAATCGAAGCTGCCATTCATTTTCCAGTTACCCGCGACTAACTTTTTTCTTGGATTCTGTTTGTTTGCTGCGCTCATACTCGCCTTGATTCCTTTGCTTAATTTTCAACACAGAGCACAATTTTTCCCAGTGAGTTACCCGACTCCATCAACAGATGGGCCTTGGCAACATCGGTAAGTGCGAAAGTGGCTTGAACCAGCGATTTCAACACCCCAGAGGAAAAACCCTCTCTTAATTCTTGCTCAACCCGGCGCGCCAATTCTGCCTTGAATTCAGCGGAGCGCGGGCGCAAGGTGGTGCCTGTTAACACCACTTGCTTGGTCATTAATTTTGCTGCATCGATATTGGCGAAACGCCCACCCAACAAGGCAATTACGATCACCATACCTTTCGGTTTCACACAGCTTAAATCTTTGTTCAGGTATTCGCCGGCCACCATGTCGAGAATTAAATCGACACCCTGCTGCTGCGTATCCTGCAGTACCAACTGCTCCCAATCCTGTGATTTGTAAAGGTAAGCTTTGTCAGCACCCAATTTCACACACAAATCAGCTTTTTCCTGATTACCCACGGTAACCAATGTTCGCAATCCGTGTTTTTTGCACATCTGGATGGCCGCAGTGCCAATTCCACTGCTGCCTCCATGAATTAACACTGTTTGACCGGCCTTGGCGCCACCTTTCATAAACAGGTTTTGCCACACGGTCATGTACACCTCTGGCAGGCTGGCTGCCTCGGTGAAACTCAAACCTTCCGGTATTTGCATGCACTGCCCTGCGGGTACGCATGCATATTCCGCGTAACCACCGCCATTGCACAGGGCCATCACGGAACTACCCAGAATAACTTCCGAAACGCCATGCCCCACAGCCACAACCACGCCAGAAACTTCCAAACCCAAATTGGGATTGGCATCTGGAGGTGGCGGGTACAAACCCAGGCGCTGAAGCACGTCGGGACGATTAACGCCCGCTGCCTTCACCTGAATAAGTACTTCGCCTGGCTTGGGTATTGGAACTGGCAGCTCGATCAACTGGAGTTGATCAACGCCGCCGGGCGCTTTCACACCCACCGCCCTCATACTGACAGGCAGTTGTTGTGCAAGCATGGTGCTCATCAGCCTTCGCTTGAACCTTCAGACGCTTGCTCAGCTGGCGCCTCAGGAGTTAGCAGGGCTTTCATTGACAAGCGCAGGCGACCTTTTTCATCGGCTTCCAACACCTTCACTTTCACAACCTGGCCTTCTTTCAGGAAATCGCCAACAGTGTTAACACGCTCGTTGGCAATCTGGGAGATGTGCAACAAACCATCTTTACCTGGCAATACGCTAACAATAGCGCCGAAATCCAGCAGCTTCAGCACGGTGCCTTCGTAAACGGCACCCACTTCCACTTCAGCCGTGATGTCTTCGATCAGCTTTTTGGCACGCTCGCCCGCCTCTCCATCAACGGATGCGATCGTAATTGAACCATCTTCCTTGATGTCGATGCTTGCGCCGGTTTGCTCGGTAATGCCACGAATGGTTGCACCACCCTTGCCGATCACATCACGAATTTTCTCGGGGTTGATCTTCATGGTGATCATGCGTGGGGCATAGGCAGACAATTCACCTACGCCACCACCTGTGGCTTCTTTCATGATGCCCAGAATGTGCATGCGGCCTTCACGGGCTTGTGCCAATGCAACCTGCATGATTTCTTTGGTAATGCCCTGAATCTTGATGTCCATCTGCAAGGCAGTAACACCATTTTCAGTACCAGCAACCTTGAAGTCCATGTCGCCCAGGTGGTCTTCATCACCCAAAATGTCGGTCAACACAGCAAATTTGTTCTCTTCCTTGATCAAGCCCATGGCGATACCCGCCACCAGCTGCTTCAAGGGAACACCAGCGTCCATTAGTGACAAAGCGCCACCGCAAACAGAAGCCATGGAGCTTGAACCGTTGGATTCGGTAATTTCAGACACTACACGCATGGTGTACTGGAAATCGTCTTGTGAGGGCAGCATCATTTCCACTGCGCGGCGTGCCAAACGACCATGGCCAATTTCACGACGCTTGGGCGCTCCCATGCGGCCGCATTCACCTGTGGCGTACGGAGGCATGTTGTAATGGAACATGAAACGGTCTCGGTATTCACCAGCAACTGCATCAATCATTTGTTCATCACGGCCCGTACCCAGTGTTGTTACCACCAAGGCTTGCGTTTCACCGCGAGTAAAAAGGGCTGAACCGTGTGCACGTGGCAACACGCCAGTGCGAACAGTGATTGGACGAACAGTGCGTGTATCGCGACCATCAATGCGTGGTTCACCATTCAAAATTTGACCACGAACAATTTTCGATTCCAAACCAAACAGCACATCGCCAACGTTGGCTGGCGTAATTTCAGCGTATTGCTCGGGAGTCAGTTTATTGGGCAGTTCAGCGGCCACTTCAGCTGAAATTTCTTTCAAACGCTGGCTACGAGCCTGCTTTTCAGTCATTTTGTAAGCAGCGGCAAGCTTGTCAGCAGCCAATTCTGTAACGGCGGCCACCAGGGGCTCGTTAACCGGTGCGGGTTTCCAGTCCCATTCGGGCTTGCCAGCTTTGGCTGTCAGCGCGTGAATGGCGTTGATTGCCGTTTGCATTTGTTCATGACCGAACACAATACCGCCCAACATGATTTCTTCTGACAGTTCATGGGCTTCAGACTCAACCATCAGCACAGCAGCCTCGGTACCTGCAACAACCAGGTCCATTTTGCTGTCTTTCAACTGGGTGGCTGTGGGGTTCAACACGTACTGCTCGTTGATGTAACCAACGCGTGCACCACCCACTGGGCCATTGAAAGGAATGCCAGCGATTGACAAGGCAGCAGAAGCGCCCAGCATGGCCGGAATATCAGGATTAACTTCGGGGTTGATCGACATCACGGTCAGCGTTACCTGCACTTCATTGAAGAAGCCTTCAGGAAACAAGGGGCGCAATGGACGATCGATCAGGCGTGCATTCAGGGTTTCTTGTTCAGTACCCTTGCCTTCGCGCTTGAAAAAGCCACCGGGAATACGGCCGGCAGCATAGAATTTTTCAACATAATCAACAGTCAATGGGAAAAAGTCTTGACCAGGCTTGGCCGACTTGGCAGCCACCACAGTGGCCAATACAACGGTATCGTCTACAGTAACAATGACAGAACCACCCGCTTGACGGGCAATTTCACCGGTTTCCAGAGTCACTGTGTGTTGACCGTACTGGAAGGTTTCTTTATGAATTTCAAACACTTTGTCTTTTCCTTTTAGTAATCTCGCCGGGCCAATACCCGGATGCGAGAGCCCGTCAGTTTTAAAACACAAATGCCCACAACCGGGGTTGCAGGCATTTGAGTCAAATCAACGGTTTGTGGCAGCGACCAATTACTTGCGCAGACCCAGGTTGCTGATCAGGTTGCGATAGGCATCTGCGTTTTTGCGCTTGAGGTAATCAAGCAGCTTACGACGACGGGACACCATGCGCAGCAAACCGCGACGTGAGTGATGGTCTTTGGCGTTGTCCTTGAAGTGATCGGTCAACGAGTTGATTCGGGCTGTCAACAATGCCACTTGAACCTCGGGAGAACCAGTATCGCCCTTGGCGCGTTGATATTCGGCAAGAATTGCCGCTTTATTGATTTCTGACATCTTAAAACTCCACTTGCGTGAACTTGCAGCCTTGATAGACGACCGCAGCTCCGTGTAAAAAGACCGACTTCCAATTCGATTAAATCAAAAGGCAGCCACCTGAGCCCGCTATTGTAGGGGAAAACTGGCAAAAATCAAACCTGCGGGTTCAACTTTTCGTGTTTCGACTGCAATTTGTTCAGTGCAGACAAATACGCTTTGGCCGATGCCACCACAATATCGGGGTCTGCACCCACACCATTCACAATTCGCCCACCCTTTTGCAGCCGCATGGTCACCTCGCCCTGCGACTCGGTAGTGCCCGAAGTAATCCCGTTGACCGAGAACAGCAAAAGCTCGGCACCACTTTGCACTTCGGCCTCAATGGCTTTAACCGTGGCATCTACAGGCCCGTTGCCCTGGCTTTCGGAGACCACTTCGCGCCCATCGATTGAAAAAACCACCCGAGCCTTGGGGCGCTCGCCTGTTTCAGAGTGCTGCACCAGAGACACATAGCGGTAGTACTCAGATTCGCCCCCCACGCCGTCACCCGAGACCAAGGCGTGAATATCTTCATCAAAAATTTCCGCCTTTCGATCAGCCAGATCTTTGAAGCGCTGGAATACATCGTTCAAGGCCTGCTCACTCTCCATTTCAATGCCAAGCGCCTCCAGGCGCTGCTTGAATGCGTTGCGACCAGAAAGCTTGCCCAACACAATTTTGTTGGCTGACCAACCCACATCCTCGGCGGTCATGATTTCATAAGTTTGGCGCGCTTTTAAAACGCCATCTTGGTGAATACCAGACGCATGCGCGAAGGCATTAGCCCCAACAATCGCTTTATTGGGCTGAACCACAAAACCGGTGATGTTGCTAACCAATCGGCTGGCAGACACAATTTGAGTGGTATCAATGCCAACATCCAGATCGAAAAAATCCCGGCGGGTTTTAACGGCCATCACAATTTCTTCAAGCGAGCAGTTACCTGCGCGTTCGCCCAGCCCGTTGATTGTGCATTCCACCTGGCGCGCACCACCAATGGACACACCAGCCAGGGAGTTGGCCACCGCCATACCTAGGTCGTTGTGGCAATGCACAGACCACACAGCTTTGTCACTGCTGGGCGTCAAGGTGCGCAAGTCGCGCATGAACTCGCCATACAGCGAGGGCACGGCATAGCCTACCGTGTCGGGAATGTTGATTGTTTTGGCACCTGCCTTGATCACCGCTTCGCACACTTTGGCAAGGAATGGCAACTCGGAACGATAACCGTCTTCGGCTGAAAACTCGACATCATCGGTGTACTGCAAAGCCAGCTTTACAGCTTTTACAGCCTGTTCCAGAACCTGATCAGGTGTCATGCGCAACTTCACTTCCATGTGTAAAGGCGACGTGGCAATAAAGGTGTGAATTCGGCGGCGCTCGGCCGGGGCCAAAGCCTCGCCAGCACGATTGATATCTTTATCGTTCGCACGAGCCAATGAACACACGGTGGACTCTTTAATTACGGAAGCAATCGATTTGATAGCCTCAAAATCGCCGTTACTGGAAGCAGCAAAACCTGCCTCAATAACATCAACCTTCAGCTTTTCCAACTGCTTGGCAATGCGGATTTTTTCTTCGCGGGTCATGGATGCGCCAGGGCTCTGTTCGCCGTCGCGCAAGGTGGTGTCGAATATGATGAGGCGGTCTGACATGCTGTTCTCCTGATGATACCGAAAGGATACAACAAGGAAGGCGTGAAGCGAGATGGGTGAGGTAACCTACGAAAGATGGGGTAGTTCAAATTGTAAAAAATCTGCAAGACTTAAGTCTTCTTCGCAGAGTCAAAAAATTCGCGAGTGCAAAGCATTGAGGGGTCACAAACAGTGGCTGCATCATATTTCCAGACTAGGAGAGAATCAAAATGTTTACGCCCTACATCAATATTCTGGCCATGAACTTTAAAAAAACCCTGGAAAGCATGACCGAGATGCGAATTTACAGCCAGGAGATAATTAAAAATGAAGAAAAATCAAAATTGTTTTCTGTTGCCTCTGTAATCCCCTATCAAGACCTGGAAAAAAAATTCACAGGCGAATTTACACTCGGATTTACAGATGAAACCATGGCGATTGTCGTAGCGTCCGCAATTGGCAAGAAGCTTGGCCTGGCGACTCTTGAACTGTTGGACCAAACTGCAGAAGAAGTTTTGAATGAATTTATGAACATTCTGACAGGTCGTGCCATTTCCGAATGGGACACCAAAGGGTTAAGCGTACGTTTCTCCCCTCCCTCCTTGGTCAGGAACAAAAAAGTCGAGTTGGAACCATCACTAACCACTCACATTTATCAGATCATTCTTAATCTCAGCGAAGGTGTTGGAGACCCCGGAGCGCAAGTGCGACGATTGAACTTCACTGTAACTTTCTCTGAACCTGGCATCAAAAAACCGGAGAAAAAAATTCTGGTTGCTGACGATTCCGGCATTTTCCGCCGACTGTTTGCCAAAACAATACGCGAAGCAGGTTTTGAAGTGGAGGAGGCGATTGATGGCGTAGATGCAGTGGAAAAACACAGCGCTTTCAAACCAGACCTAACGCTCATGGACATTAATATGCCCAGAATGAGCGGGCTGGATGCAATCGCGAAAGTGAAAGAGTCTCAACCAAATGCCGGCTTCATTGTGATGACATCAAGCTCGAGAAAAGACGAAGTGATGACCGCAAAACAACTGGGGGTTCTTAACTATATTATCAAGCCGGTCGAACCAGCAAAGATTGTGGAAAAAATCAATAAGGCCCTGGCCTAGCAACAAAACCTGGGCCTGCATGAATTTTTACCGCAGGCTCAGAAATGCTGGTCCTGCTCAATATCCAGTTCTTTTAACCCTTGCCCTTTCACTTTCCGTACCACATACACCACATAACCAGAGAGCCCGTAGAGAACAAACACGCCAAACAGCACTTTTGGAGGGTCTTGAGAAACCAGGGCAAAAACCAGTGGAATTAGGGCAAGCACCAAAAACGGAACGCTGCGTCGGAAGTGGAAGTCTTTACCGCTAAAAAACGGCACGTTGGACACCATGGTAATGCCAGCATAGAAAGTGATGCCCCAAGCAAGCCAATCCAGCTCAGCACCGGCCATTTTTGCATCGTCCATTACCCACACAAAACCAGTGACCAAAGCAGCGGCTGCCGGGCTGGGCAAGCCCTGGAACCAGGCTTTATCAACCACGGCTGCATTGGTGTTGAATCGCGCCAAACGCAAAGCGGCACCGGCCAGATAAACGAAGGCGGCCACCCAACCCAGTTTGCCCATGCCACTGAGAGACCATTCATAAATAATGAGTGCTGGTGCGGCACCGAATGAAACCATGTCGGCCAAACTGTCGTACTCGGCACCAAACGCGCTTTGAGTGTTGGTCATTCGGGCAACACGACCATCGAGGCTGTCAAGCACCAAAGCAGCAAAAATGGCCACAGCAGCAGTGGTGAACTGCTGCCCCATGGCCATGACGATGCCATAAAAACCACAAAACAAAGCCGCAGTCGTAAAGAGGTTTGGCAGCAAATAAACGCCCCTGTGGGGCTTGCCTGCTGGGCGGGCAGCCCCCCCAGTGAATGCCCTTGGAGCACCGAAACGGTTTTTGTTTCGCTTGAATCGCATGATCAGGACACCAACTCGGCCAATACTGTTGAGGAAGCCGACACTTTGTCACCAATGGCAACCTTGGGCACAGAATCGGTTGGCAAGTACACATCGACACGCGAACCAAACCGAATAAACCCGTAGCGCTGACCTTTTTCAACAGTTTCGCTGGGTTTGACATAGCAAAGAATTCGGCGAGCAATCAAACCAGCCACCTGCACTGCTGTAACAGTGGCTCCGCTCTCGGTGTGTATCACAATTGCGTTGCGCTCGTTTTGAGTGCTTGCCTTGTCAAGATCGGCATTCACGAACAAGCCGGGGAAATAATCAACTGATTTGATTTCCCCACCGATAGGAATGCGGTTGGAATGCACGTTAAACACGTTCATGAACACAGAAATTTTTAGCGCCTCACGCTGGGCGTAGGGATCTTCTACACGCTCTACGGCAACAATACGCCCATCAGCTGGCGATACGACCGCGTTCTTCTGAGCCGGGATGTAACGGGGAGGGTCGCGGAAAAACTGCAACACAAAAATAAACAGGATCCAGAAAAGTACGGACAAAAATGTGAGACCAAACGACTGAAGTGCAAACGCCAGAATTGCGACGATTGCCAGGAAAGGCCAACCCTCGCGGGCAATAATGGGATGTGGATAGTTCATAGCTCTTTGTTGTGAATGGTTCTAGATTCGATTTTATAAGCCAAAAAGGTCATGCGCGGCGGGTTCTGTGCGAATTGCTCAATAAGAATCAGAATGCAAGTACAGCCACAACTCCCATGTACAGCGAAAAACACGACTGAACTTTGATTTGCGACAGACCACCAACCAGGAACGGGATGTAAGCCCATACGCAAGATATCGAATGCAATTCAACAATTCAAACCGTGCTGCGTCTACCGATTCATCGCCCGATCATTCTGTACAAACAACCAATTATTCAAATCAGGGTTCACTTCCAGATTCTGTAAAGCAAATCGCGAACCGATTCGGCGATGAGTCAACACGGCTTTCTCATGAAGCTTCTGCGTCTTTGACAGGCCACACCAATTTGGCCAAATACGCAAAATTCAGCACCTTGGGTAAAACCGTTTCAACCTACGATGCAATCAATTTCAAGTTGATTCACTATGAATCAGCGCTAAGGGTAATTGATCAACTAACTCAAAACATGAACGCACCCGATGCGATCAGTGCACTTGAGCACATGTCGTCGTTGATTGAAAAGGCGGTAACAACGCTGAAGGAAAAACAGTCGGCCAACGTGAAGTTTGACGACGACTCGGTGAGATCGGATATCGGAGGTCATCACAAACGCAGCACCGTGACAGACGTGTTTCGAAACTTCAGTCGAGAACAAACTGCCCTTGTGCAAACTGGCATCGAATGCGACAGCCTCCCCGAATCGACACGCCATGTTCACATTCGCACTGCCCTCGCCTCCTTGATTCACGGGCGGCTACGCCGCATCGGCATTCAAACCGAAAACGTGAGTATTGTGGCACTGGATAAACAAATTTTTGAGCAGTACATCAACGTGCTCCAGTCAAGAAAGTGGGACAACATTGAAACCGTGAACACATTGAAATTTCCTGATCCGGTACAAGGTATGTGCACTTTGACATTCAAAACAACCATGACACCCACCAAGAACATGGATGCTGTTTTGGCTCAGAGTTACGAAAACGACGAAATCAACGGAGTGTGCAGCTATTCCATTTGCGAAGGACGACATGCTGTAAATTTATGGCGCACTGAATTCAGGGCAGAACCGATCGCCAACAAACCGGGCTTGCGCATTTTTGCCGGCTTGCGACACGGCGTTCACGATGCTTACGGAATTGATGAACCTACACGACGGGAGGCAGCAAATGATGCTCGTGTAAAGGAATTTTTACATGCTGCATTATTGGATCATTTAAAACGACATGCGCTGCAGATACAAGAAATTCACACGAACAAAACCTTGGAAATTGACATCGTTTCTGTAAACCTGCTGACCACTTTCGGTAAAGAAATGAAAATGATCGAACAGCAGCAGGCTGCTTTTTCCAGAGCATCCGGCGTGGAAACCACGCTTACAGTGGCAGATGAGCGCGGCCAGGCGAAAGAAATCAAGATCAAACCCCGAATAATCATGTTCAGCACGCCTGTGGATTACCTTGCCTTGGGCAGGGTTGCAGAGTTGATCGGAGTGTGGCGAAAAGCAGATTCAATCAATCAAATGGCCATCAAAAGGCTGATTGGTTCAGGCAGCAAAAAAGAGCCGATTGGTGGCGTGGTAGCTGCTTATATTGCAAAGCTAAACTCTGAATTGGCAATGCTGGATAAAAATGATCCGGACACACTAACCACCGCGTTTGCGTTTTCTGAAAAAATCCGTCTGATCACTGAATTGACGACAGAAATTCGAAATATTTTTTCAATGAATTTACATCACCGAATTGGTAACGAGCCTTACAAGCTGCCCACCCGGCTTCTGGCATTGGCCAACGAAGCAGGCCTAACCCCAGCCTATAACTGCAAAAGTGGGAAAGACAGAACAGGACAGTTGAATGTTGAGATTCGCGACTTGTATGCTCACTTGAATGCGACAGATGGACAACTGCGCGAGGTGAATACAAGGCGAGAGGGATTTGCCCAGGAAAACTTTCAACAGCTATTTCTTGCAGGCGGCGACCGGGAGATACAGGTTTTAAATACGGGTGCAGCGGGCAGTAAGTCCCAACTTTATTATTACAACAAACTGATGGGGATAAGGCCCGGAACAATTGACGCGATCAAGGGATTGTCAAAATGGGTGGGGACATAAAACAAAAAACCCACAGCACTTTTGCACTGTGGGTTTGTAGAAACCAAACTTTGGAACCAGCAAATACCGGCCTGAAGTGTTTAGTTCTTTGACTGGTCAACCAGTTTGTTTTTGCTGATCCAAGGCATCATGGCACGCAGTTGTGCGCCCACAATTTCAATTGGGTGCTGTGCGTTCAAACGGCGACGCGCTGTCATTTCTGGATAGTTGGTTTTGCCTTCCAAAATGAAACGCTTGGCGTATTCACCGTTCTGAATGTTGGTCAAACATTCCTTCATGGCCGCGCGGGCCTGGTCTGCGATAACTCGCTGGCCTGTTACATACTCACCATACTCCGCATTGTTGGAAATGGAGTAGTTCATGTTGGCAATGCCGCCTTCGTACATCAGGTCAACGATCAGCTTCAGTTCGTGCAAGCACTCGAAGTAGGCCATTTCAGGCGCGTAACCAGCCTCAACCAGGGTTTCGAAACCAGCCTTCACCAGTTCAACTGCGCCACCACACAACACGGCCTGCTCACCGAACAAGTCCGTTTCTGTTTCTTCACGGAAGTTGGTTTCAATCACGCCACCTTTCGTGCCGCCGTTTGCTGCAGCATAGGCCAAGGCGATGTCGTGCGCGTTGCCAGTTTTGTCTTGATAAATGGCGATTAGCGAGGGAACACCGCCGCCTTTCAGGTACTCAGAACGCACTGTGTGGCCTGGGCCTTTGGGGGCAATCATGATTACATCGATGTCGGCACGGGGTACAACCTGGTTGTAATGCACGTTGAAACCGTGTGCGAATGCCAAAGCTGCGCCTGCCTTAATGTTGGGGGCAACTTCTTTGTTGTAAACATCAGGAATGTTCTCGTCGGGCAACAAAATCATGACCACATCGGCTTCTTTCACAGCTTCGGCCACTTCTTTTACTTTCAGGCCAGCGCCTTCGGCCTTGGACCAGGAAGCACCGCCCTTGCGCAAGCCAACAGTGACTTCAACGCCTGAATCGCGCAGGTTTTGCGCGTGGGCATGGCCTTGTGAACCGTAACCAATGATGGATACTTTTTTCTTCTGGATCAGGGACAGATCCGCGTCTTTGTCGTAATAAACTTTCATGTCATTTTCCTTTTGATTCAGGTATTTAAATTCATCTAGCAGGCCCGGCAATTCAGCCGGACCCTCGATTCAGACGCGCAGAATTCTCTCGCCGCGGCCTATGCCAGAGCTGCCCGTGCGGACAGTTTCCAGAATGGCGGTGCGGTCGATCGACTCCAGAAATGCATCCAGTTTGGATTTGTTGCCAGTCAGCTCAATGGTGTAGCTTTTCTCGGTGACATCAATGATGCGGCCACGGAAAATATCCGCGGTGCGCTTCAATTCCTCACGCTCTTTGCCAACTGCGCGCAATTTTACCAGCATCAGCTCGCGTTCAATATGCGCACCATCACTTAGATCAACCACTTTCACCACTTCAATCAAGCGGTTAAGGTGTTTGGTGATTTGCTCGATCACGTCATCGGAACCCACGGTAACAATGGTCATCCGTGACAGGGTTTCATCTTCCGTAGGAGCAACAGTCAGTGTTTCAATGTTGTAACCACGGGCAGAAAAAAGCCCAACAACACGGGACAAGGCGCCCGGCTCGTTCTCAAGGAGAACGGAAATAATATGTCTCATATTTGCCATCTCCTTTTTACAGTTCTTCCGAACCCAGCAGCATTTCAGACAATCCCTTGCCAGCCTTCACCATGGGCCACACGTTTTCAGTGCGGTCGGTGATGAAGTCCATGAACACCAAGCGGTCTTTGTACTTTCCAAACGCCTCGCGCAGCGCAGGCTCCACATCAGATGGTTTTGTGATTTGCATACCAATGTGGCCATAGGCCTCAGCAAGCTTCACGAAATCGGGCAGTGCGTCCATGTAGCTTTCGGAATAGCGTGAACCATAATCCAGCTGTTGCCACTGGCGAACCATACCAAGGTACCTGTTGTTCAGGTTCACGATTTTTGGCGTGAAATGGTACTGGAAACAGGTAGACAGTTCCTGAATGTTCATCTGGATAGATGCTTCACCGGTAATACAGGCAATTTGTGCATCTGGGTTGGCCATTTGAACACCCATGGCGTACGGCAAGCCAACGCCCATGGTGCCCAAGCCACCGGAATTGATCCAGCGGCGTGGCTTGTCAAAGCGGTAATACTGGGCAGCCCACATTTGGTGCTGGCCCACATCAGAAGTTACAAAGGCATCGCCATTGGTGACTTCCCACAGTTTTTCAACCACGAATTGCGGCTTGATCAGTTCATCCGATTTGGCGTAATCAAGGCACTTGCGAGCACGCCATTTTTCAACCTGTTCCCACCAACTTTGAAGCTTGCCTTGGTTAACCCGCTTGCCGCTTTCTTCAAGCAGCTGGATAAGGTCAACCAGCACATCTTTGATGTTACCAACAATCGGCACATCTACTTTCACGCGTTTGGAAATGGAAGACGGGTCGATGTCGATGTGGATGATTTTTCGGGGAATGGATGCAAAATCCTTGGGGTTGCCGATAACTCGGTCGTCGAAACGGGCACCCACAGCAATCAGCACATCGCAATTCTGCATGGCGAGGTTGGCTTCATAAGTACCGTGCATGCCAGGCATGCCCATGAATTTTTTATCGCTGGCCTTGAATGCGCCCAAGCCCATCAAGGTGTTGGTGCAAGGTGCGCCCACCCATTCAACCAAGCGGGTAAGTTCCGCAGAGGCATCGCCCAAAATTACACCACCGCCAGAATAGATCATGGGGCGTTCGGCCTCCAGAATCATTTGTACGGCTTTTTTGATTTGCCCTTGGTGACCTTTCACCACGGGGTTGTACGAGCGCATTTTTACAGGCTCGGAATAATCAAAGGTGGTTTTGTGGATGGTGATGTCTTTGGGGATATCGACCAACACTGGGCCTGGACGGCCGGAGCGGGCAATATAAAACGCTTCTTTCATGACTCGCGCCAGGTCTTTCACATCCTTCACCAGGAAGTTGTGTTTGACGCAGGGGCGTGTAATACCCACGGTGTCGCATTCCTGGAATGCATCCTGGCCAATCGCGTGCGTAGGCACTTGACCAGACAAAATCACCATGGGGATGGAATCCATGTAGGCCGTGGCAATGCCGGTTACAGCATTGGTTAAGCCGGGACCTGAGGTAACGAGACAAACACCCACTTTATCGCTTGAACGCGAATAGGCATCGGCCGCATGCACTGCGGCTTGTTCGTGACGTACCAGAATGTGTTCGAAGCCGTCTTGCTTGAAGATGGCATCGTAAATATAGAGAACTGCTCCGCCTGGGTAACCGAAAACGTGCTTGACGCCCTCTTCTTCCAGACATTTGACAACGATTTCCGCGCCGGTATATTCCATTTTAAAAAATCCTGACAAAATCCACGGGACATTGGTCGGATGCCGTCCTGGATCGCATTGCCGTGGGGCTCAGGCTTTTTGAAAATGAACAACCTTGTGGGTGTGGACATGTCGCAAAGCGCTGGCGATCACAACCCGATTATGTCGGGCAGGTTGGCCATGGGCTTCTGAACCACAAGTTCAGTGCCCTAGCGCGTCTTTCGCTAAAACAACAAGGGTATGCTGATTAACTAGAGACAAAACAGGGTAGGAGGAGATGTTAGTGCGAAGCTGGCTGCGGGTCAAGAAAAAAGCTTGCGGCTTTGATATCATGCCGTATTGTTAAATATTGCGAATCATTCTCGCTCACCTCACCAAAACCCTCTGACACCACCTCGACAAATACATATATGGCAAGCACGCGAGAATTAGAGGATTTTTTGAGAGAGGTGTCGCACAGGGCTTATCGCCAGGCATTTTTTGCCGTTAAAAACGAAGAAAGCGCCATGGACCTGGTGCAGGAAAGCATGATGAAGCTTTCCGACAAGTACGGCGACAAGCCCAAAGAAGAACTGCCAATGCTGTTTACCCGCATTTTGCAGAACACGATACTGGACTACCATCGTCGCCAAAAGGTTCGAAACACTTGGACTACGCTGTTTTCAAGCTTTCAAAAGAAAGATGAAGAAGAGTTCGACGTGCTCGAGAACCTTCTCGCACAAGATGACTCTCAGAATGCGAGCGCCCAAGACGAGATTGAACAATCGCAAAACATGGCCGCGATCGAGGAAGCAATCGCAAATTTGCCAGAGCGTCAACGCCAGGCGTTCATATTGCGTTATTGGGAAGAGATGGACTTGGCGGAAACGGCAGAGATCATGGGGTGCTCCGAAGGCAGCGTGAAAACGCACTGCTCCAGAGCAACAAAGGCATTGGCACAGGTATTGAGGCAACAGGGGTTTCGGGAATGAATGAAGATCGGCTAACCGCAAATGTAGTAAAAAGGCTACTTGATGAGTCGGCAAGTCAAGTTCCAGCCCACATTCAAGACGGCCTAAATGCGGCCATATCCAAATCAGTTCAACTGCATGCGCAGAAATACGGTGCGCAGTCCAAATCGAAGCACAGCAATGCCGTTTCAGGACCAGTGAGCGGTTTATTCCAGCAATTTTCGGATTGGTTGAACAAACCTGCTTTGTCGATGGCTGTAAGTGCTTTGTTTATCGCCGGTGCCGTATTTGGTGTAGCGCAGTTTGGCCTCGAAAACTCGGATACTCATATTTCTGAAACAGCCGATCTTGATGCGGCTATTTTGTCGGACGACCTACCACCGGATGCTTACCTGGATCCCGGATTTATTAACTACGCCACCGAGTTGCAAAAAAACAATGTAATTCCTGCCGAAGACGGGATTGAACAGTGGATGGATTCATTACCAGCAGACTTCACTACGTCAATCTAGTATTGTGAGGTTAAGGGGCATGATGATGACTAAACTCTATTCCGGATTGTTGACTTTAGGACTGATACTGGTGCTTTGCATTCAAAGCAATCCTGCTTTGGCATCGACAAAGTGGTCAGAATTGTCTTCCAAACAGCAGGAGCTACTGGCTCCACTGAAAAACGACTGGAATTCAATGACCAATGCCCAGCAAGAACGCTGGCTGAAGGTTGGCAGAAAATACGAGAATGAACCTGAAGAACGACAGGCGATTATGCGTGAGCGCGTGAGCACCTGGAGCGGACTTAGCCCCAGGGAAAAAGCGGCGGCACGGGAAAACTACAAGGCGCTGAGGGAAAAACGCCAAGGCGAGCGCAATTCAAGCTGGAACAGTTACCAAAGCCTTGACCAAAAACAGCGTGAAGAATTCAAGGCAAAAAACAACAAACCTTCACTGAATTAAAACCAGGGGGTATTTCGCGGACGCGTCAGCGATAAAATAGCGAAATGGAACGACTCTTGGACAACGGGCTGATAAGCCCCAGTAGAAAACGCCGATTTGCAAGCATGTTGTATGAAAGCATGCTGCTATTCGGCGTTTTATTCATTGCAGGCTACTTTTTCGATACGCTCACTCAAAGCAGGCACGCGCTGTATCTTCGGGAAGCTCGCCAGTGGTGGTTTTTTGCCGTGCTGGGTCTATACTTTGTGTGGTTTTGGCGCCATGGTGGTCAAACACTCGCGATGAAAACCTGGCACGTACGGCTGGTGCGTGAAGATGGCAGCAAGGTTGGGCTGTTACAAGCCATGTTCCGTTACACCCTGTGCTGGTTTTTCAATTTGACCGGGATTGCCTTCATCTACTCATTCTTTGACAAAAACGGTCAGTTTCCTCAAGACCGCTTGGCAAAAACCTTGCTGGTTTCAACAAAACCACGAGAGCGAGGCATCGAAGAAGTAATGCGCCACGATTAATCACTGAGAGAATTAACCGCGTTTTCCAGACGAATCCAATCCTCTTCGGTTTTCGGCGCACCACAGCGCAAAATACTTTCTTCAGTGGGGTAAGTGCGCAGCAAAATTCCTTTGGCCTCAAGGTCCGCGGCCCAGCGTTCGCTGTTCGGGTGAGCAAAACTGATGAAGTACCCGCCTTTGTGAATTTCAATTTGCTCGCCAAGTCGGGCGCGCCAAAGCGATTCCAGTCGACTGCACACCAAATCAAGTCGCCCCAACTGCTCGACTCTCCATTCTTCGGCCGCGAAGTATTGCAGGGCTAACCACCATTGCGGCGAAGACACTGCCTGGGTTCCCACCTCGTTGAGCAAGGCTGTGCAAACAGCGGTGGGGCCACACACAAAAGCGAGGTTCGCACCTGCCAAACCCGAAAATGGCGCCACAGAGCGCAGCACAATCGCGGGCTCGGCTTCAATGAAAGAGGCGTACGACTCCTCGCCAGTCCAGTCCAGATAAGCTTCGTCAAGAATAAGCCACCCCCCCTGTTCTCGGAGTTTTCTGGCCAACGGTTTTATTTGCTTGATGCTGATCATTTGGCAAGTGGGGTTAACCGGGCGCCCTAGTACCACCACATCGCACTCGGGAATGTCCCCCTCAAGTACCAGTTCAACTGGCCAGTCAAGCACTACATGGTTTGCCCGACGAAAACGTTTGTCCCATTGATCAAAACTAGGTTCAGCCAAAACCACCCGCATTGACCCGTACCAGGTTTGAAACAAGCGAGCCAGCGCGGAAATACCACTTTCAATGCCAGTTACAGCCAATACGGATTCGCACTCAAAAAAGCGGGTGGCCTCGAAATGAAAACGAGAACGCAACAGGTCGGGGCTGGTCCATACTGAGGCAGGCATGTCAGGCAGGCTCATCTCAAATGGTGCAACCGAACCTGAGAGGTCCAGCTTGGCCTGCTTCCTGATTTGAGTTTCAATGCGCATCCGACGTTTCCAGGTGCACCGGGAAGCCCCACAACCGCTCAACTTGCGCCAGGGTTTTCTCGGCTTCGTCCACATTCAGCGGTCTTCCACGACGGCTCATGTGGGTGAGCGTGAGAGACCGGTCAGTCATTCTGGCATACGAGGTAACTTGTATATCGGGCACCATACTTTCACGAGAATACTGGTTGGCCAGCAAGGTGCGAATTCGCCTGTACCCCTCATCATTGTGAATGCTGTCGATGAACAACTCATTTTCAGTTTTGTGGTCTGCAATTGCAAACAAACGGAAATCGCGAATAACCTTGGGCGACAAAAACTGGCGAATAAAAGACTCATCCTTGAAATTGCGCATGGCAAAGTCAATGGCTTTCAACCAGTTGCCACTACCGGCGAGCTCAGGAAACCAGCGTTTGTCTTCTTCAGTGGGTTTTTCACACATGCGGCGAATGTCGCTAAAAATGGCGAAGCCCAAGGCGTATGGGTTCAGAGCCCTGAAACGACCATCTCGGGAATCGGGCTGGAAAACCACATTGGTGTGTGAAGTCAGGAATTCAAGCATGAACCCGTCGGATACGAGTTTTTCATCGTATAAGGTATTAAGCAAGGTGTAATGCCAAAAGCTGGCCCAACCTTCGTTCATGACCTTGGTTTGTCCCTGTGGGTAAAAGTATTGCGACATTTTGCGAACAATGCGCACCAGTTCGCGCTCCCAATCGCGAAGCTTGGGGGCTTCCTTTTCAATAAAGTAGAGAATGTTCTCGACGGGCTCGCGCGGATAATTGTCTTGCTGACGCTCAATTTGAGCGGCTTCTACGGGCGATACCTTGGCCATGATTTCATCATACTGACGACGCTTTTCTTCAGCCAGGTCGTCGCGTTTCAATTTAAGTGAGGCCTCTGACTCAAAACGCCGTTTGTAGCGGTCCACACCAAAATGTTGAATGGCATGGGCTGCATCCAAAATTTCCTCAACCGCATCAAAGCCGTATTTTTCTTCGCATTCCATCACATATTTTTTGGCGAATACCAGGTAATCAATAATGGCATCGGCTTGGGTCCACTGCCGAAACAGATAGTTGCCCTTGAAAAACGAATTGTGTCCGTAACAGGCGTGGGCGATCACCAAGGTCTGCATGGTCATGGTGTTTTCTTCCATGAGATAGGAAATGCAAGGGTTGGAATTGATCACCACCTCGTAGGCCAGGTTTTGCTGCCCGGTTTCGTACAAGTGTTCGTTGATGGAAAAAGATTTGCCGTAGCTCCAGTGCGGGTACATTACCGGCATGGCTCCACTGGAATACGCATCCAGCATTTGCTCGGCGCTGATTACTTCAATTTGATTGGGAAAGGTATCCAGTTTGTATTTGTTGGCAGCAATGTCGTGTAACTGCGTGTCGATGTCTCGCAGCAGTTCAAAAGTCCATTCATTACCGGCCAGGTCGAGTTGCTGGGCCATTTTTGCCACTCCTAACGCCCAAAGGCGACTTCTTTTTTCTCAAACAAACCGCGAAACACCGGGTAAATGTCGCGGCGGTTGAACAGCTTACGCATGGCAAAGTGCCCCGCAAAGCTGTCTTCAAGTCGTTCAAAGCTTTCCCACAAATCAGAGGCGCGGGCCATTCCAAACATGGGGGTGGGCATGGTTTCCACATAAGCGTAGTAACGCACATGCGGCATGATTTTGGAAGAGAGATACTCCGCGCTGGCCCGTGCATCACGCGAAGTGGCATCTCCATCGGAGGCCTGTGCCACATAGACATTCCACGCGCTGCCAGGGTAGCGTGTCTCGATGATGTTGTGCATCAATTCCATGGCTGGCATTATCTCGGTGCCACCACTTTTTTTGCCGTAAAAGAAGTCTTCTTCCGTAACCTCTTCCGCTTCGTCGGTGTGGCGAATGAAAACCAGCTTCACTTCCTCGTATTTGCGGGTTAAGAACAGATACAACAAGGTGTAAAAGCGTTTGGCCAAATCTTTTTTGGCTTCGTCCATTGAAGCTGACACATCCATGAGGCAGAAAATAACTGCATTGGTGGAGGGTTCGGGGTAAGTAACACGGTTGCGATAACGCAGGTCTACTTCATCCAGAAAAGGCACGTAAGGCTTTTTCTTGTTACTGCCCGAAAAATCAGGCTGATCTGTATCTTCCTCGTCGTCTTCTTCATCCTCGCCACGGGGTTCTAATGCGACACGACGCATGAGAGATGCTTTCATGGTGCGCAAGACAGACAAAGAAGTAGGTGCACCAGAACGGGAGTAACCCGCATTGCGGCTTTTCATGCGTTTAACCGATGAAATTTCCCGCTTCAACAGCTCAGGTAACTCGAGGTCGTCGAAATAAAGGTTCAAAAACTCTTCTCGCGACAATACAAAGGTAAAACCATCTTCACCTTCACCCTTGCCCGGCTTTCCTCCGCCCTGCCCTTCACCACCGCCACTGGGGCGCGGAATACGGTCGCCAGGAACGAAGTCTCGGTTGCCTGGCACAACATGCTCGGTGCTGCCGCCCTGGCCAAAAATAAACGTTGGCTCAGACACTTCACGAGTGGGAATGCGCACTTTCACGCGCCCATCACCACTGACATCGGAAATGGAAGATTCACCTGCCACATCCGCGACCGCTTTTTTCAATTGCGTTTTATAACGCCGAATAAAGCGCTCGCGATTGGGCAAGCTTCTGTTTTTGCCGTTGAGCCTGCGATCAATAATGGTTGAATCGCCCATGGCTAACTCCCTATGCGTTTTGCGTAATCAAGACGCCTTTTTTACGCGCAAATGCCATTCCACCAACAAACGAACCTGCTTCTCGGTGTAACCCTTGGCAACCATGCGATCCACAAAGTTCTCGTGCTTTTCCTGGCTTTCTTTTGAGCCCTTGTGGTCAAAAGAAATAACAGGCAGCAAATCTTCCGTTTTCGAGAACATGCTGCGTTCGATGACTTCGCGCAACTTTTCGTAACTGGTCCATGCGGGCATGGTGCCGGAATTGCTGGCCTGTGCACGCAAAACGAAGTTGACTACTTCATTCCGGAAGTCTTTGGGGTTGGCAATACCGGCCGGCTTTTCAATGCGGTTCAGTTCTTCGTTCAAGGAATCGCGATCAAAAATTTGCCCGGTTGCCGGGTCGCGGAACTCTTCATTCTGTATCCACTTGTCGGCAAACTGAATGTAACGTTCAAACAGGTTTTGCCCATATTCGCTGTAGCTTTCAAGGTAGGCCGTTTGGATTTCCTTGGCAACAAATTCCGCATACTTGGGTGTCAGGTAGCTCTTGATAAAATCAAGGTACTTGCGGGTTTGCTCTTCGGGCAGGTTGTCTTTAATCACTTGCTGTTCGAGCACGTATAGCAGGTGCACAGGGTTGGCCGCCACTTCATGGTGATCAAAGTTAAACACCTTGGACAACACTTTGTAGGCCCAGCGGGTAGACGAACCATTCATGCCTTCATCGGGTCCAGCCTGGTCGCGATACTCCTGAATCGGTTTGGCATGAGGGTCTACATCCTTCAGGTTTTCACCGTCGTACACTCGCATTTTGCTAAACAGGTTGCTGTTGGCAGGTTCTTTCAAGCGGCTCAAAACGCTGAACTGCGCCATCATGCTGAGCGTGCCTGGTGCGCAAGGCGCTTTGTTCAGTGAAGAATGCTCAAGCAGTTTCTCGTAAATTTTCACTTCTTCAGAAACGCGCAGGCAGTAAGGTACCTTTACGATATAAACCCGATCCAGAAACGCTTCATTCGTTTTGTTATTGCGGAACTGCTGCCATTCCGACTCGTTGCTGTGCGCCAGAATAATGCCGTCGAACGGAATAGATCCAAAGCCTTCGGTGCCTTTGAAGTTGCGTTCTTGCGTGGCTGTAAGCAACGGGTGCAACATTTTGATCGGGGCCTTGAACATTTCGACAAATTCAAGCAATCCCTGGTTGGCCAGGCACAAACCACCACTGAAACTGTAGGCATCTGGGTCGTCTTGGCTGAACTGGTTCAACATGCGAATGTCGACTTTGCCCACCAAGGCAGAAATATCCTGATTGTTTTCATCACCGGGTTCAGTTTTGGCAATTGCGATCTGGTTCAAAGTAGATGGCATCAAGCGCACAACGCGGAATTTGCGCAAGTCACCACCAAACTCAGCCAGGCGCTTAGTGGCCCAAGGGCTTGAAATACCGCTTAAATAGCGGCGTGGAATGCCATATTTGTCCTCAAGCGAAGCGCCAAACTGAGCAGGATCGAACAAGCCCAGCGGTGATTCATTAATGGGTGAGCCCTTTAAGGCATAAATGGGCTGCCTCTCCATCAAGGCTTTCAAACGTTCGGCCAATGAGGACTTCGCACTGCCCACAGGGCCAAGCAGGTAAAGCACCTGTTTGCGTTCTTCCAGACCCTGCGCTGCGTGGCGGAAGTAGGCCACGATATTCTCGATCACCTCCTCCATGCCGTAAAACTCTTTGAAAGAGGGGTAACGGCGCACCACGCGATTGGCGAAAATCCGGGACAAACGAGGGTCGTGGCGGGTATTGATCACCTCCGGTTCGCCGATGGCGTGCAGCATGCGTTCTGCCGCGCTGGCGTAAGTGAGGGGATCGGCTTTGCACAGGTCGAGGTACTCTTCGAGACTCATCTCGGTTTGCTGCAAAGCTGCAAAACGAGATTGAAACTGACCAAAAATGTCAGAATCGCTGGAATTCAAATCACGCGGTTCAAGCTCTGTGTTCATGATGTCCTCCTGCACAACGCTTTTTTTGCCCTTTACTTCGGCCGTGAACCTATTTCGCGCCCAAAGCAATCACTTTCATCTCTTGAAAAAGTTGCAAAAAACAGGCCAGCTTATTTATTTACATTTTTGCGCTGTTTTGGTGCTTGCAACACTTTCTAGTTAACTGCATAGTTATCACTATCTCCCTATCAAGTGGGGTATTACACCCCTGAAGCGGTTAGAACCTCTCTTTTGTTTAGACGCCACACCGTTTGAGAAATTGCATTTTTCTCGGTTTTTTGTTGCCCCTGCTCTTCCAGAAATTCAAGTACATTCATTGCCACGCCTTTCTTGGCCAACACACCGGGCATGTCATCAAGCCGATAATGTTGGCGCAATAACTCGTACATGGGTTTGTCGATGGCAATCGACTTCCCGTGTTGAATATGTGACGCAATTGCTTTAATTAATTCCTTTTGGGTGTCATTTTCGGACAACTTGCTGAACTCCAGAACAAAGCCATGCTTACGCAAACGTTTTACCAATCTGGACTGCTTCAGGCGCCCGGAAAGCACCACAGTCATTTCGATGGGCAAACCCGCCATGCGCTGCAGGTAATTCTCATGAAGCAGGGTTGGGAACACAATGAGGTTGCCGCCCGAGTCGCCCAGATGGTCCATGTTCTCAATGCGGGGTAAATATTTACCGGGCACCCTCAATAGCAGTTCGGCGCGAAGTGCCACATAAGGCTGCTTGAACAACCACAACCCCAAAACAAGCACATTGATGGCCGTGACTGCAGTGAATACCCAAAGCACCTCGCCTTTCATGGCCAACAAAATGGCAATGGCAAACCCGGCTGACACGACCATGAAAAAAGAATTGACGATGTTGTTCGCCGATACCACCCGCGAACGGCTTTGCCTGGGTGCAAACGCTTGCATGGTGGCGTACAGGGGCACACTGTAAAGACCAACGCCGATGCTGATGAGCACAAAAAGCGCCAGTACAGCCAGGTTATTCAACTGACTAAAAAACTCGACGACGTTTTGTTGATTCTGGCTGGTTTGATAGGTCACCAGCACCCCATGCAGCAACACACCGGCGACAATCATGACCACCAAACCCCACAACACCAGGCCCATTTCAATGCGCTTGCGGGACCACTTTTCACATAGAAAAGCACCAATACCCAAACCCACCGTGAATGCAAACAACAATACTGTTGCTACACCAGGGCTGGCATTGAACAAGGTTTTTGACAGCAACGGGAATTGGGTCAGATAAGTTGCCCCCACAAACCAAAGCCAGGAAATTCCCAACAAAGCGGGCCACACTTTGGGTAGCTTGGTTGCGAAACCTACATTACGCCATGTCTCTAACAGCGGGTTCCAGTTCACTTTCAGATCAGGTGAATGAGAGGGCGTCAATGGCATGTGCTGCGCTTGGTACACACCCAACAATGCCACCAGAAAACCAAACCCGCACACGATATACACAGCCTTATCACCAGCCTCTTGGCTCATTAAACTGCCTGCAGCAATGGTGCCCAACAAAATGGCCATGAAGGTGGCAGACTCTACCAATGCATTGCCCATCACCAGCTCGCTTGACTTCAATTGCTCAGGCAAATAAGCGTATTTCGCTGGACCAAAAAAAGCGGACTGCGTGCCCAGCAAAAACACACCGAGCACCAACAGTTCAACAGAATTCAGTAAAAAGCCCACGGCCGTGATCAACACGATGGGAGGTTCCAGCCATTTGGCCAAACGCATTACCTTGGTTTTGTCGAATTTATCGGCCAGTTGACCACTGGTTGCCGAGAAAATAACAAAGGGGAGAATGAATAGCGCGGCGATGAGGTTGATCAACAGACCAGGAGAAAAACTTCCACGCAGCGCATCGTTGTAGGTGACTGCAAGCGTCACTGCAAATTTCAAAAGATTGTCGTTGAACGCACCAAGAAACTGCGTCCAGAAAAAAGCACCAAAACGATTGTCACGAATCAATTCAATTGCCATGCGTTCAGCATAGCGCAAAATATTACGAGCGAGAAATAAAAAAAGCCCCTCAAGCGAGGGGCTTTTTTGATGACAAAAAACTTGTCGTTAAAAATCAAGCAGCTGCCTTGTATTCGGTCACAGGCTTGGCTTCGATCACCTCATCAGGAATTTGACCGTTCGTGCGCAAATAGTCTTTGCTGAAGTCGTCGGTCAAGATTGCGTCGAAGCGAATTGGCTCGTACTCGCGAATACCTTGGGCCAGATCGGGGCTTATTACATTTTTCGCAACAGCGTCTTTCAACTGCGCTTCCAAACCTTCACCCACTACCTTGCCTGAGGACACTGCTTTCAGGAAGTTGCTGTAACCGGGTTCAATCGACAACAACTTGTCAGCAGCTTCCAGAATGCGGCCTGTTGGGTCGGACAAGCCTTCACCCACAAACACTTTATCCAGCAAGCGGTTTGCAAATGCATTGCGTGTCATCAACAGCTCGGCCACTTCGGCATTTACCTTGTCGCTTGGGCCTTTGGTTTTGCCCATGCCCAATGGGTAGGCCACGAAGTTCAGCAGCTTGCCAACGGCTTTGTTGGGGAAGTTGCGGTTGAATTCGCTCAATGCCTTATCGATTTCGAACAATGAATCCTCGATTGCCCACTGCGCGTGCGGAAGTTCATCAGCCAGGCGGCCGTTGGTTTCGAAGTACTTCAGCACGGCTGTGGCCATGTAAAGCTGGCTAAGCACATCGCCCAAGCGAGCAGACAAACGCTCACGGCGCTTCAGTTCACCGCCCAGTACACCCATGGCTACGTCAGCTGTGAATGCCAGTGCGGCAGAGCGACGTTCAATCGCCTTTGCATAGCCCGCCATTGGGCCGCTGACCGGGCTTTTCGCCAAGCGGTTGCCGGTCAGGCCCAGTACCAATGCGCGCATGGCACGGTTGAAAATATGACCCAAGTGACCGAAGAATGCCTTGTCGAAATCACGCAGGCCTTCTGCCTTGTTCGGATTCTGGGCAGCCTGCATTTCCTTGAGTACCCAGGGATGACAACGAATTGCACCTTGACCGAATACGATCAGGTTACGCGTCATGATGTTGGCACCTTCAACCGTAATGGCCACAGGCATTGCCTGGTAAGCCTGGCCCAGGTAGTTGCGTGGGCCAAGAATTACGGTGCGGCCACCGTGAACATCCATGGAACGCAGAATGATTTCGCGCATCATCTCGGTCATGTGGTACTTCATCATTGCGGTTACCACTGACGGTGCACATTCTGCGCAAGCAGTTGCGGTCAACACGCGTGACGCTTCCAGTTTGTAGGTGAGACCACCAATTTTACCTGTTGCTTCCTGAACGCCTTCAAAACGGCCAATCGGCATTTTGAACTGGCGACGAATACGAGCATAAGCGCCAGTGGCCAGGTACATGCCCCAACCCGAGGCGGCAGACAAAGCTGGCAATGAAATACCACGGCCTGCTGACAAACATTCCACCAACATTCTCCAGCCCTTGCCCGCCATCTCGCGGCCACCAATGATGGAGGTAAGCGGAACATAAACATCGTTACCGATGATAGGGCCGTTCATGAACACGGCACCGGGGAAGTGACGGCGGCCAATTTGCACGTTCGGTGTGTTGGCTGGTAACAAGGCACAAGTAATGCCGTAATCCACCTTGTTTTTGTCGCCCAACAAGCCTTGCGGATCTTTCAGTTTGAATGCCAAACCAACCACAGTGGCAACTGGTGCCAGGGTGATGTAACGCTTGCTGAAGTTCAACACAATGCCCAGTTCTTCTTTGCCGTTCACCACACGCTTTACAACCACGCCAGTGTCAGGAATTGCAGACGCGTCGGAACCCACTTCAGGACCGGTCAATCCGAAACATGGAATTTCGCGGCCATCGACCAGGCGTGGCAGCCAATAGTCTTTCTGTTCTTGCGTACCGTAGTGCATGATCAGCTCGCCTGGGCCCAAGGAGTTGGGAACCATCACGGTTACGGATGCAGTCAACGAGCGGGTTGCAATCTTTGCCACCACGCAGCTTTGTGCGTAGGGGGAAAAGCCCAAACCACCGTGCTCTTTGGAAATCAGCATGGCAAAGAATTTCTTCTTGCCCATGAAATCCCAAACTTCTTTTGGCAGGTCTTTCAGCTCAAAGGTGATTTTCCAGTCGTCGAGCATTTTGCACAGCTCTTCGGTCTCGTTCTCGAGATACGACTTTTCATCGGCGGTCAGCTCGGTGTACTTCACGTTCATCAGCTTGGACCAGTCGGGCTTGCCACCAAACATTTCGGCTTCCCACCAAGTGTCACCGGCCTCAAGCGCATCTTTCTCGGTTGGGCTCATGGCGGGCAGCGCTTTGCTGAATGCCTTGAAAATTGGTGCTGTCAGCACACCACGGCGCAGGCTTGACACATTGAGCACCACTGCGATGGGCAGGTAAATTGCGGCAAATACAGTAAGCCCCAACTCACCCAGACCTCCCAAGGCGAAGAAACCCAGGGCAGTTGCGCCGATCGCGGCTGTGAAGGTCAGCAGGTTTGCACCGCTGTAAACGAGGCCGATCAGCACGACGGCTGAAAAAACGGCAAAAAGTGAATTTGACATGGTTATACCCCTTGAATGTCATCAACATTACTTCTAAGTTACTAATGCGTAACATGCGCTTTCGGTGAACAACTGTCAACCTCATTGCATCAAAAAAACACCTTCTTTTCTAGAGCCCGAATTCGAAAAAAATCAAAGACTTACATTGCAGCGCAACATAAATATTTGCACGGCTGATTAAAATCCAATAGATATATGGGTTTATTGAAAAAAAACAGCAAAGTGCGGTGCAGCACGGTGGTTTTTTCGTCAACCCGGTAATTCACCAGATTTAACAAGCCCCCAATCAAGGGCCCTGCAGTTACCGCAATGGGCTAACAAGCGCGCCAATTAACCGATACACTTCATGCCATGCAGTAAGACATTCACCATAAAAAGCGAGGGGAACATGCCAGTTAACGTAAACGTAAAAATTGAAAAGTCTTTCAAAATTGCTTGCACCGCTAAAAAAGCATTCGAGCAACTCGTCGATGTAGCAGATACCGTGGCCCTTTTTCCGAAACTGGACAAGATCGTCGACCTGGGTGGTGATGTATGGCGATGGGAAATGGCGAAGATTGGTGCGGCTGGCATTTCCCACCAGGTGAAGTACACGGTGAAGTACACCAATGACGGTAAATCGAAAATTGACTGGAACCCGGTTCCTGGCGAAGGCAATGCCACTGTTTCTGGCGGATGGGTAATTAAAGAAGATGGCCCCTCGGCCTGCACCGTGGCGTTTCGGTCTAGCGGCGAATTTGACATGCCCGTGCCCCGCTTGATGAAAAGTATTGCCGAAGGCATCGTGAAATCGGAATTCGAAGCTCAAGTGGGTACGTTCCTTGACCGCGTAAAAGCCAAGCTGGAATCTTGAACATAACAACAATGAAGCCCCATTGAGGGCTTCACAGCGCTTTAGGAGACGCAATGCCCTGGATGATTTACGGTGCCAACGGGTACACCGGTGAAATGATTGCACGTGAGGCCGCCAAACGTGGCATGCGCCCAATTTTGGCGGGCCGCAACGAAGCAGCAGTTACAGCCCTGGCCAATCAATTGAGCTTACCAAGCCGTGTGTTTTCCTTGAACGATGAAGCTGCGGTGCTGGAAGGCTTGAAGGAAGTTGACCTGGTGTTGCATTGTGCTGGCCCCTTCTCGGAAACAGCCGAGCCAATGATGATGGCCTGCCTGCAAACCAAAACACATTACCTGGACATTACCGGTGAAATTTCGGTGTTCGAGCTGGCCCAATCGTTAAGCGGAAAAGCCAGAAAACAAAAAATTGTGCTGTGCCCCGGCGTGGGTTTCGATGTGATTCCAACCGATTGCGTAGCCGCTCGCCTGCACGAACTGTTGCCTGATGCAACACACCTGGCACTGGGTTTCGATTCTAGAAGCGGCTTGTCCGCAGGCACTGCTAAAACCACTGTTGAGGCCATGAAGTTGGGTGGCCGGGTGCGTGAGGAAGGCGAGATTAAAGCGGTTGGTTTAGGCTACAGCACTCGCGAGATCAACTTCGGCAATGGCACCAAGTTTGCGGTCACCATTCCATGGGGAGATGTTTCGACAGCATTCCACAGCACAGGCATTCGCAACATTGAGGTGTACATTCCTTCCTCACCAAAATCGGTGCGCATGATGCGTGCCGCGAACCTGGCACGCCCTATTCTGGGCATGTCACTTGTTCAGGGCATTCTGAAAAAACAGGCTTCAAAAGTAGAAGGCCCCAATGAAGAACAACGCGCAAAAATGCCCGCGTACGTGTGGGGTGAAGCAACAAATGCAGAGGGCAAAAAAGTGGTTGCCCGCGTAAAAACAGCCAATGGTTATTCTTTAACTGTTATGGGTTCCCTGGCAGTGGCCAGCTTCATCTTGATGGAAAAAAATGTAGCTGGTGGTGCTTACACACCTTCAAAACTAATGGGCAGCGATCTGGTTGAACGCCTGGATGGTTGCGGAAAAATCCAGATTTTTGATCAATAAAAATTTCACGCAACAAAAAGCAAAACCCCTTGAAACCATAAGGCATCAAGGGGTTTTGAATGTTTGCCTAAAAAGTTTTTACTTCTGGAATTCCTCGGTTTGAATTTTCCAATTGCCACTGGCTTTGGAGAGAGTTAAAACCTTGATGCCAGAATCCTTGTAACGATTGGACGAATAGTCTTGCCGGAACTTGACGATGGCCAAGGTTTCAGACTGCAAGTCAATTTGAACATCAGACACGATGACTGAAATTGTTTCCTTGTTGGACAGCCGCGCACGACGTTGGTTTTCCCAAGTAGCACGCGACTTTTTGCCATGCTCGAAGGTATCGGCGTAAAAAGCAAAATAGCCCTTTACATCTTTGGCTGACCAGGCTGCAGCCCAGTTACTCAACATGTCATTGATTTCAGCGGCATCGCCCACATCAGCGCCAACGGCTAAACTGGGCTCGGGTGCCATTACTTCGCCTGCACTCGATTCAGGTGCAACAACTGCCGAAGTATCAACCTCTGGAGCATCGGCAGCAGCCTGTGCTACTCCGGGTGGCGGCGGTGTCAGCGGCGCAATGCGAACAACTTTATCGCTTTTAAAATACACAGCGTAAGGCACAAATTCTTCTTCAGCCCCCTGCCCTTTTTTCAACACATAGTCCCAACGGTCTTTTTGGTCCTTGCCACTCAGCATTGGCATACCCAGACGGTTTTGCACCTGAAGCGGAGACATGCCCAACTTAATTTTCGTTAAATCGTCGCTGGTGATGAAATCGCGTGGTCCCACGTGTTCGAAATCAGAGTCAAGGTACTCAGGAATGTCTTTGATACCTGTGAGTGATCCGCAAGCGGACAAAACAGCCACAGACAAAGCCAAAGCTGCGGTTCTGATAAAACGAGAAGTGCCTGTGCGGTCAAAATTACTCAAAGTTGTCTCCCTTTGATGTGTATCGGGTAAAAGTAGTCTGATAATAAAGGAATGTGGCGCACCCGCCGTGGATTATGGCAAGAAAATTAAATATCCAGCTGCATCTTAACCAATGCCACTCCGTTTGGTAAACACCCGTATACCGATTTGGATTGCGCTTACAATGCAGTCACTTGCTTTTTTCTGCAGCAATTCGCGACTAAACAACTTTTACCATTTACGCGAACTGTTGCTATTCACGTGCAACAAACAGGACTAAAACCATGAACACCACCATCATCGGCAGCGGCGTGGCCGCCTGGACATTGGTTCGAGAGCTTCGCAAAGCCGCCCCCGAAACAGAGATTCGCTTGATCACTTCAGACAGCGGTGACTTTTATTCCAAACCGATGTTGAGCAATGCACTGGCCAGCGGTAAAACCGCTGAAAGCCTTGTGATGACACCTGCAGCCAAATTCGCCGAGCAACAAAAAGTTGAACTGGTGGCCAACACCACAGTAACCTCAATCAACCCCACTGCCCGCAAATTAAGCAGCAGTGCTGGCGAATTCAGCTACGATAAACTTGTACTGGCCTTGGGTGCAGACACCATCAAGCTGCCAATTGAAGGCGATGGCGCAGCAGATGTAATTAGCGTGAACGATCTAAGTGACTACGCAGTATTCAGAAAGCTGCTGGAAGGTAAAAAAGAAGTGGCCGTGCTGGGTGCTGGCTTGATTGGTTGCGAATTTGCAAACGACTTGTTGAAAGCCGATATTCACACCACGGTGTTTGATTTGGCCAATCGCCCCCTGGCCCGCCTGTTACCCGAACAGGCCAGCCTGTTCATGCAAAACAAACTGGCCGAGAAAGGCGTTAGCTGGAAGTTGGGCCGTACTTTAAACAGCATTAAAAAAGTCAACGGCGTTTACCAGCTTACTGATTCAACCGGTGAAACAAGCCAGGCCGATTTGGTTTTATCAGCAGTTGGCTTAAAACCACGCACAGAACTGGCCAAAAATGCAGGCCTGAACGTGGCCCGTGGCGTGGTGGTGAACAGCTTGGGGCAAACAAGCAATGAACACATCTATGCCTTGGGCGATTGCGCAGAATACTTGGGCAAGTTTGTACTGCCTTACATCATGCCGGTAATGCAAGCGGCACGCGCCATGGCACAAACCTTGGCCGGCAACCCCACTGACATCAAATTCCCCGCCATGCCTGTGAGCATTAAAACACCCGACTGCCCAGCCGTAGTAAACCCGCCCTTGCCCGAACACGAAGGTGAATGGGAAATAACAGCAGATGACACTGGCGTAAAAGCCCTGTTCAAGGGCAAAGACGGCGCACTGTTGGGTATGGCTCTGCTGGGTGAAGCCAGCAAAGAACGCCAAGCTTTAACCCCCCAACTGCCCGCGATGATTTAAAATTGCCGCAACGTTAAAACTATTGAATTGGAAACTGAATGGCCCAGTACGTTTACAGCATGAACCGCGTTGGGAAAATTGTTCCCCCCAAGCGTCAAATTTTGAAAAATATTTCGCTCAGCTTTTTCCCCGGCGCAAAAATTGGTGTGCTTGGCCTGAACGGCTCGGGTAAAAGTACCCTGCTTAAAATTATGGCAGGCGTAGACAAAGACATTGAAGGCGAAGCCATACCCATGCCCAATTTGAACATTGGGTACTTGAGCCAGGAACCTGAACTGAACCCTGAGCACACAGTACGCCAAGCCGTTGAAGAAGGCCTGGGCGAACTGGGCATGGCCCAGCAAAAGCTGGAAGAGATTTACGCCGCCTATGCCGACCCTGAAGCCGATTTCGACAAACTGGCCGAAGAGCAGGCCAAGTGGGAAGCTGTAATTGCCGCTGCAGGCAACGACGCCGAACACCTGATGGAAATTGCAGCCGATTCACTGCGCCTGCCCCCTTGGGAAGCCAGCGTGGCGACGCTTTCTGGTGGTGAAAAGCGCCGTGTTGCATTGTGCCGTTTGCTGATGAGTAAACCCGACATGTTGCTGCTGGACGAACCCACCAACCACCTGGATGCGGAATCGGTTCACTGGCTTGAACAGTTTCTGCACAAATTCCCGGGCACTGTGGTGGCTGTTACCCACGACCGTTACTTTTTGGACAATGCAGCTGAGTGGATTCTGGAACTGGACCGCGGTTCAGGTATTCCATGGAAAGGCAATTACAGTTCCTGGCTAGACCAGAAACAGGACCGCCTGAAGCAGGAAGAAAGCAGCGAAAGCGCACGCCAGAAGGCCTTGAAAAAAGAACTGGAGTGGGTACGCCAGAACCCCAAAGGCCGCCAAGCCAAATCCAAAGCGCGTATTGCACGGTTTGAAGAATTGTCGAGCCATGAATACCAAAAACGCAATGAAACCCAGGAAATTTTCATTCCCGTGGCAGAGCGTTTGGGCAATGAAGTAATTGAATTCGAGAATGTGAGCAAAGCCTTCGGTGATCGCTTGCTGATTGACAACCTCAGCTTCAAGATTCCGCCCGGTGCCATTGTGGGTGTAATTGGCCCCAACGGTGCAGGTAAATCCACCCTGTTCAAAATGATTGCGGGTAAAGAACAACCCACCAGCGGCACCATTAAAATTGGTTCAACCGTGCGCATGGCTGTTGTTGACCAGGCACGTGATTCGCTGCCGAACGACAAAACCGTATTCGACGGTGTGGCCGATGGCGCAGACATTTTGACCGTGGGCAAATTCGAAATGCCAGCGCGTGCTTACCTGGGCCGCTTCAACTTCAAAGGCGGTGATCAGCAAAAAATTATCGGCAATTTGTCGGGTGGTGAACGTGGCCGCCTGCACCTGGCCAAAACCCTGATTTCAGGTGGCAACGTGTTGCTGCTGGACGAACCATCGAACGACCTGGATGTGGAAACATTGCGTTCGCTGGAAGATGCGTTGCTGGAATTTGCAGGCACTGTGCTGGTTACTTCACACGACCGCTGGTTCCTTGACCGAATTGCCACTCACATTCTTGCCTGTGAAGGCGATTCGCAGTGGGTGTTCTTCGATGGCAACTTCCAGGAATACGAAGCCGACAAAGTGAAGCGACTGGGTGAAGAAGGCGCACGGCCAAAACGTGTGCGTTACAAGCCGCTGAAGTAATTCCTTGTTTGGAAAATTAAACCGGATGTCTTTTCAGGATATCCGGTTTTTTTGTTTCTGCGACTGGGTTACCAAAGTAGCCCTTCTCGCCATTCAGAGGGCGGTAGCCAGGTAATTTGGTTGGGATTGGTTGCGCCCACCGCGCCTTGCTGAACCAAAGCAAGCACTGCTGGCTGAATTTCGGCGAACGATTTGGCCTGCGAACCGAGCGTTGCACCAATTCGATTGTTGTGCCTGTCCATGGTGCTTGAGGTTTTGGTTTCGCTTTCCATGACCAAGGTGACAAGCTCAACAGCGCGCAAGCCCAGCGTGTACGAAACCACGGCGCTTGCAAGCGTGTGCCGATAAGCATCCAACGGCCCGTGTTTTCCGCCTGGAAAACTGGCCATGGCAACATGGCTCCATGTGTACCCCAAAACGAAGGTGGGGTAACTACACAGCAAGAGAACCGCCAAGAAAAGCGTGAGAAAAAGTGACTTTGATTTTTTGCGATGATACATAGCTGCTTATAACGTTCAAACTCACGGGCAGGATGACGCCCCGTACAACAGCCAACTGCTGAATAAGCCAAACTTGACTGGCAACTGGCGCTTGCCCAGCACACTTCACCAAATAAGCGCGCCCCGAGAAACTGCTCTTCGATGCAGCGAGTTCAATAAATTGCTCCGTGCTTTGAATTGTACCCCTGCCCTCAATGTACTCAAGCTTGCGAAGAAGGTGTTGTTTGGCCTCCGAACCGCTGTACCACGAACCATTGCGATTGAATTGGCAGCCAGATACCTGCAATTGGTTCAGCAGCGCTTCGATCTCGGCGCGTACAGGCGCCGCAGTGGGCGCCGCAGTTACAACAAGGCACCAAAAGCCAGCAACGCTTGCAATGAGAAGGTGTTTCATATGAGTTTGGGTAGCCTTGCTGCGAGAGAGCCCAACTTTTGGAGTGCTCACGAACCATTTATCAGGCCAAATTGGCATGCTGTAGATCAGTTATAAGTACTGTCACTGCTGGAGTTCTGTGCGCACCAGTAAATTACGATTAACCAACCGATGAGCGGTATTATTCCAACCAACTGCCACCAACCACTTTTGCCTATGTCGTGAAGCCTTCGAGCAGTGACCGCGATATACGGTAGGAGTATTGCCAGCGAAACAATAGTGCCCGGAATTTCCCCCAACACTTGGGCTGCTGTGGTGATTAAAACTGCAAACAGTACCCACCACCAAAACTCTGATCTTGTAGCGCGACCATTGAATTCTGCATATTTCTTGAAGCATGTTTCAATTGATTCTATGAATGTCATGTTCACCTATCCCGTTAGTTGAATAAATTACCGCTTCGTGTATGAGTCTATCTGCATTTTCTGTGTGTATTACCCAGACCTTGAATTAATAGGTGCGCAAATAGGAAGTGGACAACAATACTTGCGATGGTGTGACCACGGTTGAGAAGGAACGGGTCAAAGCGCTGGACTACATTGCACCTGCCGAAGCAGAGATGAATTATCATCTGGAAATTGGTCAGCAGACCGAGCACACCAGCACTTAAAGCAATTGGCCTCTACGAAAACCGGGGCGGTTCAGGCGACTTGCAGAGGAGCGCGCGCAGCGCGCGGACTCCGCAAGGCGTCCGTGCCGAAGGACCTGTTAGCCCTCATCGCTCCCCATTCGGGCTGCAAGCAACCACCTCAATAACACGGCCCCTTTTCGCCTCGAACGCGGCTGACCTCTTCGAATAGAAACGTGATCAGGTGATGGTGTGTGAGTCGGTAGTACCCTTCAGAAGTGACCTCGCTCGTCATGTTCCATGCGTGTACCTCAAGCTCAAGATTCGGCTCTGCGCCGCACGGCACCGCTCGAATCAGCGCGATGCGGTGAACCTCTGCATCGTGGAAGCTCGACCACCTGCCGTACGCGGCAATGACACGCTCGAAGTCTTGGAGATGCTGGAACGCCTGCATTTCGATGAGGGCTAACGCCAAAGTTCAGCGGCGCCGGAGCAAAAGGCGGAGGATACCAGCACTGGCCATGAAAATGCCCAAGGCATGGGCAGTACTGGCGTCCGCTTGCAACGTACAGTTATGCCTATGGCCCGTTGAAAGCTCTGTCGGCAGTTATTCATAATGTGTCCACATGCGTAAAACCTTAACGACTCGTTCATCCGTGAGCACTTGATAAACGAGGCGATGCTGAATATTGATTCGTCGCGAGTAAGCGCCAGCGAGATCTCCGACGAGTTTTTCGTATGGCGGTGGATTTTGAAAAGGGTTCTGTTGCAGGACGGCAAGCAGTTCGAGCGCTTTGGGTTTCAATCCGCTGGCAGCAAGTTTTTGCGCGTCCTTCTGAGCATGTTTGGTGTAGACAATTTGCCAACTCACCAATCAAGCTCCTTGGAGCATGAGCCTGCCGGTTCGGCCATTCCTTCTTTAATTGATTCACGCATACCAGGAACGGACAGCAAATGAAGCGTTTCTTGAATGGCTTGCCAATCTTCAGCGGAAATCAATACAGCATCGTGCCGCTTGCCAGAAATAGTTATGGGTTGATGTGATTCCGCCGTCTCGTCCATCAATCGATAGAGATTGGCGCGTGCTTCACTTGCTGAAAGAGTTTGCATAGAGACCTCCGTAAAACACGATCGTACGCAATTCGGTACGCTTTGTCAATAAACTGTTTAAAGACATAACGTTTGAAATAACAGGCGAACAAACCGCGCAGCGGCGTGGACGTCCTGCGCCAAAGGCGCGAAGTTGATTGATTTGTTATGGACATTTCTGTACGATATACCAATATTTGGTATCAAAGACACATCATGGCGAAAAACACAAGCATTTCTCTCGGCCCACATTTTGAGCAGTTCATCGGCTTACAAGTGCAGAATGGGCGCTACGGTTCAGCTAGCGAAGTGGTTCGAGCCGGACTGCGCTTACTCGAAGAAACAGAGAGTAAGCTGACTCAGCTGCGCCGTCTTCTCGACGAAGGCGAGCAAAGCGGTGTTGCAGACTACTCCTACGACAACATCGTTGCTCAGTTGGATAAAGAATCTCACTAATGCGGCCATTTTTACTCACCTCGGCAGCACGAGACGATATGGTGAAAATTGGCCGCTTTACTGGTGAGCAGTGGGGTAAACAACAAAGAAATACATACCTCAAACAACTTGACACTGCTTTTAAATTGCTTGCTCAGCAACCCGAAATCGGTAAAGACGCATCGGCTATAAAGCCTGGCTACAGAAAATTCGTTCAAGGCAGCCACATTATCTTTTACCGCACAGGTAATGACTCAAAAATTCTCGTAGTTCGGGTGCTTCACCAAAGCATGGACGTCGATAGCCACTTATAAGTCCATAACACCGCGCTAAGAGGCGCTGCGGGCAGCAGCGTCCCCACTTGAGCGCTTTGTTAAAAGGCGGCGGGGCTGAACCTGAAAACTTATTTTCAGTCCAAGTGCGTTGGCAACTTTTGCAACGGTCTGAAATGTCGGGTTTCCATCAGGAGAAAACGCTTTATATAAACCCTCCCTTGTCAAGCCGGTATCCCGCGCAAGCTGGCTCATATTTCTGGCTCTCGCAATAACCCCTAACGCATGAACCAGAAAAGCGGGATCATCTCCTGCTTCCTCCAAACACGCCTCAAGATAAAGCTCGATGTCTTCTTCTGTTTTAAGAAACTCGGCTGAATCCCATTTTGTAGTCTTGATGCTCATAGTCACTCCTCCAACTGCTTAGCTAGCTCATGAGCTTTGGCGATGTCAGCCTTTTGACTGCCCTTATCGCCCCCGCATAAAAGAACTACAACAACAGAACCCTTTTGCACGTAATAAATACGATAACCAGGTCCGTAAAAAATGCGTAGTTCATTAACTCCTTCGCCAACAGACTTGACGTCCCCGAAATGGCCCTGTTCCAGACGGTCAATACGAACTTGAATCCTGAACTTCGCCTTGCGATCTTTCAGGGAAGTAAATCATTTCTTAAAAGTCGATGTTTGCTGAACTTCTATCATCTGTCAACTATAATTAACACCCCAACATATGTCAACTGTAGTTCACGAAACGAAGATGGGAGGGATGGGCTGGCTTTTAACGTGACGATAAGGGGCGCGCCGTAAGCGCGTCCCAGCGACCGGAGGGAGCGCACTTGAGCGCAGGGTTAGGTAGCGGTGGAATCGTTTGCTGCGCGCTCCAGTAGTTCTGCGAGTGACTTTGCTTGAGATGCCGATAAAGTGGCGGGCATCATGTCGTAGCTGGCGATGCTCTTACCAACAATCTCTAAGCCCACCCCGTGGGTGAGCTTGTCATTTGCCCCCAGTTTATGGACACGAATGACGACGTGAACAGGGCCTTGATTTTCGCATTCCACCTCACCCACCTTAGAGAGTGTCGGTGCACCAAAGAACATGCCACGAACGCTTTTATAACGGATGAGCCGATAACCGAAGTTGCCCAAAACAATCATGAAAATTGCGCCAAATATGTAAGGACCAAAAGTTTCCATGCAATAGCTACCTAACGAAGCTGTAAAAAAACCCATTGTAGCCACAAACCAAGATGCGCGTTTGCTCTGCCCCATTTGTTAAGCTGTGATGACCACCAATTAACCAGTTCAACCCATGGCCCGATACAAACCGCAAGATCGCAACAGCCTGTTACTGCCCGTTGTGCTGAGCGACCAACTTGTAACCGGCAGCTTTGCCTTCGCACTGGATTATTTGGTAGACAACGAACTGGACCTGACAGCGATGGATGCCCGGTTCAAAAATGACGAAGTGGGCGCCAGCGCCTACAACCCACGCGTCATGCTCAAGATCGTTCTGCTGGCCTACAGCCAGGGCTTGGTATCAAGCCGCAGCATCGAGCAGGCGTGCCTGCGCAATGTTCAATTCATCGCCATTAGTGGCGACAGCCAACCCAGCCACACCCACATCGCCAAGTTTGTTTGCCGCCTGAGTGAGCAAATCAAGCCCCTGTTTAGCCAGGTGCTGATGACATGCGATGCACAAGGCCTGATCGGGCGCGAGCTGTTTGCAATTGATGGGGTGAAGCTGCCCAGCAACGCCAGCAAAGAGCGTAGCGGCACCCATGAAGAGTTGCGTTACCGCGCCGAGCGGCTGGACAAAGCTGCCCACAAAATATTAGAGCTTCACCTTGCACAAGACAAACAAGGCAGCGAACAAGCCTTGGAGCCCAAACGCCAGGCCCGCATTGAGGCCTTGCGCAAAGAAGCGGCTCGTACCCGGGAGTTTCTGGCCAGTACACAATCACGATTGAACCACAAAGGCCAGGAACTGAAGACCAATGTCACCGACCCCGACAGCGCGAAGATGGCCACCAGCAAAGGTGTGATTCAAGGCTATGCAGCACAGGCTACTGTGGACAGTCGCCACCAAGTCGTTCTTGCAGCCAATGTGATTGGCTCCGGTTCTGAACAGGCCATGTTGCTGCCCATGATTGAGCAGGCCGCTCCGTATTGCACAGCCAATACCGTTGTTACAGCAGATGCGGGCTATCACAGCGATGCCAATGTTCAACAGCTCAAGGACAAGAACATTTCTGCTTTGATTGCAGACAACCAGATGCGTAAGCGTGATGAGCGGTTTAAGGATCAAGACAAACACACAAACAAACCAGACCCGCTGTTTGATAAAAAACCAGCCGGACAGACCAAGAGCACCAAACGCTTTGGCCCAAAGAATTTCGACTTCAATGACCAACACATTGCCACTTGCCCTGCGGGCAAAGTGATGAGCAGCCCGGGCACTATCTACATCACGGCCAGTGGCTTGCAATACCAGAATTACACTGCCCGGGCGGTCGATTGCAATGCTTGCCCGCTAAGCGGGCAATGCCTGAAAGGCCCACTGAAACCCAATGATGGCAGGGGGCGGCAGGTGAGCCGATTTCTGCCCAAATCAAAAGACGACTTAAACCCCAGTGAGTTAATGCGTAAAGCCATTGATTCACCTGAAGGTCGACAACTTTACAGCCAGCGCATTGGCACGGTGGAACCGGTGTTTGCCAACCTTCGGCACAACAAACGATTAACGCGACTTAACCACCGTGGAAAAACCAAGGTGAACACACAATGGAATTTGTATTGCATGGTGCACAACATTGAGAAATTGGCCAACAATGGGTATGCGCGACCGTAAGGAAGAAAGCACAAGGGCTGTTTGTGTTGGCCTTTACAAAGCAACTGCATTCCAATGACAAAAACAATTCACCGTGCTTCAATATTCAGCGCTGTTTAACCGCCCATGAAAACGGCGCAGCGCAAAATTCCAGAACTACGGTAACAAGGGACTCGGCTTACAGAAAATCAATTTTTTTACAGCCTCAACGTTGGAGGTAA
>Ga0315906_10000038_pt1 | contig 188681 bp, 193 predicted proteins | sample LakEriMetagenome_4_FD_203526 | JGI IMG/M metagenome (GOLD analysis project Ga0315906, IMG submission 203526) | Freshwater fungal communities from buoy surface, Lake Erie, Ohio, United States - Buoy 2 MA122 | ecosystem: Environmental > Aquatic > Freshwater > Lake > Lake biofilm | place: USA...
TTCGCCTTTTTCGACCTGATCAACCACCGAGCGTTTAAAAGCCAGCGTGTAATCGCGTTGCGTTCGCTTTTCCCCAGCACCCATTCGACACCTCCACAGAAGTGTCAACCTATTCCAGGACGGGTCAAGTGAAATAAAAAAGCCCGCATCATGCGGGCTTTTTTTCGGACTGGGGAGGACGTTACAGCAGGCTGGCCCCGCCACAGTTGGTGCTGCCGTTGGTGGCGTTCCAGATACCAGCCGCAGTTGTAGCGCTGGTGCAAGCTGGGGTCGTGGCCGAACCGTCGGTGGGGGCGGCTGCGCCGTTACCCTGGTAACGCGAAAACTGGAAACCGCCGGTGTTGGGTGAACCATCATCAATTTTCCGGTCAACCTCGACGATGATCTCAACAGGGACTTGCGAGCCGGTCTTGATGTTGTGGCGCAGCGCGGCAGGGGTACCTGAGGTACCGGCACCGTAGACACCGTCATAAATGACCTGCATGTAGACGCCGTAAGGGTTCGTCGGGCTGGTCGTTGCCGAAGCCGTGGCGTTATAGGTGTAGGTGCCGTTGATGAAACCAGCCTTGGACAGGTGTTCCCAGACCAGGATGTGTTCTTCAACCACGCTGCTGGCAACCGGCGTAGCGCCGGTTTCGATGCGACCGTTGCCGTTACCGTTGCCGTTAGCTGAAATACCGGTGATGTTGGTTGTCGCCAGCGTGTAATCGCCGGGGAGCGCGCGGAAGCGGTCGAGGAAGCCGAAATAAGCGGCTTTGACACCGTCCTGCGTGGAAATCATGTTGCGCACCCGGGCGCTGGTAATCAATTCCTGGCCTTTGAGCACACCGCCCAGCAGCAGGCCAATAATTACGAGCACGATGGCGATTTCAATCAGCGTAAAACCCTGTTGCCGTTTTTTCATTTTTGTCTCCTTACCGCGTAATGGCGGACTTTGGTGTGGATAGCATTGCAAAGTCCGTACCACCATGTGATCGGTATTCAATTCAAATGGTTACATGATGATAGGAGGGGTATGGGACGCCTCATTAAATTATCGTTATAAGTAATTGATTTAAAATGATAATTTTATAGGATGTTTTAACTATGGAAAGTATGCGCTCACATATAAAGTTTTTGGCCTGTAAGGATCGACGAGTACACGACTATCAACGTCGATTTTTCGTCGTACTTGACTGATTTTCCAAGGATTCCATGGCCTGAAGGCGTTCGGTCAGGAAATTCAGTTCACTGGGATCGGTGACCTCGCCGGTGGCCAGCAATCCTCCAAGTAATACCTTGGCGCTGCCGATTTCACCCATTTCCTCAAGAATGAAAATGCGCATCTGGCGCGCCCAAGATGATGCTGCGCCGGCATGCAGGGTGATCTCGGTGGCATAACGCAGTGCCAGTTCACGATCCTGCAGACGGTGTTTGGCCATGATGGCGCAATGCGCCAGCCATCGCCACCGGGCATCGGGAGCCTGAAGAAAACGAGAATGCACAAACTCGCACATTGCCAGTTGTTTGCGTGCGTCGGCGACCTGGCCGTAAAGTTGGGAGGCCATCATCAGCGGATAGCCGCTGCGCGGATCGAGAGCCAGTGCGGTATCCAGCCACATCATCACGAGATCGTAATCAAGATCGGCAAATGGAATGCTGATTCCAGGTTGATTGTCGAATGCCTGCAGTTGCAGCAGCATGATCTGGGCTGCCGCGATCGGTTCGCCCAGACTTGCGGCGCTCACGGTTTTGGCCGCAGGGGCGGGCGGCAGGGCATCGGCGTGTGCCACCGGCGCGGGCTGCAGGTTGTGCCAGAACAACTGCAGCGCCAATGCAGAAGCCAGCAGCAGCGGAACAGCGGGGGGAACCACTCGCAGCGAGCGCTCCTCCGCACTGCGGAAAGGTCTCGCCATCCTAAAGACCACGGCGGTGGAAATCGAACAGTGCGGCACTGGTCAGCAGCACCAGGTAAATGGCGCCTTGCAGTGCGATTCCGGCCAATGCTGAAGGCTCCGGCGCCGCGTCAACCAGCCAGGACGTTGCCGTCCAGCGATCCAGCGCCGGCAGCAGATATCCCAAGGTTTCGATCAGCGCGGTCATGACCTGTTGTGAGGGTGCGTCAGCACCAGTGACCGGGTGCGCGCTCATCAGGCGCATGCCGTCAATGCTGCGGGCCAGCAGATAAAATGCAGCAACAAATCCCGCTGCGGGCAGCAACTGGCTGAACGTGACCACGCAGAACAGAGAAATCGCACTTACAAGCGCAAGTTCAACCACCAGCGATAAAGTCCACATCAAGGCTGCCACTGACGGAGCCAGCACCCATAACGGCAGCGAAACAACCGTAGCGATGAGGATGGCGGCAAGCATGAAGCCGGCAAGCTTGCCGCAGATATAATGGGATCGGGGCACGTCCAGCGCGAGCACGACCTCCAGTCCTTTGTCGTTGAACTCCCTGCTGATGCTGGTCAGCACATACACGCTGGTCAGGAATACGGCGCACAGACGTGCGGCGCTGGCGTAGAAGGCGATCTGGAAGCGCGCCGCTTCGGTGGCAGCGAGTTCACGGACAAACAGGCTGGCGCAGACCAGCAGCACGAGCGTCAACAGCGCTGTGGCCGGAACCCGGGTGCGCAGGGCTTCCAGAGCCGTGTATTTGCCGATGGTGGTGATGTGCAAGATATTTGCCGGATGTTGGATTCAACTGTTGCGAGAGTATAGCCAATCACGATGCTCACAGACCCGGAGAATGATGAGAAGCAGCCTGCCGCGCTGCGTGTGGCTGCTTCAATGTCAGCGCAGCATCAGAACGCCCTGCTGGCGTTTATGCTGCTCACGCTGCATGGCGCAATGGCCTGGAGTTTGAATGATTGGTGGGCGCGCGGCCTGATGATGGCCCATTTCGGCCTGTTCCTGATCTGGCAGCCGGTATGGCGCGGTGAACAGCGCATCCATCTGGTCCATGCGCTGGCAGTGCTGGGTATGGGCACTGTTTTTGCGTTCTCCGGCAACTGGTGGCTCATTGCAGTGTGGATCGCCGCATTGTTCGGATTGATCGGCGGCAGCGTTCCCGCGACATTGATCCGCGGCGAGCGTCTGGGTGCGCTGATCGCCGCTGTTTACCTGGTCGCGATGCTGCTGATGTGGGTTCTGCCGCAGCTGGTTGCAGACATTGCCGTGACCAACAGGGTTGAGAATTTTGTACGCTACGGCATGGTGGCGCTCCCTTTGATTATTCTGGTGATCCCCGGCGGGCAACGTCTGCGCGGCGCGCCGATGGTCGTCGATCTGATTTATACGGTCATGCTGTTTTTGCTGGCCATCGTGCTGGCGCTGGGCAGTTTTGTCATTCTCCACCAGCAGATTGTTCATGGTGACGGCGAGTATCTGATTGGCGTTACACAGGCCCTCCTGGTGATGGCGGCATTGATGCTGGGGCTGTCGTGGCTGTGGAATCCGCGCGCCGGCTTCAGCGGAATCGGCGCGCTGCTGTCGCGTTACCTCCTCGGCCTGGGGCTGCCTTTTGAGCAACGCATGCGACGTCTGGCGAATCTTGCCGAGACGGAGACCCGGCCTGAACATTTTCTGCGCGCGGCGCTGACCGACATGCTCGATTTGCAATGGGTCAAAGGCTATGGCTGGGTTACGGCGCAATCCTCTGGCGAGGTCGGCGAGCTGACCGGCCATACCGAAGAACATGAAACTGCAGTGATGCATCTGAAAGTCTATTCATCCCGTACATTGTCGCCGGCGATCCTGTTGCACCAGAGGCTGCTGATGCAAATGGTGGGGCATTTCTATGAGGCACAGCGCCGCGAACAATTGCGGCAACAGTCGGCATACACGCAGGCTATTTACGAAACGGGCGCGCGCCTGACGCATGATGTGAAGAATCTGCTGCAATCGCTGCGCTCGATCTGTGCTGCGGCGGAAATGCGCGGCGCTGACGAGGCTGCATTTCGCGCGCTGGTGCAGAGGCAGTTGCCGAATATTACCCAGCGCCTGAGCGCGACCCTGGAAAAGCTGAGAGCCCCTGAGGTATCAACGGTCAGCGATATTGACGCCGCATTGTGGTGGCAGGGATTGCAGGCGCGTTACGCCGGCCGAGCCGTGGCATTTGATGTCGCGGACCTTGCCAAGGAAATGCGCCTGCCGGCCGAATTGTTTGACAGCACGGCGGACACCCTGCTCGAAAATGCGCTTTACAAGGTGAGGCCCGGTGGTGAGCTTCAGGTGCATGTGTCACTGCATTCAGGGCCGCTGCTGCGGATTTGCGACAACGGAGAGCGGGTGCCGGAGGCTATCGCGCGCTCCCTGTTCCGCAGCCCGGTTCCGTCCGAGAGCGGGCTGGGCGTTGGGCTATACCAGGCCGCAGCCTTTGCCGCCAAGTCGGGCTATCAACTTGAATTGACTGACAACCGCGAAGGACGCGTGTGTTTCGAACTCAGCCGTCATTCCTGAGCTGCCGCCTTTAAGGCAGCTTGCCTGCTGTCACCATGCGGTTGAACAGGGTGTACACCGGCAACCACAGCACAACGTCGTCGAACTCGCCCGCGGCGGAGTCTGCCGAAGTTGAAATCCGGCTGACAAAATCGCGGTCAACGATGGTGTTTGCAAGTTCATTCTGGCTGGTCGGTGCTGCGTAAGCCGTTGCTGATGCCGCATTGGTGGCGCCCCAGCCATTTTTACCGTGGGACACCAGGACGGCGACGGCCAGCGTAGTCAGCGTAGCGGTGCAGGCGGATGTTTCACACACCTGCGGATAGGTGGTGCTCGCGGGGTTTGGTGATGTCAGGGAAAACAATGTGCTGCTCTGTGCATACTCGGAGCGGACCGCGTACCGGATGCGATTGCCCCAGGCATCACTAGCACCGACACCCAGGGTTTGCCAGGGTAGCGTGCCGTGGGCGATACCACTGGTAATCGACGTGCATACGCCGCCTGCGATGTTCTCCGTGCCGTTGCCGTCGGTATCGGGGCAGGGCAGGCGGCCGTTGGCGATGGCGTGGCCCAGCATCGCGTCGCGTGCCTCTTCCAGTATCCGCAGTGATTCGGCATTTTGCCGCTGCTCAACCTGCGTTGCGAGCGGTACCAGGATGCTGCCGAGCAGCAGCGTCATGATGAACAGCGCAACCGCGAGTTCGATGAATGAAAAGCCTGTTTGTCCGGGGCGTAGGTTCATGGGGCGATCACGGTGAGTTTGTCATTGCCCGCAACGGGTGTCACGTAATCCCGGTCACTGTCGCGGTTTTCGGTGTCATCAAGGCATTGGCTGGGGGCAGTGCAGGGTCGGGACTGTCCGTTGGGGATGCCTTGGCGGATCATTAGCGCTTTTGTTCCGTCGATGCCATTGAGACGCAGATAAGTTCCTGTGACCCCGTCGCACGGCGTGCCCGGATTTGTGGTGCATGCGTCTGCCACTGCATAATGAATGACGTAATCCCAGTAATGAGCGAAAAACCAGGCGGGCCACGCTTGGGTCCAGTATCCAGCGGTCGCACCATTGCCGCCGGGCAAACAGGGATTGGGGCCGCCCGAGGCGATCGGCAGCTCGTACGGGAGACGACCGCCAGTGGTCCAGCACGTAGTGTCATTCATGTAGCGATTCGATCTTGGATAGCGGCCAGTCACTGAAAAATAATGCTGAAGCTGCGCCTGGGCAACACGCATGGCGCGCATTTCTATGGCTGGGAAAAAAGCCCGCGGCGTGATCCAGATCAGACGATCGTTGATGGTGCCGGACTCGGCCGAGTTTTCAAAAGTGGTGTTGACATCGGCATTGCTGAGTTCAAGAAAGTTCGCCCGGTTGAATGTGGTGGCGATACGATCCTGGGTGCCAATGGGGGGGCCTGGTGCAAAAACAATGGCGATGGCATTTTCACCATTGACGGAATACTCACCCGGAGTATCTGAATTCAGCGTCCCGGTGCGGGTGCTGTTTTTGAATCCGTTGGATACGGCATACAACAACGGAGCACCACTGCCGTCGCGAAGGTCGGGCAGGCCCAGTGTTTTCCAAGGCAGATAACCCAGCCGCGATGTCATTGAGTCGCATGGACCTGCGGCAATACCCGTTGTGTAGTCTGTTGCCGGGCAGGGGAGGTCGCCGGGTCGTGCCGTATCGGGTACGCTGACCGCAAATGCGACGAGCGCTTCACGCGCTGTAGCCAGTGCCTGCGCGGTTTTCTCTGCGGCACGGGTTTTGTCATTGGCGCTCGTGCCGGCACTGATGATCAGCGCGGTAGCGGCAATGCCAACCATCAGCGCCAGTACTAGGAAGGCTGCTCCGCGCTGCCGTTTTGCAGGCGCATGCCTCGGCAGGACGATGGCGCGTTTCATCAGGCCAGACTCAGGGCCGCGTCGTCGGCGCCGTTGCAGGGGGATTGCCGTCGCCCGCCCGTTCAGACTGCGCGCTTCTGGTCGGCGTTTCACTGTCTTTGTTCGCGGTTGACGGTGCGGTTTTGGGCGCGGCTTCGGGTTTGGGGTCGCGGGCTGTGTTGGCTGCCGCGTTGTACGACTCGGCGACCTGACCGGACAGCAACTCCGCGCTTTGTCCCACCTTCAATTGCGTCCTCGCGGTACCCGGTTGCGTGGCCTGCAGTACTATTTTTCCATCACGGCTGACGCGTCCGGCGATGGCTGGTTTGTCGCGCAGGTCTGCTTCAGACATTGACTGATTGTTTACCCAGACGGTCGTTTTGCCGTCGCTGCGGCGCACGATGCCATTGTAGGTCACGACTTCAGGCGGAGGCTCTTCCTTAGTCTGTGAGGCGACGACCCGTTTTGTGCGCAGCATGTCGAGCTGGGCGCGTTGATCGGGGCTGAAAAACAGGCGGCCGAGCGTTTCGGCGCCATAGACGGTGGTGGGCAAGAGCAATGCGAGCATGAGCAGCACGGATCTCATCATCGGCCTCCCGGTGCGCCCGTTCCCGGTCGTGCAGTGATCCACACGAGATCGCATTTAGCGCTCAGGTAAGGTTGATTGCGCAGAGTTTCGGTACGGTCAGTGCGCAGCAGCGTGCATTCCTTGACATGAAAAAGCCCGACCTGCTGCGCGCGCAACGCATCAAGAAAACGCAGCAAGTCGCCTTCATGCAGCAATCGCATGTCGAGTTCCATGATGGTTTCCTGCAGCGTGATGGCGCCCGAGTTGTATTCGTTGGCGTACGGGTAGGGGTGTTGTACGCCGATCTGGTAGTTGACGCCGAAGAGTTCCGCTTTGCTGTTGGCATTGCGCAGGGCATCCAGCCAGTTGATGCGCTGTTCTTCCCCAGCGAATCCGGTTTTTTCCAGTTCACGGTACTTGTCAACATACTGGACAATGGTGTTTTTTTCATCACCGGACTGGCGCATGCGCGACTGTGCCGTCTGGAATGCACCTTTCTGCTGGTTCAGTGCTGCTGTGGCCTGCTTGACCTGCAGGTCGGTGTAATAAATGGCCCCGGCTGCCAGTGCGATGACCGACAGCAGCACGATTAGCGGCAGGCGCAGGGCCTTGAGTTCTTCGTTGTTCATGATGCGGGTTTCATCACGACAATCAACCGGAATTCAGTGGATCCGCCCTGTGCCGGTGTTTCCGCAGTGCTGCCGGTCAGTGCCAGCCCGGGATTGACGTTCAGCGGCAGTTGCGTGACGCGTACCTGTTCCACGGCCGGATCTGCGCGCAGCCGGTCAGCAAGACGGTTGATGCGGTTGATGGCATCGCGAAAATCACCACGGAAATTGCGCAGTTCGCCGGCGATCAGTCCGCTTTGTTTGTGCACACTGCTTCCAGGCGCAGTTCCGGGGGAAGGCGTCGGGACAGGGGCTCCGGTACGGCTGGCGGCTGGCGCCTCGGTGCCGCGATCAGTGCCGGTAATTTCGTTCGGTGAGTGCTGCCAGGTAATTTCTATGGGGACAAGGTCGGGATCCGGGGTCAGCGCCCGTGACAGCAGGGTGTAGAACTGGACCGGCGTTTTCCCTGCAGCCTGCAGTTTTTCTGCAAGCTCTGTGGTGCGTTTGAGGTTTTCAGCTGAAGTTGGTGCCGACGGAAACTGTCGCGTCACCGCCTCGTATTCGGCATTGACGCGGGCGGTCTGCCGTATAAAGTCCCCGCGTTCTTCGTCCAGCGTAAATTGCTGCAACAGGTTGTAACCCGTCCAGCAGATACCCATTACCGCAACAGCTGCACTGGCCATGTAGATCTGCTGTCTGGTGCGCAGCCGGCGGTAGCCGGCGGTAATCGCCGGGGCCGCAAGGTTGCTGTCCGGTATTTTGGTGGCAAGCAACTGCAGAAAGATGCTTTCCGGAGCGCTTTTGATCAATTCCTGCGACAGTTTCAGCCGCTGTGCAAGTTCGGCACTGCCGACCCGGCGGCAGGTCAGGGCCGGACTCTCCGAGTGGATCAGTTGCACCGTCGGCTCAAGCACGTCTGCATGATCCAGCAGGATTACCGTTGCCGGTTCATCCAGCGTGGCTGCCCTCAGCGCATGCAGGTAGAGGCGGGTGTTGGTGATTTCATCAAGGATTGCGCGCGGCAAACCACTGACCGAAGTGTCGGCACGGCTGAGGCGGCTTAAGCGGAACCCGCCCTCACGGAAAAATGCGAGACGGACGCCGGTGTCCAAAGTGCCTGCGAACAGCAGGTTGAACGTTTTGGGCTCCAGCGCGGCGGCCAGTTGCGGCATCACCAGCGGCAACAGGAATACGCCGCCTACAGGGTGGCCGGCTGCGGTCAGTGCGCCGAGCCAGGGTGCGATCAGATCCGGGTTGGTCAGTGCGCAGAACAGGAACCGGTCATCGCGCCGTTTGGTGCTGTCCCTGCCCACAAGATGCGCTGAACTGAACTGTGAAGTACGATAGTGCTGGCGCAGTTTGCGCTCGACCATCTGGTCGCGGTCGGAGCCCGATGCATGCGGCAGCGTTTCGAATCGATAGTCTTCTTCGATCGCGTCGACCAGCAGAAACGCGGGGGCTGAATTGTTGGCCAAAGCGTATTGGCGGAAGGACTCTATGCCCGCTTCGTCGTTGCCGAAACGTTCGGGATCGGCAATGCGGCTGCCCCGGGTGCGCGTCACTACGACGCCGGCTGCGGAGAGGTAAACGAGGAGTTTGGCGGCCATGGTTGGAGGATGTCGCGGTCGTGAGGCGGGGCGCGCGCCTAGAATTTCATTTTACCGAGAATATCATAGACGGGACCCAGCACCGCCCAGATCACAAACGCGATCATGCCGCCCAGAATCAGCGTCAGCGCCGGCCCCAGCATCTTCATGCCCTTGTCCACGGCATCTTTGACGTCGCGGTTGTAAAAATAAGTCACGTTGGCCAGAGCCGTATCCAGAGCGCCGGTGCTTTCGCCGACGCGAAGCATACGGATGACCAGCGGCGGGAACAGCCCGAGGTTGTGGAAGGTGTCGGTGAGTCCTTCGCCCGATCCGATCTGCTGTACGGCACGGTTGAGGCCGTCCGCGACTACACGGTTGCCGACGACGTCTTCGCTGATGCGGATGGCATCGAGAACCGTAATGCCGGAGCGGTACATCAGCCCGAAGGTGTTGGTAAAGCGCGACATGATGATTTTCTGGATGATCGGACCGATCACCGGGATGTGCAGTTTCGCGTGATCCCACAGGTATGCCGCCTTGGTCGAACGCCGGACCGTGATCACCAGCGTAATGACGGCAATGGTGGGCAGCATGATGATCGGCAGCCAGAAGTCTTTGGCAACCCCGGATACGGCAAGCAGTACTTTGGTCTGCATCGGCAGCGCCATGCCCATTGATTTGAATAATTGGGCGATTTGCGGCACCAGGAAAATCAGCAGCGCAGCCATGACGCCGAGGACCACAACCAGCGTGAATGCCGGATACATCAGCAGGCGCCGGGTCTGCGACAACAGCTCATCCTGCCAGCGTATGGTTTCGGCCAGATTCTGGAATACCTCGGGCAACTGGCCGGATTGTTCACCTGCACGAATCAGGCTGATAAACACGCGGTCGAACGCTTCCGGGTGTGTTGACATGCATTGTGACAGGACGTTGCCAGCCTCCATGTCTTCCGCCATCACGGTCAGCACTTCGCGGAAGCGCGGTGAATCGATGGTGTCGCGCATGTCGCGCAGGCCGTCAAGGATGGGGATTCCGGAGCGCACCATCTGCTCCATGTCGAAGCAGAAGTTGATCAGATCCTGGCGGGTGATGGCGCCGCCGGCGCCGATGGATCTGGATCGCCGGTCGACCTGTTTGCAGGTGATCAGGTCGAGGCCCATGCGGCGCAGCCGCAGTTCCAGGTCGACTTCGTTGACCGCGTCGAGGCCGCCGCGGGCCGGTTGGCCGGTCTTGTCGATCGCTTTGTATTCGAAGGAGGGCATCAGTCGCTGGCGCTGAAGAGGCGCGCACTCATTGCCGCAAACGGCCGGTCAGATCGACAGTACGGGCGACCTCGGCGAGGCTGGTGGTGCCTTCAAGCACGCGCGTGATGCCTTCTTCCGCCAGCGAGCGGAATCCCTTGGAGACGGCTTCTGCGCGTAATTCCTTGGCCGTTGCGCGGCGGGCGACCAGTTCATCGATGTCGCCATCCATTACCAGCAGTTCCATGATGGGGGTGCGCCCGCGATAGCCCTTGTTGCCGCAACTCTTGCAGCCGACCGGCCGGTAGAGGAAGGACACCGAATCAGCAGCGGGTCCGAGCAAGATGCGTTCTTCCTGCGAAGGCGCGTAGGCTTCCTTGCAGTGAGTACAAAGCATCCGCACCAGTCGCTGGGCGATGATGCCGATGATGTTGCCGGCCATGATGTCGGGCTGGATGCCGATGTCGAGCAGACGGGGGAATGCGCCGAGTGCCGAGTTGGTATGCAGCGTGGTGAATACCTGGTGACCGGTCATTGCGGCGCGGAACGCCATTTCCGCGGTTTCCTTGTCGCGTACCTCGCCGACCAGGATGATGTCCGGATCCTGACGCATGATCGAACGGATGCCGTTGGCGAAGTCCATGCGCGCCACATCGTTGACCGAGGTCTGGCGCATCAGTGTCAGCGGGTATTCCACCGGATCTTCCAGGGTCATGATGTTGACGGTTTCATCATTGACCTGTGCGAGCAGCGAATAAAGCGTGGTGGTTTTGCCGCTGCCGGTCGGGCCGGTAACCACCAGAATGCCTTCAGGACGTGCCAACATGACATCCAGCTTGCCCATCGTTTCCTTCGACAGATTCATGCGGTCGAGGTTGACGATGGATTTTTCGCGGTCGAGCACCCGCAGCACGATGTTTTCGCCATAAATTGTCGGCTGGGTGGAGACGCGGAAATCGACAGGACGACCATTCAGCGTAAGCGACAACCGCCCGTCCTGCGGGGCGCGGGTCTCGGCGATGTTCATCTCGCTGACCACTTTCAGGCGCACGGTAATGCCGGGCATGTATGTTTTGTGCAGGCTGCGCACCGTTTCCAGCACGCTATCGATGCGGTAGCGGATGCGCAGGAACGCATATTCCGGTTCGAAATGGATGTCGGAGGCACCGCGTTTGACGGCATCAACGAGAATGGCGTTGACCAGGCGCACCATCGGCTGCGTGTATTCATCGCCGCCGGCCTGAAGGCTGTCGTAGTCGATCTCGCCGGTTTCGATCTCGGTCAGGATGCCGTCAACCGAGAGCTCGTGGCCGTAGAACTGGTCGATGTAATCGCTGAGCTGCGCTTCCGCAGCAAGCTGGGTTTTCAGTTCCGCATGCGGGCCGAGCATGGCGCGCAACTGGTCCAGTGCCACCACATTGAAAATCTCTGTGGTGGCGATGGTCAGTACGTTTTCGGTGGGGTCAAAGGCGATCGGCAGCAGGTGATTGCGTCGGGCGAATTCCTCAGGAACCAGACTTAATGCCTCGGGGTCGGCGATTACCTGCGCGAGGTCGATCGATTCCTGCCCGACTGTCCGCGCCATGATGTCGCGGATGGCGGTTTCGGTGACGAATCCCAGCCTGACCAGCAGCCGTCCGATGGGGACATTGCTGTTGCGCTGTTCGGCAAGGACGATGGCGAGCTGATCCTTGGTGATCAGTCCCTGCTGGACCAGCAGCTCACCGAGCCGCAGTTTCTTTCGTTGTTCGGACATCGCGGTCGTCCGGCCGTTTATTCCGGCAGCGCGGCGAGTTGTCGGATCCGGTCCTGCGCCTGATTCAGATTGAAGCCTGCCCGGCCGCGCGCCTGCGCCAGTTCAACTGCGCGGCGGTAGAAACCGCTCGCGAGTCTGGCCTGGCCGATATGTTCAAGTCCCACCGCCAGATTGTAGGCGTAATCAGGATTTGCCGGTTCAAGCTGGTGCGCCTGAAAGTAGGATTGCTGCGCTTCTGCCCAACGCGACTGGTCGCCATAGAGATTGCCCAGCGTGAAGTGCAGCGACGCGATCGGCTCGCGGGCGATCAGTTGTTTGAGTTTGGCTTCTGCGGCGGCGGGGTCGGCACGTCCCATCATGGCCACAATGCCGGCCTGCGCATAAGGATTGCGCGGCTCCAGATCAAGCACCCGGAAATACAGCCGGCTTGCTTCATCGGTGTTGTTCTGCTGCATCGAAACGGCGGCTGCACCCAGCAGCCCCTGGATGTTTTTGCCATCGCTGCGCAAAACCTCGGCATACATTTGCCGGGCCTCGTCAATCTTGCCGGATTGCAATGCGCCATAGGCGCTGGTCAGCCGGGAATCGAGTTGCGGTTCGGCGGAGCCGGCGCTGACCTTGATGCTGTCACGCGGCGTCTCGGCGCGTGCAACAGGCGGCGACGCCGCTTGGGGCGCTGCCGGTGCCGGTGCTTCCGCTGCGACAGAGGCTGTAGTTGCTGCCGGTGGAGGAGCGACAACTGCCGGCGTTCCTGCCGGTGCAACCAGTGTCTGGGTGGCGATCGGCGGTTTGGGCGCCGGCGTTTGGGTCAACGGAGATACGGGTGACGGCGGCGGCTGGCGGATGAACAGGCCGGGATTGGTGATTTGCAGGTAAACGTAGATGCCGAAAGCAATGATCGCGATACCGGCGAGACCGCCGATGAGTATTACGGGTTTAACCCGGCGCGAAGTCACCGCAGCTTCCGGGGCGCTGGATGTGGCCTGAAGCACGGTTGCAGCGCGTGCCTGATCACCGGTCTTTTTGGCGCCCGCTGCGGGTTTTGCGGCGGGGGTGGCTGCCGGAGCAGGAGCGGGAGCGCGGTCAAGTTCGGGTGTATCGGCTGTCAACGGTTCCAGCGCGAGTTCCATTTTCGATGCCGCGGATGTTGCGGCTGCCGTTGCCGCACGCGATGCGGCCGCGGCCGGTGCGGTAGTCCCCGGCGGTGACGCAGCGGCTCCCGGCGTCGGCACAGGCTGCGTCGATTCGCCACGGTCCTTGGCGGCCTTTTCCAAGGCCTTCATCAGGAGGCTCATGGAGTGGCGGGCTTGAGCGCGGCAGCAGACTCAGGTTGTGGCAGGAAACGCTGGAAGAATTTCAATTCATCACTGGCTAGGGAAGGGTTCTGCACGACGGTAGGCCGCAGGAAAATCACCAGTTCGCTTTTTCTCGACCCCTGATTGCGGAAGCGCAGCAGATCGCCGGCGGCACCCAGTGCATCGGCGCCGGGAATCTGTTCGCGTGAGGAAGTCGCATTGTCCTGCATCAGGCCGCCGAGAATGACGGTCTGGCCGCTGACCACCTGCAACACCGATTCCATTTCACGTACCTGGATCTGTGGCACCGGATTGGCGATGCAGTTCACGCGGGCGGCGTCACAGAGGCTCGGGTTGGGATCATTGACGAAGGGCTGGCTGTTGTTCAGCCGGGTGATGGTCGGGCGGACATTGAGCAGCACGCGACCGTCCTCGTTGATTTGAGGGGTGACGCCCATGACCACACCGACGGACACGCTTTTTGCGGTGGTGTTGAAGGTGGTCTGCGAGGGACCGGTCGAAGTCGTTGTGGTGTCGGCCTTGATTTCAAAGTAGACGAGATTGTCAACGACCTTGAGTAGTGCGGTCTGGTTATTCATCGCCATCAGCTTCGGGCTGGACAGCACACGCGAACTGCCGAATTCCTCGAGCAGTTTGACGGTGCCGCTGATATTGCCGACATTGGTGGTCGGGTTGGTGTAAGCAATCGTCATTGCGTTGCCGGCCGCGGCGCCGGCGCCGGTTGCCGCGGCATTGAACCCGCCGAGAAGGGCCTGGGTGATCGACAGCCCGCCGCTGATCGGCAGACGGCTCCAGTCGATACCGGCCTGGAATCCATCCGAAAGTACCACTTCAACGATGGTGGCCTCGATCAAAACCTGTCGCTGGATCGCGGACGTCACGCTGTCCAGATGTTTCTGGATCAGTTGGTGTTGGGAATCCGTTGCGTTGATGGTGATGGTTCCTGATACCGGGTTTACAACCACGTCATCCGGAACCAGTGAAGCCTGCTGCTGGCCGCCTGCCGCATTGGCAGTGGTTTGCAGGGAGGTCACCAGTCCGGAGGCCCCCTGACCGGCTTTGCTCGCCGCTTCGATTTGTCGTACCCGCAAGTCCTGTTCCTGCTTGATCAGTTCCCGGCGTTCTGCACGCGATTCGGCGCTGAGTGCCTGCAAGCGGGTTGAATTCAGAATGCCCCGAATGTTGTCGCGCAACTCGACCCAGAAGTTATTGCTCGAGGTTGAGCGCACCATGGTCGCTGAACCGGAAGTCGAGGCGCTATTGGCACCAGACCCTGAAGAGGTGGCGATTTCGCCCGTCACTCCGATGGAAGAGGTCGTGTCCCGCGTCATGTTGACGTAGTTGACGCGATAGGTTTTTACATAGGCCACATCGGGCGACACGATGATGGTGTTGCCTTCGGTGCGGTAACGCAGATTGACCTGTTTTGATATCCGCTCAAGGATTGCCGGCAGGGTTTCGTTGATGGCGTTGAGGCTGACCAGCCCGGTCAGGCCGGAATGGATGTCGATATTCTGTTTGGTGTCGCGGGCCAGGGCCAGCAGCAGTTCTTTTACCGGTACTTCATTGACGACAACGCTGTAGGTCTGCGGTTTGACCTGGGCCGAAGGCGGAGGTACCAGCGTGGGTACGCGTGCGGGCGCCGGAATTGTTGCGGCCGGCGCTTTGGCTGCAGGCGGCGCGGTAATGTGGCCCTCAGAGGGCACGACTTTGGATTGGTACTGTACGCAACCGGTCAGCAGGACGGCGGTGAGGGCAAGCGCCATCGGTGTGGCGCCATGCGTCTTCACCGCAGTCATGGACGGTGTTGTAGACGATCGGCGGACGGGCTGCCGTACTGACATGTTATGCATATTCCCCTGACTACACGGGTGGTTATTTGTGCCGCGACGGGGATGCGCCACCGTCACGACGGGTTAATGCCTGCGACTTCAGTTTTGATGCCTTGAACTGTACGCAATATCGGTTTGTGTGCTTTTAATCGTGCCGGTAATTGTGCCATTGCCTCACGAGCGGCGCGTTGGTCATCAAAAGCACCCCAAGTAATGGTCAGCGCTGGCTCACCTTTTGCGAAGGTACGATACACAAAAACATTATTTATTTCAATGATATTCGCGAGAAATCTAAGATGTTGGTTCAGCTGTTGTTCGTTACGCGCACCAAGTAATTGAATGGTGTAAGTCCGGGGGGGCGCCGATGCCAGCCAGGCGGTCGTGGCGTCCAGCCGCTGCTGCAGCAGTTTGCCGGCCGCAGCCGGGTTCTGAGGCGGAGTCGATTTCGGGGCTTCGCTGGCTGGCGGGGACACGACCGGTGCTTGCGCGGGTGTTGCTGGCAGGACGGCCGCGGGCGGGCTAACAGGCGCCGCTGCAGGCGCTGCTGCAGCGGCGGCAGGGGTTGCGGCCGGAGATGCTGCGGTTACATCTGTCGGCGCAGCCGGATTATCATAAATATTTGTTTTTATTGATGAATTAATGGGCTCTGTGGCCGGGGCGGTAGGTGCGGTTGGGGCGACTGGTGCGGCCGGGGTGGGTGCGGTAACCGGGTCAACAGTCACTGCGGCCTTGGGCAGTCCACCGAGCACCGCATAAAGCATGGCGCCTGCGGCCATGCCGAGTACCAGAATACCGATGCCCAAAGCCAGGCGTGAGCGCCCGGCGGGGGCGGTCTGGTACTGCTGATGGGCGAATTCGCTGTCACGCACGGCCGCGTCGATATGTTTCTGGCGCAGGGTGTGGGTGTTGTCGGCAAAAGCCGCCAGCAACGCCTTGTCGGCGACCAGGTTGATGCGGCGTGTCAGCCCGCCGGAAATTCTTGCGATTTCACGAATAATTGCGTCGCTGAACAGGTCCGGTCCGCGATAGCCGGCGGCGCGCAGGCGGAACATCAGGTATTCGCGGGTTTCCGGACCGGTCAGCGGCTCCAGGCGGAAGCTGTGGGTGATGCGCTCCTTGAGCTGGCGGATCTGGTTCTGGCGCAGGTTTTCATCCAGCTCGGGCTGGCCGAAGAGCACGATCTGCAGCAACTTGTCGGATTTGGTTTCGAGATTCGACAGCAGCCGGATTTCCTCCAGCGTCGCAATCGGCATGCCCTGCGATTCCTCGACGAACAACACGACGCGTTTGCCCTCGGCATGACGCTGCAGCAGATAGGCCTGTATCGCATGCATGACTGCGAGGCGGCTGGTGTTGGGCGCGACGTCGAGTTGCAGCTCGAATGCAATGGCGTGGAGGATTTCGTCGGGTGAAACGCTGGGGTTGGCGAGATAGACGGTCTCGACGTTTTCCGGCACGCGGGTCTGCAACATGCTGCATAACATGGTCTTGCCACTGCCGACTTCGCCAGTGACCTTGACGATGCCTTCGCCCTGGGTGATCGCGTAAATCAGCGCTTCAAGGATGGGGCCGCGGTTGCCGCCGCCGAAAAAGAAATCGGTGTTTGGCGTGATCTTGAACGGCGGTTGCGAGAGTCCGAAATGTTCGTAATACATGATCTATTTTTCCTCGCCTGCGTCGCCCCGGGACTGCATCCGGCTGTATAGCGTGGTGCGTTGCACGCCCAGCCGCTTTGCAGCCTGGGACAGGTTGCCGTTGGTCATCGCCAGCGCGGCTTCGATGAATCCCCGCTCCCAGCGTCTCAATACTTCGTCGAGCTTGAAATCCGGATCTGTTTCGATCTGGCGGCGGGCCGCTTCCAGCAAAACGTTCTCGTCGGTGAGTTCGGTCAATCCGGCTGGAGCCTGTACGTCACGGTCGAATTCGCTCTGCAGCAGCGCCGGCGTGATCTGGGTGCCGGCATATTTGGTGCACAGGCGGATGACGACGTTGCGCAATTCCCGCACATTGCCGGGGAAGGGATAGTCGTGCCACATGCGCAGCGCGTCCGGATCGAGTTCAACGGGTTGCGCCTTGATCTGTCCGGCATAAAACGCGCGGAAGTGGTCGAGCAGCAGCAGTTTGTCATTGCCGAGGTCGCGCAGCGCGGGCACACCGATGGTGAACACCGACAGCCGGTGATACAGGTCGGCGCGAAAGCGGTTGTGACGGATTTCGCTGCGCAGGTCACGGTTGGTGGCCGCAACTACGCGGGCATTGGAGACCCGGCTTTGCGTTTCGCCGACGCGCTGAAATTCGCCGTTTTCCAGCACACGCAACAGTTTGGCCTGGAGTTCCAGCGGCAGTTCGCCGATTTCATCGAGGAAAAGTGTTGAATCGACGGCATCCTCGAAGTAACCCGCACGTGCGGTGACGGCGCCGGTAAAAGCGCCTTTTGCATAACCGAACAGCGTTGGTTCGACCAGTGTGGGCGAAATGGCCGCGCAGTTCAGCGCCAGGAAGGGTTTGCCGGAACGCCGGCTTTGTTTGTGCAAGGCCTGCGCGACGAGTTCCTTGCCGCTGCCGGATTCGCCTTCGATCAGCACCGGAAACGGGGCATCCGCAAACTGCAGCAACTGTTCACGCAGCTTTTGCATCGGCGGACTGTTGCCGAGCAGCCCTGAAGTGTCTGCGGTGTTTTCAGCCGAACTGACTTCCAGCGCCTGGTGCAACAGGGCCTTGAGGTGTACCGGTTCGGCCGGCTTGGCAACAAAATCAATGGCGCCGAGCGTGCGCGCGTGTCGTGCATTGGATTCATCGTTCTGTCCGGACAGAACGATGATCTTGATCGCCGGGGCAATGGCGATCAGCTCGGTGATCAGCTGGAACCCTTCATCCGGGCGGTGGGGCCGCGGCGGCAGGCCAAGATCAATCAGCGCAAGCGCGGGTGGCGTATCGCGCTGCCTGAGCAGTGCTTTTGCATGTGATCGCGATTCCGCGGTCGTCACATTGAAATCCGCGCCGAGCACGTAGCTCAGCGTGTCGACGATCACCGGGTCATCGTCGACGATCAGCAGTTCCGGTTTGCCGGTTTCTGTCACGTTACTGTCCAAGCCTTTGATAAGTTGCTGAAATTACACGGCATTGTGCCAGATTGCCGGTGCCGCGTGGTGACGGCGGAGGCGCAACGCGACTCAGGCGTCGGCGATGCAGGCGAGGTAGGCGCGTTCGAGATCGGGTGCGGCGTAGCGGGTGATGAAATCGGCGGGCGTGCCGGCAAACCGCAGCTCACCGCGATGGATCACCGCCATGCGGCTGCACATTTCACCGACGTCGTGCAGGGCATGCGTGGTCATCACCACGGTGCGTCCGCTGGCATGCTGTGACTTGAGTTCGCGCTTGAGCAGTGCGCGTGCCTTGGGGTCGAGTCCGCTGGTTGGTTCATCGAGGATATAGAGATCCTTCTCCGAGAGCAGGCAGGCGGCGAGCCCCAGTTTCTGGGTCATGCCTTTGGAGTAGGCGCGCACCGGTTTATCCAGCGCGCTGGCGGCGAGTTCAAGGGCGTCGAGCATTATGAGCGCGCGGGTTTCGTCATACGTTCGGCGATGCAGTTCGCTGGTATAGCGCAGAAAATCGCGGCCCGAGAGGTAGTACGGCGGCGTGAAACGCTCTGGCAGGAAGGCCAGGCGGCTGCGCGCGGACGTCTGCCGGTGCGGTGTGCCGAAAATCTCAATGGCGCCGCTGCTGATGTCGCAGAAATCCAGTGCGCATTTGATCAGTGTCGTTTTACCGGCGCCGTTTTCACCGACGAGTCCGAAGAATTCGCCGGCGCCGATTTCCAGGGAAAGGCCGGAGAGCGCAGGGGCGCCTGAATAAGACTTGGCGAGCTTGCTGATGCGTAATGCGGGTGCTGACATGCGGCGTAACTTAGCGTAAAGCTTCACGGGGGTAAACATCGCCTTTGCCATCGCATGGCAAAAGTCCTGATGCGTTGCTGCCTTGCCGTTATGACTTCTTGCTTTCGTCTTGCACCTTGTAAAGGTCGAGGCGATGCTTTTTGTGGCCCTGTTCCGCGTCACCAAATCATTCGTTTTCAGCAAGCTCAATGCGGGAGAAATGATGACTGAGCTAATCGCCGCTTGAACTGCAACCCGGCGGCAGCCGGTTGGGGCCGGAACGACCCCGTAACCGCGATATCAGAAGGGTATTTGGCCGACGCGCGGCTGCTACGCGAATTGAACGGCAAATCCGGCGTGATTCCGGGAATCCAATTGAATCAGCAGGCCGGGGTGGCGGCCGCTACGGATACGGGTGAATCAGGCGTTTGGTTGCCCTGCCAATCTCGGCTAGAATCGCCGCTTTGTTCCGGCAGCAACTGCCGCACCCGTGGCCTCAGAATCCCTCATTGAAATCAAGGATGTCAATTTCGCTTACGCGAAGCGTCCGATATTGACCGGCATCAACATGTCGATCCCGCGCGGCAAGGTGGTCGCTTTGATGGGCATCAGCGGCTCCGGCAAAACCACGCTGCTGCGCCTGATGGGCGGGGTGATGAAGCCGACGACGGGCGAGGTGTGGATCAACGGCGAATGCACCAGCAGGCTCGATACGCAGGGCATTTACCGCATGCGCCGGCGCATGGGCATGCTGTTCCAGTTCGGCGCGTTGTTCACCGACCTGTCGGTATACGACAACGTGGCGTTCCAGATGCGCGAGCATACCGGCCTGCCGGAAAGCATGATCCGCGACCTGGTGATGATGAAATTGCATGCCGTCGGATTGCGCGGCGCACACAAATTGATGCCGGCTGAATTGTCGGGCGGCATGTCCCGGCGCGTGGCGCTGGCCCGGGCGATTGCGCTGGATCCGATGATCATGATGTACGACGAACCGTTTACCGGGCTGGACCCGATTTCGCTGGGCGTCATCGCGAACCTGGTGCGTGAACTGAACGATACGCTGGGTACGACGTCGCTGGTGGTGACGCACGACGTGCAGGAGGCGCTGGACGTGGTGGACTATGTGTATTACCTGTCGGACGGAAAAATGATGGCGCATGGCACGCCGGAAGAAATGCGCGCGAATAAAGACCCGCTGGTCTACCAGTTCGTGCACGGCGAGGCCGAAGGCCCGGTGGCTTACCAGTATCCGAGCAAGGACTTCTCCACTGACCTGAAACTGGGGGGGCGCCGTGCCGCATAGAACGCTGCCGTCCATCCGCAGCATCGGCGCCAATGCGATTGATGTGGTGCTGCGCCTCGGTTACGCAACGCGTTTCATCGGCCTGACGCTGGCGCATTCCGGTACCAGTTTTGCCCGGCCGCGGCTGATCATCCGCGAGCTTTATTACACCGGCGTGCTGTCCCTGATCATCATTCTGGTGTCCGGCCTGTTCGTCGGCATGGTTCTCGGGCTGCAGGGTTACCAGACGCTGACCACCTACGGTTCAGAGTCCGCGCTGGGCGTGCTGGTCGCGCTGTCGCTGGTGCGCGAACTGGGTCCGGTGGTCTCGGCACTGCTGTTCGCCAGCCGCGCCGGCTCTGCGATGACTGCGGAGATCGGCTTGATGAAGGCGACCGAGCAGCTGTCGGCGATGGAGATGATGGCCGTTGACCCGATTGCGCGGGTAGTCGCGCCGCGGTTCTGGGCCGGGGTGATCTCGATGCCGCTGCTGGCCGCGATGTTCAGCGCGATGGGCGTGTTCGGCGGCTATGTCATCGGCGTGGTGCTGATCGGCGTCGACGAAGGTTCGTTCTGGTCGCAGATGCAGGGCGCGGTCGATGTCCGGGAAGACATCGTCAACGGCGTCATCAAGAGTTTTGTATTCGGGGTCGCGGTGACCTGGATCGCGCTGTTCGAAGGTTATGACGCGCCGCCGACCGCCGAGGGTGTTTCGGGCGCGACAACGCGCACCGTGGTAACTTCTTCATTGGCAATTCTGGGTCTGGATTTCATCCTGACCTCATTCATGTTCAGGGGTATGTAATGGCACGTTCAATGCTGGATCTGTGGGTGGGCATCTTCGTCGTCGCGGGCATCGCCGCGCTGGTGATCCTCGCGTTCAAGGTCGGCAACATGTCGAGCATGGGCGGCGGCGAGACCTACGAAATTTCCGCCAATTTCGACAATATCGGCGGACTGAAGCCGCGCGCGCCGATCAAGAGCGCCGGCGTCGTGGTCGGCCGGGTGACCTCGATCGAGTTCAATAACGAGCGGTTCACCGCCAAGGTGAAAATGGCCGTCGAGAAGAACTACAAGTTTCCGAAAGACACCACGGCTTCGATCCTGACCTCGGGCCTGCTTGGCGAACAGTACATCGGCCTTGAAGGTGGCGGCGATGACCAGATGTTGAAGGCGGGTGACAGCCTCCGACTGACGCAGTCTGCGGTGGTACTGGAGAAGCTGATCAGCCAGTTCCTGTTCGACAAGGCCGCTGAAGGCGGCGACGCCAAAAAATAAACCTGCAGTTCTTGATTAGAGACGCGCGATGAATAAGTTATTGTTTTTATTTATATTTTCAACAAACTTTCTGTTGCTGCCAGCGCCTGCGTCAGCCTCGAACATGATGGCGCCTGACGCCCTGGCGCGCAACGTCACTGATGAAGTCCTGCAGATTCTGCGCACCGACAAGGATTTGCAGGCGGGCAACCAGAAAAAGGCGCGCGACCTGATCGAAACCAAGATCGCGCCGCATTTCAATTTCACCAGCATGACCAGACTTGCGCTGGGCAAAAACTGGAACGCGGCGAACCCCGAACAGCGCAAGGCGCTGACCGGGGAATTCCGCGCGCTGCTGGTGCAGACCTATACGGCGTCGCTGACGCTGTTCAAGGATCAGAAGATTGAATACCGCCCGGTAAGAATGGCCCCCGACGACAATGACGTGGTGGTGCGCTCGCTGGTGAAATCGTCAGGCGGCGGTGATCCGGTGCAGGTTGACTACGGCATGGAAAAGACCGATGAAGGCTGGAAGGTTTACAACGTCAAGATCGGCGGCATCAGCCTGGTTGAGAATTACCGCGGCACCTTCAATACCGAGATCCAGAAAAGCGGCGTCGACGGCCTGATCAAAACACTGCGCGAAAAGAACCGCGCGCTGGTTGCGCAGAACAAATAAGCGACCGCTCAAGACCGAATGTCATGATCGAGTGTAACGACGGGCGCTGCACGCTGAAGGGCGCCGTGAACATTGAAAGTGCGCTGGCCTTGCGCGAAGACGGACTGCGCCTGTTCACGGTCGCAGACGTGACCCTTGACCTTGCCGGCGTCACCGAAGTCGATTCCACTGCACTCAGCTTGTTGTTTGAATGGCGGCGTGCGGCACTCGCCGCCAACCGGCGCATCCGATACGTCAATCTGCCCGAAAACCTCACCAGCCTGGCCCGGCTTTACGGCGTCACGGAACTGGTGGCCGCCGAGTAACGGCCGGCGCTGCGCCGACCGTTTGCTGTGTATCCGGCGATGACCCATGCCATCGAAATCATTGATGTCACCAAGCGCTATGGCGAATTGCAGGCGCTGGCCGGCGTCAGCCTGACGGTTGAGACCGGCGAATTCTTCGGACTGCTCGGCCCGAATGGCGCCGGTAAAACCACGCTGATCAGCATCCTCGCCGGCCTGAGCCGGGCGACCAGCGGTGTTGCCCGCATCATGGGGCATGATGTTGGCAGCGATTACCGCGGTGCGCGCAGCGCGCTGGGCGTGGTGCCGCAGGAGCTGGTGTTCGATCCCTTCTTCACGGTGCGCGAAACGCTGACTTTCCAGTCAGGCTACTTCGGGCTGCGCGATAACGGCGAGTGGATTGCCGAGGTTCTGGAAAATCTCGACCTTGCCGCCAAGGCCGATACCAATATGCGCGCGCTATCGGGCGGCATGAAACGGCGCGTGCTGGTGGCGCAGGCGCTGGTGCACAAGCCGCCGGTGATCGTGCTCGATGAGCCGACCGCCGGTGTGGACGTGGAGTTGCGCCAGGCGCTGTGGCGTTTCATCCGCCGGCTCAACCGCGATGGCCACACCATCGTGCTGACCACGCATTACCTCGAAGAAGCCGAGGCCTTGTGCGGCCGCATTGCGATGCTCAAGCAGGGCCGCGTGGTGGCGCTGGACCGCACCGAAAACCTGTTGCGGCTCCACAGTGGCTGTCAGCTTGTGTTGCGGCTTGACGGTGCGCTGCCCGAAGCGTTCAAGGCGAAGGTGGCCGAGCGGCGTGAGGACGGATCGTTGAAGCTGTCGCTGGCCGATCATGCTGCGATTGAGGGCGTGCTGGCCGCGCTGCGCGAGTCGCGTGTTGGGGTTCTCGAAATGGAAATCCTCCAGCCCGATCTTGAAGATGTATTTGTGCAGATCATGCGGCGGTCCTGATGATAAGGAATCACGAGTCATGACTGGCTTCCAGACCCTGTTCTACAAGGAGTGGCTGCGTTTCTGGAAAGTCAGCGTGCAGACCGTGCTCGCCCCGGTGTTGACCGCACTGCTCTATCTGCTGGTGTTCGGTCACGCGCTGAGCGGACGCGTCGAAGTATTTCCCGGAGTCGAATACACCGCCTTCCTGATCCCCGGCCTCGCGATGATGTCGGTGCTGCAGAATTCGTTCGCCAACGGATCATCAAGCCTGATGCAGTCGAAGATGACCGGAAACATTGTTTTCATATTGCTGCCGCCGCTTTCGCATCGCGAGTTTTTTGCCGCCTATCTGCTGGCGGCAGTGGGCCGTGGCGTGGTGGTTGGCAGCGGTGTTTTGCTGGTGACATTGTGGTTTGTCGACCTGCCGCTGGCGCATCCGTTGTGGGTGCTGCTGTTTGGTGTTGCCAGCAGCGCTGCGATGGGTGCGCTGGGAATCGTCGCCGGCATCCAGTCCGACAAGATCGACCAGCTCGCCGCCTTCACCAATTTCATCATCCTGCCGCTGACTTTCCTGTCGGGGGTGTTTTATTCGATACAGTCGTTGTCACCCTTCTGGCAGGCGGTGTCGCATTTCAATCCGGTGTTCTACATGATCGACGGTTTCCGCTACGGCTTTTTCGGCGTTGCGGATACTTCCCCTTGGCTCAGCCTGGCGATTGTCGGCGGAAGCTTTGCCGCCTTATCATGGCTGACCCTTTCGCTGCTGCGCAGCGGCTACAAACTGAGAAACTGATTGGACAAAGAGCATGGTTACCCCTGAAAGCATCAAACAATCCATCATCGCCGGACTCGACTGTACATATGTCGAGGTGTCGGGCGACGGCCATCACTGGGAAGCGGTGATCGTCAGCGAAGCCTTCCGCGGCAAAAACAAGGTGCAGCAGCACCAGCTGGTCTACAAGGCGCTGGGTGATCGCATGCGCGAAGAGATCCACGCGCTGTCAATGAAGACTCTGACGCCTGATCAATGGCAGGGCTGAGGAAGACCGGAATACTCCATGGATAAACTGGTCATCGAAGGCGGAATTGCGCTGAAAGGCGATGTCGCGATTTCCGGCGCCAAGAATGCTGCGTTGCCGATACTGACCGCTGCGCTGCTCACCGACGAGCCACTGCACGTCGACAATGTGCCCCATCTGCGTGACGTGTCGACCATGCTCAATCTGCTGATGCAGATGGGGGTGACCACCGTTCTCGACGACAAGGGCGGCGTCGAACTGCGCGCCGCCAAAATCACCGAACCGGTGGCGCCGTACGAGCTGGTGAAAACCATGCGTGCCTCGGTATTGGTACTGGGGCCGCTGGTGGCAAGGCTGGGCGAGGCGCGGGTGTCCTTGCCCGGTGGCTGTGCGATCGGCCTGCGCCCTGTGGATCAGCATCTGAAAGGTTTGCAGGCGATGGGCGCGACCATCGAAATGGCGCAGGGTTACATGATTGCCCGCGCCAACCGCCTGAAGGGCGCACGCATTTGCATGGACATCATCACCGTGACGGGCACCGAAAACCTGATGATGGCGGCGGCGCTGGCTGACGGTGTGACAGTCATTGAAAACGCCGCACGCGAACCCGAGGTTCTGGATCTGGCGGCCTGTTTGACGGCGATGGGCGCAAAAATCAGCGGTGCCGGTACGGACGTGATTACCGTTGAGGGCGTGGAGCGTCTGCACGGCGCGCGCCATTCGGTGATGCCGGACCGCATTGAAACCGGGACTTTTCTGGTTGCGGCCGCAGTGACCGGCGGCGATGTGCGCCTGACCGGTGCGCGGCCGAAAACGCTGGACGCCGTGCTCGATAAATTGCGCGAAGCCGGCGTGAACATCGAAACCGGCGACGACTGGATTCACGTCAAAGCCAACGGTGCGCTGAAGGCGGTCAATGTGCGCACGGCGCCTTATCCGGCATTCCCGACTGACATGCAGGCCCAGTTCATGGCGCTTAACTGCGTCGCGCAGGGGACTTCACGGGTGGTCGAGACCATTTTCGAAAACCGTTTCATGCACGTGCAGGAAATGCAGCGGCTGGGCGCCGACATCGCCGTTGAAGGCAACACCGCAGTAATCAAGGGTGTGCCGGAGCTGAACGGTGCGACGGTGATGGCGACCGACCTGCGGGCCTCGGCGAGTCTGGTGATTTCCGGGCTGGTAGCGCGCGGCACGACCACTGTCGAGCGCATTTACCACCTTGATCGCGGTTACGAACGCATTGAGGAAAAACTGTCGCGGCTGGGTGCGCGCATCCGCCGTGAGCGATAAGCGGATACACTACAAATAATTGTTTCTATTGAATAATTAAGCTGACAGCTCGAGGTCGGCAGCGTAGGCGTTCTGCTGGTAGTGGAAGGGCACCGGGCCGTCGGGCAGGCCGCAGATGAACTGCTTCACGAACGGGTCAGTCGAGTTTTTCACTTCTTCCGTTGTGCCCTGTGCGACGACGGCCCCATCGGCGAGGAAATACACATAGTCGATGGCCTTCAGCGATTCCTGCGCATCGTAGGACACCACGATCGAAGTCACGCCCAGTGCGTCGTTGAGACGGCGGATCAGTTTGCCGACGACGTTGCAGGAAATCGGATCAAGACCGGCGAAGGGCTCGTCATACATGATCAGATCCGGGTCCAGCGCGATGGCCCGCGCGAGTCCGACCCGGCGCACCATGCCGCCTGAACATTCCGAAGGCATCAGTTGTGCCGCGCCGCGCAGGCCGACGGCATTGAGCTTCATCAGCACGAGGTCGTTGATCATGTCCTCGGGCAGTTTGGTCTTCTCGCGCATCTGGAAGGCGATGTTTTCGAACACCGAAAGATCGGTGAACAGGCCGCCCTGCTGGAACTGCATGCCCATGCGCCGGCGCAGTTTATACAGCGCATCGCGATCAAGGCTGTGGATGTCCTGACCAAGCACGTTGACGGTGCCGCGTGACGGCCGCAACTGCGCGCCGATCAACTGCATCAGCGTGGTTTTGCCGCAGCCGCTGGCGCCCATGATGCCGACAACTTTGCCTTTGGGGATGGTCAGATTCACCGATTTGAAGATCTCGCGGTTTCCGTAGGAAAAGGCGAGATCGCGGATTTCGACGACGTTTTCGGTGGACATGGCTGCGGGGGTGACGGACATCGGGGACAGTGAGTGCGCAGTGTAACGCCTGAGGCCCATTTCGTGAACCGTTTGCACCGCGGCCGGTGCCGGTAATACGTTACAATTCATTACTTTCCGTGCGCCTGCTGGCGCCTGTTTTTAGTCTTCGTCCAGTCATGATCACCATTGCCCTGTCCAAGGGCCGCATTTTTGATGAAACCGTGCCGCTGCTGAAAGCGGCGGGCATCGTCACGCGCGAAAATCCCGAGACCTCGCGCAAGCTGATCCTGGAAACCAACCGTCGCAATGTGCGCGTGATCATTGTCCGCGCCACCGACGTGCCGACCTATGTCCAGTTCGGCGGCGCCGACATCGGCGTGGCCGGCAAGGATGTTCTGGATGAGCACGGTGGCGACGGCTTGTATACGCCGCTGGACCTGAAAATCGCCAAGTGCCGGATGATGGTTGCGGTGCGCAAGGATTTTGATTACGCCAATGCCGTGCGCCAGGGCGCAAGACTGAAAATCGCCACCAAATACGTGCAGACCGCGCGCGAGCACTTCGCCAACAAGGGCGTCCATGTTGACCTGATCAAGCTGTACGGTTCGATGGAACTGGCACCGCTGGTCGGGCTCGCCGACGCCATCGTTGATCTGGTCAGCACAGGCGGCACGCTGAAGGCGAACGGTCTGGTGGCGGTCGAGGAAATCGTGCAGATCAGCTCGCGGCTGGTGGTCAACCAGGCAGCGCTGAAACTCAAGCGCGCGCAGCTGCAGCCGCTGATCGATACATTCTCCCGCGCGGTAGGCTGACCATGCGCAGGTTGTCCACCACCCAGCCTGATTTTGAACAGCGCCTGGCCGAATTGCTGGCTTTCGAGTCCGCGCAGGATCCGCAGATTGATATTACGGTCGCGGCGATTCTGGCCGACGTGAAAGCGCGCGGTGACGCTGCGGTGCTCGAATACACCGCGCGCTTTGATGGCGTGAAGGCCGATACGCTGGCGGCACTGGAAATCCCCGAATCCGAATTGCAGGCGGCGCTGGCGCGTATTCCCGCGGCACGACGCGCGGCGCTGGAAAGCGCCGCGGTGCGCGTGCGCGAATACCACCAGCGGCAACGCGCCGAGTCCTGGGGTTATACCGACAGCGACGGCAATGAACTCGGACAGCAGATTACAGCGCTCGACCGCGCCGGTCTTTATGTGCCCGGCGGCAAGGCGGCTTATCCGTCGTCGGTGATCATGAATGCGGGACCGGCCAAGGTTGCCGGCGTTGCCGAAGTGATCATGGTGGTGCCGACGCCGCGTGGCGAAAAGAACGATCTGGTGCTGGCAGCCGCGGCGATCTGCGGGGTGGACCGCGTGTTCACCATCGGCGGCGCACAGGCGGTGGCGGCGCTGGCCTACGGCACGGCGACGATTCCGCAGGTCGACAAGATCGTCGGGCCCGGCAACGCTTATGTGGCTGCGGCGAAGCGCCGCGTGTTCGGCGTGGTCGGTATCGACATGGTGGCGGGCCCCTCCGAAATCCTGGTCGTCGGCGATGGAACCACCGATCCCGACTGGGTAGCGATGGATCTGTTTTCACAGGCTGAGCACGATGAACTCGCGCAGTCGATTCTGCTGGCGCCCGATGCAAAGTATCTCGATGCCGTTTCGGCGAGCATTGAGAAGCTGCTGCCAGGCATGCCGCGCCGTGCGGTGATCGAAGCCTCGCTCAAGGGGCGCGGCGCGCTGATCCAGGTGCGGGATATTGATGAAGCCTGTGCGCTGGTCAATCGCATCGCGCCGGAGCATCTGGAACTGTCGGTTGAAGATGCGCAGTCACTGCTGCCGAAGATTCGCCACGCCGGTGCGATATTCATCGGCAAATACACGTCCGAGGCGCTGGGTGACTATTGCGCCGGGCCTAATCACGTGCTGCCGACCTCACGCACTGCGCGTTTTTCGTCGCCGCTGGGTGTTTACGATTTCCAGAAACGCTCCAGCGTGATTCGCGTATCCGCCGAGGGTGCCGAGAAACTCGGCCGGATCGCCGTTGAACTGGCGACCGGCGAGGGCCTGCCGGCGCACGCGTGTTCGGCAGCAATGCGTTTGCGCGGCAAGAGCGGATCATGAGCCGCTACTGGAGCAAGGTGGTGCAGGGGTTGACGCCGTATGTGCCGGGCGAACAACCCAAGCTGCCCAACCTGATCAAACTCAATACCAACGAGAGTCCGTACGGGCCCAGCCGTCGTGTGCTTGATGCGCTGCGCGCCGAGATCGGTGAATCGCTGCGGCTGTATCCGGATCCGGCCAGCGACAAGCTGCGTGCGGCGATTGCCAAACGTTACGGAGTGACGCCGGCGCATGTATTTGTCGGCAATGGTTCCGATGAAGTGTTGGCGCACATCTTTCTTGGGTTGCTGAAGCACGACAAGCCGGTGCTGTTTCCCGACATCACCTACAGTTTTTATCCGGTGTACTGCGGCTTGTACGACATCCCGTATGAGCCCGTGCCGCTGAATCGTTTATTCGAAATAGTCATCGACGATTACCTGCGACCCAACGGGGGCATCATTTTTCCGAATCCCAATGCGCCGACCGGACGTTTTGTGGAAGTGGCCGAGATCGACCGCCTGCTGCGCGCCAACACCGGTTCGGTGGTGGTGATCGATGAGGCTTATGTCGATTTCGGCGGCGAGTCGGTAGTGCCGCTGGTGCAGCGTTATCCGCAATTGCTGGTCTCTCACACGTTGTCGAAATCACGTTCGCTGGCTGGATTGCGCGTGGGTTACGCGATCGGCCATCCCGATCTGATCGAGGCGCTGAACCGGGTCAAGGACAGTTTTAATTCCTATCCGCTGGACCGTTTTGCGCAAGCAGGCGCTGCCGCAGCCGTTGAAGACGATACCTACTTCAAGGCGATGTGCGGCAAGGTGATCGTCACCAAGAAAAAACTGGTGCAGGAACTGCAGGCATTGGGTTTCGATGTTCTGCCTTCAGCAGCAAATTTCGTGTTTGCGCGCGTGCCCGGTCGTGATGGTGGCGAAATTGCGGCAAAACTGCGCGAACACAGCATCATCGTCCGCCATTTCCGCAAACCGCTGCGCATTGCCGAATTCATGCGCATCACCGTCGGCACCGACGAGCAATGCGCCGGCCTGGTTGAAGCCTTGCGTGAAATCCTCAAACCCGCGTGAAGCAGGGGCGGGCTGAAGCGAATTCGTTTATACTCTGTAATCAACAAGTTACCAGCGTAGTCATCAGGGATACCGGCAATCATGGCAAGGCAGGCGCAGGTCAACCGCGACACCCAGGAAACGCAGATCAGCGTCAAGCTGAATCTCGACGGCAGCGGCCGCGCGAAACTCGCGAGCGGCATTCCTTTCCTCGACCACATGCTCGACCAGATTGCCCGTCACGGACTGGTCGATCTCGAGGTCAAGGCCAAGGGTGATCTGCACATTGATGCCCATCACACCGTTGAAGACATCGGCATCACGTTGGGTCAGGCTTTTGCCAAAGCGATCGGCGACAAGAAGGGCGTGCGCCGTTACGGCCATGCCTATGTGCCGCTGGACGAGGCGCTGTCACGCGTGGTGGTCGACCTGTCGGGTCGTCCCGGTCTGGAAATGAGCGGCAAGTTCACGCGCGCGCGGATCGGCGATTTCGATGTTGACCTGGTGCGCGAGTTTTTTCAGGGTTTCGTCAATCACGCACTGGTGACGCTGCATCTCGACAACCTGAAGGGCGTCAACGCGCACCATCAGGTGGAGACGCTGTTCAAGGCCTTCGGACGTGCGCTGCGCATGGCGGTGGAACTCGACCCGCGCGTCAAGGGCGTGCCGTCGACCAAGGGAAAGTTATAGGCTTTCCGCGGCGGCGCTCGCGCCCCGTTCCCATCATCTGAATCATTGACGCTCCCGATGACCATCGACATTGCAGTCATTGACTACGGCATGGGCAACCTGCGCTCCGTGTCCAAGGCTATTGAACACGTTGCACCCGGCCGCAAGGTCGTGGTCACCGGCAACCCGGACGAAGTCGCTTCCGCAGCTCGCGTGGTGTTCCCCGGTCAGGGCGCGATGCCGGATTGCATGCGCGAGATGGAATCGCGCGGCCTGCGTCCGGCGTTGATCGAAGCGGCGCGCAGCAAACCCTTTCTCGGCATCTGCATCGGTCTGCAGATGCTGTTTGAACACAGCGAGGAAGGCGATACCCCCGGCCTTGGCCTGATGCCCGGTGTGGTGCGGCGTTTCCCGCAGGCGCGCATGGTTGGCGCCAAAGGTGAAAAGCTCAAGGTGCCCCATATGGGCTGGAACGAGGTCGAGCAGGCAATCCAACACCCGCTGTGGGCGGGCATTCCGGATCGCAGCCGCTTTTATTTTGTCCACAGCTACTATCCGGAGCCCGCGGATTCCTCGCTGATCGCCGGCTGGAGTGCCTATCCATTCCGCTTTGCCTGTGCGGCGGCGCGCGGCAATCTGTTCGCGGTACAGTTCCATCCCGAAAAAAGCCATACGGCCGGCCTGCAATTGCTCGCAAACTTTGTGGCGTGGCAACCGCAAGCGCTGTAGTATTATTCCCATCACTCCAACGCTTTTGCAGATGACACCCTGATCCGGTTTTTCCGTCGCCCACTCTTCCGACCAAACCCGGCTTCGCAATTCGTTTATTCCCATGCTGATTATTCCCGCCATCGATTTGAAGGACGGCAAGTGCGTGCGCCTGAAACAGGGCGACATGAACGATGCCACGATTTTTTCCGAAGACCCCGGCGCCATGGCCAAACAATGGCTGGCACAGGGGGCACGCCGGTTGCATGTCGTTGATCTGAACGGTGCGGTAGCCGGCAAGCCGAAGAATGAAGCGGCGATCCGCGCCATCGTCAAGGCGGTCGGCACCGAGCTGCCGATCCAGCTGGGCGGCGGCATTCGCGATCTCGACACCATCGAGACCTATATCGATGCCGGCATCGGCCACATCATCATCGGCACTGCGGCGGTTAAAACACCGGGCTTCCTGCAGGATGCCTGCACCGCATTCCAGGGCCACATCATCGTTGCGCTCGATGCCAAGGACGGCAAGGTGGCGGTCGATGGCTGGTCGAAAATGACCGGACATGACGTCATCGACCTCGCAAAAAAATTCGAGGACTACGGTGTTGAAGCGATCATTTACACCGACATCGGCCGCGACGGCATGTTGTCCGGCGTAAATATCGAAGCCACCGTCGCGCTGGCACGTGAAATGACGGTGCCCATCATCGCCAGCGGCGGCATCACCGACCTCGAAGATGTCAAAAAGCTCTGCGCGGTCGAAGCCGAAGGCATCATGGGCGCGATCACCGGACGCGCGGTGTACGAAGGCACACTGAATTTCGTTGAAGCACAGAAGCTCGCCGATCAACTGACAAAGAAAAGCTGAGCCACAGGGTCACAGAGTGCACGGAGATTTCAGGTTTTGCGCCGTTCTCTGTGTACCCCTCAAGGGGGTATTGAAAAGAATTCCCTGTGACCTCGGTGGCTGATTTTTATGGGTTTGGCCAAACGCATCATTCCCTGTCTCGACGTCACCGCCGGCCGTGTGGTCAAGGGCGTCAATTTCGTTGAACTCAAGGACGCCGGTGATCCGGTGGAAATTGCACGCCGGTATGACGACCAGGGCGCGGACGAGCTGACTTTCCTCGATATCACCGCCAGCAGCGACGACCGCGGTCTGATTCTCGGCATCATCGAGGCCGTTGCAGCGCAGGTCTTCATCCCTTTGACGGTAGGTGGCGGCGTACGCGCGGTCGAAGATGTCCGGCGCCTGCTCAATGCCGGCGCCGACAAGGTCAGCATCAACACCTCTGCCGTACAGAATCCGCAACTGGTGGCGGATGCCAGCGGCCGTTACGGCTCGCAGTGCATTGTTGTGGCCGTCGATGCCAAACGAGTTCCGGGCGACGGGGCGTTGCGCTGGGAAGTTTTTACCCACGGCGGTCGCAAGGCCACGGGCCTGGATGCGGTCGAGTGGGGCAAAAAAATGCAGGCGATGGGTGCCGGCGAAATCCTGCTGACCAGCATGGACCGCGACGGCACGCGTGTCGGATTCGATCTCGAACTGACCCATGCGTTTTCATCGGCGCTGGATATTCCGGTCATCGCCAGCGGCGGCGTCGGCAATCTCGATCACCTTGCCGATGGTGTGACTGTCGGCGGCGCTGATGCGGTGCTCGCAGCAAGCATTTTTCACTACGGCGAATTTACTGTGCGCCAGGCGAAGGAACGCATGGCGCAACGTGGTATCGAAGTGCGCTTGTAGTCCCGCTTGCGGACTGCAAAATAATTTATTAAAATCAACAGCTTATAAATTTTTATGGCGTGCCTTGGGGTGCGCTGGCTGAGACCATGGCATCCGACTGGCTGGACCGCATACACTGGAGCACCGACGGGCTGATCCCGGTGGTGACGCAGGAGGCTGGTTCCGGTCGCGTGCTGACGGTGGCTTGGGCGAACCGCGAGGCCCTGCAACTCACGGCGGAAACCCTCGAGGCGCATTATTGGTCGCGATCGCGCAAAAAACTGTGGCGCAAGGGCGAAGAGTCCGGGCATGTGCAGAAAGTGCGGTCGATCCGCACCGATTGTGACCAGGATGTTGTGCTTTTCGAAGTGGAGCAGGTCGGCGGCATCGCCTGCCATACCGGGCGCCACAGCTGTTTTTTCCTGGAATTCCGCGACGGAAATTGGGTCGAAACCGAGCCGGTACTGAAAGATCCGAGATCGATTTACGGAAAATGACGGATTGAACAACATGGCTGACAAAGACATATTGCTGAAGCTGGGCGAGACCATTGCAGCGCGTAAAGGCGCGGACGCCGGCACATCCTATGTCGCCAGCCTGATGGCCAAGGGCGAGGACGCGATTCTGCGCAAGGTGCTGGAAGAGGCGACGGAGACCCTGCTCGCCTCCAAGGAGGGTGATAAACTGCATGTGGTCCGCGAGGCGGCCGACCTGTGGTTCCACACCTTGGTGCTGCTGTCCTGGCATGGCGTCGGTCCGGAAGATGTGCTGGCAGAGTTGCAGCGGCGTGAAGGTCAGTCGGGCATTGCGGAAAAAGCCGCGCGCAAGCCGTAACAGCGCCGCAGGCCGCGGCGCCTCAAGATTGCAAATTTCCCGCACGGGTGTGCGGGTCAACAGGAGCGAGTCATGGGTTCATTCAGCATCTGGCACTGGTTGATCGTGTTGCTGGTCGTGGTTCTGGTTTTCGGCACCAAGAAGCTGCGCAACGTAGGTTCGGATCTCGGCGGCGCGGTGAAGGGTTTCAAGGAAGGCATGAAAGGCGCTGAAGACAAGAACGCTGAAATTCCGCCTTCGACGGGGCAGACCATCGACGTTGAAGCCCGCAAGGAAACCACCAAGTCGTAAGGTGTCAGGCGTGGAGCGCGAGGAGTAATACAGTCCACCTCACCCCTCACTGCTTACCCCTCACGCGGTTCACCCATGTTTGACATCGGCTTCTCCGAACTCATGGTCATTGCCGTGGTGGCATTGATCGTCATCGGCCCCGAGCGCCTGCCCAAGGTGGCGCGCACGGTCGGCTTGCTCTTCGGCCGCATGCAGCGTTATGTCAACGACGTCAAGGCCGACATCAGCCGCGAAATGGCGCTGGATGATCTGCGCAAGCTGCAGGCCAATATCCAGGACACCGCGAATTCACTTGAACAGTCGATGAAACAGGAAGTGAGTTCGGTTGAGTCCGGACTGAACAAGGTTGCGGGCGATGTGCAGTCCGCGGTGCAGGAGCCGGCTGCAGCCCCTGCAGCCGTGCCGGCCGTCGCTGATGCCGCCGCCGCGGCAGGTGATGTGAAGAAAACCTGAACTGGCGCACCCGACCTGATTCCTGATGACTGAAGACACCTTCATTTCGCACCTGATCGAACTGCGCGACCGCCTGTTGCGCGCGCTGATCGCGTTCGCGGTGGTGCTGCTGGTGCTCATCCCGTTTGCATCCGATCTCTACGACCTGATGGCGACGCCGATGATGAGCGCCTTGCCTGAAGGTTCGAAGATGATTGCCACTGGCGTGATTACGCCGTTTCTGGTGCCGGTCAAGGTGGCGATGATGGTCGCCTTCATCCTGACCTTGCCGTACACGCTGTTCCAGTCATGGTCTTTTATTGCGCCCGGACTCTACAACCATGAAAAACGCCTGGTGCTGCCGCTGGTGATTGCGAGCACGCTGCTGTTCATCATCGGGATCGCGTTCTGCTATTTCTTTGTATTCAACACGGTGTTCCATTTCATCAACCAGATTGCACCGAAAAGCATTTCGGTGGCGCCGGATATCGAGAACTACCTGAATTTCGTGCTGACGATGTTTCTCGCTTTCGGGTTGACGTTTGAAACGCCGATTGTCGTTGTCATGCTGACGCGCATGGGACTGGTGACAATCGAGCAGCTGCGCGAAGCGCGGCCCTATTTCATCGTGATTGCGTTTGTCATCGCGGCAGTCGTCACGCCGCCCGATGTGGTGTCGCAGCTGCTGCTGGCGGTGCCGATGTGCCTGCTGTTTGAGGTGGGGCTGATTGCTGCGCGTTTTGTACCGCCGCGCGCGCCTTCTGATGCGGATGGCTACACGCCGCCGACGGACGCCTGACCAGCGGTATTTTCCGCCCACTCCAAAACTATTCCTTGCGCGCCTGTTTCGGCGGACGTTTGCCTACGGTGACGCGCAGTTCGACGGCTTTGGCTTCGCGCATCACGCGCAACGTGGCTTCGCTGCCCGGTTTCAGCGCCGCAATCAGATTGAGCATTGTTGCCGAGTCGGTAATCTGTTTGCCGTCAACGGCGACGAGCACGTCGCCGGGCTTGATGCCGCCGCGATCGGCCGGTGTGCCGCGGAATACTTCGGTGATCAGTGTGCCGCGGGTGCCGGGGATCTTGAACGATTCGGCGATTTCCGGCGTCATGTCCTGTACGCCGACGCCAATCCAGCCGCGCTGCACCGAACCGGTTTCGATGATCTGCTCCATCACCGTTTTGGCTGTTGCTGCCGGGATGGCGAAGCCGATGCCCAGCGATGCGCCGCCCGGTGTTCTTGAATAAATTGCGGTGTTGATGCCGATCAGATTGCCGCTGAAATCGACCAGCGCGCCGCCTGAGTTGCCGGGATTGATCGCGGCGTCGGTCTGGATGAAATTCTCGAAAGTGTTGATGCCGAGCTGGCTGCGGCCCAGCGCGCTGACAATGCCCATCGTGACGGTCTGGCCGACGCCGAAAGGGTTGCCGATCGCCAGTACCACATCACCGACACGCGCACTGTCCGGCGCGCCGAAAGTAATGGCCGGCAACTTTGGCAGATCAATCTTGAGCACGGCAAGATCGGATTCCGGGTCAGTGCCCACCACTTTGGCGGTGACGCGGCGATTGTCGGTCAGCGCGACTTCAATGCCATCGGCCGCTTCGACGACATGGCTGTTGGTGAGGATATAGCCCGACTCGCTGACGATGACCCCGGAGCCCAGGTTGGTGTTGGGCTGCGGCTGCGCTTCGGGTTGTTCACCAAAAAAGAACTGGAACAACGGATCGTTACGCAGTGGATGCTGCTGTACCTTGACCGCCTTCGTTGTGTAAATGTTGACGACCGCGGGCATCGCTTTCCTGGCGGCGTCGCTGTAGGAAGCGGCGCGTGCTGCGCTGCTGCCCGTATCGCCGGCGGACTGGCCGACGGTAACCACGGCATTTTGCGGCATGCCATTGAGCAGGTCCGGCCGCAGCGTGCCGATTACAAACAGCGCGGCGAGGCAGATCGTCGCTGTTTGGCTGAACAGGAGCCAGATTTTTAGCATGAAGTGGTCTGCGACAGCGCGGTTACAATGAAATTTTGCTGATCAAGGGTGAACGAATGGAGCGCGCAATACTCGATGCCTATCTTGCGGATTATCTGCAAGTGCATGTTTTTCGTGATTATTGCCCAAACGGTCTGCAGGTGGAAGGGCGCGGCGAAATCAACCGGATTGTTACCGGTGTGACTGCGTCGGCGGCATTGATCGAGGCGGCAGTTGCCGACGGCGCAGATGCGCTGATTGTCCATCACGGTTATTTCTGGCGCGGCGAAGACGCGCGCATTACCGGCATGCGTCGCCGCCGGCTCGGATTGCTGTTCCAGCACGATCTGAATCTGTTCGCCTACCATCTGCCGCTCGATGCGCACCCTGAAATCGGCAACAACGCAACGCTGGCGCTGCAACTGGGCATCCAACAGACGACACGTTTTGGCGAACAGGACATTGCGGCCACGGGCACCCTGGCTGAAGGCAGCACTGTGGCTTCGTTCGTGCAAACCATCCGTGAAAAACTCGGGCGGACGCCGTTGGTGATCGGTGACGCTGCACGGCCGCTGCGGCGCATCGCCTGGTGCACCGGCGGGGCGCAGGGGATGTTTGAGCAGGCCATCGCCTTGGGCGTAGACGCTTATCTGAGCGGGGAAATTTCCGAACAGACCGTGCATCTGGCGCGGGAGTCCGGGGTGGTTTATGTCGCAGCGGGTCACCATGCGACCGAGCGTTACGGTGTGCAGGCGCTCGGGGCGCACCTGGCGCAGCGTTTTGGCGTGGCGCACCGGTTCATCGAGATCGACAACCCGGTCTAGTGCAGTCAGTGCATCCGCCGGGCGCTGCAGCGCTTACAGTCTGTAACAAATTAGTGCGCGCCGGTTGTTGCGGGCAGGTCTATCATCGGATTTTAAGGTTGCAGCCGGAGGCCTCATGAGCAAGACCATTTTTTCGTTCGTCGCCGCCACACTGCTGGCGCTGAGCCTGCCGGCTGACGCCCACGGCGGGCGCGGTCATTCCCATGCACGGGTCGGCGTCTACATCGGTGCGCCCATGGCCATAGGCGGATGGTGGGGCCCTCGTCCCTATTACGCGCCGTATCCCTATTATTATTCACCCGCGCCGGTTGTGGTTCGCGAAGTCGTGCGGGAGCCACTGGTGTTTTACGACGAGCGCGGCAATCCGGTGCCGCCGGTTCAGCCGCAGACACAAGCCAGGGCGCCCGTGCAAACACCACCGCAGGCCGGATCACCGGCGCCGACATGGTTTTACTGCGCAGATTCGCAATCGTACTTCCCGTATGTGGAGTCCTGCGCATCGCCGTGGCAGCGGGTTGTTCCGCACCCGCCGCCGCAATAACCAGTCGAAGGTTGCGCCGGGTTTGCCCGGCGCCGCAGCCGGTCAGTTTTTCAGGCGTACGTGGTGTTCAAGGCCGGCGCAGTCTTCGTCGGTCTTGAGGCCGGCGGTACGAATGCCGTGCGCGGCCAACTCCTCATCGCGTTCCTGGGTGTCTCCGGTGACGCCTACGGCACCGAGCAATGCCCCGTTGCCATCGCGAATCAGCATGCCGCCGCCTTCGGCAAAAATCCGGTCCTGGGATGCCTTGAACAGAAAGTCCATGAACAGCGGCCGTTGCTCGGTACGCAGGCGTACCAGGCTGGATGAGCGCCCGAGCGCCAGCGCAGCGTGTGCTTTCCCCAGTGCCATTTCAAAGCGCATCATTGCCGATCCGTCTTCCTTCTTGAACGCCTTGACCACGGCGCCGTGCTCCACCACAACCACTGAAATGGGCCGGCACTCGAGTTCCCGCGCACGGGTCAGGATGGCATCAATGATTTTTTCGGCCTGCGACAACGAGATCATGGACACGGAAATTTCCTTGGCAATGGACTGGAGCGCGCAATTGTATACTCCGGGTCCACATCATAATTCCGGTCTGCGCGCAGGCGGGATGCAAAACGAGGAGTGCATGACATGACACGTTCGCTGAGTTTCAGGGCGCTGCTGTGCGCGGCGCTGACGCTGATGACCTTTGCTGCACAAGCGGCGGAAAAAGCGGATGCCTACCCATCCCGTCCGATCCGTTTTCTGGTGGGTTTCGCTGCAGGCGGCGCCAACGATCTGGTGGCGCGTCTGGTGGCCACCAAGCTCGGGCCGCGACTGGGGCAGCAGGTGATTGTCGATAATCGCGCCGGTGGTGGCGGCATCCTCGCCCATGAACTGCTGGTCAATGCCGCCCCCGACGGGTACACGATGATTCTGGCTTCCGTGACCGGGCTGGCGATGGCGCCCGCGTTGCGCGGCAAGGTGCCTTATGACCCCATCCGCGATTTTCTGCCGGTCGCACAGGTGGTCGATGCGGCGACACTGTTTTCGGCGCACCCTTCGAGCGTGTCCAAAACGCTGGGTGATATGGTCTCGCGGGCCAAAAAAGAACCCGGTTCGCTGATCGTCGGCAATCCCGGGACCGGCAGCGTCGGCCATCTGGCGTTTGAGCGTTTCAGCAGCGCAGCCGGCATCAAGGTGGTCAATGTGCCCTACAAGAGTGGCGGACTTGCGGCGACGGCAGCCATTTCCGGGCAGGTGGAACATCTGGCCGGCATCATTTCGTCCGGCGCTCCCCACGTCAAAGCCGGCAAGTTGCGTGGCCTCGGAGTGACCAGCGCGAAGCGTTCGCAGATCCTGCTCGATGTGCCGACCGTTGCCGAGCAGGGATACCCGGGTTTTGAAGCCAGCGGCTGGCTGGGCATAGCGTTTCCGGCAAAGACCCCGGCCGCTATCGTTCAGCGCATGTACAAGGAAACGCAGGCAGTAATGGCGCAGCAGGATACGCAGGCGTTTCTGGAAAAATCCGGGCTCGACTACGTGATGAAGAATCCCGAGGAGTTCCGTGCTTATATCAAAGCGGAACTGTCCCGCTGGACCAAGCTGATCAAGGACGCCGGAATCAAGGCCGATTAAGGCCTTTTGCAGCCCCGGGTGATTGCTCTAATTATTTGATTATATTAACTTATTTCACTAATTACTTAACTTTCACCCCGGTCCGCGTGTAGAATACTGCCTTTTTCCCAGCATCAAGCGCTAGAGGGGGCTATAGGCATGTCCGAGCAGAATACCGATCAGGGGAAGCGACAGTTTCTCGTTGCAGCGACCAGTGTGGCCGGCGGTGTAGCGGCCGGTGCAGCCGCGGTGCCGTTTGTGGCGAGCATGATGCCGTCAGAACGTGCGAAAGCTGCAGGTGCACCGGTTGAAGTGGACCTCAGCACAATCGCCCCCGGCGAACGGGTGACTGTCGAGTGGCAGGGCAAGCCGGTGTGGATCGTGCGCCGCACCAAAGAAATGCTCGACACCATCCGCGCCAGCGACTCTCAACTGGCCGATCCCAAGTCGCTGAAAAAAATGCAGCCTGCCTATGCGACCAACGAAATGCGCGCGATCAAGGACGAGTATCTGGTCGTCGTCGGCATCTGCACCCACCTTGGCTGTTCACCCGTAGGCAAGTTCGCCAAGCAGGCCGAAGCCTTTGATCCGAACTGGCAAGGCGGCTTTTACTGCCCGTGCCACGGCTCGTTGTTTGACCTCGCCGGCCGTGTCTACAAGAACAAGCCCGCCCCGGACAATCTGGTGGTGCCGCCGCATAAATACCTCTCCGACACGCGCATCGTGATCGGCGAAGACACCAAGGGAGCCTGATCAACATGGCATCTGCACCCAAAGAACCCGTTCAATTCAGCGGCGCCGGCCCGCTCAACGCGCCGATCAGCGGCGTGCTCACGTGGGTTGATCAACGCTTCCCGCTGATGTCGCTGTGGCGCGACCACCTGTCGCAGTACTACGCACCGAAGAACTTCAACTTCTGGTATTTCTTCGGTGGACTGGCCATGCTGGTCCTGGTCATCCAGATCGTCACCGGAATTTTCCTGGTGATGCATTACAAACCCTCGGCGGCCGAAGCTTTTGCGTCCGTCGAATACATCATGCGTGACGTGCCCGGCGGCTGGTTCATCCGCTACATGCACTCCACCGGCGCTTCGGCGTTCTTCATCGTCATCTACCTGCACATGTTCCGCGGGCTGATGTACGGTTCGTACCGCCAGCCACGGGAACTGATCTGGATTTTCGGCATGCTGATCTACCTGTGCCTGATGGCCGAAGCGTTCTTCGGTTACCTCCTGCCCTGGGGACAGATGTCGTTCTGGGGTGCACAGGTGATCATCAACCTGTTTGATGCACTGCCGGTGATCGGTCCCGACCTGTCGACCTGGATCCGCGGCGACTTCGTGATCTCGGATGCGACGCTGAACCGCTTCTTCGCCTTCCACGTGATCGCGATCCCGCTGGTATTGCTGGGCCTGGTCGCCGCGCACATCATGGCGCTGCATGAGGTCGGTTCGAACAACCCGGACGGCATCGAGATCAAGCAGAACAAGGACGCCAAGGGCGTGCCGCTCGACGGCATTCCGTTCCATCCTTACTACACGGTGAAGGATCTTGTCGGCGTAGTGGTATTCCTGTTCTTCTTCTTCATGGTGGTGTTTTTCATGCCGGAGATGGGCGGCTACTTCCTCGAATACAACAACTTCATCCCTGCAGATGCGCTGAAGACACCTGCGCACATCGCCCCGGTCTGGTATTTCACGCCGTATTACTCGATCCTGCGCGCGATTACCGAAGACTTCATGCTGGTGCTGGCAATCGGTGTCGCGGCCTATGTGCTGCTGATCTGGCTGACCGCACGCAACCCCCTGATCAAAATGGCCGCTCCGGTCATCGGACTGGTGGTCATCGTGTTGATGAAAGGTGGCCCGCTGGCGATCGAGGCGAAGGTCTGGGGTGTCGTGATGATGGGTGCGGCCACGCTGATTTTCTTCCTGCTGCCCTGGCTGGACCAGAGCCCGGTGAAGTCGATCCGCTACAAGGGAACGTTGTCCCGCACCGCGCTGACCATTTTTGTCATCGTCTTTATCGTGCTTGGTTATTACGGCACGCAGACAGTGACGCCGGCAGGTACCGTGATTTCGCAGATCGGCACGCTGATTTATTTCGCGTTCTTCCTGCTGATGCCGTGGTATTCGTCGATGGACAAGACCAAGCCCGTGCCTGACCGGGTGACCATGTAATGGGCAAAAACATGAACAAACTCAAGCATCTGATCGCAATCCTGCTGCTGGCCCCGGCATTCGCGCTGGCAGCGGGCACCGATGTCAAACTGGACCGTGCGCCGATTGATGAAAACGACCAGGCTTCGCAGCAGCGCGGTGCCCGGCATTTCGTCAATTACTGTCTTAATTGCCACAGTGCAAGCTATATGCGATTCAACCGGCTGCGTGATATCGGCCTGACAGATCAGCAGATCCTCGACAATCTGGTGTTCAGTGGCGGCAAGGTCGGTGACCTGATGAAGATCGCGATGGACCCGAAGGATGCAGCGGCCTGGTTCGGCGCGGCGCCTCCAGAACTCTCGCTGATCGCGCGTTCGCGCTCATCCCCGGCCGGCAGCGGCGCCGACTGGCTCTACAGCTATATGCGCGGCTTCTACCGCGATGCTCAGCGGCCGACCGGCTGGAACAACACCGTGTTCCCCAACGTCGGCATGCCGCACGTGATGTGGGAACTGCAGGGCGAGCAGGTGCTGGCCGACAAAAAAGTGCAGGGTGCCGGTTTCGAGAAAGCCGAGCAGGTGCTCAAGCTCGACAAGCCGGGCAAGCTCAGCCCGGTCGAGTACGACCAGATGGTTGCCGATCTGGTGAACTACCTGGTGTTCATGGCAGAACCGGCGCGCTCCAGCCGCACCACCATCGGGATGTTCGTGCTGTTTGCGCTCGGACTGCTGTTCATCCTCGCCTATGCGCTGAAGAAGGAATACTGGAAAGACGTGCACTGACGGCGTTTTCAGCCTGCCAGGGGCCGTGCGCGGGAACGCGTGACGGCCCCGGCTTTCTGGATTGCCGCGTTGCTGATGCACCCGCCCCTTCCGATTTTTTGATGCTGTTCCGCTACGGATAACTGATCATGATGACACTCTACTCGGGCACGACCTGCCCTTTCAGCCAACGCTGCCGCTTCGTGCTTTATGAAAAAGGCATGGATTTCCAGATCATTGACGTCGATCTGTTCAACAAGCCGGAAGACCTGGCGGTGATGAATCCGTATAACCAGGTGCCGGTGCTGGTCGAACGCGACCTGATCCTCTACGAATCGAACATCATCAACGAATACATCGATGATCGCTTCCCGCATCCGCAACTGATGCCGGCCGATCCGGTGATGCGTGCGCGTGCGCGACTGTTCCTGTACCGCTTTGAACAGGAAATGTTTTCGCATGTGATCAATATCGAAAAAGGCACGCAGAAACAGGCCGACAAGGGCCGCCAGACCATACGCGACGCGCTCACCCAGATCGCGCCGGTGTTCGCCAAGCAGAAATACATGCTGGGCGAGGAATTCTCGATGCTTGATGTGGCGATTGCGCCGTTGTTGTGGCGTCTTGATCACTACGGCATCCAGCTCGGCAAGCAGGCGGCGCCGTTGATGAAATATGCCGAACGGCTGTTCAGCCGGCCGGCCTACATCGACGCGCTGACGGCTTCCGAAAAAGTCATGCGCAAGTAAGCCGGCGCAGCCAGGTTCCGTCGTGGCCGAACGTTCCACCAAACCCTATCTGATCCGCGCCGTCCATGAATGGGCGTGCGACAGCGGACTGACACCGTACATTTCGGTGAAGGTTGACGAAAACACCCGCGTGCCCGCGGAGCATGTTCGCAATGGTGAAATCGTTCTCAACCTCGGCTATGACGCGACACACAAGCTGAGCATCGGCAACGATTTCATCGAGTTTTCCGCCCGTTTCGGCGGCGTGTCGCGCGAATGTTCGGTACCGGTATCCGCGGTGCAGGGCATTTTCGCGCGCGAGAACGGGCAGGGACTTTTTTTCCCCGAAGACGCTCAGGCCCAGTCGGTCGGATCAGGCGGCGCTGCTGCCATGGAAAGCGCGGGCGATCCGCCGCCGGCGGCACCGGACGATCCCAAGCCGGATGCCCCGGCGCCGGGTGGACGCCCCCGCCTGCAGATCGTCAAATAGCCCTGCTGCCGGCGCGGTTTGACACTGCCCGGCACGCGTCGCAGAATCCTCCGACGCCGTCTCCCGACATAAAAAACCGCCGCAGCGGTCGTATCACGGCAACATTCATTACGGCGGATGCTCAGCGCACACTCCAGGAGGATTCGCGCATGCTTACCCCAGAAGAACTGGCACAGGTCGTCGCCGCGGAAAGCACCATTTTCCCGTCACCGATCCCGACGCAATGTATTTCCAGTGATGAATACATGCCGACGCCGCAGACCGAAAAGCAGCGCGAGTTCGAAGCGCGGGTCAAGGCCATCGGCAGCGAGATGGCGAAAAAACACGCCATCACGCGCCGCCGCTTTTTCAAGAGCGCGGCGGGCATGGCTGCGGCATTTGTCGCGATGAACGATACCTACGGTCCGCTGTATGCGGTGAGCCGGGCCGAAGCCGCAACGCCGGAAATGGCGAACGAGCGCGCCAATGCGCTGAAGAGCCAGTTCATCATGGACATGCACACCCACTTCCTGCGCGACGATACACGTCTGATGGGTTTCGTGCGCCAGCGCGAGGCCGTGGGCAAGGCCGGCTGGAACCCGCTGCTGGCCGGCAAGCCTCAGACCATCGAAGACCTGAAGTTCCCCAACTACTTCAAGGAAATCTACCTCGACTCCGACACCAAGATCGCGCTGATCTCCGGTTCGGGCTCTGAAGATCCGCGCGACTGGTTCCTCACCAACGAAATGAAAAACGATGCGCGCGTCCGTGTGAACAAGGAAGCGGGCACCAAGCGCATGTACTCGCATGCGATATTCATGCCGGGCATGCCGGGCTGGCTCGACAAGGTCGACCATGACCTCGAAGTGCTGAAGCCGGATTCGTTCAAGGGTTACACCGTCGGCGACAACACCAACAAGCAGCTGTCGCGTCATCCGTGGCGGCTCGACGACGAGAAACTGCTGTATCCATTCTATGAAAAACTGGTCAAGGCCTCGAAAACCAATCCGGGACTGGCCAATGTCTGTTTCCACAAGGGCCTGTTTCCGCCCGGCGTTACCAAACAGTTCCCGCATCTGGAGGAATACGCCGATGTGCGTGACATCGGCAAGGCGGCGAAGGACTGGCCGCAGCTCAATTTCATCTGTTACCACTCGGGCTTCCGCTTCACCGGCGGCGCGTACAAAGTGGGCATGGAGCAGTTCGAGCAGACCGGTCGCATCGACTGGGTCACCGACCTGTGCGAGATCCCGGAAAAATTCGGCGTGAAAAATGTTTACGGCGATGTCGGACAGCTGTTTGCGCAAAGCACCGTAGCCGAACCGCGGCTGTGTGCGGCGATGATGGGCCAGCTGGTCAAGGGCCTCGGCGCCGACCGCGTGGTGTGGGGTACCGATGCGGTCTGGACCGGCGCGCCGCAATGGCAGATCGAAGCCTTGCGCCGACTGGAAATCCCCGAAGACATGCGCAAGAAATACGGTTTTGCACCGCTGGGTGCGGCTGATGGCCCGGTGAAGAAGGCCATCTTTGGTGACAACAATGCGCGGCTGTATGGTGTGACGGCGGCCCATCGCGCGTCACTGGTGAATGACCGGTTTGCGTTGGCGAAGCAGGCTTACGACCGCGAGGGCGGGGACCGGACTAATCTGGCTTATGGGTATGCGGTGAAGAAGGGCTGATCGGTAAGAGATGTTGTGACGGACGGCGCGGAGAACCCGCGCCGTTTTCTTTTGGGATTGCCCGATGAGGTGCTTCAACTTCGCCGGGGGTAGCCCGGCGGCTAGTTACTTTCTTTTGTGCGGACAAAAGAAAGTAACCAAAGAAAAACCGCCCTGGCTCGCCGGCCCTTCGGGTTGCCCTGTGCTGCTCGTTGCGTCGGGCGGCTCCGCAACTCGCCCTCGCAAAGAACGCGAGTGCTCAGACAGTGCTCGCCGACTGCCCCCGACCCAACTGTGCTGCTCGGCGGCTCACAAGGGGGAAGTTGTTAGGCTGTCCTTGCTTCCAGTTCGAAATTTTGTGTCATCGAAGTGATTCTCTTACTAACTGGGTAGGGTCCGTGCTTGGTGCAGTCCAGTCCGCAATGCTTGGGTGAGTTGCGACGAGTACCTTCAAACCTTGGGTATTAGAAAATACCTGACTGCGCCAACGTCTATTGTTGTTCTCAACAAACTCACCAATCATCTTGTTGGCATAAACTTTCTTTCGCACATAATTGCCCGCGGTTTTTCCAAAGCAGAGAACGACTCTTGGATGCAATCGTTCGATTGCATGTGCGTGGAATGACCAGCATTGATCGGCGAGTGATGACATGTTGCCTTTAAGATCGCCCTCACGACGTGAGCGCACGAACACTAAATTACTGCAAGGGACGTTCCCTGGACTGACACCAAGTTCGGTGAACAAATGCAAAACGCGAGGAGCCATCCCGTAGGTGCCCGGGGGCGCCTTTTCCCATGACTCGTCGCGGTATGCGCTCCAGTCCGCGGCTTTAGTGTGCAGAACTGTCTGGGTGTGGCTCTCTATAGTATCCGCTTCATGGTCGACGGGATCGCCGCCCGGATTGACGCCGAGTACATATAAAGCGGATGGAGTTGAGAACGCGTTGCGACCTGAGTAAAAAACCTTCCCAGATTCCGCGAGTAGGTTTACGGGAATTTTTTCCGAGAACGACTCTATCGTGAGCGTAGTTATGTTCATTGCACTGAACTAATACTGTTGGTTGATTTGTGCCAGCCAAGTATCTGTTAAGGGTCGGCCGGGCATCATTAGTTCGCTCGGGAACGCCTCCGGATTTCGAGAATCACCGCGGCGTTATCGAGTTCCGCCTCTCCGGCTTTCATGCAGCCTTCGACGATGTCGGTGTAGGTGTTCGCCAACGGCAACTGCTGTTGCAGGCGCTGCGCGAGTTCGAGCATCAGCGAAAAATCTTTCAGCGTTTGCGCGATCTTGCCGTGTGGCGTGAAATCGCCGGCGATCATCTTGTCGCCTTTGACGTCCATGATCTGCGAGTAGGCGGCTGAATCCCTTGCGACGGCGAGGAAAGGCGTCAGCGGCAGGCCCATGCGTTCGGCGAAGACCAGGCCTTCGGCGAGGGCGGCGCGATTGATGCCGAGGATCAGGTTGATCGCGAGTTTGGCGCGGCCGCCGTTGCCGGCGGCGCCGAGGTGGTGGCGGCGCGGGCAGATGGCGTCGAGGACGCTGCTTACGGCTTCCGCAGCGGCGGGGTCGCCGCCGACGAGGCCGAGCGCGTCGCCGCGTGCGGTCTGGTCGCTGGTGCCGGAGACCGGCATTTCGATAAAGCGCAGGCGTTGCGCGGGCAGGCGTTGCGCCAGTGCCGAGATGCGATCCGGATCGCAGGTACTGACGCAGATCGCCGTCAGCGCCGGGGCGTCCGCAGGCAGGGTGGCGAGCAGCGCATCGCAGGTGGTTTCGGCCTGTTCGGTATTGAAGACCGCCAGCACCAGCGTGCGGCAGGTTCGCGCCAGTTCGTCGAGCGATGCCGCAGACCGACCGCCCATCGCGGCGAGGGCGGCGGATTTGGCCGGATCAATGTCGTAGCCGGTGACGGCGTGGCCGGCGGCGAGCAGGCGCTTGGCGCAGGCGCTGCCCATCAGGCCGCAGCCGACGATACCGATAGGTGCGCCGATGGAAGCGCCAACGGGAGAGGGGGTCATTTTGCTGATGATGTCCTGGATAAGAAACCGAGGCGCAATTATAGGAGGCCGGCCCTTTAGCGAGGCGCTATAATCCCGCCTCCCGCCGGCATAGCTCAGTTGGTAGAGCAACCGCCTTGTAAGCGGTAGGTCGTCTGTTCGATTCAGACTGTCGGCACCACTTTCGCATCTGCGAAGACTGTGCGGGCAACGGCGGGTTAGTAAAATAATCCAATATAATCAATGGATTATAATTTATCCACCCGGAAGCGGGTGGCGGGTGACCTGTTGTGTCGCGTCAAACTTGAATTTTTTCAGGTCGACGCTATCTAACAGGCCACAAAAAACGCGCGTCCGCAGGACGGACGAGCATCGCTACGGAGAGAGGCATTGATTAACGTCGAACACCTGGTCAAGGCTTTCGGGCCGAAGCTGGCGGTTAATGATGTGTCGTTCAGCGTCGAACGCGGCGAAGTACTGGGCTTTCTCGGCCCTAACGGCGCCGGCAAGTCGACCACGATGCGCATGATCACCGGCTACTATCCCCCGACTTCGGGCCGCATTCTCGTTGGCGGCCACGACATGGTCGAAAACCCGATCGCGGCCAAGCGGCTGATTGGCTACCTGCCGGAAAACGCGCCGGGTTATGCCGACATGACCGTCAACGGCTTTCTCAATTTCTGCGCCGAGTTGCGCGGCCTGCAGGGCGATGCCCGCAAGCGCGCCGTGCATCGCGCGGTGGAACTGTGTTTCCTTGAGGGCGTGCTCTACCAGTCGATCGACACGCTGTCGAAAGGTTACAAACACCGCACCTGCCTCGCGCAGTCGCTGATCCATGACCCGGAAGTGCTCATCCTTGACGAGCCGACTGACGGTCTCGATCCCAACCAGAAACACGAAGTGCGCGGCCTGATCAAACGCCTCGGCGAAAACAAGGTGGTGATTTTCTCGACGCACATCCTTGAAGAAGTCGAAGCCGCCTGCTCGCGCGTGATCATCATCGACCGCGGCCGCATCGTTGCCAGCGGCACGCCGGCGGAACTGAAGGCGCGTTCGCCGGAAGGCAAGCTCGACGAAGTGTTCCGCGCGATCACGCTGCCCGATACCGTCAAGCACGAGGTGCACGCATGAACGCCTGGGCCAACATCCGTACCATCATGAAGCGCGAACTGTCGGGCTACTTCACCTCGCCCATCGCCTACGTATTCCTGGTGATCTTCCTGCTGCTCACCGGTTTCTTCACCTTCACCATCGGCAATTTCTTTGAGCGCGGCGAAGCCTCGCTGGTGTCCTTCTTCACCTGGCACCCGTGGCTGTACCTGTTCCTCGTTCCTGCCGTGGGCATGCGCCTGTGGTCCGAAGAGCGGCGGCTCGGCACGATGGAGCTGCTGTTGACCATGCCGATCACCAGCTGGCAGGCCATTGTCGGCAAGTTTTTCGCGTCGTGGCTTTTCCTGGCGCTGGCGCTGGCGTTGACCTTTCCGGTGGTGATTACCGTCAACTACTTCGGCGATCCCGACAACGGCGTTATTTTCTCCGGTTACGTCGGCAGCCTGATGCTCGCGGGTTCCTATCTGGCGGTGAGCTGCATGACCTCCGCGCTGACGCGCAATCAGGTCATCAGCTTCATCCTGTCGGTGATGATCTGCCTGTTCCTGATCCTCGCCGGCTACACGCCGGTCACCGACCTGCTGACGCGTTTTGCCAGCCCGGTGGTGGTGGATGTCATTGCCGCGTTTTCGGTGATGACCCACTTCGAAGGTTTCCAGCGCGGGGTGCTCGACACCCGCGACGTGGTGTTCTTTGCCTCGGTCATCGGCTTCATGCTGTTTACGACCGGCGTCATCATCCGCAACCAGCGTGCCGGATGAGGTAACGGAAAACCCATCATGAAAAACAAGAATCTTGAAACGTTGATGTATTCAGCCGGCGGCATCATCGCGCTGGCGCTGATCCTGATTGCCGCGAATTTCATCTTCAGTGCGCTCAATGCCCGCGTCGATCTGACCGAAGGCCGCGTTTACACACTGTCTGAAGGCACGCGATCAATACTGGCCAAGCTCGAAGCGCCGGTGAAGATCCGCCTGTACTACTCGCAGGGCAGCACCGCGGTGCCGCCGGGCCTGAAGACTTTTGCCAGTCGCGTTGAAGACGTGCTGAACGAATTCAAGGCGGCTTCCAACGGCAAGGTCATCATCGAGAAATTCAATCCCGAACCCGACTCCGATGCTGAAGAATCCGCCGCGCTCGACAACGTCGAAGGGCAGATGACCAACACCGGCGAGAAGTTCTACCTCGGCCTGTCGGTATCCTTCCTTGACCAGAAATCCGCCATTCCCGTGCTGACGCCGGACCGCGAGCGCCTGCTCGAATACGACATCACGCGTTCGATTTCGCAGGTCGGACAGGCCAAGAAACCGGTGATCGGCATCATGAGCAACCTGCCGGTGCTCGGCCGTTCGCTGGACCCGGTGAAAAAACAGCAGCCGACCGATCCGTGGGTGCTGGCCTCCGAACTCAAGCGCATATTCGATGTGCGCAAGGTCGATCTCGCCGCGACCAAGATCGATGATGACATCAAGGTGCTGCTGATCATCCATCCGCGTGACATTCTTGAGCCGACCGAATACGCCATCGACCAGTTTGTGCTGCGCGGCGGCAAGGTCATCGCTTTCGTCGACAGCTACGCCTACTTCGACCAGCAGCCGGACCTGCAGAATCCCTTTGGCGGCAGCGCCGCGGGTCAGTCCAACCTGATGAACCTGTTCAAGGCCTGGGGCGTCGAACCCAGCCAGGGCAAGGTGGTCGCAGACCTGACTTTCGCCAGCGGCGAAGGCCCGCGCCTGCTGCCGACCCTGCTGTCGCTGAACAATGAAGCCTTGAACATGGATGATGTGGTGACCAGTCAGGTCGGCACGCTATTGATGCCGTTCAGCGCCAGTTTTGTGGTGAAACCGCCGGAAGGCATCACCCAGACCACGCTGGTGCACACCTCGAAAAACTCGATGCTGGCGGATCTGATCATCGCCACACTGTCGGGCGAACCGTCAACGCGCGGCTTTCAGCCTTCGGGCAAGGAAGAACCGCTGGCCTTCCGCCTGACCGGCAAGTTCAAGACCGCATTCCCCAACGGCAAACCCGCCGACCCGTTCGCGCGCGGCAAGCCAATTGATCCGGCGCAGTTCGAAGCCGATCGCAAGTCGCATCTGCGTGAAGCCGCTGCCGAAAACACCGTGGTCATTGTTGGCGACGTCGACATGCTGACCGACGGCGCTGCCGTGGAGATCCAGGAAATGTTCGGTCAGCGCGTGGCCGTGCCGCGTAACGGCAACCTCGCGTTTGCCCAGGGTCTTGTCGAACAGATGGCCGGCGATAGCGCGCTGATCAATCTGCGCAGCCGTGCCGCATTCAGCCGTCCGCTGACAGTGATCAAGCAGATGGAAGCGCAGGCGCAGGAAACCTACCTCGGCAAGATCAAGGAACTGGAAGACACGCTCAACCAGACCACCGAGAAGCTGCAGGCGCTGCAGAAGGGCAAGGCTTCCGGCACCGCAAGCGGCGGCGCGATCCTGACTCCGGAGCAGCAGGCCGAACTGGAAAACTTCCGCAAGAAATCGGTCGAGACCCGCAGGGAACTGAAGGACGTGCGCAAGAACCTTCGTGAAGAAACCGAAGCGCTGCAGATGTTCACCAAGATCATCAACATCGGCCTGGTGCCGCTGCTGGTGATGTTACTGGGGGTCGGCCTGGCGATTGCCAAGCGCCGCAAAGCCAATGCAAGGATCCGCGCCTCATGAACCGCAAACAGTTTCTGTGGCTGATGCTCGCCTTCGTGCTGCTCGGCGGCGCGAGTCTCGCCTTGTTCTGGCAGGACATCACCGCTTACCGCGACAGCGGTGCGAAGATCGGTGCCCGGCTGATGCCCGAACTGAAGATCAGCGATGTCGCGAAATTGCGCCTGCAGGATGCCCAGCAGGAAGTGACGCTGGTGATCAAGGACAAGGTCTGGCGCGTTGAGCAGCGTGGCGGTTATCCGGCGGATTTTGCCGAAATCAGCGGACTGATCCTCAAGCTGCTCGACGTCAAGGTCGTGCAGACGGAAACCGTTGGCGCCAGCCTGCATCCTCGGCTGAACCTGCTCGCACCGGATAAGGGAACCAAAGATGCCAAAGGTGCCAAGGAAGGCACCGGCACGCTGGTGGAACTGAGCGATGCTTCCGGCAAGGTGCTGGTCAGCATGGTGCTGGGCAAGGTGTCGCTGAAAAAAGATCCGATGAATCCGCTGCCCAATGCCAAGGATGGCGTTCCGGCCGGCCGCCATGTGCTGGTGGCAGGTCGTGGTGATTCGGTGGCCGTGGTGTCCGATCCGCTGGAAAAAGCAGTGGCGGCACCGGGTGCATGGGTCGCCAAGGATTTTTTCAAGGCCGATCGCATCCGTTCACTGCAACTCGCCGGTGAAGGTGTGTCAGGTTGGAAAATCGCCCGAGACGAAGAGTGGGGTCAATGGAAATTCGCCGCTGGCGGCGGCCAGCTGAATCCGAGCGCTGCAGTGAGCGCCACCAATGCGCTGGGCAGTCTGGCCTTCAGCGATGTGGTGATCGACGACAAAGCCGGCACCGAAAAAGTGGCCGTGCTGACCGCCGAGACTTTCGACAACCTGACTTACGTCATCAAGCTGGCGCCGCAGGCCAACGGTGACTTTGTGCTGAGTTACACCGTCGCCGGCACGCCGCCGAAAACGCGTAAAGCCGAAGCCAAGGAAAAGCCTGAGGACGCGGCGAAGCTCGACAAGGAATTTGCCAATAACCTGAAACTGCTTGAGGCGCGGGTGATGCTGGAGCAAGCGCGTTCGCAGTGGGCTTATGTATTACCGGCCAAGACCGCAGCTGCGTTGCTGTTAAAGCGTGAACAGATGGTGGTGCCGGCACGCTAGATGACAGCGCGGATGCTTCGGGTTTCGCGTTGGAACCCGGGCCATCCTGTTGTTTGGCTTGCGTTTTCTGATCGCTGGCGGGTCTATACTGCAGCCATGAAACGGCTGATTGTCAGTGCGGTCATCCTGCTGGTGCTCCCCGCTTGCACCACAACGCTGTACGGCACCCAGAACACCAGTGGCGGCTCCAGCGCCACGACCACCGGCAGCCATGTGCGAGGCAGCACACAGGCCGGCAACGCACGTTTGAGCGGTTCGTTCGGTGCGCCACCGCCGCCCGGTTTTCAGGGCGGGCAGGTCACGTTTTCGAACAATGCGTCTGCCGTGTTGTTTATTGGACTGGCGATTGCCGGTGTAGCCGAAGCGGCCGGCAACTGGTTCAGCAAACCGCAGGAGCGTCGTGAACCGCTGGCGCCCGGCGGGATTTCGCACACCTGTTCCTGTTACGGCTGGCGTCCCGAGTTATTGACGCCGACCCCGGAGCCGCAGTAACTTGCGGCAGTCATTTCAACTGCACTGAGAGTCTCATCATGAGCAATAACAAGGTTCCAGAGTCCCCCGTTTTCCCCGCCGGGAAAAAATGGGAATTCCAGAAACGCCCAGGCATTTACGAATCCGACATCACCGCAATGGTGCGGAGCATGCTGAAGGACGAATCCATTCGTGCCGACCAGCGCTCCGCATGGGAACGCTGGCGCAACGACCCCGCGGGGCTGAAATGAAAAAACGGAATGTTCTGAAGGCGGCTCTTGTCGGCAGCGCGCTGCTGACTGCGGCATCATCCGTTGCGGCGCAAACCTATCCCACGCGGCCGGTGCGTTTTGTTGTTCCTTACGCCCCCGGCGGCAGCACCGACACGCTGGCGCGGTCCATGGGCGGCAAGCTCTCTGAACTGCTCGGCCAGCAGGTTGTGGTGGACAACCGCCCCGGCGCCAACGGCGACATCGGCATGACCATCGTCGCCAAGGCGCCGCCCGACGGCTACAGCATCGTGCTTGGCTATATTGCCAACCTCGGCATCGGCCCCAGCCTCTACGAAAAAATGCCCTATGACCCGATCAAGGACTTTGCCTCGATCACCCAGGTCGCCGGCGCTTCCAATATTTTCGTGATTCATCCCTCGCTGCCGGCGAAGAACTTCAAGGAGTTCGTGGCCTACACCAAGGCCAATCCGAAAAAGGTGAGCTTCGCATCGGCCGGTGTGGCCAGCGTCGGTCACCTCACCGGCGAGTTGCTGAATGACATGGCCGGCATCGACATGCAGCACGTGCCCTACAAAGGCAGCGGCCAGGCGATCTCCGATCTCGTCGGCGGCCACATCAAGGTGATGATCAGCGGCATGGCATCGACGCTGCCGCATGTGCGTTCCGGCAAGCTGGTCGGCATCGTCACCACCGGCCTCAAGCGCACGCCGGCAACGCCGGACATTCCGACCATCGCCGAAACCTATCCCGGCTTCGAATCGAGCTCGTGGTTCGGTGTGCTGGCCCCGGCAGGTACGCCCAAGCCGATCGTCGCGCGCCTCAATGCCGACATCCACAAGTCGCTGCAGGATCCCGCGGTGGCCAAACGTCTGGCCGGGGTCGGCTTCGAGATCACCTACGGCACGCCGGAGCAGTTCACGGAATACATCAAGTCCGAGATCAAGAAGTGGGCGAAGGTGGTTAAGGCTTCGGGGGCGAAGGCGGAGTAACGGTTTGCATTGCTTCGAAACAAACCCCGCTACTGCGGGGTTTGTTTTTGGTGTTGTTGAAACGCTGTGCTTCAACGTCGCCGGGGGTAGCCCGGCAGCTAGTTACTTTTCTTGCTCCGCCAAGAAAAGTAACCAAATGAAGGCGGCCCCGGCTCGCCGGCCCTTCGGGCCTCCCTGCGCTGCTCGCGGTTTCGGGCGGCTGCCACCCAAGGCGACTTCCTTCGGGGCGCGTAACTCGTCCTTGCCGCTACGCGGCAAGGACTCAGACAGTCCTCGCCGACCCTCTGACGTGACTGCACTGCTTGGCGGCTCACAAGGGGGAGCATTCCGTTGAGATTGTATATTTGTATCCTAACGGATACACTGTGTTGAGTGAACATTTTTGAACGCACCGCAGAGTTCGACGACTGGCTCACTGGCCTGAAAGACAAAGTGGGTCGTGCCCGCATCGTCCTTCGCATCCGCTCTGCCGAACACGGCAATTTTGGTGACTGCGAACCTGTGGGCGACGGCGTTTTTGAAATGCGCATTCATGTCGGACCCGGTTATCGGGCCTATTACACGAGGCGCGCAAAAGTGGTCTATTTGCTTCTGCTGGGCGGTGACAAGTCCACGCAGAAGCGCGATATCAAACGTGCCATCGGGATGGCGCGGGTTTTGGACAAGGAGTGAACCGTGAAGAAAATTACGCCCTTTGATGCTGCTGACTACCTTGATGATGAGGAGACCATCGCGGAGTACATCACTGCCGCACTGGAAGATCCCAATCCCGACGTATTTTTAACCGCTGTGCGTGATGTGGCGCGAGCGCGCGGCATGGCGCAACTGGCCAAGGATACCGGTCTCGGGCGTGAGAGCCTTTATAAGGCACTGACGCCCGGCGCCAAGCCGCGCTATGACACCATGCTCAAGCTGTTGCATGCACTCGGCGTCAAACTCTCTGCGTCGCCGGTCAATTCATGAGCCCGTCGAATATGGAGTCTGACCCCATTCATTTCAGGTGTCGCTTTTCATCCCGATTTTATCAGTGTCGAAAATACCCAAAGTATTCATATTTACTTGTTTTTTTTTGAACAAATTATGATTTTGTTGCGGGATGTTATCCATCGTGCCGGAATGTTATCCGGCGTTTTCGCCGTATAAAACTAGTTAGGTTCTTGCACATGTTCTGGCTTCTTCTCGCCGTAGCCGTGCTTCTTCTTTGGGTGAGCGTGGATTTGCTATTTCTCTCAAAGAATAACCCGCGGCTTCCGGAAATCGAGAGTGACAAAATGCTTTTTGGAGAAAGCCGTCTTCCCATACCCGCCGCTTCTCGCCCATGGCTGCGTCGCAAAATACTTGTGCAAAGCGGCACTTCATCGCGAGTTCTGGCATTCTTTTTTGCACTGCTTAGTCTGTGCCTTGTGGGCATTGCAATGGGGTGGTTATGAATCACGAACCTAACTGCGTGTTCGGGTGTGACGCGTGGCAAGAGCGGCCACGCGCACCGCAACACGGACGTTAGACGCCACTATTCCGCCTGTGCCGAACCGCTGGAACATCCCTGCTTGGTTGGAGCAAGAAGTTGTCGAACGCGACAGAAATTGCATCTATTGCGGGTCCAACTTCGCCGTGGCAATCGCCAGGCGCGATCGGCCATCGTGGGAGCACATCGTCAACGACGCCTCAATCGTCACGCGTGAGAACATCGCTCTCTGCTGCATCGGCTGCAATGCAAGCAAGGGCACCAAGTTCCTCGATGTTTGGCTTCGGTCGCGGTACTGTTTGGAAAGAGGCATCTCGTCTCAGTCCATCGCTCCCGTCGCTCAATCAGCACTCACTTCCCAGATTGCGGGTGGCTTTGGTGGCGTCTAACTCACGCGTTAATCTCGCATCCTACCGCCGCGCGATCCCCAGCTTCTCGTAAATCGGCCGAATCTGTTCCCGTAACCGGTGCCGGTTACGCGCCAGAAATAGCGCTGCGGCTACGCAGCACAATCCCCCTAATGTCAGCGTCGCCCGCGGGCCGATCAGGTCGGCGAGGGCGCCGGCCGTCAGTGCACCGAAGGGCATGATGCCGAGGAAGGCTGCGGTGTAGAGGCTCATGACGCGGCCGCGTTTGTCGTCGTCAACGATGGTTTGCAGGATGGTGTTGACCGACACTGAAGTCACCAGAATGCCGAAGCCGACGACGGACAGCAGCGGCAGGGCGATCCAGATTGACGGTGCATGTGGGAACAGTGCGAGTGCGGTGCCGGCGGCGAGTACGGCGATGATGATCAGGCGAACAAGGCCGCGGGCGTTTTTGCGCGAGGCCAGATACAGCGTGCCGCAGATCGCGCCGCCGCCGGAGGCACTCATCAGGAAACCCATCAGTTCGGAATCGCCGTGGAAAACCTCGCGCACCATCACCGGCATCAGCGTCGAGTACGGCGTGGCGAGCAGCGCGACGATGGCCAGGGTCAGCAGCAGGGCGCGGATCGGCAGCAGGTTCCAGCTATAGGCGAATCCTTCGCGCAGGCCGGCGAGCAGCGCCTGTTTGGAGGGCTCACGCGGTTGCGCACGAACGCGGATCAGCAGGAATGAAATCACCACCGCGATATAGGTGAAGGCGTTGATCAGGAAGCAGTGCGCTTCGCTGAGTACGCCAATCAGGATGCCGGCGAGCGCCGGGCCGACCATGCGGCCGCTGTTCGCCATCAATGACGTCAGGGCAATCGCGTTGGGCAGGTCTTCCTTGCCTTCGACCAGTTCGAGCAAATAGGCGTGACGGATCGGCAGTTCGACGGCGACGAAGATACCCATCAGCATCGCCAGCGTAATGATATGCCAGGGCTGCAGCACGCCGGTCAGCGCGAGCGTGGCGAGGGTCACCGCCTGCAGCAGTTCCAGCAACTGGGTGGCGAACATCGTGCGATGCAGATTGCAGCGATCCGCCCACCAGCCGGCGACGGGGGCGAGTAGCAGAATCGGCAGGCTGCTGGCGAAGGACAGCACACCGAGCAGCGTGGCCGAGCCGGTCAATTTGTAGAGCAGCCAGCTCTGCGCCACGATCTGGATCCAGTAGCCGATCAGCGCAAAAATCTGGCCGGCGAGAAACAGGCGGAAGTTGCGGTGGCGAAGGGCGCGGAGTGAGGGAAAAGCCATGGTGTCGAAACGGGAAACCCCGATTCTACTTCATGGACTTCACGGCGAGAGCAGGGGCGCGCTGCGGTAAAATGTGGACCTCCCATGCCTCAAGATAATTCCGCGACGCTCACGCCGATTCGCCTGATCACCATTTACCAGATCATGGCTGTGGTGGTGTTGTGGAATAGCGCTTACAAGGGCACGCGCGTACTGAACACGCTGTATGCGCTGGAACTCGGTGCCACGCCCCTGCATATCGGTCTGTTGCTGGCCACCTATGGCGTGTTTCCGCTGCTGCTGGCGGTAACGGCCGGGCGCATCTCCGACCGTTACGGTTCGCGCATTCCCTTGATTGCCGGCATGATCGTCAGCACGATCGGTGCGATCCTGCCGTGGTTTGCGCCGAGCATGCCGCTGCTGTTCGCCGCAGCGGCGGTGACCGGTTTTGGTTTCATTCTGGGCCAGGTTGCTTTGCAATCACTGGTCGGCACGCTGGGTGAAGGCAAGGAGCGCACCCGCAATTTCAACAACTATGCGCTGATCGTGGCTGTTGCCGACTTCACGGGCCCGGTGCTCGCCGGGTTCTCGATTGATCATTTCGGCCATGTCCGGACTTATCTGGTGCTCGCGTTTCTGGCGGCCACCGCGGTGGTGACGGTTTTTGTGCTGGCGAAGCGCGTGCCGCGTCACCGGCGGCCGGCCCCCGCCCCGGAAGGCCAGCGCATGTCGGACCTGTTTCGCAACGTCGATATGCGCCGCGTGCTGATCGCGGGCGCCGTGGTGATGACCGGCATTGATCTGTTCCAGCTCTACATGCCGCTTTATGGCCATCAGGTCGGCCTGTCGGCTTCCGCCATCGGCATGATTCTCGGCGCCGCGGCGGCTGCAACCTTCGTGTCGCGCGCGTTGCTGCCGATGCTGGTCAGCCGTTATGGTGAAGAAAAAACCCTGTTCCATTCGCTGTTCCTCACCGCGGCGATGTTCACGCTGATCCCGTTGTTCTCCGGCGCCTTCGTGCTCGGCATGATCTGTTTCACGCTGGGCCTGGGCATGGGGCTGGGCCAGCCGCTGACCGTGATGCTTTGTTACCGTTATTCACCGGCGGGGCGTGGTGGAGAGTCGCTGGGCCTGCGCATTGCCATCAACAATTCCATGCATGTCGTGGTGCCTTCGGTGTTCGGGGCGGTGGGTGCGGCGTTCGGGCTAGCGCCGGTATTCTGGGTCAGTGCCGGCGTGATTGCAGCCGGCAACTGGTATGCGCGCCGTCGCGAATCTGCGGCCTGATCCCCGGAAAAACAGACCTTGTCCATTCATCTCGTATTGCTGGTCGTGCTGCTCAACATGAGCGCATTCCGCGCAAGCAAGGTGCTGGTGTCGCTGTTTGCGCTGGAGCTTGGTGCGCCGCAGATCATGCTGGGCGTCATCATTGCGCTCTATTCCCTGTGCCCGATGCTGCTGGCGCTTTATGCCGGACGATTGATCGACCGGCTCGGGGTGCGCTGGCCGATGACGCTGGGCTGCATGGGAATCGCGCTGTCGCTGGCACTGCCGGGTCTGCTGCCGCAGTTGCCGATGCTGTACCTGTCGGCACTGCTGATCGGTGCTTCGCACGTGTTCTACAACGTCGCCGTGCAGAATGTGATCGGCATGCTGAGCACCCCCGAAACGCGCACCCGCAATTTCAGCAATCTGAGCCTGATGATGGCCTCCGGCGGTTTTGTCGGCCCCCTGGTCGCCGGACTTGCGATCGATACGCTGGGTCATGCCATCGCGTATCTGTGTATCGCCGTGACCCCGGCCGTTTCTGCGGCGATTCTGTTCAGTGCGCGGCGCCCGCTGGAGGCCCTGCGCGGCGGCAAGTCCAAGGTGGATGAAAGCGGGAGTTTCGGCGGCATTGATCTGCTGCGAAATGCGCCGCTGCGCCGCACGCTGATCACCAGCGGCATCATCCTCACCGCAATCGACCTGTTCCAGTTTTACATGCCGATCTACGGCCATTCGCTGGGCCTGTCGGCCTCGATGATCGGATTCGTGCTGGCGATGTTTGCCGTGGCCTCGTTCATCGTGCGGGTGGTGATGCCCAACATCGTTGCCCGGTATGGCGAAGAGCGCATGCTGACCGCGGCGATTTTCATGGCAGCTGTTACCTATTTGCTGTTTCCGCTGATGAAGAGCGAGTTGCTGCTGGTGATTGCCGCGTTTTTGCTCGGTCTGGGCGTGGGCTGCGGCCAGCCGCTGACGCTGATGCTGATCTATGCGCGCGCACCCGAAGGTCGTTCCGGTGAGGTGCTGGGCTTGCGCATGGCGTTCAACAACCTGACGCATCTCGCGGTACCGCTGTTTTTTGGCGCCATCGGCACTGCCTTTGGCCTGGCGCCGGTGTTTCTCGCCAATGCCGTGATGCTGGGCGCGGGTGGCCTGCTCAGCCGCAGGCGTTGATCCCGATATAATTTCTGCATTCTTACTCAGGACTGACCCATGAAAATCGCGATCATTGATGACTATCAGGATGCATTTCGCAAGCTGGAGTGCAGCAAAAAACTCGCCGGGCACGAACTGCTGGTTTATACGGATACCGAAAAAGATCCCGCCAAACTGGCCGAACGGCTGAAGGATGCCGATGTCGTGGTGCTGACGCAGCAGCGCTCGAAGATGCCGCGCGCGGTGATCGAAAAGCTGCCGAAGCTCAAGCTGATCAGCCAGACCGGCCGCAATGCCTATCACATTGACATTGATGCCTGCACCGAGCGCGGCGTCGTGTTGTCTGCGGGCGGCGCGGGCAACCCGAACCCGACCGCGGAACTGGCCTGGGGCTTGATCCTCGCCAACTTGCGTCAAATTCCGCAGGAAGTGCAGCGCCTGAAGAACGGCCAGTGGCAGGGTTCCGTCGGTGTCGGTCTGTCCGGCAAAACGCTGGGCATTTACGCCTACGGCCGCATCGGCAGCCTGGTGGCACAGGTCGGCAAGGCCTTCGGCATGCGCGTGTTGTGCTGGGGACGTGGGGGTTCGACGGCCAAGGCGAAGGCGGCGGGTTTCGAAGTGGCGGCCAGCCGCGAAGCTTTTTTTGCCGAGTCCGATGTGATTTCCCTGCATCTGCCGCTGAATGACGGCACGCGCGGCATTGTCACGGCGGCTGATCTGGCACTGATGAAAACCACCGCGCTGATCGTCAACACCAGCCGTGCGCCGATCATTGCGAAGGATGCGCTGGTTGCTGCGCTGAAAGCCGGGCGTCCCGGTCGGGCCGCGATCGATGTGTTCGAGGAAGAGCCGATGCTCAACGCGAATCATCCGCTGCTTGGCATGGACAATGTGCTGTGTACCCCGCATCTGGGTTACGTCGAAGAGCGCACCTATGAATCGTATTACGGCACTGCGGTTGAGCAGATCCTCGCCTTTGTCGCGGGTGCGCCGATCAATGTTGCCAATCCGGATGTGTTGAAAAAGTAAAACCTGCAGAACAATGTTTCGGAGGAGTGCAGCATGAGTGCAAAAAAAATGCGTTGTGGTGTTGCCGCGGTGGAAGCGCTGCGGGCAGCGGGTGTTTCCAAGGTCTTCGGCCTGATGGGTTCGAGCACACTGGAAATGTACGACGCCTTGTATGACGCGAAGGACATTGAATACATCGGCGTGCGCCACGAGAACTGCGGCATGCACATGGCGGATGCCTATGGGCGCGTGACGCAGACGCCGGGCGTGTTCATCTGCGGTCAAGCCGGTCCGGGTTCGGCGAACATGGTGCTGGGACTGGCGCAGGCCAAGTTTGCGTACTCGCCGGTAGTGGCCATTACCGGTCTTGCATCGACAGAACATCTCGGTCGCGACGCGTTCCAGGAAATCGACCAGAACACATTGTTCCTGCCGGTGACCAAACGCGTGATGACGGTACCGCGTCCGGAGCGCATTCCCGAATTCATTCTGGAGGCCTTCCGCGTCGCCAACTCGGGCCGCCGTGGCCCGGTAGTGGTGAACATTCCGCGTGATCTGTTCAATCACGACATCGACGTGCATATGCCGATGCACCCGCCGGCAACCAGCCGGCCGCCGGCCGCCGATCCGGCAGCACTGGCTGAAATCAGCAAAATGATTCTTGCCGCTAAGAAACCGGTGTTTCATGCAGGCGCCGGCATCAAGTGGGCGCGTGCGAGTGCGAAGCTCGCCGCGTTGGCGGAAAAGCTGCAGATTCCGGTGACCAGTTCCGCCGGCCATGCCGACATCCTGCCGATGGATTTTCCGCTGCACGCCGGCGGTGTCGGCCCGCGCGGCAATCCGGTGGCGAGTGATCTGACCCGCGAAGCTGATCTGATCATTGCGCTGGGCACACGCCTCGGCTTCAACACGACGTTCTACAAGTACACCGATATCGCAACCGGCGCGAAGATTATCCAGATCGACGTTGATCCCGCGGCGCTGGGGCGTTATTTCCCGACAGCATTGGCGGTGACTGCGGATGCCGGTTCGGTCATTGATGGTCTGACCGCGTTGATGGCGCCGATTGCCGCCGACAAGGCACCTTGGCGCACGCGTAACGAGCAGTATCTGAAAGCACGCGCCGCTTTGTGGGCCGAGCGCGAAGCCTCCGGTTCACGCACGCAGACGCCTTTGCATCCTGACGTGATCTACTCGGAGTTGCGCAAGGCCGCGCCGCGCAATTCGATATTCACACTGGATGCCGGCACGACAGGATTTCAGGCAACAGACCAGCTGCCCTGTTACGAAGCACCGGCGCTGCTGACGCCGCTGGATTGCGGCATGGTCGGCTTCTCGTACTCGGCGGCCATCGGTGCCAAGGTCGCAGCGCCGCACCGTGCAGCGATTTCACTGATGGGCGACGGTGGCTTCGGCATGACCATGGGCGAGATGACCACCGCGGTGATGAGCAATATTCCGGCGATCGGCATCGTCATGGATAACGGCACCTGGGGTTCCGAGATTGCTTATCAGCGCGATTTCTATGCCGGGCGTTATATCGGCGCGCATGTCCACAGCCCGCGCTTTGATGAGGTGATGAAACTCACGGGCGGTAACGGTTATCACCCGACGGCGGCCGGCGAAACCGCTGATGCATTGCGGGATGCATTGAAGGCCGGCAAACCGGCGATCATCCACGTCAAGGTTGATCCCGAAGCGACGATCAGTTTCCGCAAGGACGCACTGCAGAAACGCGCCTGAGACGAATGCGCCGGAGACCGCGATGATCCTGCAGATTACTCCGGTGCATGTGATGGATTTTCTCGGCGTTGCCGTGTTTGCCGTCAGCGGCGTGCTCGCCGCCGGTCGCAAACATCTCGACTGGTTCGGCGTGCTGGTGATCGCGATGGTCACCGCCGTCGGGGGCGGCACGCTGCGCGATCTGCTGATCGACCGGCCGGTGTTCTGGCTGATTCATACCGGTTACCTGTGGGTGATCATTGCGGCAACGCTGCTGACGATGGTGATTGTACGTGTCCGCGACATTCCGATGCGCGCGTTGTTGATCGCCGATGCGCTGGGGCTCGCCTTGTTTGCGATCAGCGGCGCGCGGATTGCCGAGGTCGCGGGTTATGGCGGCATCGTCGCGGTGATCCTTGGCACCATGACGGGGGTGGCCGGCGGCGTGGTGCGCGACATGCTGCTCGCTGAAATTCCGCTACTGCTGCGCGATGGCGAAATTTATGCGACAGCGGCGCTGCTCGGCATTGTTGTTTATCTGGGGCTGCAGGCGCTGGGGTTGGAACGAACGACCGCCGCCTACTTCGGCATGGCGGTCATCGTGGCACTGCGTTTCACCGGCATATTCCTTGGCCTGCGCATGCCGGCACTGCGTCTGGGTGACTCCCAAAAACCGGATTAGGTGCAGGGCCGGGTTTTCAGTTTTTCACCAAGCACCAGCCACCCATCACCGGTTTCAGTGCAGATGGCGGTTGCGCGGATGCAGCGGGATCACGGTCGAACTGCTGCTTCCGGCAGGATCGCTGGCCGGCTTCTCCGGTTTGTGCGCGTCAAACATCCGCTTGACCATCTCGGTGACCTGTTCAACTTCGGTTTTGCCGAGATGACGTGCAAGCATGTGGTCGAGATCTTCAACGACGCACTGGCGGCGGAACTCGTGGATGGCTTCCGGCGTCGGTCCGACGAAGAACTGATAGAACTCGTCTTCACCGCTGTCCGGGTAATAGGTGACTTCGACTTCGGATGCGTATTCGGTCAGCGGGCCGAGGCTGTTGCAGGCTTCGGTGAGTTTGTTGTGGAAGCTGCGGCCGACCTCACCGGTCCAGCAGAAGCTGACCACGCGTTCACCGGCTTCGTAAACGATACCCGGTTCATCGCGCTCGAGGCTTTTGGCATCGGCCAGATGGTCGGCATCCACGTAATCGAGCCAGGGGCGCAGCGCGAGTTCAACCTGCGCCAGGCGTACGCCCTTGCACAGGAATACGCTGCCGTGGACATGCACTTCGGTTTTCATTGCGACAACTCCGGTGGTGATGCTGAAGCAGGCGGGAAACCTGCGAGGGGCGCCAAGGATACCACAGGCCCCGGAGGAAATGCAAAATAGTCAATAAAAACAATTAGTTATAAATTACCCCGAATGCGGTGCAGCGGCTTAATGCGCCACCAGACCGAGCCCTTGTAACTGCGCGCCCAGCGCTGCACGTTCCTGGTCGAGAAAGCGGTTGAGCGCGTCACCATCGAGCCAGGTATCACCCCAATACTGCTCCGAGAGTACGGTTGTCCATTCCGGTGCCGCCGTTGCGTTGCGAAGCACCTGCCGCCAGTACTGGATTTGCGCCGGTGTGATACCTGCGGCGCCAATGACGCCACGCCAGGTGCCGATGACGCAATCCACGCCCAGTTCTTTCCAGGTGGGCGTGCCGGCGTAAGGCCCTGACAGGCGTTGCGGCGAAGAGACTGCAATCGCGCGCAAACGACCGTTCGCCAGGGCCGGTGCGGCACTGACTGCGGTGATTGCACCCACCTCGGCGCGTTGCGCAATCACGTCATCAACGGCATACAGCGCGGAATCAAAGACGTTGATGTGCAGTGCATCGATGCGACCGCCGGCGTGACGGGTGACCTGGGCCAGAGCCATGTGATTGGTGTTGCCGAGTGCGGTGGCCAGCGCGATGCGGCAACCTGCCGTGTCGGCGGCGATGCGCTGCATGAAGTCATGGCCATTGCGGATCTGCGAATCCGCGCGCACCACGAATGCGATGTATTCCGTGTAGAGATTCGCCAGTGGTGTCAGCGCGCCATGATCGAAATCGCTGACGCCGAGATGGCGGTTGGTGATGATTGTCGGTGAGTTGATCGCCAGCACATGCGGATTGCCGTGTTGTGTGCGCAGGTAATCCCAGCCGTTGCCTCCGCCTTTGCCGGGAATGTTGGTCAGCCGGATGGCGTGGCCGACCAGTTTGCCGGCTTCAAGGCGGGAGATCAGCGCACGGGCCGGCCGGTCCTGACCGCCGCCGGCGGGTGTACCGGCGATCAGTTCGATGTCGCGTTCAGCTTGCCACACCGGCATTACGCCGCCGAGGCGTGCGTACTGTTGCGCGGAACAAAAAAGACCAGCAGGTTGGCCGCGATGATGGTGCCGGCGAGAAAGTAGAACGCCATGTAGACATCCCAGGTGTCGGCGACGACGCCGAATATCGCCGGCCCGATGCTGCCGCCGATGGACAGGATGGTGAACTGCAGGCCGACGCCGGTGCCTGCAAGGCGCTTCGGCGTGTTTTCGACGGCCCACGCCTGCATCACCGGCCGCATAGCATAGAGGAAGAATCCGACCAGCGCGACAAACACGATGAAGGCCAGTGACTGGCCGGCGAATACCATGCCGATGATCGTGGCGCCGGTGAGCAGCATGCTCGACAGCACGACTTTTTGCCGGCCGATCTTGTCCGAGAGATGGCCGGCGATCGGGCCGGCGATCAGTCCTGCGACCTGCAATACGGTCATGCACACGCCGACGGCGATCGGTGAGTAACCCTGTTCATAGGCAAGATAGACCGGGAGGAAGACCAGCAGGCCGGTCTGGGTCAGGGTGCGGAATCCGGCACTGACGCAGATCAGCATCAGCGCACGGTTGCGGATCAAACTTATCAGGTCGCCCAGGTACTGGCGCAGGCTCCAGGATTTGTCGCCGCCGCCATTGACGTCGTCATCCTGCGCGCGCGTGGTGTTGAGTGCGCCGACCAGCACCACAATCAATGTGGCCATCACCAGACCCGGAACGATATTGATGACGACCACTTCGCGCCAGCTGAACCATGCCAGCAGCGCGCCTGCGGCCATCGGCGCGATGGCCTCGCCCACATTGCCGCCCATGCCGTGGAAGGACAGCACCAGTCCCTTACGTTGCGGGTACTGGTGAGCCAGCGTCGGAATCGCCGCGGGGTGCCACAAATTGTTGCCGATACCCACCAGCATTACGCAAACCACCAGCATCCACATGCTGTGAGTCAGACTCATCAATGCGTATGGAAAGCCGACCCAGAACAGCGAGGCGGCCATCAGGTATCCCTTCTTGCCGATGGCATCGACCAGCATGCCGCCGGGCAGGTTGGAGATGGCGCCGGCGATATGCTGCATGCTCATCAGCAGACCGATCTGTGTATAGGAGAGTCCGAGTTCTTTGCCGATCAGCGGCAGCAGGATGTAAAAGGTTGCCGGATACCAATGAGTGAGGCCGTGACCGGCAGAAATCAGCCAGACATCACGGAAGGTACGCGGGGGCAAAACGTTGGCGGCTGTAATGCTCATAATATGGTCTCAAACAGGGGTCGAAGTCATATTAGCATGCGGCTTTGCGCGTAAGCCGCGGCGTATAATCGGCGCCTCTCCCGCAATACAAAACATAAATCCGGCCTCTCATGCGTACTGACATCGAGCGTTTCTTCAGCCCCAAATCCATCGCCATCATCGGCGCTTCGCAGGATCTCATCACCATCAGCGGCCAGCCGCTGAAACATCTGCTGAGCCACGGCTACAAGGGCAAGTTGTATCCGATCAATCCGAAGTATCAGGACATCTCCGGTGTGAAGTGCTGGCCGTCGATCGAGTCGCTGCCGGAGACGCCGGAACTGGGACTGATCCTGGTCAATGCCACACGCGTGGCCGAAATGCTGACGGCCTGCGGAAAGAAGGGCATTCCCTACGTCATCATTTTCAGTTCGGGTTTCTCGGAGACCGGCGGCAGCGGCGTGGCGATGCAGCAGAAACTCGCTGACATCGCGAAGGAATACAACATCGGCGTCATCGGTCCCAACTGCCAGGGCATGATCAGCCCCCCCGACGCCGTGTATGCCGGTTTCGGTTCGGTGTTCAACGCCGATTACACCGCAGGCACGGTGAGCATGGTGTCGCAGTCCGGCGGCTTCGGATTTTCGGTGATGAATCTGTCTTCGCTCGACGGCGGCCTGCCGTTCCGCCAGATGGTGACCACCGGCAATGAAATCGGCGTATCGACGCTGGATTTCATCGACTATTTCATCCGCGATCCCAACACCGACATCATCGGCGCCTATATCGAAGGCGTGAAGGATGCGCGGCGCATTCTTGATGTGGGCGACAAGGCGCTCGCCGCCGGCAAACCGATCCTGATGTGGAAGGTCGGCAATACCGAGCAGGGGCAAAAGGCCGCAGCTTCGCATACTGCCAACCTCGGCGGCGCGATGGCGCTGTACAAGGCCGCGTTCAAACAGAAGGGCATCATCCAGGTCGATGACATCCAGGATCTGGTTGATTACGGCCATGCGCTGCGCAGCAACCGGCTCCCGCGCGGCAACCGGGTGGCGATCATTACCATCTCCGGTGGCGCCGGCATTCTGATGACGGATGAGATCGTTGCCGGCGGCATGCAGATGGCGCAACTGGCCCCCGATACCGTGGCCAAGCTGAAGGAGTTTGTGCCGTCCTTTGGTTCGGTCGGCAATCCGGTGGACGTGACTGCGGCGATCTTCAATGATCTGACGCTGATCAACCGTACGCTGCAGGCGATCAACGATGATCCGGGCGTGGACTGCATTGCAATGATCAATGCTTCGCTGCAGGGCGAGATTGCCTTGAATGTCGCCAACGAGATCGTTGCCGTCGCCACGAAGACCGACAAACCGATTTTCATTTCGTGGAGCGCGCGCGACGCTGTCGCCCCCGAGGCTTACGCGGTTCTGGATGCGGCGCGCATTCCCCATTACAAGTCGCCGGTGCGCTGCGGCCGCGCGCTGGCCGCGGTGTCCTGGTACGCCGAAGCCAAGCGCCGCAATGTCGCCCAGAAAAATGACAAGGCGCCGGTGATCAACAGGCCGGCGGCGCAGGCGATGCTCAAAGGCAAGACCGGCGATGTCGCCGAATACGCGGCCAAGCAGGTGCTGGCCGAATACGGTATCTCCGTGACCCAGGAGCAACTGGCGACCAGCCGTGACGCGGCCGTGGCCGCTGCGCAGAAAATCGGTTTCCCGGTGGCGATGAAGGTGCAGTCGCCCGACATCTCGCACAAGACTGAAGCGAAGGCAGTACGGCTCGGCGTGGCGGATGCCGCCGGTGTGGCTGCGGCTTACGACGAGATTCTGAAAAATGCCAAGGCCTACAAAGCCGATGCGCGCATTGAAGGCGTGCTGGTGCAGGAGATGGTCGGCGGCGGCATCGAGGCCATCATCGGTATTACCAACGACGCGCTGTTCGGACCGGCGGTGATGTTCGGCCTCGGCGGCATTTTTGCCGAAGTGCTGAAGGACGTGTCCTTCCGCCTTGCACCGATCACCCCGGCGATGGCGCGCGAGATGGTGGAGGAGATCAAGGGGTATCCGGTGCTCGCCGGTGCGCGCGGCAAACCGCCAGCCGATGTCGATGCACTGGCCGATACGCTGGTCAAACTGTCGGCGCTGGCGGTCGACCTCAAAGACTCCGTGGGCGAACTGGACATCAATCCGCTGATCGTCATGCCTAAAGGGAAAAATGCGGGTAAAGGCGTGATAGCTGCGGATGCGTTGATCCGCATGAAAGGCTGATCATGGCTGTTTCGCAGGAAGTGCGTCTGCTGTGCGACGAGGTCGCGAAATTCGTACGCGATGAAGTGGATCCGCGTTCGCGCTGGATCGAGGAAAACGACGCGATCCCCGATGACCTGATGCAGCTGGCCCGCGAGATGGGCCTGTTCGGACTGACCATTCCCGAGGAATACGGCGGCAGCGGCCTCGATCTCGCCGGCAAGTGCGCGATCGAGGAAGTCATGGGGCGCACGAATTACGGTTTCGCCACGCTGATCGGCAACCATACCGGCATCAGCACGACCGGCATCAACGCACTGGGCAATGCCGAACAGAAACAGAAATTCCTGCCGAAGATGGCCAGCGGCGAATGGGTCGGCGCTTTTGCGCTGACCGAACCGCAGGCCGGTTCCGATCCGGCGTCGATGCGCACGATGGCGGTGAAGAAGGGCGACCGCTATGTGCTCAACGGCGAAAAGATTTACATCACCAACGCCGGTCCGGCCCATATATTCACGGTGATGGCGATTACGGACAAATCGAAGGGCATCAAGGGCATCTCGGCGTTTGTCGTCGAACGCGACAGCCCGGGTTTCAGTGTCGGTAAAAACGAACTGAAAATGGGTATGCACGGCTGCACCACGGCGCCGCTGTCCTTCACTGACTGCGAGGTGCCGGCGGAGAATCTGCTCGGTGCCGAGGGCATGGGTTATGTGCAGGCGATGAAAACGCTGACCGCAGGCCGAGTCACGGTGTCGGCGCGCTGCTGCGGCATGATGGACAAGCTGATCGAAAAAACCGCCGAGTACATGAAGACGCGGACCCAGGGCGGCAAGCGGCTGGCCGATCACCAGGGCCTGCAATGGATGCTGGCGGACATGGCGGTGGCGCGTGATGCCGCACGTGGACTCACGCAGCGCGCCATCGACGTGCTGATGCGTGGCGAGCGCGGCACGATGGAGGCGTCCACCGCCAAGCTGTTCTCCACCGAGGCGCTGGGTCGCGTCGTGGATGCCGCTGTGCAGATCCACGGCGGTATGGGTTACATGCGTGAAGTCGGCATCGAAACCACCTTCCGCGACGCGCGCATCGTGCGCATTTATGAAGGCACGTCGGAGATCCAGCGCAACATCATCGCCGGCTTGCTGCTCAAAGACTAAAACACGGCAATAAAAACAAGGAGATATTGATGGCCAACGTAAAAAGCCTGTTTGATCTGTCCGGCCAGGTGGCCATCGTCACCGGCGGCGCTACCGGTATCGGCCTGCAGATGGCGAAAGGACTGGCTGAGGCCGGTGCCAATATCGTGATCTGTTCGCGGCGACTCGATGTTTGTGAGCAGGCGATTACTGAAATAGAAAAAATCGGCGTGCAGGGTCTGGCGGTCGGCTGTGACGTCACCAAGGCCGATCAGGTCGAAACGCTGAAGGATGCGGTGATGAAAAAGTTCGGCCGCGTGGACATTCTGGTCAACAATGCCGGCCGCGCCTGGGTGGCGCCGCCCGAAGACACGCCGCTCGAACGCTGGCAGCAGGTGTTCGACCTCAATATCACTGCACCTTTCCTCTGCGCGCAGGTCTTCGGCCGCGAATTCATCAAGCAAAAGCGCGGCAAGATCGTCAACATCGCGTCGATTGCCGGCATGGTCGGGCGTAACCCGGCGGCCTATAACTCGATCGCCTACGGTTCGAGCAAGGGCGCGCTGGTTAACTTCACGCGCGACCTCGCGGTGAAGTGGGCGCAGCACAACATCCAGGTCAACTGCATCTGCCCGGGATTTTTTGTGACCCCGATCAACGAAAAGATGTACGTGAAGAACAAGGATAACGTCGAGCGCGAGATTCCGCTGAAGCGTACCGGCGGCCCTGACGATCTCAAAGGCATTGTCGTACTGCTCGCTTCCGGGGCATCGAATTTCATGACCGGCGCGATCATTCCGGTGGATGGTGGTGCGATCGCCTGGTAGTCGCTGCGCACTACTGCATGGGATGCGGGCGGTCGGAGGTTCAAAACCACTGGTCCCAACCGCTCAAATGAAAAGGGCTCCTTGCGGAGCCCTTTTCATATCCATGATTGCGGCTCAGCTCGGCTGGATGCCGGCAGCCCTGATCACCTTCCGCCATTTCTCGATCTCCGCCTGAATGTACTTGGCGAATTCAGCGGAGCTGTTGCCCACCGGGTCTGCGCCTTCCCGCGACAGCCGTTCGTTCATTTCCGGGCTTTTCAGGATGGCCACGACTTCGGTGTTGAGCTTGCTGACGATGTCGGCAGGCGTGCCGGCCGGTGCAAGCAGGCCGTACCAGGTGGCCGATTCATAACCCTTGACGCCGGCTTCGATCATCGTCGGCAGCTCCTTCGCAGCGGGTGAGCGTTGCGCGCCGGTGACTGCCAGCGGACGCAGTCGGTTGTTCTTGACCTGCGGCATCGCGGAAATGATGCTGGCGAAAGTCATCGACACCTGACCGCTGACGACATCGATCAGCGCCGGCTGTACACCCTTGTAAGGCACGTGCAGCAAATCGACATCCGCCAGCATCTTGTAGAGTTCGCCCGACAGATGGCCGCCGGTGCCGTTGCCGGCAGAGGCGAAGGACAGCTTGCCCGGCTGTTTTTTGGCAAGGGCCGTCAGTTCCTTGACCGACTTTGCCGGTACCGAAGGATGTACCAGCAGCATCAGGTTCTGCGTGGCCACCAGCGAAATCGGCACAAAATCCTTCACCGGGTCATAGGGCAGTGTTTTGCGCAGGCTGACGTTGGTGGCGAATGACGCGACGGTGCCCATGATCAGCGTGTAGCCGTCGGGCGGCGCTTTGGCCACCAGTTCCGCCGCGATCGCGCCACCGGCGCCCGGCCGGTTGTCGACCAGTACCTGCTGGCCCCAGCGTTCGGCGAGTTTGGGGCCGACCGTTCGCGCCATGGTGTCGACGCTGCCGCCCGGCGTACTGACGACGATGATGCGGATTGATCGTGTCGGGTAGTTCTGTGCCGTCGCGTTTGCGGCGGCAGCCAGTGCGACGGCAATCAGCAGGGTGTTTATTGAGCGCATTATGGATCTCCTCGTTTTATTTGTGGCAACACAAGCGGGTATCAGGGCTGGAAGCCCACCGAACCTTCGTACTTTGCCAGAACCTCGGCACTCGGCAGAAACTCTTCCTCCAGTTTCTTGATATCTGAAAAACCGATGAAGGCGTGCATGTTGCCGGCAGGATGGTCTTTGGTGCGGGCTTCGAAACGTTTGACGGCCTCTACGTCGTCTTTGGCGAATTCGTCGAAGTAATCGACCATGGCGACTGTGGATGAACGCAATGAACCGGTGGCGTTTGACACCATCGCGATACCGAGTTCATTCAGCCGTGACACATGCAGTCGCGGTGATACGCCGGTGCGGTTGAAATGCAGCGGCCCCTTGATCTCTTTGGCGCAGCGTTCCAGCTCCGCTTCCGAGGTCAGTGCCTCGGGGAATATCATGTCGGCGCCGGCTTCGAGGTAGGCATTGGCGCGACGGATCAGCTCATCGACGCTGCCGCCGGCGACGCCGCGGGCATCACAACGCGCGATCAGCACGAAGTCCGGATCCAGTTCGCGGCGCACGCGGTCGGCGGCCCGCAGCTTGCCTGCCATCTCCTCCATCGCGACGATCTGTTTACCGGCGACATGGCCGCAGCGTTTGGGCGCGACCTGATCTTCGATGTGGATGGCGGCAGCTCCCGCAGTGATGAAGTCTTCGACGGTACGCATGACATTGATTGCATTGCCGAAGCCGGTATCGGCATCGGCAATTACGGGGATTTTCACGGCACGCGCGATATAACGCGTGATCATCACGATTTCATCGAGCGTGATCAGGCCGACGTCAGGTTTGCCGAGCAGAGATGCCGACACGCCGTAACCGGTGACACCGCAGCAGGAGAAACCGGCTTTTTCAATGATCTTGGCGGACAGCGCGTTGTAGGCGCCGGGTTTGACAAGCGTTTTGCCGCCGCGCAGCAATTGGCGCAGTTGGGTGCTGGTTCTGGTGCGCATGTGTTCCTCCGGGTTTGGGAATGCATTCTAGCCCCGGGTCGCAAGGATTGTTTTACAGAAGTCCATGATCCGGTAACTTGCACAAGCAGGCTACCGACGGTTGTTAGAATCACACGACAACATCGCTGAATGGAGTTTCACATGATGAGCAAAGGCAAGCAGTTCAAGGAACTGATCCATAAAAAGGAAATCCTGATCCAGCCCGGCGTCTACGACGGCTACAGCGTACGGCTGATCGAGCAGGCGGGATTCAAGACTGCATCGATTTCAGGCGCCGGCGTGTCCGAGAGCCGCATGGGTTGGGCGGATCGCGGCGTGATGACCTTCGAAGAGAATCTCAACAACGCGCGACGCCTCGCCGACTGCTCCGATTTGTTGCTGCGTGCCGATGCCGACACCGGCTATGGCAATGCGATGACCGTGCACTTCGTCGTGCGCGCCTTCGAGAAGGCCGGCATGGCTGCGCTGATGATTGAGGATCAGGTGTGGCCCAAGCGTTGCGGACACATGGCCGGCAAGGCCTGTATCCCCGCTGAAGAAATGGTGCAGAAGGTCAAGGCTGCGGTGGATGCGCGCCGCGACAATGACTTCGTCATCGTCTCGCGTACCGACGCCGCCGGCCCGCACGGCGTGGATGAAGCGATCCGCCGCCTCAACATGTATGCCGAAGCCGGCGCTGACGTGATGTATGCCGATGCGCTGCTGTCGAAGGAAGACATTGCCAAGGTCGCGAAAAGCGTACCGAAGCCACTGATCGTCAACATGGGACTGGGCATGAGACCGCGCAAGACCACGCCGCTGATGAGTCCGCAACAGTTGCAGGACATCGGTGTCGCCGCAGTGAGTTATCCGCGGCTGCTGACCACGGCCGCGCTGCGCGGCATGATGAATGCGTTGGCCGTGTTCAAGGATGAAGTGGTGGGCCAGAACAAGGTGGTCGAGCGCACCGACCTGCAGGTCGGCTTCGAGGAACTGAATGACCTGATGGGCATGAAGGTTCTTGACGAGATGGAAAAGAAATACAAAGGCGGCTGATCCGCGGAGCAAACCATGGGCATGACCATCGCAGAAAAAATCCTTGCGGCCAAAAGCGGCCGCAAGTCCGTGGTTCCGGGCGACGTGGTCACGGTGGATGTCGATACCGTGATTCTGTTCGACAACAATTTCCTTCCGACCAACTGGCGCGACATTCTCAAGGTGGCCGATCCTGAAAAGATCGTGGTCACGTTTGACCATCGCGTGCCGGCGCCGACGCAGCAGGCGGCCGCGGCGCAGGTGACCGGCCGTGCTTTCGTCAAGAAGTTCGGCATCAAGCGCTTTCATGATGTCGGCCATAACCAGGGCATCAGCCATCAGCTGGTGGCGGACTACGGTTATGCGATGCCGGGTTCGGTATTGCTGTGCAGCGATTCACATACCTGCAGCGCCGGCGTGTTCAACTGCCTCGCGCGCGGCGTTGGCGGTCCCGACATCATTTATGCCGCGATCAAGGGCCAGACCTGGTTTCGCTGCGGTGAAACCGTGCGTTACGAACTGACCGGAAAATTACCAACGGCGGTCACCGCCAAGGACGCCTTTCTGCAGATTGCGGGTGTTCACGGCGCGCATGCAACGATGAATGTGGAATACGGCGGCCCGGGTGTGGCGTCGCTGTCGATCAACGCGCGCAAGACGCTGACGGCCATGTCTGCGGAACTCTCAGCGGAATTTGCGACCTTTGAAGCGGATGCTGCGCTGGAAGAGTGGATGCGTATCCGTAATCCGGCGCCGTTCATTCCAGTAAGGCCGGATGCCGACGCAAAATACCACGCAGTACGCAAAGTTGATTTGTCCGCGCTCGAGCCTTTGGTGGCGTTGCCCGACAGCGTAGTCAACAACTCGCAGCCGGTCGGGCAGGCCAAGGGCACCCGGATTGACCAGGCCTATATCGGTTCCTGTGCCAACGGCACCCAGGACGATATCGAACTTGCAGCGCTGGTGGTCAAGGGACGGCGTGTGGCGTCGGGTGTGCGCTTCATTGTCACCCCGGCTTCGCAGACCGTGTATCGCGACACCGTGGCCAGTGGTGCGATACAGACATTGCTCGAAGCGGGTGCGATGATTGCGCCGCCGACCTGCGGCGCCTGCGGCGGCGGTCACATGGGTGTTCTTGGTCCGGACGAAGTCTGCATCACGTCGAGCACGCGCAACTTCAAGGGCCGCATGGGTGATCCGAGTTCACAGGTATGGATGGCGTCGCCGGCCACCGTGGCGGCATCGGCGCTGACCGGATTCATTACCGACCCGCGGGAGTTCCTGCAATGAGCGGCTCCATGAAGTTCAAGGGACGAGTCTGGATCGTCGGCGACAATATCAATACCGATCTGATCCTGCCCAACAAGGCTTTCTATCTGACACACGAGGAACAAACGCAGTATGTGTTCCATGCCAACCGCCCGGGCTGGGCACAGCAGGTGCAGAAGGGCGATATCCTGATCGGCGGCAACAATTTCGGCATGGGTTCAAGCCGCGCCGCTGCGCGATCCCTGAAAAACCTCGGGCTGTCATGTCTGATTACCGAGTCGTTAAACGGATTGTTCCTGCGCAACTGCGTGAACTTTGCGTTCCCTGCACTGGAGTGTCCAGGCGTACATGCCGCGTTCACCGAAGGTGAAGAGGCCGAGGTTGAATTCGAAACAGCGCAGGTTCGCAACGTGACGTGCGGCACTGCGTTGCAGGGCAAACCACTGCCCCCGCAACTGATGGCACTGGTGCAGGCCGGTGGCGTTTACCAGTTGCTGGAGCAGGAGGGGCTGATCGCCCCTAAAAAATAATCAATAAAATCAAATAATTACGGCTATGCTGCTGCGGCAACCGCGTGGCGCTGATCCTCTTCGCCCAGCGGTGCGTACTGCGTCAGTTGCGCCATCAGTTCCGCTTCCTGATAAGGCTTGCCGAGGAAGGCGTTGACGCCGATCTGTTGTGCGCGGTTGCGGTGTTTTTCCGCGGTGCGCGATGAAATGATCACGATGGGCACGATTGCAGAGCGCGAATCCTGACGCACGCGTGACGACAGTTCGAATCCGTCCATGCGCGGCATCTCGATGTCCACCAGCATCAGGTCCGGCAGTCGGTTCTTCATCTGATCGAGTGCATCGACACCGTCCTTGGCGGTCATCACCTGATAGCCCTCGCGCTCCAGCAACCGGCTGGTGATCTTGCGCACCGTCAGGGAATCGTCGACTACCATCACGGTGGGCGTGGTTGCCGCCGCGGCCGTTTGTTCCTGAATGGCCGGTGCGCGTACTGGTGGGGCGGCACGCTGCGTCAGCGGTACCGGATTGATGATCAGCACCACTCGTCCGTCGCCCAGCACGGTCGCGCCAGTGACGCCCGGTACCCGGGCCAGCTGCGGACTCAGGTGCTTGACGACGATTTCCTGGTTACGCAGCAGTTCGTCAACATGCAGGGCAATGCGCTGCAGGCCGCTGCGCAACAGCAGCAGGGTGCTGTAGTCCTGGTCGGCCGTTGCGGGAGACTCGCCGAGCAAGGCACTCAGCGTGTGCAGCGGGTAGTCGTTGTCCCTATACTGAACCTTGTTTTCCCGGCGGGCTGTTTCAAGGGCGTCGGGTTGCACGCGAATGATTTGCTCGATCATGGCCGAAGAGATGGCGAAAATGCCTGATCCGGCCCGGACCAGAACTGCTTGCGCGACCGCAAGGGTCAGCGGCAGGAAGATGCTGAACGCGGTGCCCTGGCCGCTGACTGTACGGGTTTCGATATGGCCGCCGATGGCGATGATCTCGCTGCGCACGACATCCATGCCGACGCCGCGCCCTGCAATTTCGGTGACGGAATCCGCGGTCGATACCCCCGGCGCGAAAATCAGGTCGGCCAGTTCTTCCGGTGACGCGTTGCGCGCAGGATCAAGAAGACCCTTTTCAATGCCGCGGGTGCGCAGTTTTTCAAGATCAAGTCCCGCACCGTCGTCGCGAATGACGATGGCGATTTCGTTGCTTTCCTGACGCAGGGCAATCGAGATTTCTCCGGTCTCCGGCTTGCCGGCCGCCTGTCGTGCAGCGGACGTTTCGATGCCATGCCCGATCGCATTGCGCAGCAGGTGTTCCAGCGGAGCGCTGATGCGCTCCAGTACGCTGCGGTCCATTTCAATATGGCTGTCACTGATGTCGAGATGGATTTTTTTATCCAGTTCACGCGCCGTCTGGCGTGCAATCCGATAAAGGCGTTCCTCAAGATTGGCGAAAGGGATGGTGCGCGTCCGCATCAACCCCTGCTGCAGTTCACGGCCGACGCGGGCTTGATGCTGAACGGCGGAATCGATTCCGCCGAGGTCACGCATCAGCGTCTGCTGCACGGTGGACAGGTCGTGCAGGCTTTCCGCCATCATGCGCGTCAGTTCCTGCAACCGCGTGTAGCGGTCAAATTCCAGCGGGTCGAATTCGGGGCGGTCGGCGGCGATCACCGAGCGCCGCGATTGCATCTGGCTGTCGGCTTGAAGTTCCAGCTCGCGCAACTGGTTTTTCAACCGCGCCATGCTCTCGCCGAGTTCGCCCAGTGACTGGCGGGTGTTGCGCAATTCACCCTCGATCCTTGAACGTGCGATGCCAACTTCTCCGGCGTCGTTAATCAGGCGATCCAGGGCATCGGCATTGATGCGCAATACTGCAGCAGCCGGCTGTGGGTGTTCGACGCGCACCGCCGGCGTGGGAGCGGCTTCGCGGGAAGGGGTATCTGTCGCTGGGGCGGAATGACTTTCTGGTTTCTGCAGATCCAGTTCCCGCAGATATTCGATTCCGTCGGCCAGCCGGTCGACATGGCTTTCCATTTCTTCAAGCTGCGCCGAACCGGGATTGCCAGTAGCTATGGCGGCTTCAAGACGGGTTTCCATCATGTGCGCAAGCTCGCCCAGACGCATGGCCCCTGCCATGCGTGCGCTGCCCTTCAGGGTGTGCAGCGCGCGTTGCAGCACGAGCGGCGCCTGGCTGTCGGCCGGCGCATCTCGCCAGGCTCTCAGTTCGCGGCTGATCTGCGGCAGCAGTTCCTGCGCCTCTTCCAGAAACATCGGCAGCAGTTCGGCATCAATGTCGTCGCGGATCAGGCGCTGATCCTGCGCAGTCAGTGCTGCAGCAGCGCGCACCAGCGTTGCGTCATCGACCGGCTCGATCACCGGATCGGCAGTTGCGGCCGGGGCCGGCGTGTCGCGGATGAGCGCGGAGACGGCCTGAGCCGGCGCATGAGCGGACTGAAGGCGGCGGTTAAGCGCATCCAGATCCGTGATCAGCACATCTGCGAGCCGTGGAGCCTGCTGTTGTGTGATGTCATCCAGCATTTCGCGCAGTTTTGCCACCGCCTGCCGTAGCAGCTGCAGGTCCGCCTCCCCGGTGAGCAGGCGTGCCTGGGGCAGACACTGTTCGATGCGCATCGCCAGATCGGCTGGCGATGACAAGCCTGCAGTGCGGGAAATGCTGGCGAGCGTATGCGCTGCGATTTCGAGGGCATCAGTGGCTGTTCGTCCAGGTGCATCGCATAACCCCTGGATTTCTGATTCCAGATTGGCAACGTGCTGCTGCGCCTCCTTGCGGTAGATGTCGAAGAACGACCGCGAAATGCGGATGTTGCCGAGACAGACCTCATCCGGATTGCCGGCCGGTACCTGTGGTGCTGCAGATTCCGGCGCGGTTTGCAGTGCTGTGGCGGCATCAATCAGGTGCTGGCCGTCAATTTCTACGGGCCGCTTTTCAGACAGCGCACGGGTCCATTCAGTCAACGCCACTGTTGCCGTTTCGATCAGCTCCAGCAGGGCGGGCGTGGCGGGACGGTGTTGTTCCAGCCAGCGGTTCATGACGCGTTCGACAGCCCAGGCGACTTCTCCCAGTGCGTCGAGGCCTACCATGCGTCCGCTGCCTTTCAGTGTGTGAAAGCCACGACGAATGATGACCAGCGCCTCTACATCGGCGTAATTGCTGCGGCATGCGGGCAGTGCTGTGTTGATGTCGGCGAATACGGTTTGCGCTTCTTCAAGAAATACGCCGAGCAGTTCGTTGTCCGCCGCGGACGGTGTCGTTTCCGCCTGTTGAGCCGGGAGGTCGCTGGCAACCGGAACGGCTTTTGCGGGCGCATCGGCGATTGACGGCGCGATTGAAGATACCTGTTGTTGCAGGGCAATCCGTGTCTCGATTCGCTGAAAGAACATGTCCAGCGCAGTGTCTGCGGGTGCGAGCCCTCGCAAACACGGGTCCAGGAAAAAGCCCAGACTGGTGAGGCCCTCAACAACGGTCTCAAGATCGTTTTCGGTCCAGGACGGGTCCGACTGTGCGCAACGCGCAATGAGCTTGTTGCATTGTGACTGGATTTCAGCAGCGCGGTCGAAACCGAGTATCGACAGCGCGCCGTGGATCTGCTTGAGCAGTGGCGACAGTGTGGCAAGTGTGGAAACACGGCTGCGGTCTCGGGCGTAGCTGTCGAGGACCTGCTCGACCTGTTGCAGGTTGCTGGAAATTTCCCGTGCGACCTGGGTTTGCAGTTTCAGCCGGCTGACTTCCTGGCTGAGGTCTTCGCGCAGCCCCTCCGGAATCGTGCCGCCGGACTTTCCCTTGACGGCGTCGAGCAGCCATCCACCCATGATTTCGACCTGTGTGCCGAGGTCCGGTGGCGTATCGGTAAAGTTCTCGACAATGTTTTCGATGAGCAGAAAAGCCGAGGCCATTTCCGTGATCATCAGCTGGCTTTGCCGCGGGTACGGATTGGGCAGCCGGGTCGATACCATGGCCACGACATCAACCATGCGGATCATCTGCATGTTGCCCAGATCGTGAATCTTGGTCTTCAACGCAGTGACCGAGTCGCGCAAACGGGTCAGCGCAGCGGCATCCCCAGAAACATAGGCGATCCAAAGGTCCTTGACGGCCTGCACGCGCGCGCGAACGTCGCTGAGGGCGGGTCCGAGCCAGTCCATGTCGAACTCCATCAGGCCCGGAAGATCCGGTTCAGGAAACAGACTGTCGAGCTGGTAGAGCTGGCGGATGTCGCGGATTCGCGGAGTGGCCGCCTGGCTCTTGCCGATCGCGTAGAGGACATCGCGCAGGATTTGGTCCTGTACCGGCACGCTGCCTTTGGCGAGGTCGCGCATGCGTAAGTCCAGCTTGGCACACAATGCTTTCGCACCCGCGCTCCACGGGTCCTTCGGCCCGGCATGCAACAGGCCGTCGAGCAGTCCGGTGGCGGCCCACCACAGTGAACGGGGCGGCGGCAGTTGCGCGGCCAGCATGTCGAGGGCTTCAAGCGCTTGGCGCATGTCTTTCAGTCCATCGCGATTTTCCGGATCGCGCAGTACTGCAAGAAGGCCGCGCTGAAAGCGTGAACGCTGCGCAGTCAGTATTGCCGGAAGCTTCGGTGCCGGCACGGCGGTAGCAGCCGGATGTGCCGGTGAAAGGGGAGAAAGGTCGGGGAAGAACAGGTCTTTCTCCGAGACATCCTGTCTGCCGTGCAAGGATGAGATCTCGCGATATACCGGAAACAGTTTGATCGGGGCATTCGCTTCGCCCTTGGCCAGGCCATCGATGAATTCTTTCAGCGCCAATACCGCGCGGTCGAGCGTGCTCACCGCTGATTTGCGCGGTTCCGCGGTGATGCCCGAGAAGGCATGTTCCATCGATTCGCAGAAACCAACCACGCCATTGAGTCCGAGGACGTTCAGTGCTCCGGTGACCTGGTGCAACTGTTGCGGGCATTGCCTGAGGTGCGTGACCTCCTCTGGCCGCGCCAGGTACTGCGCAATGTTGTCCCTCACGGATTTGAGGGCGAAATCCACTTCCGGTTTGACCCAGGACAGCGGCGGAGCGAGCGGGGTAGGCATGGCGGCAGGCCTTTTGTGCGATTGCAGGGCAGGCAGTGAATGGGATCAGGCCAGCTTGAATCCGGAAACCGAGTGTTTCAGTTCGGTCGCCAGCGTGATCAACTCCCGGGCGGAATGCGCGGTCTTCTGCGTTCCCGCCGTGGTGAGCTGCGTGATGTTGAGGATGCCTTTCATGCTGGCGGCGACCTGTGCGGCAGATTTGGCCTGTTCCTGTGTGGCATTCGAGATTGCGCCGATCAGTTCCGCGAGCCGGGTCGAAACTTCTTCAATTTCGTGCAGCGCCTGTCCGGCCTCGTCGGCCACTTTTGCGCCTTCCACCACACCCTGGGTGCTGCGCTCCATGGCCTCTACGGTGTTCTGGGTGTCCTGCTGGATGCTTTTGACGATTTCGGTGATGTGTTTGGTCGCCTCGCCGGAGCGTTCGGCCAGGCGCTGCACTTCCTCCGCAACCACCGCGAAGCCGCGTCCGGCTTCGCCAGCAGAAGCCGCCTGGATCGCGGCATTCAGGGCAAGCACGTTGGTCTGTTCGGTGATGCCGGTGATCAGTTGCACAATCTCGCCAATCTCCTGCGAGCTTTCACCGAGGCGTTTGATCCGTTTCGAAGTTTCCTGGATCTGTTCGCGGATTTCATCCATGCCGCGGATTGCGTTCTGCACCGCTTGCGACCCCTTTTCTGCAGCGCTGAGGGAATTCTGTGCGACCTTCGCTGATTGCGTGGCGTTGTCCGAGACCTGATTGATCGACTGCGCGATCAACAGCACCGACTGGCCGGTGGCCTGGATTTCGGCGGACTGCTTCTGATTGGCAGTGAGCAGCTGGTTAGCGATTTTCTGCGCGTTGCCGGTGGCGTGCGTCACCTGGTCAGCCGCCCTCGTGATGCCGCTGACGAGTCCGCGAACCTGTTCGATCGTGAAATTGATCGAGTCGGCAATGGCGCCAGTCACATCTTCCGTAACCTTGGCCTGCACGGTAAGGTCACCGTCGGCGACCTTGCCCATTTCGTCAAGCAGACGCAGGATGGCTTCCTGATTCCGCCGGTTTTCCTCTTCACTCTGCAATGCGCGACGGCGTGCATCGTCCAGAAAGACACGGCCGAGCAGGAACAGGCTGCACAGCGACAGCACGGCAAACACCATGGCGCCACCGAAATAGAGGTTCTGCAGCGTCGAATTCGACTGGTAGATTGCAGTCAGTTGCACCGGCTGGCGGAGAAGGCTTTCGCTGGCGGCGTACACTTCACGGCTGCCCTGCTTTGCGCGGGCAAGGTCCGCCATAGAGGCAATGATGGTCTGAACGCCGTTGGCAAACGGCGTAAATACCTTGTTCAGTTCTTCAGCTTTACTCCGTGCCACGGGATTGCTGAGCGCGCGCACACCGGCGCTCTCGCCCGAATTGCCGAGGAGCGCGTTCAGCGTCCGTTGATACTGACGGGTGTTGCTGCCGAGGTTCAGCGCGACTTGTGGATTGGGGTTTTCAGTCGACAACTGTCGCAGCGCATTGATGAAATCGAAGTTGGAAACGTCCGCGTGCAGTTGGCGGGCAAAGGTGACCGTGCCGTAGGGCTCGCGGCCGTCGATCGCGGCCACCGCCATTTGCTGTGCGAGCAGCGAAAGCTCCGGCGCCGCTTTCTGGATGGTCGCCTCGAGTTTCTTCAATTCGGTCAGTCCGCGTTGCTGGCCAAGAATCAGGCTGATGTTCTTTTCAACCGGCGTCCATTCTTTCGCCAATTGTGCCAATGCGTTCTGGGCCGATTCCGGGGAGGAGGAGACCGCAACACCGTTGCGTTCCCCGCCGTCCTGCAACAGTCGCAGATCGGCAATGAATTGATCGCGGCTCTCACGCAACTGCGGAAATGCGGACGGTACGCCCTGCGCAGCCTGCTGGGCGCTGTTGGCCATGCGTTGCGACAGCATCTGCATTTCGGTCGCGGTTGATACATAATGTTTGCGCAGCTTCCCGGTTGTGCAGGGCGACCAGCAATGCTGCCATGAGCAGCAGACCGGCGAGCAAAGCCAGCAACATCTGAAACTGGCGGGCAACCGGCCATTGTCCGATGACCGGAAGGCTGCGGGCGACGGGTTCCGTTGCGGGTCGCGGCGACAGTGCGGCAGCCCCGGCTTCGCTGAAGAATTTGCGGAATGACAGCGCTTGCAGAATTTTCATGTTGAACCCCGGTTTTGCATGTTTATTGGTTGTAATGGATGGATATGCTTGTTGCGGAATGGCGTTTACGCGCCGACCTGGAGAAAGTCGGGGTGCGCAATGAGTCGGCGGACACCGAGATGCAGCCATGGTTGTGATCGTTCATCGATGACCCGGGCATCGGCCCACGGCGATACATCATCGCCACCAGCCGGCTGCAACTGGTCGTCGCGATACAGACCGAGAATGCGATCGACCAGCAGCCCGCTGAAAATCCGGTATTTGTCAGCGAGCAGCAGCAGACGCGAATGCTCTCCGGGCACGGTCGGGGTGCCTTCTGTGAATCGGCGAAAATCGACCACGCTATAGAGGTTGCCGCGCACGCTGGTGACGCCGAGAAACCAGTTTCTGGTCAGCGGCACCTGTGCCAACGCCGGGGCCGGGATGACTTCTGCGGTATCCGCGAGGTCGACCAGCCAGCGGGTCGAGCCCACTTGGATGCCGAGTTTGGATGCCGACTGTGCTGCATCCGGATTGACCAGACGTGCAGAGAGTGTGCGCTGGTAGTCGCGCAGCGAGGGCGAGTTAGGTGAAGTAGCCATGTCAGCCCAGCGCTGAAATTTTCGAGAGCAGGTCATTCTGGGTGATCGGCTTGACCACGTAGTCACGTGCACCCTGGCGCATACCCCAGACCTTGTCGGTCTCCTGGCCTTTCGACGAACAGATGATGACCGGGATGTGGCGGGTGCCGTCGTCGCGGGTGAGCGCACGGGTGGCCTGGAACCCGTTTTGACCGGGCATCACGATGTCCATCAGTACGAGGTCGGGCTGCAACTGTTTGGCCTTGTTGAGTCCGTCAACTGCACTGTCGGCTCCGTAAACCTGATAGCCGTTTTTAACAAGCATGTCAGTCAGATACTGGCGGTCGGTTGCGGAATCGTCCACGACGAGGATGTTCTTGATGGGCATGTTGATTTCTCCTGCGGTGATGGTTGATCAGGCGGGGACGGCGTCGCGCGTGTAGTCCATTACCGCGCTGATCAGGCCGTCCTTGTTGAAGGGTTTGGTCAAATAGCGGTCAGAGCCGGCGAGGCGGCCGCGCGCACGATCGAAAAGACCGTCCTTGCTAGAGAGCATGATCACGGGCGTGCTGCGGTAAACCGGGTTCTGCTTGATCAGCGCACAGGTCTGGTAACCATCCAGCCGCGGCATCATGACGTCGACAAAAATGATGCTGGGCTGGTGATCGCTGATTTTTGAAAGGGCATCAGAGCCGTCCTCGGCGAGAATGACTTCGTAGCCTGCCTGGCGCAGGAAAAGTTCTGCGCTGCGCCGGATGGTGTTGCTGTCGTCAATGATCAGTACTTTGACGCTCTCTTGTCCTGCTGTCGCGCTCATACCCCGTTCTCCCTGTGAAATCCGAAAGACAGGCGGGCCCGCGCATGTGCCCGCCGCATTGCGGTATCCGGCTGTTTTTTGTTGTTCAGTGCCGAGCCAGGGGTGACTCACGCGTGCTGCCGGTTGGTGACGCCGGGTTTCGTTGAACCCGTTCGGCCCGACTCGTGGTTTGCATGTGCGCCGCGTTGTGAAGCAGCGCATGTGAAGGACCCCTGTTTCAGATACGCGGCCTAAGTTACTGATGGTGGTTAATCTGCACAAACCTAACAAATTGATAAGTTCGCGCGTGTCCCGGGATCACGGCGGCGCTGAAAAAACGATTTAATACAATAACTTGTGATGGTGTCGCGGGAAACGCATTTTGTCTGCGTGGGTATTCTGGAGCTTGAAATCTATTTCACAAAGCAGTTCAGCTTGACCACCAGTGCCGGACGATATGAAAGTAAACCGGTGCGGCGAAACACACCGAAGCGACGCGATCAAGCATACCGCCACCTTCAATGTGGCCACCCCAGTCCTTGACGCCGCGATCACGCTTCATCGCTGATAACACGAGTCCACCGAAAAAGCCCATCAGTGCGGTGGCCAGTGATACCAAAGCAGCTTCACCAGGTGAGAACGGTGTCATCCAGGAAAGCAGTGTGCCCAACACGACCGCTGTGGCGATGCCGCCGACAAAACCCTCAACAGTCTTGCTCGGCGATACCTGAGGCGCTATCGGATGTTTGCCAAACAGCCTGCTGCAGATGTGGTGCAGAATGTCGCCACTCTGAACGATCAGCACAAGGAACACGATCAGAAATGCATTGCGATGCTCATGACCGGGGATATGCAGATTGAGCAACGCCGGTATGTGTGAAATGCAGAATACCGTAACCATCAGGCCCCACTGGATGGTGCCGGTGCGTTCCATGAAGTTGCGTGTGTCCGACTTCACTGCAGACAGGATCGGAAGGAACAGAAAGGCGTAGACAGGAATGAACACCTCATAAAAGTCGTGCCATTCCACGCCGATCAGGAAATACTGGAAGGGCAGGGCCACAAAAAATGCCATGACGAGTGACTGGTGATCGCCGCGCCGTGTCGGGGCGATGGTCAGGAATTCGCGCAGTGCGGTAAATGAAACGAAAGCAAACAGCACCACGACGCCGATGCGTCCCGCGAGCAATGCCAGCCCGATGGTGACGGTCATTGCCCACCAGGCCTGGATGCGCCGGTTCATGTTGTCGATCAGTGTGTGCGGTCGTCCTTCCGCGCGCACAAGCTTGAGCCAAGCGCCCAGTACGGATACGGCGATCAACAGCGTGAATACGCCGGCGGCAATCAGCAGGGTGCCCTGAAATTGGGTCATGATTCCGACGGCCGCGCCGCACTCATGGTCGCGAGCAGGGCCTCACGGATGCGCGCGAGAAAGGCGTCCTTGTCCTCGCCTTCCTGCAGTCGCAGTGGGGCGCCGAAACTGATGGAGCACAGCAAGGGCACCGGTACGATTTCGCCCTTGGGCAACAGCCGGCCCAGATTGTCCATCCACACCGGCACCAGGTCGATGTGCGGGCATTTTTGTGCAAGGTGGTAGATCCCGCTCTTCATCGGCAGCAGCAGTTCATCGGTGGTGTTGCGGGTGCCCTCGGGGAACAAAATCAGCGAGTCACCGCTTTTCAGCGCGCCCGCCATGACATCCACCGGTTCGATCGCGCCACCTTCCCGGCTGCGTTCGATGACGACGCCGTGGAGCACTTCATGGATGATGTAGCGGCGCAGCGGGCTGGCGTTCCAGTAGTCTGCGCCGGCGACCGGGCGGGTTATCCGCCTCAGCGGCGTGGGCAGCGAAGCCCAGATCAATGCGAAATCGGCGTGACTGTTGTGGTTGCCGAAATAGATTCGCTGCACCGGCACCGGTGCACAACCGATCCAGCGCGCCTGTGCGCCGGTGATCAGGCGGGTAAAGCGCGTCAATGCCCAGGATACGGCTTCAGGCAAAGGGCGCTGCATGAAATGGTTCGGGTACATCCTCTCCGGGCATTCGATCCGCGATTTGTTGTGTTTGTCGGCTTCTGTTCCGCGGTTCGCGCATTGTAGTCGACCGGCGTGCGGTGCGTTGAAGATCGACGCTGCGTTGACACCGGTGTATCTGCATTTGGTATAGTCGCCAGCGCCATTCCGCCCCGGCATTACTGCTCCGGTTGCGGTCACCATTCATCCACGGAGGAATCATGTCAAAGATCACCCTGCAGCAGGCCAATACCCTGATTGAAAAAGCCTTCGCCAAGGCGAAGGAAATGAAAGTGAACCCGTTGGCAGTCGTGGTCCTCGACGCTTCCGGTCATATCGTCGCCGCGCAGCGTCAGGACAATGCGTCGATGTTCCGTTTCGACGTGGCACTGGGCAAAGCTTGGGGTGCTGTGGCGATGGGCGCTTCCAGCCGTACGCTGGCGGGCCGTGCCAAGGAAAACCCCAATTTCATGATCACTCTGGCGGCAACGGCGCAGGGCAAGTTCCTGCCGCAGACCGGCGCAGTGCTGATCAAGGATGCCGCCGGCAATATCGTCGGCTCCGCCGGCGCCAGTGGTGGCACCGGCGATGAGGACGAAGCCTGCTGCGCCTACGGTGCTGAACAGGCCGGACTCAAGGCTGTCATCTAATCGGGAAACAGGCAAACATCATGGCGGATGCAGAAACCAAGACCAAGGGCGCCATCAAGGGCGGAAACGGCAAGTTCATTTTCCAGATGATGGAGATGGACAAGATTGAGGCCGGCACCGGCTATTCCACCGCGATGGGGCCGGTGATCGAGGGTGAGCGCATGCAGTGCACGCTGGTGACCAAGGAGAAAGGCACCGGTTCGCGCCCGCATCTGCATCCCAATGAACAGTGGAATTACATCGTCAAGGGCAAGATGCGCGTCAAGGTCGGCGACGGTCCCGAGCAGATCTGCGGTCCCGGCACGCTGCTGTATTTTCCGGCGAATATCGTGCATTACACGATTGCCATGCCCGAAGAGGATGCAATGTTTTTTGCGGTGAAGGATCTGTCGCACGGCATCATCGGCAAGGCGGCGGACGGCACGATGGCTGGCGGCTATTACGATCCCGGCCTCGGCCCGAAGACGGCGTAATCCATGCCGCATATTCCACCGGCACGGCCGGGCATGACGCTGGACGAGGTCGATTCGCCGGCGCTGATTCTGGATCTCGATGCCTTCGAAGGCAATCTGAAGCGTCTGCATGAGTCGATCGCCGGCCGCAAGATCATGCTGCGGCCGCACGCCAAGAGCCACAAGTGTCCGCAGATCGCCCTGCGCCAGATCGCACTGGGTGCGGTCGGTGTGTGTTGCCAGAAAGTCAGCGAAGCGGAAGCCATGGTCGAAGGCGGGGTGCCTGATGTACTCGTCGCCAACGAGGTGGTCGGCATGACCAAGCTCCGGCGGCTGGCCGCACTGGCCACGCAAGCGAAGGTCACGGTCTGTGCGGATGACGCAGGGAATGTCAAAGACATTGACGCCGCTGCACGCGAGTTCGGCGTGACCATCGATGTGCTGGTCGAAGTGAATGTCGGCGCCAACCGTTGCGGCGTCGAGCCTGGCGAGCCCTCGCTGAAAATCGCCCAGGCCATCGCTGCCTGCAAGAACCTGCGTTATGCCGGTCTGCAGGCTTACCAGGGGGGCGCGCAGCATATGCGCAAGGTAGAGGAACGGCGCTCGGCAATTGCTGCGGCTGTGGATGGCGTGCAGCGCACGCTGGCACTGATCGAAAATGCCGGCCTGCCCCGCGGCAAGGTCACCGGCGCCGGCACCGGCACTTATCTGTTTGAGGCGGCCAGTTCGGTATACGACGAGTTGCAGGTCGGCTCCTACATTTTCATGGATGCCGACTACGCCAAGAACGACTGGACCGAAAGCGGCATACCGCGTTTTGAACACAGCCTGTTCGTGTGGACCACGGTGATGAGCCGCACGCGGCCTGATACCGCCATCGTTGACGCGGGTCTGAAGGCGTCGAGTATTGACTCGGGCATGCCGCGGGTGGCGGATTATCCGCAGGCGGAATTTCTCAAGGCATCTGACGAACATGGCGTGATCAAGATGAACGGTTCCACCGGGTTTGCGCTGGGAGACAAGCTCAAACTGATCCCCGGTCATTGCGATCCGACCGTCAATCTGTATGACCATTATGTTTGCGTGCGCGGCGGCACGGTCGAAGCCTTGTGGCCGATCACCGCACGCGGCGCGGTTTGGTAAACGAAGGAACGTTCATGGCAGAGATTAAAAAAATCGGTTTCATCGGTGTCGGCAATATGGGCAATCCGATGGCGGCGAATCTGCTCAAGGGCGGATTTGACGTCACTGTGTTTGATGCGCGCTCTGAAACGGCAGAGGCATTTGTCGCTCAGCATGGGGGCAAGGCTGCGTCTTCGCTGGCAGACCTTGCGCGCGGTGCGGATGCCATCGTCACGATGCTTCCCGATGACAAGATCGTGCGCAAGGTCATGCTGGAAGGCGGTGCTGCCGCCACGATGGCCGGGGGTACGGTGCTCATCGACATGGGCACTTGTGATCCGACAGGTACGCGTACTACGGCCGAGGCGCTGGAAAAACTCGGACTGCACATGGTGGATGCGCCGGTCATGGGCGGCGTGGTGTTTGCCAAGGATGCTTCACTGGACATCATGGCCGGCGGCAGCGATGAACTGGTTGCGCGCTGCACCCCGGTGCTGAAGGCGATGGGCCGCGGGGTGACCCATTGTGGCCCAGTGGGGGCAGCGCATGCGATGAAGGCGCTGGCCAATTACGTCAATGCCTGTGCGCTGATCAATGCCATCGAGGCGCTGACCATCGGCAAGAAATTCGGACTCGATCCGAAGATGATGGCCGATGCGCTGGTGCCGATGTGTGCCGGGCGCAATCATCCCATCGAGAAAAAAGTCATCCCGCAGATCCTCACGCACAAATACGCCACGGGCATGGCGCTCAGTTTCATCGCAAAGGATGTCAAGATCGCGGTGGATACGGCGCATGCCATCGGTGCCGCTGTTCCGCTGGGTGAAAAGGTGTCGGAACTTTGGGATGATGCGGTGGCCAAGGTCGGTGCGAAAGTTGACCAGACCGAGATCGTGCGTTACTGGGAAGAGGCCACAGGCGTCAAACTCTGACGTTGTTGCAGCATGCGCAGCACGCAATACACTGCCAGCGCGGCAAGCAGATGTTTGGCGCTGTGGCCGCTGATCACTCCGGCGGTAGCCACAAACATTTCGTAGTCCTTCAGCTCGGCAATCTTGGCCAGTGCGTAGAGGCCGACCCCGTAAAGCAGGTAGTGACGCAGGCTGAAACGACGCGGAAACGCCGCCACCACATAAGGTATGGCCAGCAGTGGCGCCCCTTGCACCCACGCATAGATGCGCAGGTCTCCGCTGAGCCGCCACCACAATACGCTGAACAGGCCGACTGCCAGCGCGCCTGCGAGCATGGGCATTTCCAGTCGCGTTTCGAGGTGTTCGCTGATCAGTGCGGTGAACAGACCCATGAACGCAACCGTCATGGGCAATCGATCCCACACCAGGGTGTGGTCATTGGGATTGCTGTGGTAATAAGCAGAGCCGAAAAATACCAGCGTCACGCCGGCAAAGAACACCAGCCATGAGCGCCATGCGCCGCAGCGGTCGCGCCAGCACCATGACAGGCCGGCCAGACCCGTCAGCAGGAACAGTAGGTTCGAGACAATGTTGCCGAAATTGGCAATGCCGAGGCAGCTGCGGCTGTCGGCGAATATGTGGTAGCCGCGATCCTGCAGGATCGGTTCGCCGTGCCCGAACATCAGCCACGCAAGCGGTCCCAGCACGAGCAGCAGCAGCGTGGCGACGCGTCCGGGATGCGGGAGGGCAGGCAGTGACATGGCCATATCCTATAACAGCCTTTTCCCGGTTGACCGGCAGTCACGGTTAGCGATTACACTCCGGCTTTCGATCCTTGGAGGAGGTTGGGGAATGACAACGCAAAAAACAAAAGTCGTGCTGGGCACTGCAACCCCCGGCGGCGGATTTCCCGCTTACGGCTGGCCGTATGCGGAAGTGCTCAACGCCACCGATCCGACGCTGGACATCGAGCCGATCAACACCAAGGGCAGCGGAGAAAACGTAGGTCGCATTGAAGATGGCTCGCTCGACATTGCGCTGGCCACCGGCGAAGTGACCTACGAGGCGATCAACGGCATCGGCCGCGCGCCGTGCAAAAACATCCGCATCATCAACGCCACCTATTCGCAGGCGGGGATGTTCATGGTGCGCGCCGACAGCCCGTACCAGAGCATCAGCGACCTCGTCGGCAAGACTGTGGTGTGGGGCGCGTCGAGTTCGGGTTTTGTCGTGCTGGCACGTTATGTGTTCGACGGTCTGGGTCTCGACATCAAGAAGGATTTTGATGCGCGTCTTCTGGAAAAGGCCGGCGACGGCCCGCCTTTGGTGATTAACGGCGACGCCGCGGCGATGTGGGGCGGCGGCGTCGGCTGGCCGCCGTTCATGAACATCGCCAAGAATCCCAAGGGCATGCGTTTCATCTCGCCGAGTGCGGATGAAATCAAACGCATCCAGGCCAAACACGTATTCCTGAAGCAGACCACGATGCCGGCGGGCAGTTATCCCGGGCAGACAGGGCCGGTCAATTCGGTGGGGTCGTGGCCCTTCGTGCTGGCGCGCGCGTCATTGCCGGACGATGTGGCGTACCGGTTGGCGAAAGCCCTGCATCAGGGACAGTCTGCACTGACGGCGAAACTCGATCAGGCGGCGGAATCGACGCTGGCCAATACGCTGGCGTCCGCACCGACCCGGGATCTGATTCATCCCGGGGTGCTGCAGTACATGAAAGAGGCTGGTCTGCTGTGAATTGAGAGGGAGTCACTTCCGTGCCGTATTCCGACCAGTGTCTGATGTGTGCGCACTATCAGATGGGGTCGGGATGCGCCGCGTTTCCGGATGGAATACCTTCGGAAATCTTCACCGGCATGCATGATCATCGGCGACCTTATCCGGGGGACAACGGGATTCGGTTTAAGTCGCAAGTAAGTGCGGCAAATAATAAAAAGGAACGACAGTGAATGGCTTTGCTGCCTGCGCGCGCGGTAGCGCGCCGAACTTGTGGGGGCGGGGCATCCCGCGCCTGCAAGTTCGTTGTAGCTCCCTCTCTCACCCCGGATAGCTACAATCTGTGGGAGAAGTATGGAGATGATATACGCGTTGTAGCTCCCTCTCTCACCCCGGATAGCTACAATCAAGCGGCAGTACGCCGGCGTTACCCGGTGGTTGTAGCTCCCTCTCTCACCCCGGATAGCTACAATAAGACTTTAGCGGATCATTTATCTAAACGGGTTGTAGCTCCCTCTCTCACCCCGGATAGCTACAATCGACCTACTGTAAGTCCTTGCCCTGATTGAGAAATCGGGGTTTTTCTTTGTGGGTTTTGAGCGTCAAAACAGAAGCATCTGGTTGGCTTTTACGGCTTTTTCCTGAAAAAGCGGCAAGCCGACCAGCAGTTTCATGCTGGCAAACTGCTTCTCAGTCACCGTCAGGCAACGCACTGATCCCTCGGGAGGCAGGTTGTCCACAAGTCTTTTCAGATGCTTTTGCTCAGCGTCGTTGCCATTGACGATGCGGCCATATACCGAGAATTGGATCATGTCGTAGCCGTCGTTGAGCAGGAAACGCCGGAATATTGTGTAGGCTCGGCGTTCGGCGCGAGTGACCACAGGCAGATCAAAAAACACGAGAAGGCGCATATATCGTCGTGTTTCAGAACTCATGGCTATGTATCGCGCCGGTGCTCGCGCAGGCCGATCACCGTCGGCAGGGCTAGCGTCCCGGCTTCACCGGTTTCGTAAATATCTGCCAAACTCTCCACCGCAGCCTCGATGGCGTTCAGCGTCGACATGACGCCGGTCGGCATGCTGACATCTACATTCAGCAACCCGATCAATGCGGCCTTGTCAGTTGATGTGAGTTCTGCATTGTCTGGATGTCGGTTCTGGATGACGTAGAAGTCCACCAGTGGCCGAAACGGCTCGATCAGATCGTCGGCCAGATTGAATGCATTTTGTTCGCTAGCATGAAACAACCCAAGAGACGGCAGTAGCCCGTGCGCAACCAGTCCGCGAGCGATGGTTCCACGGAGCACGGCGTAGCCATAATCTAGCGCTGCATTGATCCAACGCTCCTGGCCACGTTGAAATCCTGCGCCGAAAAGGCGTGGGAAGTAAAAAGCGGCAGCTTGACCCTCGATGCGGCTACTGTCGCCGGAGCGAACGCGCTGCGCGTATGCAGCCAGCCGGTCCGCGCCTTCCATGCCGGCGAGGTGCAAACAGGAAGCCTGATTACTGATTTTTTTGCGCACGATTCCTGCCCATGTTTGCTTGGCGACCGGGCGGGGCAGGGCCAATTGCAGGCGTTGCCAGCGGGTGGCGCGGGAGTGGGTGAGAAACGGCAGAAACACGCCGCTGGGGTGGTGTGTCTCGCTGGTGGCAAACAGGCTGATGCCATATTCACCGCAGGCGGACAAAACCGGATGAGTCAGAGAAATCTCTCGATGATTGAGGACGATGACGGCAATGTCCTCGAACGGTACGAATGCCGTCTGATCCTGTTCTATGGCCAGTGAGTAATGTTCGCGCCGAAGCTTGGCTGGACGCGAGATCATTACGCTACGCCAGGTCACGGCGCTGTTCCAATGGGGCTGGAAATGCATTTCCCAGCACATCTACGTGAATCTTTAAGAATGCTTTTGCCCCTGAAATCCCTTTCTTTCGCTGACTGTCTATCGTACGTAGATCGTGGGGGAAATACTTTAATCCGCCATCATTTGTATTGATTCCGCCAAAGTATCCAATGATTGATTCATCACCAATATCCAAATGAAATAGATCGTTCGGGTAAAGTGAAAACTGAAAAGAGAATCGATCATCCATTACAGTCCATTGATCTTCGCTTTTTTTGCCCACAACGGCTTTATTAGGTAACCCTTTAACGCGGTGATGTACGTAAACTGGAACCAATTGAAATTTTCCATCGGTCTTCCCTCTAAACACATCGACACGCAGCATAGTGTCATTTTTGGCAATCCCGCCGCGTATTGGTATTCCTGACAGCTTGTCGATAACGGCAGTAACGGTTCTAACGACAGGCCCCGTAGGGTTGCCGTTTTTGTCAGGCTTGCGCGGAAGTGCGCGCAATCTGTCAATTTCGAGTTTTTCGTCGCGCGTTAATGTGCGTTTGCTTTCGCGGGCAGATTTTTCAATTTCCTTCGCTCGTTTTTCCCGTTCATCCCGACCTTCAACCCAAAGGCGCAGCGCGGCGTAAAGTCTTACATTCCGATGTGGTTCAACCAAGTTATCGAAATCCTTGGGCGTCAATGCTGTGACCGCTATTTTCTGGGTAACGCCGCCTTCCTTCTTCAGGTGTTCTGGTTGACCATAGACAGTATCTTTGTGTGCGGCGCCACTGTTGCGCCGTTGTGGCGCACGCGAAACAAACATTGGTTTTAGGGTCGCCAATGCCTCGTCTGAATAGCTGCCCAACCGGATAATGTCCTCACGCAATTGAGCTGGATCGTCGTTATAAAGTCTCGCTTGCAATTCATCACGGAAAAGTGGCCAAGGTTCCGGGAAATGCTCCCGCATTTGCTGGAACATAGCGGGGTTCACGATCTCGCCAGTTTCTAGATCGACAAAACCTTCGCGTACCTGGGCAAGCTCCTTGCGGCGCGAATAGTCCGACATGCGCTTGACCATGCCGTGGTTGCAGGCTGCCACCACCGCTGCATCCAGAGCGTGATGGCGGTCGCTGTCGCCGCGTATTTTCAGCAGCCCCCAACGCGCGCGCAGCAGGGAGGTCAGTTGGCCACTCAGGACTACGCAGCGTTTCGCTTCGCTGTCGTCAGCCAGCTTCAGATACTGTTCGACGTAGTTCTTGAAGAATTTGCAGATGTAGCGGGTATCGTTGAGATTACGCTCGCGGAACCCCTCCGCTTCCTTGCCGCCAAAGTCTTTGCGTAACAGGCGACTGCGTTTGGCTAATCGATAGGATTTGTTGCCTTCGACATAGGCGGCGAAATTGCGCCAGCGCTCCGAGTTATCGGCTCCGCCTAGATACTCGTAAGGTGTTTGGTTTCCTTTGTCCCGATTCTCGCGTGCAAGCACCAGTATCTTATTGTTCTTGCTGTCGTCGAAGCTGCGCGAGTAGGGTATAGCATGATCGACTTCAACATAACCAGCCTCCAAAAGTCGTTCTAAATCAATCGGTTGCAATGAGTATGCGCATTTACCATGCTGTTCCCGGTATAACCGCCACTTTTCAAAGTCGCCGCCTTTCGGATTGCCGGGGATGTCGAACTCTTTTGCGAACTCTTCGCGGTCCTTGTTGTTGCGTTCGCGGAATTCCGTTTGTTCTTTTTCTATGCTGCGTCGCTCGTCCAAAGGGCGAGACAAGTCGCGTGCCATCTCGATATGAACTGCATGCGGTGAGCCGTAAGTGCGGATCAGAGCGTTGACGACTTTGCGCGCCTGATTCAAGGCGCGCAGCACCACTGGGTTACGCGGCACATCCATCTCTTCGTTGAACAACATGCGTCCGGTCTTGTCGCGACCGGAGTAAAGCGGCGGCAGGTATTTGTGTTCACCTTTGCCCACCTCATGTAACTGGCTATGGTGATAGCCCGCTTTCTCGCATGCCTCGTCGTAACGAAGACCGCTTTCCATCTGCGGCAGGATCTTGCGCAGAGCTTTGAGGGAAAGGTTGCTAAATTTGTCAAAACGAATCTCTTGCAGGGCAAGAATCATTCTTTCATCTGCAGGCAGGCCGAGTTTTCCTAGCTCCAGCTCAACCTCTTCATCGTCCTTGAAGACGCTAAGAACTCGGGCAATCTGGTCGAGCATTTCGGGCTCACCTGATTGCGCGGCACCAGCGATGGATTGCCATTCAGTTTCAAGGCCGTGGTCTTTCAGTGTTTTTCGGATTTCTTGCCAAGCAGGTAGTTTGACCAGTCGTTCACTTTCCGGGTCTTTGGTTTTGCTTTCTTCTTTTTGTCCGATTGCCGGATAGCGTAAACCCATGAACTTGAAGCTGTCTGGCAACAGCCCCGCTTTTACCAATGCTGCATGCAGTTGTTTGTAGGTGAAGTCCCCGGCTTGTTGGTAGGGCAGAGGCAGAGCGGCTTGTCGCTCTGCGGTGTTCAGTGCGCGAACTTCGCCGTTTACGGCGATTCGCAGATTGTTCAGACGTGTCAGCCAGACATGCCGCTCAGCTGAAAAACTTGCTTTGGGTGCACGGTATTCCGCACGCTCAAAGGTGCAGTGTCCGAGCATTTTGAGCAGATCTTGCCCTGAAAGTGCGGGTTTCTGCGCCCAGAACAGGCCGCTTTTTCGGTCGCCGTTGCCAAGCAGGGCATCCTGAATGCTCTCGTTTGCGTGGTGATTCCCGAGGGTGCGTTGTTTTTCAAACAACAGAGTCAACTCCTGCGAGAGTAATACGCGCGATAGCGCTTTGCTGTACTCACCCTGTTTATTACGTTTCGCTTCCGGAAACTCTTTTACGATCATGTCCGCGGCCGTGCGGTAACCTTTTTCGGTCATCAGCTTTGCTGTTCCCGCCAATCCCTGCTTGACCTTGCCGCCTTCGCCTTTGGTGTCGGACTCGGCCTTCTTCTCCTCGGCGCGACTGATCCAGTGAAAGCCGCGGTGTTTGCAAAGGTGGTACAGCACGCGCGCCCACTCATCAGCATCCAGCTTGCGTTCGAGCGCCTCGACGCGCAGTTGCCACAAGTTGGGCGTCTTGAAGCCCTTACTTGGTTGCTGTTTTAAAGTAAGAACATCAGTAATCAATCCCTCACGTTTGAGCAGCCTGACAAGTTTTGTCAGTCGCCACGCTCTTCGACGCAAGCGACGACGCATCAGACGAGCTTGTCGCCGTGCGAGATTGAGGGGCTCGCCTTCTTTTGCGGTTTCCGCCTTGTCGAAACAACGTACGCCGAGGGAAACGATCCGGTTGGGTGACAGCACTGCCCAACCCACAGATGCAATGCCGATATCGAGGCCGATGGTGAGTGGCTCGTTCATCTTGACAGGCATAACTTCCTCCAAGATACTGGCCCTCGTTGTGGCTATCCGGGGTGAGAGCCGTTGCTACAATAAAGAATCGAAAGATTCTGTATCCAGCCCGGCGGGGAAACTCGCCGGGTTTTTATTTGTGCGACTGGAGCAGGTGCAGGCGAGATTTCGCGGCAAGATCATTCTAAACGCCAGAAATTGCTTCTGGCGTATTAACTTTTCCCCGGTTCCGGATCGTGAGCTAAAACCCGAATAATTTTGCGGGATTGCTCACCAGCACCTGCCCGCGCTGCTTTTCATCCGGCACCCACTGCAACAGCAGGTCGCAGAGGTCGCCGTCATTGGGCATCACGCCTTTCATCATGACGTGGGGCCAGTCAGTACCCCAGATCACGCGTTCGGCATTGGCTTTCAACAGCGCGTGTGCAAACGGAACGGTGTCGGCATGCGGCATCGGTTGCCCGGAAATGCGGTAGGGGCCGGTGAGTTTGACCCAGGCTTTGCCGGACTGCATCAGTCGCAGCAGCGCCTGAAAACCGGGTGCCTCAATGCCCAGCGAAGTTTTCATATAGCCGAGATGGCCGAGCACGATAGGCACCGGAAAATCGGCGAAGCTGCGGTCGAGGTCGGGGAATTCATCCGCATGCATCAGGAATTCCATATGCCAGCCCATCGGCGCGATGCGCGCCGCCAGCGGCCGCAGCATGTCCATCGGCAATGAGCCGGGTTTGCGGTCCTTCACATCGACGATGTTGATACGCACACCGCGTACGCCGAGGGCGTGCATGGTTTTTAATTCGGCATCGCTGATTGCAGGATCAACCACGGCAACGCCGCGCAGGCGCTGCGGATCGGCTTTCATCGCGTCGAGCATCGCGCTGTTGTCCGTGCCGTAGACGCTGGGCTGGATCAGTACTGCGCGGGTGACCCCCAGCGTGTCGAGCATGTGCCGGTAGTCTTTCGCCACGCAGTCGGGCGGCGTGTAGACCCTTGCCGATGAATAGTCGTATTGCGCGGCGGGCCCCAGCACATGCGCGTGGGTGTCGCAGGCCAGCGCCGGCATTTTTATTTTCGGCGCGTGCGGCTTGAAGTCCGGTGCTGCACACAGCGGCGCAGCATCGGTCGGCGTATTTGCGGACATGTTATAAGTTATTGATTTTATTGAATTATTTATGCAGCCTTGAGCCCGGGCATCTGGAAGCCGATGGCTTTCAGTTCAGCGGCCAGTGATGTGCGCTGTTCCTTGCTGAGTTCCACCAGCGGCGGCCGTACGGTGCACCACTGATCGTCACCACTGTATTGCGCGATGCCGGCTTTCAGCGCCGCGATCATCAGGTACTTGCTGTTGCCGAAGGTGCCACGCACGACATCCAGCGCTTTCTGCTGGGCTTCGGCGTCGGCGTTTTTCCATTCGCGGAACAGCTTGTCGATCGGACCCGGATTGACGTTGGCCGTGGCCGAGATGCAGCCGGCGCCGCCGTTCTGCATGTTGGCGAGCAGGAAGGATTCGCTGCCGGCAAATACGTCGAAACCCTGCTTTGCAAAATTGTCGAGGAAGGTCTTGGTGTTTTTCCAGTCGCCCGAGCTGTCTTTCATGCCGGCGATGGCGGTTGGATATTTTTTCAGCAGGCGCTCGACGAGATTCGGCGTGATGCCGACCACGGCGACGGGCGGGATGTGGTACAGGTAAATGCGCAGACGGTCGTCGCCGACCCGTTCGATGATTTCGGAGTAGTTGCGGTAGAGGCCTTCGTCGCTGACGCCCTTGTAGTAAAACGGCGGCAGCATCAGCGCGCCGGCGCAGCCGGCTTTTACGGCGTGTTCGGTCAGACGCACCGAATCGGAAATCGAACAGCAGCCGGTGCCCGGCATCATGCGGGCGGGGTCTATGCCCGCAGCAAGGATTGCATCCAGCAGCGCCATGCGTTCATTGACGGACAGTGAATTGGCTTCACTGTTGGTGCCGAAGGCGGCGAGGCCGCAGCCCTGCGAGATCAGCCATTTGCAATGGGTGATGAAGCGCGCGGTGTCCGGGTTCAGGTCCTTGTCGAATGGCGTGACGACGGGGGACAACACGCCCTTGATGCGTTGTTGGGTTTTTCTCATGGATGGATTCCTCGAAGGCGTTATCGCAAACAGCGGCGCGGCGCGCCGACAGGGCCCATAGAATAGCATCGCCTCCGCCCTCGCCCAAACACGGTGCAACCCGCATTGTCAGCACCGGGGGCTGTTGTTAAGCTGGCGGCCCGGTCGCGCAGCAGACGCGTCCGCTACAGGAGGAGACAGTCATGAAACGTTCAACGTTCGCTGTATTTGCCCTTGCCCTGATTGCGGTTGCGCCGGTAGCCCAGGCTGCGGAGTACCCGACCAAGACGATCCGCATGGTGATTGCCTTCTCGCCGGGAGGGCCGAGTGACATCCTGTCGCGGCTGATCGGCGGAAAACTTTCCGAGCGCATGGGGCAATCCTTCGTGTTTGATAACCGTCCGGGCGCAGGCGGCAACGTCGCGGGCGAGATCGTTGCCACGAGCCCGGCCGATGGTTACACGCTGATGATTGCCAACAACAGCGTTCTTGCCGCCAATGCATCACTGTATAAAAAAATGACCTACGACCCGGCGAGGGACCTGGTGCCGGTGACCTGGGTGGCTTCGCAGCCGAACATCCTGGTCGTACATCCTTCGATTCCGGCCAAATCTGTGAAGGAACTGATTGACTACTTGAAATCGCAACCCGGAAAACTGAACTACGCGTCATCGGGAAGCGGGGCAGCAGCGCATCTGGCCGGCGAGCTGTTCAAGAGCATGACCAAGACCGATATGGTGCATATCCCGTTCAAGGGCGCAGCTCCCGCGATTACCGACGTGTTGTCCGGACGCAGCCAGATGATTTTTGCGACCGCATTGTCGGTAAAGGCTTATATCGATTCCAATCGGCTGCGTCCCCTGGGCGTGACCACGCTCAAACGCATGGATACCATGCCCAACCTGCCGACGATCGCTGAATCCGGTGTGCCCGGGTTTGAAGCTTCGACCTGGCATGGCATGGTCGCCGTCAATGGCACACCCCGTGCGGTGCAGCAGAAACTCAATACCGAGGTCAATGCCGTGCTTCAGGATCCTCAGGTGGTGAAGTTTCTCGTCGGCCAGGGTGCCATCATCGAAGGTGGCAGCGCCGAGAAATTTGCGGCGCATATCAAGGCTGAAATCCCGAAATGGGCGAAAGTCATCAAGGATTCCGGCGCCAGAGCTGACTAGTGGTGGCTGGTGGTGGCCGATTGATTGCAGGTTTACAGGGAGCAGGGCATGGCGCAATTGAAAGTGTTGGGAGCAGGGCCAGTCAAACGCGGGATTACGCAGCTCGCAGCACAGTTTGAAAAATCCTCGGGTCATCAGGTGACCGTCGAATTTGCCGGCGCGCCCTCGGTGCGCGATCGTGTTCTCGCAGGTGAAGCGGTCGATGTTGCCGTGGTGCCGCAGTCGGCAATGGCGGATTTTGTGGCGCAGGACAAAGTCGTCGCAGCGACGCGCATGACCGTGGGCCGTTCACGCATGGGTTTGGCGGTGCGCAAGGGTGTGGCCATACCAGCACTGGGTTCTGTGGATGCGTTCAAGGCGGCAGTAACGTCAGCAGACGGTGTGGTGGTCAATGTCGCCTCCAGTGGCAATTACATTGTCAAACTCCTTGAGAAGCTGGGGCTGGCCGCGCCCGGAAAGACGGTGACGCAGGCCGATACCGTCAAGGTCATGGATCATGTCGCGGCCTCAACACAAAAACTGCTGGGCGCAGGGCAGCTGCCGGAAATCCGCGAACTGGTTGATAAAGGCGTGGCGATTGCGCTGGCGGGGCCGCTGCCGGATGAACTGCAGAGCATCACCGGTTACGACGCGGCGGTGACTGCGGCGAGCGGCCATGCACAAGCTGCAGCCGCGTTTACTGCATTTTTGTCGACCGGCGAATCGCGCCAAATAATGGCTGCGACAGGCATCGACTGAATCATCATGGGGAATACTGCATGACCACTCTGAAATTACTCAGCGCCGGCGCCGTCAAGCGCGGCGTCGCCCGCGTGGCGGCTGCGTTTGAGCAGGATTGCGGTGTCAAAGTGACTGTTGAGTTCACGCCGGTACCGGAAGTGCGTAAACGCATCAGCGCAGGTGAAGCTGCCGATGTGGTGGTTGCCACCCCGGCGGTGCTGGACGAGTTGGCCGTGCTGAATAAAATCGACAGTGCCAGCCGCGGCTTTCTCGGTCGTTCCCGCATGGGCATCGTCATCCATGCCGAAGCCCCCATGCCGGTTGTCAGCGATGTGGAATCCTTCAAGAAGCTGCTTCTGGAGGCAAGCCATTTTGTGCGCAATGAAGCGTCCAGCGGCATTTATACGGAAAAGCTGTTGAACAAACTGGGGCTGACGGAGGCGCTGAGTACAAAACTCATTGTCACCAAGACCGGTTCAGCGATCATGCAGGCGGTTGCCGAGCATCCCCGGGCCGTGGGGCTGGCGCAGATTTCGGAACTGATGGTGATGATGGACAAGGGCTGCAAGGTCAAACTGGCTGCCCCGCTGCCGGATGAAATCCAGAACATGACCAGCTACGAAGCCGCTGCTGCTGCCGGTGCACCCGCTGCTGCAACCGAACTGGCGCGTCGCCTGGCCTCTGCCGAGGCGAAAAAGATTTTTGCCGAAACGGGCATTTCCTGAAAACCACTGACGGAGCAACACGATGAAACAAATGACAGGGGTTCTCGTCGGACTGATTCTGTTTACTGCGGCGCAAGCGGCGGAAATCAATGTGATCAGCGGCGGGGCCATCGAGCCGGGATTGAGGGCGGCTGCCGCGGCCTTCGAGAAGCAGACGGGGCACAAGGTCAAGATCACCTTCAACACCACGCCGCAGATGCGCAAACGGGTTGCGGCCGGGGATACCTTCGATGTGATCATCGCCCCGCCTGCGGCTGTAAAGGATTTCACTGCAGCAGGCAAAGTGGAGGCAGGCGGCGTTGATGTTGGCCGTGTTGGTTCCGGCATCGCCGTGCGCCCGGGTGCGCCGGTGCCTGCGATTCCGACCGTGGACGACATCAAAAAAACGGTGTTGGAGGCCGAGTCGATTGTCTTCAACACGGCAACGACCGGACTTTATTTCGAAAACCTGCTGAAGAAATGGGGCATCTATGAGCAGGTGCAGGGCAAGGCAGTGCGTTACACCACGGGCGCTGAAGTGATGAAACATGCGCTGAAAGGCAAGGGCCGCGAGGTTGCTTTCGGCCCGATTACCGAAATCCTGCTTGAGAAAGAACACGGCCTGATCCTGGTCGGCCCGTTTCCGCCGGAAATCCAGAACTACACGTCGTATATTGCGGTGCCGATGAGCGCCGGTACGCAGAAGAACCTGGCCCATGAGCTGGTCAAATTCCTGGGCGGTCCGGTCGGTAAACCCCTGTTCGTTGCGGCGGGCATCGAATAAGCGGCACCGCGTCGCAATCTGCAACGTTGATACGCGGTTTTTGGGCGATACTCGCTTCATCGACCGCGTGCCCGATGATCGACGCTGGTTCCGGACCGGTGTTGCAGCGACCTGTTGCCGGTGAACTGCGGGAACTCAAGCGCGCGGCGTTGACCTGATCATCATGATGAGCGAAATCCGCCCTTCCGCTGACACGCAGCCACCGTCCCACATCACCGACCTGATGCGTGGCCGGCTCGCCTTGACGCCAGCCACGGTCACGCTGGTTGCCGCCAACGTGCTGGTGTTCGCAGCGATGCTTGCCAATGGTGCGGGCCTGTGGCATTCCCCCAATCATGTGCAGTTGGCCTGGGGCGCGGGTTTCGGGCCCGCGACCAAGGATGGCCAGTGGTGGCGGCTGGGCACAGCCATGTTCCTGCACTTCGGCCTGGTGCATCTGGGAATGAACATGTGGGCGCTGTGGGACGGCGGCCGGCTGGTTGAGCGACTGTACGGTTCGCTGCGTTTCTTCGGCATTTTTCTGGCCAGCGGACTGACCGGTAATCTGTTGTCGCTGATTGTTGCTGCAGACCGTGCGGTCTCCGGTGGCGCTTCCGGTGCAATCTTCGGCATCTACGGCGCGCTGCTGGTCTGGTTGTGGCGGGAGCGGCGGACGGTGCATCAGACGGAGTTCCGCTGGTTGTTCGGCGGTGCGACGCTGTTTACGGCGGCAACTATCGGCCTTGGCCTGCTGATTCCCGGTATCGACAATGCTGCGCATATCGGTGGCCTCGTCACGGGGGCATTGCTCGGTGCGGCTGCGGCGCAACCGTTGCCTGGAAGGATCGCGGCAGCAGGGCGCCGGCAGTGGGTCGCGGCTGCAGCCTATGCGCTCATGGTGACGGTGCTGATCATGCGGATTCCCGATCCGCTGTACCGCTGGAAGGATGAACTGCAGGCGCGTTCGGAGGTTCGCGATTTTCTGGTCACGGACCAGATGATTGCGCAGCGCTGGCAGGAACTGATGAGCGCGAGCAAAAAAAGCGGCGCGTCCTTCGAGGAACTGGCCGGTCGTATCGAATCCGACATCACCATGGAATACCAGCAGAGTTTCGAGCAACTCTCGTCTCTGAATCTCGATGCTGCAGCACCTTCGGCGGAAACCGTGGCGATCTTGAAGCGCTATGCGCAATTGCGCAGCGAAGCCTCGCATCTGCTTGCCGAGGGCATACGCATGAAAGACCAGAAGATGATTGATGACGCGCTGGAAAAAGCGCGGCAGGCGCCGTACCTGGCGCGTGGCGTCAAACCACCACCCGCCAACCCGGAACGCTGAGGCGCGCTTAAGCGACGTATCTGGCTGGATCTGTTTGTGCGGTCAGCTTACGGTCAACGGCTCACGGGTTCCAGACCGCTTCCGGCAATCGCTGCGTGTGCTTCTGCCGATGCCAGAAAAGCGATGACCTTGCGTGCGCAGGCCGGGTCCGGCGAATTCGCGCCGATGCCCACGGTAAAGTTGGATGCCTTTTGCAGTTCCGGCGGCAGCGGCGTGACGTGGGCGATGCCGGGCACCGGCAGCAGTTCGCTCATCTGCTGGAAGCCGAAGTCGAGTTCACCACGGGCGATCACCGTGCCGACGCGTTCGCCGCCGCCGACCAGCCGGCTTTTAGGCAGCACCTGATCAGCGATGCCGAGACGTTGCACCAGTTCGGTGGTGTAGTACTTGCCGCTTTCACTGGCAGAGTAGCCTATGCCTTTTGCCGCGAGTAACGCTGCGCGCAGATCATCCGCGGTGCGGATCTTCGGATCGGGCGTGCCTTCGCGCACCCCGAATCCCATCATCGAGCGGGCGATGATCGTTGAATGTTCGGCCAGTACGTAACCATCAGCAATGAACTGGCGCAGCACGCCGTCAGCGACGATGACGATATCGGCCACTTCGCCGCGTTTCAGCCGGTTAGGGATCGAGATGTCGCCGGTGCCGATGGAGGTGGTGACGGTGACGATGGTCTTGCCGGTCAGATGTTCCAGTTGCGGGATCAGGGATTTGTAGGCGGCGGTGAAGGCGCCGGAGGTCATGACTCTGAATTCGCTGTTTTGAGTTGTCATTTTGAAGTGCCGGATTGATGAAAAAGTTGCGTTGGATTTGTGCGTGCTGACTGGCTGCTGTTCGGATTGCGGTTATTTCAGTTACTCACATATTTTGCGAAAGCGGAATTGAGTTTTGCTTCTGCTTCCAGAAGCTTGTTGTTGCGTTCCGCGAGCCATGCCTGATCCCGTGCCAGCGTATCGCGCCCCAATTTGACCATTCTCTGCACTTCAGCGGGTTGCGGTCCGCCGATGCCGACCCGGGTCCGTACCATCGTTTCAGCCGACAGGGTCGCCCTGAACGTGGTTTCATCAAGCGGGAATTTGCCCAGGGGCTGCTGATACTTCTCTGCGGCCTCGGCGTAGAGTTTTACCGCCGCATTGTATGGATACTGGGTCGGCAGCAGATTCTTTGCCTTGGCATCGTTGACCACCAGGGTCGCGAAATGGTGCCCGACCCGGAACGGCACCTGATGCAGCCGCTGCAGGGTTTCAGCCAGTTCCATGGAAGTGGTCCAGTCGCCGTTCAACTCTTCAAGCGAGCGCTTGGGATCGACGCGGATGGCTTTCAGCACACCGCTGAACTGATTGAGCATTTCGACCGTCCAGATGAAGGTTTTCGAACTGTCAAACGTGCCCTTGTAATCAGTCATCCCCGGCGTGATGTTATGCACCCGCATCAGCATCAATTGCGTGCTGGCTACGACGTCGGAGGCTTTGGCCCGCGCGGTCATGATTGACCCCGGGTTCAGTTTCTGCGGCATGGCGCTGCTGGTGTAGGTCTGCGAGTTGTCCAGCAGCATCCACGGGTGGCTCTGATGATATTGGGTATGGATATCCTGCAGCATGGCACCGACGCGGATTGCAACCGAGCTCATGATGGCGGCTGCTTCCAGCGGTAGGTCCATGCTGTGTATCTGACCCGAATCGTAGGAATTCATCACTACACCGTCAAAGCCGAGCAACTCCGCGAGGCGCGGCCGGTTCAAAGGCCAGCTTGAGTTGGCCAGTACGGCTGTGCCCATCGGGCTCAGATTCAGACGAGGATAGATGTCGCGCAGTCGCTGCGCATCCCGGGCAAAGGAGTCGGCAAAAGCCATCAGGTAATGGCCGTAACTGACGGGCTGGGCCTGGACGCCGTTGGTGTATGCGGGGATAAAGGTCTCGGTGTTCCTGCTGGCAATGTCGAGCACCAGTTGGCGGGTGCTCATCAGCGCATCTGCAGTGTCGAGTACGGCGCGGCGAAGACGCATCCCGCGGATGGCCGCGCCAATGTCCTGCCGGCTGCGGCCGCTATGGATGAGCGTGGCATCGGCACCGGCCTTATCCGAAATGATGCGCTCCACCTGCAGTACGTCGGTGGGCCTCTTGCCGCCGGGCTGCTGCGCCTGGGTAATGGAATACTGGACGCCTTCGGCGATCGGCTTGGCCAGCCGGGCTGGGATGATGCCTTCTTCAAGCAACATCACTGTCGAGGCCATGTTGATCCGGCCCAGCCAGTAGAACTGGTCCTGGGCCTTTGCCGTGGCGCTGGTTTCGTCACGGACGATCACTCCGCGGATGCGATTGGACTCTTCCTGACATTCCTTGGTGGTTTTGCAGGCAGTATCCCGCACGTCGGCAGCACTTGCAGTTGCCGGCGAAAGAATTGCGACCGCAATGAACGCGTAAATGAATCGGGTCATGTCAGGCTCCATGAAGGGACGTCGGGGATACGTGGTTCTAAAGGTCGCCGGACGTGGTTGTCCGGCGCGGACTGCACTAGTTGGCCTGCATGCCGACAGTCTTGACGACCTTGGCCCAGCGCGTGATTTCCTCGTTGTACATCATGCTGAATTCATCGACCGTATTGCCGACGGGGTCGAGGCCCTGGCCGATCAGCAGCTTCTGAGCTTCAGGGGTGTTAACAACATTGGCAATCACCTGCTGCACGCGTTGGGCTATCGGCTTCGGTGTGGTGCCGGGCAGGAATACCGCATACCAGTTGTTGTAGCCAAAACCAGGCACGCCGGATTCGGCGACGGTCGGGTAATCCGGCAGTGCCGGTGTGCGTTTCGGACCAACCACAGCCAGCGCGCGCAGTTTGCCGCTGGTGAAAAAGGGCCGGGTCGAGATCACGCTGGCAATGGTCATGGAAATGCGGCCGGCAACGACGTCGGTGATGCTCGGTGCGGTGCCTTTGTAAGGTACGTGAGTGAGTTTCAGACCTGCCATCTGCGCCAGCATTTCCATTGCCAGGTGTTGGCCCGAGCCTTGTCCCGACGATGAGAACAGCAGTTCGCCGGGTTTGGATTTGGCGAAGGCAATCAGCTCCTGCACGTTTTTCACCGGCAGCGAGGGATGAACAACCAGCACGCCCGGAGAAACCACAGCCAGGCTTACCGGCAGCAGATCCTTGCGCGGGTCGTAGCCGAGTTTCATGATGCTCGGTGTGATGGTGATGCCCGAGGAATTCATCAGCATGGTGTAGCCGTCGGGTACGGCCTTGGCAACAAGCTCCGAGGCGATTGAGCCGCCGGCGCCTGGCCTGTTGTCAGTGACTACGTTTTGTCCCCAGGCCTCACTCATTTTCTGCGCAAGGTAACGACCGGTGGTATCAACGCCGCCGCCAGGGGCGAGCGCAATAATCATGCGCACCGGCTTGGTCGGATAGGCGGGAGCCTGCGCGCCGGCGATGCCTGTCATGAACGCAGTCGTCGAAAGGGCCATCAAGGTTCGGCACAAATTCCGGGTAATCGGCTGCATGATGTTTCCTCCTAGAATAATTATTGGTGTTTTGAAAACTCCAGCACATCGAAACCGCAGTAACGATCAACGATGTAAATCAATCCGCGGTCATCGACATCCGTGTCGTTGGTCTGCGGGCAGGGTTTGCCGCCGCAGGGTTCCGGTATGTACCAGCCGACTTCCTGCGGGGCTGACGGATCCGCAACGTCAACAATGCGCAGCCCACCGGCAAACCATGCGCAATACAGCAGCGTGTCGCCGCCTTTCCAGTTTTCCTGGAACTGGTGCGCGCCGAAACGGCCGGGCGTGGTGCGGCTCCAGGGGCTGTCGAGTTCACTGACCTCGAACAGCGACAGCGGTTTGATATTCGACAGATCGGAAACATCGAGCACCCACAGACAGCCGTGCGGGCGGCCGCGGCGGCGCGCCATTTCCTCGGCGTCATGCGCGTGGTCTTCCTCGTCGATGGCCACCGCGATGCGTTTGCCGTCGAGTTTTTTCAGCACCGGCATGAAGGTGTGCGAGGGTTCCGGATACGGTGGGTGGTAGTTATAAGCGCCGGTGGTTTTCGGATTGCGGATGTCGGTGACGTCAATCACGCGCACGCCGCCGTGCCAGCAGCCGGCCCACAGTTCGTTGCCGAAGCGCAGTGTATGGTGCAGGCGGTGCTGGCGGCCGGGCCAGGTGGGTTTTTCGCCGCCAGCAATGTACTGGCCGGGCATCCACCACTTCGACACTTCCTCGGGCTTCGCCGGGTTGCGGATGTCGTAAGTGACGAGGATATTGCCGATGAAGCCCGGCATCTCGGTGGAGATGTAGGCGTAATCCTTGTCCATGTCGAAGCGGTGCACGCCGCGGCCATGGGTTTTCTGGAAGTGGATCAGCTTCGGTTTGGATTTGTCCGATACGTCATACAGGCTGAAACCGCCGCGTTCGTAAGGATTGCGTTCGGCCTCTTCCACGGCAGGGATGTCAGCGACGGCGACGCCAAGTTTGGCTGCAAGTTCGTCATGTGTAGCTTCGCGGCCGAGTTCGGCTTTCAGCCGGGTGCGCAGTTTCGGCAATTCATCGGCCTTGCGGCCGATCGCGGTCATGTTGCGCTCACTGTTGATGATCATCAGGTCGCCGATGACGCGCGCCTTATGACTGTGCGAGTCCGGGTCGGCGACATTCAACTGGGAGACGATGCGTGGATTCTGCGGATCCGACACATCCAATATGCTGGTGCCGAGCTGCTGCTTGTTCGGGATATGGCCGACATAGGCGTAATTGCCCTCGACATAAACCTGGCCGGCGCCCGGCAGGTCGAGATGCGACAGGCGTTTGACGTTGTGGGCCAGTGTGCCCGGCTTAGTGATGGTGTCCAAGATGCGTGCCGTCCATGATGTGGTGTGCTCAGCGGTGAGGCGTGAAAGTCTACCTGATGGCCGCGGGTGCCGGGGTGGCTCGGTTAGAATAACCACGGTCTGCTGTTTCGCAGCGGATCACAGCATACCAATCCCGGAGGAGTCCCGATGGCGAGAACAAAAAAACGCCCGGAAGAATTGCGCAGTCACCGCTGGTTCGGTACCAGGGGGCTGCGTTCATTTACCCATCGTTCCCGTGCGTTGCAGATGGGATATGCGATCGAGGATTTTGCCGGCAAGCCGGTGATCGCGATCATCAATACCTGGAGCGATATCAATCCCTGCCACGCGCATTTCCGCACCCGCGCCGAGGAAGTCAAGCGCGGCGTCTGGCAGGCCGGCGGCTTCCCTCTGGAAATGCCGGCGATTGCACTCGCGGAACCGTTCCAGAAACCATCAACCATGCTCTATCGCAACATGCTGGCGATGGAAACCGAGGAGCTGTTGCGCGGTTATCCGGTCGATGGTGCGGTGCTGATGGGCGGTTGCGACAAGACCACGCCGGCGTTGATCATGGGCGCGACTTCGATGGGATTGCCTTTCATTTATGTGCCCGCCGGGCCGATGCTGCGCGGCAACTGGCATGGCGAACCGCTGGGTTCCGGCAGCGATTCCTGGAAATACTGGGCGGAACTGCGCGCCGGCAACATTACGGAACACGAATGGGATGAAGTGGAAGCGGGCATTGCGCGCTCCTACGGCCATTGCATGACCATGGGCACGGCGTCGACGATGACGTCGGTGGCGGAGACGCTGGGTTTGACTTTGCCTGGAGCGGCGTCGATTCCGGCGCCGGACGCCAATCATCCGCGCATGGCCACGTCCAGCGGCAGGCGCATCGTCGAAATGGTGTGGGACGATCTGAAGCCCACGGAAATCCTCACGGCAAAGGCATTCGACAACGCGATCACCGTAGTTCATGCGCTGTCGGGCTCGACCAATGCCTTGATCCATCTGGTGGCGATGGCGGGGCGCGCCGGCATTGACCTCAAACTTGAACGTTTCGACGAGCTTTCGGAAAAAACTCCGGTACTGGCGAACATCCGGCCCGCAGGACAGAAATACCTGATGGAAGATTTTTATTACGCCGGCGGTTTGCGCGCGATGATGTCCGAGTTGAAGGACCTGCTGAATCTTGACTGCCTCACCGTCAACGGCCGCACGCTGGGCGAGAATCTGGAAGACGCGAAGATTTACAACGACGACGTGATCCGCCGCCGAAGTAACCCTCTGGCGGCGAGCGGCGGTCTGGCGGTGCTGCACGGAAATCTTGCACCTGACGGCGCGGTGATCAAACCCACTGCAGCCGAACCCCATTTGATGAAACACACGGGGCCGGCGGTGGTTTTCAAGAATTACGATGATCTTTACGCTCGCGTCGACGACGAGAATCTGGTCGTCGATGAAAACTCGGTGCTGGTGCTGCAGAATGCCGGGCCGCAGGGCGGCCCCGGCATGCCTGAGTGGGGGCAGTTGCCGATCCCGAAAAAGTTGCTGCAAAAAGGTGTACGCGACATGGTGCGCATTTCGGATGCGCGGATGAGTGGCACTTCCTACGGCGCCTGCGTGCTGCACGTCGCCCCCGAGTCCTATATCGGCGGTCCACTGGCGCTGGTGCGCGATGGCGATCTGATCGAACTGGACGTCGCCGCGCGCAAGCTGGAATTGAAAGTCAGCGCTGAGGAACTGGCCAAGCGCAAAGCGGCGTGGAAACAACCGCCGCCGCATTACACCCGTGGCTACGGTGCGATTTATTCAAAACACATCACCCAGGCGAACAAGGGTTGTGATCTCGATGTGCTGCATCATGGTGATCCGACGCCGGACCCTGAAGTCGTTCATTAATTCAATTACAAATCTCATTAAGCAGAGGGAGCGAGACCATGGATTTACCCGTCAATCAGTTCAAGAAGGCCATCAAGGCCGGCCAGCCGCAGATCGGCATCTGGTCGAGCCTGTGCAGCGCGATTTCCGCCGAAGTGCTGGCCGATGCCGGCTTCGACTGGGTGCTGCTCGATTCCGAGCATTCGCCGAATGAACTGCCCATTGTGCAGAACCAGCTCGACGCGATGTTGGCCGGCAATACTGAACCCATCGTCCGTCCGGCATGGAACGATACCGTGATGATCAAGCGTTTTCTCGATGTCGGTGCACGCACCTTGCTGATCCCGTATGTGCAGAATGTTGAAGAAGCCAAACGTGCCGTCGCTGCGACACGTTATCCGCCCCAGGGCGTGCGCGGCGTTTCCGGTTGCACGCGCGCCAACCGCTATGGTCGCACCAAGGATTATTTCAAACGTGTGCATGATGAGATGTGCGTGCTGGTGCAGGTGGAAACGCTGACCGCGATGAAACAGATCGAACAGATTGCCGCAGTCGAAGGCGTTGATGGCGTGTTCATCGGCCCCAATGATCTGGCCGCCGATATGGGCCATCTCGGCAACTGGCAGCATCCGGACGTGTGGAAGGTGATGGAGGATGCGGCGAAGCGCATCACCAAGGCCGGCAAAGCGCCGGGCATCCTTGTCGGCGAAGCCGATGGGCAGCGCTGCCTCGACATGGGTTACAAGTTTGTTGCGGTCGGTTCTGATCTGGTGATGCTCGCCCGCGGCAGTGACGCACTGGCAAAAAAATTCAAAAAATAGCAATAAAAACAATAACTTATATAAAACTCCCGGCGTAACGGCCAGAATCGGATCAGGATGTCGAGACCTGTCGCGCTGCTGACTGCACTGATTGTGGGTGTGGCTGCAGCGATTTTTTTTACGCCGCCGCCCGCGGGCGTATCCGTCAACGTAATGCATACCGGTGGCCTGCTGGTACTGGTGATGGGGTTGTGGGCGACCGGTGCACTGCCTGAATCGCTGACCGCGCTGATATTTTTCGCGCTGGCTGTGTTGTTGAGTGTCGCCAAACCGGAAGTCATTTTTTCCGGCTTTACCTCGGGAACCCTTTGGCTGGTGCTCGGCGGTCTGGTGATTGCCGAAGCCGTGCGCATGACCGGGCTGGGCGAACGCATTGCCCGCGTCGCCCTTGGCACATGCATCTGGTCTTATCCGCAATTGATTACGGCTTCTGTGCTGGTTGCCGTGGTGCTGGCGTTTTTGATGCCGGCAACAGTGGGACGCATCCTGCTGCTGGTGCCGATTCTGGCGGCGGTTGCCGAACGTCACGGACTGACGGCAGGTTCGCCGGGGCACAACGGCGTGTTGTTCGCGACCATCGTTGCGTCGTTCCAGTGCGGCACTGCAATTCTGCCCGCCAATGCGCCGAATCTGGTGCTGGCCGGCGCCGCAGAAACGCTCTACGGCGTGAACCTGATTTATGCCGAATACCTGTGGGCGCAGTTTCCGGTGATGGGCATCATCAAGGGCGCGCTGATTGTCGCCATCGTGTGCTGGATGTTCCCGGCCCGAACCTGCGGTGACGGTGAGGCAATTGAACTGCGCCCGATGAGCGGCAATGAAAAGCGGCTCGCAGCCATTGTGCTGATCTCCCTGGCCTTGTGGGCAACGGATTTCCTGCATGGCATCCGTCCGGGCTGGATTGCACTGACGGCCGCCGTGGTGTCAATGTTGCCGCGCGTTGGTGCGGTGCCGGTCACGCTGTTCCAGGAACGCATCAAATTCGGCAGCTTTTTTTACATCGGCGCAGTGCTCGGGCTTGGCGCGGTCATGCTGGATTCAGGTTTCAGCAAAGCCTTCGGCGATGTATTGCTGTCAGTGATCCGGCTGGAGCCCGGCGAAGATGCGGCGAATTTCATTACACTGAGCGTGATGTCGACATTGGCCTCGATGATTGTCACCAATCCGGCGCAGCCGGCGCTGCTGTCACCGCTGGCCGGCCATTTTGCCGAGGCCACCGGCTGGCCGATCCAGGCGGCACTGATGACTTCGGCGGTGGGCTTCTCCACGTTATTGCTGCCGTACCAGGCACCGCCGGTAGTGGTGGGCATGCAGCTTGCGCACCTCAAGGTTCGTGATGCGCTGCGGTTGAGCGTGCCATTGGCGCTGATCAGCATCTTCGCGCTGATTCCCTTGCATTATCTGTGGTGGCGCGTGATCGGCTATTTTGGAAACTGAGCATTGCACTGAAACGCGGAACGGGGATGGCCAGTGGATGAAAAGGGGATGACAAGGTTATGACATCGCAATTGTTCACGCCGGTGCAGATCGGCAACTGCACGTTAAAAAATCGCATCACGGTTGCGCCGATGTGCCAGTACAGCGCTGTGGATGGATCCATGAGCGACTGGCATCTGATGCACCTCGGTTCCCTGGCGATTTCAGGCGCATCGATGCTGGTGATGGAGGCCACCGGTGTGACGCCGGCCGGCCGTATCACGCCCTATTGCCCCGGGCTTTATTCCGACGCCAACGAAGCGGCGATGAAGCGTGTCGCTGATTATGCAAGGAGCATTTCGCCGATCGCGCTCGGTGTTCAACTCGCGCATGCAGGCCGCAAGGCCTCCAGTCACCGGCCGTGGCAGGGGCATGGGCCGTTGCAGGCCAATGAAGGCGCATGGCAGACGCTGGCGCCCTCAGCCGTGCCGCTTGCAGAAGGCTGGCCTGCGCCCCACGCAATGAGCAAAGCCGATATGCAGCAACTGACACAGGCCTTTGTGCAGGCGACGCAGCGGGCCGCGCGCATCGGCCTCGATTTCATCGAACTGCATTCAACTCACGGCTATCTGCTGTCGGAATTCCTGTCGCCGTTGTCAAACAGGCGCACGGACGAATACGGCGGCAGTCTGGAAAACCGCATGCGTTTTCCGCTGGAGGTATTCCGCGCGATCCGTGCGGCCTTCCCGGCAGACCGTTTTGTCGGCGCAAAAATATCCGGCAGCGATTTTGTTGATGGCGGCTTCTCACCGGATGACGCGGTGGCTTATGCGCGCGCCCTGAAAGCCGAAGGCTGTGCCTATGTGACCGTGTCCGGGGGCGGCGTGGTGCTCGATGCGAAAATTCCCGTCGGTCCCGGTTATCAGGTGCCATTTGCCGAGCGCGTCAAAAAGGAAACCGGCATTACCACCGGCGCAGTCGGCATGATCACCGATCCGCAGCAGGCTGAAGCCATCATCGCCGGCGGGCAGGCGAATTTCATTTCACTGGCGCGTGCGATGTTGTTCAATCCGCGCTGGCCGCAGCATGCGGCGGTGAGTCTCGGCGTGGAAATTCCTTATGCGCCGCAGTACGAACGTGCGGCGCCCAAGGCGTGGCGACCCGGAAGGACCCTCGGAAAAATCAGCTGATGGAGAAACCGACGGGCGCAAAAATATCCTGAACACACTGGCAGTGCTGACGATCAGTGCGATTGCGCAGCCAGCGCTGGCACAGCCGGCCAGCAAATATCCCACTCGCCCGGTGCGCATGATCGTGCCGGCGCCGCCCGGGGGAACGACTGATCTGCTGGGCCGTCTTGCCGCGGAACGCTTGGCCGAAGCACTGGGTCAGCAGGTGGTGGTGGATAACCGCGGCGGCGCCGGCGGCATTCTCGGCACCGAACTGGTGGCGCGCGCGCCGGCGGACGGCCATACGCTGGGCATTATTTACACGCCGCATACCGTGCTGCCCCATCTGCAGAAAAAACTGCCCTATGACGCGCTGAAGGATTTTGCCGCGGTGTCGCAACTGACCGAGGCACCGCTGATCCTGGTGGTGCACCCGGCGCTGCCGGTGCACAAGGTGCAGGACCTGATTGCACTGGCAAAGGCAAAGCCGCTGGTTTACGGCTCGGCGGGTAATGGCAGTGGCGGCCACCTGTCGGGCGAATTGCTGAAACAGCTGGCGAAAATCGATGCGACACATGTGCCGTACAAAGGCGCAGGCCCCGCAGCCGTCGACCTGATGGCGGGCCAGTTGCAGTTCCAGTTCGGCTCGCACATCACCACCAAGGGTTTTGTTGCTGCAGGCCGGCTGCGTGCGATTGCGGTGAGCAGCGCAAAGCGTTCGCCGGAATTGCCGAATCTGCCGACCGTGGCAGAGCAGGGACTGCCGGGATTTGAATTTGTGAACTGGTTCGGTCTTGTGGCGCCGGCGCGTACGCCGGCAGCGATTGTAGGCGGCGTGCAACAGAAGATCGCCTCCGGATTTCAGCAGCCGGCAACGCTGGCAAAACTCGTTTCTCTGGATTCGACGCTGGTCGCCAGTACCCCGTCGGCTTTTTCAGCGTTTCTCACAGCTGATCTGGAGAAGTGGGGGCGGGTACTGCGCAATGCCGGTGTCAGGGTGGACTGACCGTTCTGGTCGTGCTGTTGTATCCGTGCAGGTAAACCGCTAAGCGCGGAGCAGGCGGCCCGCAGCAAGCAATGCGGATACGATGCCATCGAGGTGTTTGCGATCGACTTCCGGCCAGTCCGTGCCCGGCTGCTGCAGCCGCGCCGTCGCATGCGGGCCGAGAAGCATCTCGCGCAGGAACTCGACCTGAACTACGCCAACGCGGGGATCGTTCATTGCCGCAAGTTTCGCGCCATAGTGAACGGTTTCGAAAGCGCCTTTGTACGGGCTGTTCAGTGAAATTGCGCCGATGCGGGTAATGGCATTAAAGCCGAAGCCCTGCGCCCAGGCATCGGCGATGCGCCGCATTTCCGCCGCGCCAATGGTCAACGGATCGGTGCCGGATTCACCGCGTTTATCGCCCTTGTTGCCGAAATTGACCAGTTGCGGCAAACGGTCAGCGGCAGGACGTTCGACTACGATGGCACCGTCGGCACGCATCTTGGTATTCATGGTGTCGTGCAGGCTGATCACGCGCAGCGCGGCGCCGGGTTTGCATGCCTCCAGTACCGCTTCGATCACGCGGTCGCAGTTGATGCGATAGGTTTCGGGGTCGAGGCGGCGTGCCGTGGTCAGTGCCTGCTCCAGCGCAGACCATTCGGCATCGTTTTTCGGTGGTCGCAGCACGGACTCGCCGGAAAACGTGATCGGGCGCACCGCATCGATGCCGCTGAAAGAGACTTTTTCACCAGCACGTTGACGTTCGAGGCGGACGAAAAATTCGCGCAGACCCGGCATCACGTCCGCGGGCGGTTCGCGGTTGGGGTCGAGTACCAGCCGCGAATGCGGGTTCTCGACGAACACCACGCCGGGGTCAGCGGCCGCCCAGGCACGCCCCAGGCTGCTGGTGATGACGTCGGAATAATCGTATTGCTTGCGCCGCGTCAATGCGGGATCGACGAAAGGTTGCAGCTCCGCCGGGAACCGCGCGCTGGAATGAGGGCCGAGAACAATGGTGTCGATGCGCGCCGCGACGGCGTTGAACGGCGCCCCCCCTTGCCTTGCCAGAATACCAGGTTGTCGAAGGCGAACGCCTGTCCGGCCGGAATCCAGTCGATGGCTGCCATGGCTATTTCAGGGTGACCGCGATCAGCATGCCGCTGCCGACCGCGACCAGCGTGAATATGATCACCGGCAGCAGGAAGGAGTGGTTGATCACCGCCGCGCCGATGCGCGTGGTGCCGGTGTGGTCGAGTTCAACGGTGGCGATCTACGCGCCGTTGGTGGGCAGGAAGAACACACCCACTACGGCCGGCCACATCGCTGCGAGCATCGCCGGCGACAGGCCGAGCGCAATGCCGATCGGGATGATCGAGAAGGTTGCGCTCGACTGGCTGGTGGTGATCGCGGCCACGGCGAACAGGGCGAAGGCGATCATGATCGGATTCTGTTTCGCGAGTTCGCCGAGGCCGTCCACGATGGTTTTCTCGTGGGCGCCGATGAAGGTATTGGCCATCCAGGCCACGCCGAACAGCGCAACCACGGCGACCATGCCGGAATCGAAGAGGTTGCTCTTGACGATGTCGCTGGCCTTGATTTTACAAAGCGCGACAATGGCTGCAGCCACGGTGAGCATGGTGATCTGGATCAGTTGAGAGAGGTCAACTTCGGTTGGCTTGCCCTTGGCAAGCACGATGGGCCGCAATTCCTCGAAGATGCCTGCGCAGATAATGAACACCACGCCCGCGCCGAACAGCAGGGCCGAAAGTTTTCCTTCGCGGGTTACCGGTTTTGCCTCTACGCCGCTTGCCGGAGGCTGGACTTCGCCGGCAGCGAGACGGCGCTGGTATTCGGGGTCGTCATCAAGCTCTTTACCGCGCATGTTCATGATGAACGCGCCGGCAATGATGGCGAGGATCGAAGCTGGCATCGTGATCGAGAGGATGTCGGTGATCTTGAAACCCATCGGCGCGAGCAGGCCAACCATTGCTGCTGTGGCCGCCGACACCGGGCTCGATGTGATCGCAAGCTGGCCGGCGGTGGCCGACAAGGCCAGCGGACGCTCGGGACGGACATTGTTGGCATGGGCGACCTCGTAGATCACCGGCATCAGCGAATAGTAGATGTTGCCAGTGCCCGCGCCGGCGCAGAAACCGAAGGTGGTCAGCGGCGCGACGTAGGTGATCTGGCGGGGGAAGCGGCGGATGACCTTCTGGGCCAGGCTGACCAGGTAATCGATTCCGCCGGCAAGCTGCATTGAGCCCGCCGCGGTGACCACTGCCATGATGATCAGCATCGCCGACAGCGGTACCGAGCCCGGCGCCACACCGAAGCCCACCACGAACAGCAGTACGCCCACCGCACCGAACAGACCGATGGCCATGCCCTTGAAGTGCACCCCGACGGCGATCAGCGCGATCACCATCGTGCCCTGCACATAGATCATCAGGTTATCCATCGTCTCCCCCAAATTTTGTTGGCCTGACCGTACCGCCGCATCCGGCATGGCAACTTATTATTGCATCAATTTTCCGTGCAATGGGGTGGTCTCGGGCGATCGAAAGGGTACTGGCCTGTACGGTGCCGTATGCAGTCGACAATATCTTTCCGGCGGTGTCGGGCCGGTGGCGGTTGCGATCGTTCGCGCAATCAGGAATCGAGCGGCCGTCAGCCCGTGTTTCTGCTGGATTGCATGTCTTTTTCATGCTGGCGCCAGGCCTTGTCCAGCGAACGAACGCCGACAGCGGTCACCAGCCCCATCGGAAGGATTCCGACACATCCGATCATTACTGCAAGCAAGCGCGATATTGCCTGCTGTGATGCAAGATCGCCATAGCCGATGGTCAGGCCGGATATGAATGCAAAGTAAATGCCGTCGCCTATCGGCCAGCCGGTCAACATGCCATGCAGCGCTGCTGCCTGCGCATGCGTCATGCCGGTATAATAATTTCATTGCAGCAGTCAATGTCGTCACAGTTTGCTGACGAAATATCCAAGGGGTAGCTATGCACCTGATGTCCAGAGTTCTGGCGACGTGGCTGATCGTCGCATTGACGGAAATGCCTTGAGCGAGGGCCCAGGAGAGCGGCGCAACGCCGTTCAAGAAGGAGGAAATCGAACAGCTTGTGGCACCGATTGCGCTTTATCCCGACGCACTGGTGGCGCAGATCCTGATGGCCTCGACCTATCCGCTGGAAATCGTTTCGGCCGCCCGTTGGTCGAAGGCGAATCCCTCGGTCAAGGAAAAGGCGCTGGAAGAGGCGATGCAGAAGCAGACCTGGGACCCCAGTGTGAAATCGCTGACGGCGTTTCCCAGCGTGCTGGCGATGCTCAACGACAAGCTCGACATGACGCAGAAACTGGGTGATGCCTTTCTCAGTCAGCAGAAGGATGTCATGGCGGCGATCCAGACGTTGCGCGCCAAGGCCGACAAGGCGGGCAACCTGAAATCGGGCAAGGAACAGAAGGTTACGACCACGCAGCAAGACGGTCAGACAGTGATCGTCATCGAGCCGACGAATCCGCAGGTGGTTTATGTTCCGACATACAACCCGACGGTGGTTTATGGCCCGTGGCCGTATACGGCTTACCCGCCTTATTACTACTATCCGCCGGGATACAGCGCCGGCAGCGTGTTTTTTGCCTTCACCGTCGGCGTGGCGGTCGGCAATGCGATGTGGGGCGGATGTCACTGGGGTGGCGGCGGCAACGTGTACATTAATCACACCACCTACAATAATTTCAACAAGACCAACATCAATACCGGTGACTGGAATCACAAGCCTGAACATCGCAAGGGTGTGCAGTACCGTGACCAGGCGATGCAACAGAAATTCGGCAAGGGGCCGTCACAAGGCGTTGATTCTCGCGAGGCATTCCGCGGCCGGGCTGAGCAGGGTCGCCAGGAGATTGCGCGCGGCGGTGCGGATAATCTGAAGGGCCGCCCTGCCGCCGGTGATGCGCGGCCCAATGCCGGATCGCGTGATCTCAATAACAAAGGTGTTGGCGATCACAGTGTGCAGCGGCCGTCGGGCGGCAGGGATTCCGGGGCGTTCGACGGTATCGGACAGGGCGGTCATACGCGTGATGTCAGCAACCGTGGCGCGGCAAGCCGTGCCTCAGCGGCCGGCCATTCACGTCCTTCCGGCGGCGGTGCCGCACGTGCGGGTGGCGGTCGTCATCGCTGACCCGACAGGAGATGATGATGACAACGCATAACGTGTTCAAGGATTTCACCATGTTTTCCATATCCGCAATGCGCTTTGTTTCCGGTGCGCTGATTGCCGCAGTCGTGTTGGTACTGCCCGTTCATGCAGCAGACCCTGCACCAAAAACTGCAGCGGCCAAACAAAAGTCTGTTGCGCCCAAGCAAAGGACTTACGGGTCGCCTGAAGAAGCGGTGCAGGCGCTGGTTGCGGCGGCAAAGGCCGCCGATGGCAAAGCGATGATTGCAATACTGGGATCCGGTTCAAAGCCGCTGATTGAATCAGGCGATGCCGTTTCAGATAAAGAACGCCGCGCGCGGTTTGTCAGTTCATACGAGATGGCCGGCAAGCTGGAGCGTTCCAGCGACACAAAAGTCATTCTGACCACAGGCAAGGATGCCTGGCCGTTTCCGATCCCGCTGGTCAAAGAGGCATCAGGCTGGCGCTTTGATACCGCGGCGGGCAAAGACGAAATCCTCAACCGCCGCATCGGCAGCAATGAACTGTCGACGATCCAGTCGATGCTGGCTTATGTCGATGCCCAACGCGATTACTATCGCCTCAACCCGCAGCAGGACAAGCTGCTGGGCTACGCGCAAAAGCTGGTCAGCAGCAAAGGCAAGCGGGATGGTCTGTATTACCCGACCAAGTCCGGGGAACCTTTAAGCCCGCTGGGCCCGTTATTCGATGCAGCAAAGGCCGAGGGCTATGGCGGAACGGATACAAAAACCACGGCCTATCACGGTTATCAGTACCGCATCCTCAAGGGGCAAGGTAAGGATGCGGCGGGTGGTGCCTATGACTATATGGCGAAGGGCAAGATGATCGGCGGATTCGCACTGATTGCCTGGCCGGCGAGCTACCGCAACTCCGGCGTGATGACCTTTATCGTGAATCACGACGGCGTGGTGTATGAGAAGGATCTCGGTCCTGACACGGCTACTGTGGCCGGCAAGATCACCCGCTTTAATCCGGATTCGGGCTGGAAAAAGCTGTAGTTGTATCCATTGTCCGGTGAGGCGCGTGCCGTAACAGCCCTGCGCCCATCGCGGGTTTGCCGCCCGCACAGTTAGGGGTAAGCGGGGGCGCGACATATAATGCGCGCATGTTAACCGCCCCCGCCGTCACCAAGGACATCTTCAGCCACCGCAAATACTGGGCGGCGCGCTTCGGCACAGCCCCGTTCCTGCCGATGTCGCGTGCCGAGATGGACAAGCTCGGTTGGGACGAATGCGACATCATCCTCGTCACCGGCGATGCTTATGTCGATCACCCCAGTTTCGGCATGGCTATTGTCGGCCGTCTGCTCGAAGCCCAGGGATTCCGTGTCGGCATCATTGCCCAGCCGGACTGGCACAGCGTTGATCCTTTCCGCGCGCTCGGCAAACCGAAGCTGTTTTTCGGGGTTACTGCCGGCAACATGGATTCGATGGTCAATCGCTACACCTCGGACCGCCGGGTGCGCAGCGATGACGCGTACACGCCGAATGCCGAAGGCGAGAAACGGCCCGACCGTGCGGTGATTGTCTACAGTCAGCGCGCGCGTGAAGCCTATCCGGATGTGCCCATCGTCATCGGCGGCATCGAAGCCAGCCTGCGGCGCATCGCGCATTTCGATTACTGGTCGGAGAAGGTACGGCGGTCGGTGCTGGTCGACGCCAAGGCGGATATCCTTGTTTACGGCAACGCCGAACGTGCGATCGTCGATATCGCCCATCGGCTTGCGGCACGGGCAACGCCCGACAGCATTACCGATATTCGCGGCACCGCATTCCTGCGCGCAGCGACGCCGGCTGAATGGATCGAGATCGATTCAACTCGAATTGATATGCCAGGCCCACTGAATCCGCCCGTTGATCCCTATGCCATGGAAGGTGTGACCACCAAGGCTGCGACACCCGAAGCGCCGAAGGGCGTGCAGGTGGTGCGTTTCATCCGTGAAGTGAAGAATGAAGACCGCGCGCGCAGCGTGATTCGTATGCCGTCGTATGAGGCGGTCGCCAATGATCCGATTTTGTATGCCCACGCTTCGCGCATCCTGCATGTCGAGTCGAATCCGGGTAATGCAAGGGCGCTGATCCAGCGTCACGGCGACAGGGAGGTCTGGATCAATCCGCCGCCGATTCCGCTGACGATGAAAGAGATGGATGCGTTGTACGAACTGCCATATGCGCGTGTACCGCATCCGGCATACGGCAAGGCGAAGATTCCGGCTTACGAGATGATCCGCTTTTCGGTGACCATCCAGCGCGGCTGTTTCGGCGGCTGCACATTCTGTTCGATCACCGAGCACGAAGGTCGCATCATCCAGAACCGCTCCGAAGACTCGATCATCCGCGAGATCGAGCAGATCCGCGACGAGGTGCCTGGATTTACCGGCGTGATTTCCGATCTTGGCGGGCCGACGGCGAACATGTACCGGCTGGCCTGCAAGAGCAAGGAAATCGAGGCTTCATGCCGGCGGCCGTCGTGTGTTTACCCCGGCGTATGCCCGAATCTGAATACGGACCATTCGTCGCTGATTCATCTGTATCGTCGCGCCCGCACGCTGCCCGGCATCAAGAAAATCCTGATCGGTTCCGGCGTGCGTTACGACCTTGCGGTCGAGTCACCGGAATACGTGAAGGAACTGGCGCAGCATCATGTCGGCGGTTATCTGAAGATCGCGCCGGAGGCGATTGGCGAGGGGCCGCTGTCGAAGATGATGAAGCCCGGCGTCGGCACTTATTACAAATTCAAAGAACTCTTCGACAAGTTCTCGAAGGAAGCGGGCAAGGAGCAGTACCTGATTCCTTATTTCATTGCTGCCCATCCCGGCACAACCGATCAGGACATGCTGGAACTTGCGTTGTGGCTGAAAACAAACGGTTTCCGCGCGGATCAGGTGCAGGCTTTCCTGCCCTCACCAATGGCAACCGCAACGGCGATGTATCACTCGGGCAAGAATCCGCTGCGCAAAGTCACGCGCGACAGTGAAGATGTGATCATCCCCAAGGGATTGAAGGTGCGCCGCTTGCACAAGGCATTCCTGCGTTACCACGACCCCGAGAACTGGCCGGTGCTGCGCGAAGCGCTGCGCCGGATGGGTCGCGCGGATCTGATCGGTACGGGCAAGCGTCAGCTGGTGCCTTCATTCCAGCCTGCAGGAACGGGCCTCAAGCCGGAAGGCGCGCGCAAGCCGACCAAATATCAGAACTTCCGTACCCAGCATACGGGGCTTCCGCCTTCGCCGGTAGCGCGTGATCGCAAAGCGGCGCCAGCCAAGGCGAAACGATCCGCACGCTCTGCCAAGGTGCGTTAACCGGTTTGTAACCGGGTGTTGCTGTTGCGGCGCCGGCGCGCATTCATCGTAGTGACCACCAGCATGTCGAGCATGCAGTAGAAGGTGCCTGCTGCGAGTGGCGGATTCAGTGTGGTCCAGCCGGTCACCGGCACCTCGTGCAGCCAGTACCAGTTACCGATGGCCGTGCCGTAGATTTCCAGTCCCAGCGACAGCATGAACATCACCGCGTACAGCTTGCGGCCCTGGCTGAAGATCATGCACAGCAGCAGCAGCGTGTAGAGGATCAGGCCCATGGTATCGGCGCCGATCCAGGCCAGCGCGATGACCGGCGGCGCTGCGGCCAGCGGCACTATCCAGATGATCGAGTCGGGCATGCGTTTGCTGATGGCGATGCCGAGCACGAACACCAGTGCGTGGGCGGGCGGCACGAACAATGGAATGTTGTGCAGCCGGTATTCGTAAAGACCCCAGCCCAGTGACAGGAAAATTTCACCCGCAGTGGCGTAGGCCACACAGAGGATCATGCTGGTGCGCGTGTCCGGTGTGGAGCGGGACAGCCAGAACAAGAGCATCGCCCAGGTGACGATGCTGACCGCATCCTGTCCCCAAACGGGAATGTGTTGATCAACGAGCAGGCCGATGGTGATCAGCGCGACGATGGTCCACGCGGGTAATGGAGGCGCTGCAGAATGATCAAGCGCAGGTGTTATTGCGGAAATAATTTATAAGTAATTGATTTATATGTTATTTTCCGCGGAACGTGGGTTTGCGCTTTTCCTTGAAGCTGGCGATGCCTTCTTTGGCATCTGCGCTTTGGCGGATGTGCTGGATTGTGGCGCGGCCTTGTGCGGCGAGTTCTGACGGCCCTTTCGGAATGATGCGGCCGACGTAGTCACGCAATACCGACAGCACCATGGGCGCATTGTCAGCGAGTTGTCGCGCGTAGATCAGCGCGGCGTCGAGTTGCGCGCCGGGTTTTGTCAGCTGATTGACGAGGCCGGCCTGATACATGCGTTCGGCCGACATGGCGTTGCCGACCAGCATCAGTTCCATCGCAATCTTGTGCGGGATGCGCGCGGCGAGTCCGGCAATGGCCGCACCGGTGAAGCCGACCTTGGCTTCAGGAAACATGAATTTGGCGTCATCGGCGGCCACACAAAGATCACACATCTGCAAAATGACCATGCCGCCGCCGACCACCCAGCCGCCGACCGCTGCAATCAGCGGTTTTTGCATCGGCACACCGATGTTGGGCACGCAGGAAGGGAAATCCTCGGGCGGGCCCTTGATGTCGGCGCCGCCTGTGAAATGTGCGCCGGCGTGGGTGAGGATGCCGACGCGGTCCTCGCCTTGGTTGAGCCGCTCCAGTGCTGCACGCAACTGCATCGCCATGTCATTGTTGATGGCGTTGCGCTTTTCGGGGCGGTTCAGCGTGATGATGGCAACGCCGTCGCGGGATTCGTAGGTGACCACTTCGGTGCTCATGGGATGCTCCTTCAGTAAATTCGGCTGGCCAGCGTGGCGCGGCCATCGAGTGCGATGACGCCGTGACCGGTTTCACGCACCAGCAGGGGATTGATGTCGAGTTCGGAGAGTTGCGGTCCCAGTGCTGCCGCCAGTTCACTGAGTCGTGCGATGGTTTCGGCCAGGGCCGCAATGTCGGCCGGTTTGCGGCCGCGCACGCCGGCAAGCACTGGCGCGATGCGCAGTGCACGGATCAGGCGCCTTGCATGTGCCGCAGAAACTGGAGCAAGCGCCATCTGCACATCATCAAGAATTTCGACCAGCACACCGCCGCTGCCGACAACGACTACCGGGCCGAACTGCGGGTCCCAGCGGCAACCGACAATCATTTCAATGCCGCCGGAGAGCATCGGCTGCACGACGCAGCCGTCGAGTATGGCGTCCGGCAAGTGCTTGGCGAGGCCGCGTGCGATGTCCTGCCACGCCGAACGCAGTGTGTCTTCACTGGTGATGTTAAGTTTGACTGCGCCGGCTTCACTCTTATGCACAAGATCGCGACAGACGCCTTTGATGACGACGGGATAACCGAGGAGTCGGGCTTGGCGGACGGCGTCGTCCGGCGTTGTGGCGAGCACGTCGTCGGTCGTTTTGATGCCGCAGGCGCGCAGCAGCGCTTTGGTTTCCGGTTCAGTCAACCGGCCCGCAGGCAATCGGGCGGCTTGCGCGCGGGCTGCAGCGGCTATGGGAGAAGGAGTTGGCGGCAGCGGAGGATTGCGCAGTGCGTCACCGTAATCGATGGCGGCGCGCAGTACCCGTAACGCGTCGTCGAGGCGGTTGGTGTAAGGGCAGCCAATCGCCTTCAGTGCCTTGCGTGCGCCGTCGACCAGCGCCCCGGGCGTCAGCAGAATGGCCGTGGGCTTTGTTCCTGAGAGTGCAGCTTTGCCCCACTGCCGTACTTTGTCTTCAAGTTGTGGTGTCGTTGCAACCGCAATCAGGATGGCACCGATTGCCGGATCGTTTACGAAAAGTTCATAAGCGGTCAGAGCGCTGTCGAGGCCGCTGCTGCGCGGCAGGCCGCCGACATCCAGCGGATTGAACAGGCGACCGGGCGGCAACAGCGGACGCAACGCCGCACAGGTATCGGGGCCGGGTTCTGCCAGAGTGAGTCCGGCGGCGTTGACCCGGTCTCCAGTGACGGCAACAGTTCCACCTGATGGCGATATCACTGCAATTGAAGATGCGGCAGGTGCGCCAAAGCGAATCAGGAAATCAGCGCAGTAAATCAGGGCTTCCGGGTCATCAAGCAGGATTACTGCATGATCGCGGCAGGCGGCCGCCCACACTGCGTATGAGCCGGCAAGGCTGGCGGTATGCGATTGCGTGAGTTGTTGACCGGCAGCGCTTCGTCCCGCCTTGACCGCGAGAACGGGTTTGCCGACGACGCGGGCGCGGCGTGCCAGTTCAAGGAATCGCGGCCCGTCTTTCAGGCCTTCGACGTAAAGGCAGATGGCGCGGGTGGTTTCATCGTCAATGAAATATTCAACAAGATCGCACAGTTCAACGTCGGCCTGATTGCCGACGGTGGCGGCCACGCTGAAGCCGGTGCCAGCGTCCTGCGCATGTGATATCAGCGACGCCATCAGCGAGCCGCTCTGGCAGGCGAGGCCGATCGCGCCGCGCGGCATCGGCTCCATCGCCAGCGCGACCGAAGAAGTCATCGCCAGGCTCAGGTGCGGGTTGATATAGCCCAGACAATTGGGGCCGATGATGCGCATGCCGTAGCGGCGCGCGGTATCGACCAGCCGCTGCTGTCGTGCGGCGCCCTCAGCGCCGGTTTCGGCAAAATCTGCCGTAATGACGACTGCGCCGCGCGCTCCGGAGCGGCCACAATCCTCAAGCGCGGTTGCAAGATGTTCGGAGGGCAGCGCCAGCAGGCAGACATCGACCGGCTCACCCGTACCGGTGAGTTGCGGGACGGCGGGTATGCCGAGGACTTCTGTCGCGGTGGGATGTACAGGGACGATCCGCCCGCGATAACCATGCTTCAGCAGAAAGTGCATGACACGGCCACCGAATTTTGCGGGGTCGCTGGATGCGCCGATAACTGCAACGCTGCGCGGGTTGAGGATGGCCCGCAGTGTGGAAACAGCTGGATTCATGAGTCGGCCCCGAGCATAACATTGACACGCTAATGGATCGGCATCGTCATTGTCGTCGGCCCCCTATAATCAGCAGGTAGAAACCATTTTTCCGGAGAACACGATATGGACGGCGTAGCGGTTGTGACGGGTGCAAGTTCGGGGATCGGCGAGGCGATTGCGCAGGACCTGCTTGATGAAGGGCTCACGGTAGTCACGCTGCAGCGTCGCCCGCCGCGGATCAAACATGAGCGCATCCTGTTCCACGAAGTCGATCTGGCTGATGTGACGGCGGCGACGGCGGTGGCGAAAGAGGTGGCGGCCAAATATCCCGTGCGTTATCTGGTCAACAATGCCGGTGCAAACCGGCCGGGCTCGCTGGAGCAGGCAACCATCGACGACATGGATCATGTGTATGCCCTGAACGTCCGGGCGGCGATGATCCTGATCCAGACCCTGGTCCCGGGCATGCGTCAGGCCAAGTTCGGCCGTATTGTCAGCATCTCGTCACGCGCCATACTCGGCAAGACGCAACGCTTGGCCTATGCCGCAGGCAAAGCGGGCTTGGTGGGCATGACACGGGTACTTTGTCTGGAGTTAGCAGGAGATGGCATCACGATAAATGCAGTTGCGCCCGGACCGGTGGCAACCGAGCTGTTTGACAATGGCCACCCGATCGGCAGTGCAAAGCGTCAAGCGGTGATCGACAGCATCCCGGTGAAATTCGTAGGCGGGCCGAAAGATGTGGCCCGGGCGGTTAGTTTCTTTTTGAGCCCGGACAGCGGGTATATATCGGGGCAAACTTTGTTTATTTGCGGTGGCAGCAGCGTCAGTGGCTCCGGCGGTAATTAAGATCTAATTAACTTATTGTTTTTAAATAATATTATTGAAGGCGAGTGGAAGCCTCAAGGCTATTATGTTTGCATGCGCTTACAAACATTGATGGCCAGCGCCATTTCTTTGGTGATGCCGGTGACTTAAAGCTGAAAGTTCCGGGATTTGGCGCGTGGCCGGTACGGTAATGAGGTTGATGAGCAAGCCCGGGGCGCCTTTATTTTCATGTGCTGAGATTGTGGCGAATGGGTCCAGTAACCCGCCACGTAACCCATAAATTGGGCTGCCACAGCATTTTCCATGCCGCTTCATTGACACAACCGTCTGATCCCACGATAATTGTCGGTTTCGTTCGGAGGGGTTCCCGAGCGGTCAAAGGGGGCAGACTGTAAATCTGTTGGCTCAGCCTTCGAAGGTTCGAATCCTTCCCCCTCCACCAGGTTTTTTGCAGTTGTAAGTCGCCTGGATATTTGTGTTGTGTGTCGGATGTTTGCGGATTCTCGGATTGTGGTGTGGCAGGGAGTTTTGTTATCGAAAGTGCCGGGCGGGTGTAGCTCAATGGTAGAGCAGAAGCCTTCCAAGCTTACGACGAGGGTTCGATTCCCTTCACCCGCTCCAAGTAAACGCTTCCCCCGACGGGAGCATGGCAGCAAAGACGCAGTTTGCGCCCATGTAGCTCAGTGGCAGAGCACTCCCTTGGTAAGGGAGAGGTCGCGTGTTCAATCCACGCCATGGGCACCAGATTTTGATGCAGAAGTACAGCTGAGAAATGCAGCCGGTTTTTTTAACTTTTTTTCTAACCATCAACGCTAACACGGTAGGGAAAAGCAATGGCCAAGGGTAAATTTGAGCGTACGAAGCCGCACGTGAACGTGGGGACGATCGGTCACGTTGATCACGGCAAGACGACACTGACGGCGGCGATCACGACGGTGCTGTCGACGAAGTTTGGTGGCGAGGCGAAAGCCTACGACCAGATTGACGCGGCACCGGAAGAGAAAGCGCGCGGCATCACGATCAACACCGCGCACGTGGAGTATGAGACGGCAAACCGTCACTACGCACACGTAGACTGCCCGGGACATGCCGACTATGTGAAGAACATGATCACCGGTGCTGCGCAGATGGACGGCGCGATCCTGGTGGTATCGGCCGCTGACGGCCCGATGCCGCAGACGCGCGAACACATCCTGCTGGCGCGCCAGGTGGGTGTTCCCTACATCATCGTGTTCATGAACAAAGCGGACATGGTTGATGACAAGGAGCTGCTGGAGCTGGTGGAGATGGAAGTGCGCGAGCTGCTCTCCAAATACGAGTTCCCGGGGGATGACACCCCGATCATCATCGGTTCGGCGCTGAAGGCGCTGGAGGGTGACAAGGGTGAACTGGGCGAAGGCGCGATCCTGAAGCTGGCGGAAGCGCTGGACAGCTACATTCCGGAGCCGAAGCGTGCGCTGGACGGCACGTTCCTGATGCCTGTGGAAGACGTGTTCTCGATCTCGGGTCGCGGCACCGTGGTGACGGGTCGTGTGGAGCGCGGGATCATCAAGGTTGGCGAAGAGATTGAAATCGTTGGTCTGAAGCCGACGCTGAAGACCGTGTGCACGGGCGTTGAAATGTTCAGGAAGCTGCTGGACCAGGGCCAGGCGGGCGACAACGTGGGTATCCTGCTGCGCGGCACGAAGCGCGAAGAGGTGGAGCGCGGCCAAGTGCTGGCGAAGCCGGGCTCGATCACGCCGCACACCAAGTTTGCTGCAGAGATTTACGTGTTGTCGAAGGATGAAGGTGGTCGTCATACGCCGTTCTTCAACGGCTACCGTCCGCAGTTCTACTTCCGGACGACGGACGTGACGGGCTCGATCGAGCTGCCGCAGGGCACGGAGATGGTGATGCCTGGCGACAACATTTCGATCATGGTGACGCTGATTCAGCCGATCGCGATGGAAGATGGTCTGCGTTTCGCCATCCGCGAGGGTGGCCGGACCGTCGGCGCCGGTGTAGTCGCGAAAATTATTGAGTAACCGACATGGCCGCCCTTAAAAGTCAGAAAATCCGTATCCGCCTGAAGGCTTTTGACTATCGTCTGATCGATCAGTCTGCGCTGGAAATCGTGGATACCGCGAAACGCACCGGAGCCGTGGTCAAGGGCCCGATTCCGCTGCCGACCCGCAAACAACGTTTCGATCTGCTGCGTTCGCCGCACGTCAACAAGACGTCGCGCGAGCAGCTGGAAATTCGCAGTCACCTGCGCCTGATGGACATCATCGACCCGACCGATAAAACGGTTGATGCGCTGATGAAGCTGGATCTCCCGGCAGGTGTGGACGTAGAAATTAAGCTTTAGAACGCAAGCTGTAAAACGGTGGTAACGGGCGCTACGGCGTCCGGTTGTTAAACAGAAGTGCCGGCCAATTGAAGTCGGCGCCTTTTTAAAAAAGGTAATTAAAACATGATCTTAGGACTCGTCGGCCGCAAAGTCGGCATGACGCGGGTATTCACCGATGACGGCGACACCATTCCGGTGACAGTCGTTGACGTGTCGAACAACCGCGTCTCCCAAGTTAAAACGCCCGAGACGGACGGCTATTCGGCTGTCCAGGTTGCATTCGGTAAGCGACGCGCAACGCGCGTGGTCAAGGCCGCTGCCGGACATTTCGCGAAAGCGGGTGTCGAGGCCGGTCGTGTCATGCGTGAATTCACGGTTACCCCCGAGAAGCTGGCTGAACTGAAGGCCGGCACCGCACTCGCAGCGACCATTTTCGAAGTCGGACAGTATGTTGATGTGACCGGCGTGTCGCAGGGCAAGGGTTTTGCCGGCGTCATCAAGCGTCATAACTTCTCTTCGAATCGTGCCAGCCACGGTAACTCGGTTTCGCACAACAAGCCGGGCTCCATCGGTATGGCTCAGGATCCCGGTCGTGTATTCCCCGGCAAACGGATGCCTGGCCATATGGGCGCGGTAACCCGGACCCAGCAGTCACTGCAGATCGTGCGCATTGATGTCGAGCGCAACCTGCTGCTGATTCGCGGAGCCATTCCCGGCTCGCGTGGTGGTGACGTAATGGTGCGTCCTGCAGTTCGCACGCGGCGTCCCCCGGCAGTCAAACAGGGTGGCAAAGCCGCCCCGGCGAAGAAGTGAGGCGACGCTAAATGGAACTTAACGTCATTAACGATCAAGGCAAACCGACCGCGAAACTGGCGGCCTCGGATGCTGCTTTCGGCCGCGAGTATAACGAGGCGCTGGTGCACCAGGTGGTCACTGCCTATCTCGCCAATGCCCGGCTGGCCACGCGTGCCCAGAAGGACCGCGGCACTGTTACCCACACGACCAAAAAGCCCTGGCGGCAAAAAGGCACGGGCCGCGCCCGCGCCGGTATGACGTCCAGCCCGCTGTGGCGTGGCGGTGGCCGGATTTTCCCGAACTCTCCCGACGAGAACTACTCGCACAAGCTGAACCGCAAGATGTATCGCGCCGGCATGATGTCGATTCTCTCGCAGTTGGCTCGCGAAGACCGTCTGTCGGTGGTGGATTCATTCACCATCGAAGCGCCGAAAACTAAACTGCTCGCCAGCAAGCTGAAGGGCATGGGCATGGACGATGTGCTCATCATTACCGAAAGCATGGACGAGAACCTGCGGCTGTCGTCGCGCAACCTGCCCAACGTCATGGTTGTTGATGTCAGTCATGCCGATCCGGTCAGCCTGATTCGGCACAACAATGTGCTGATCACCAAGGGTGCCGTTGGCAAAATCGAGGAGCTGCTGGCATGAGCGCATTCAGCACAGAACGTCTCGCGCAAATCCTGCTCGCCCCGGTGATCTCCGAGAAGAGCACTCTTGTAGGCGAAAAGAACAACCAGGTGGTGTTCCGCGTTGCCCGCGATGCGACCAAGCCGGAAATCAAGGCTGCCGTCGAAACGATGTTGAGCAAGAAGGACGAGAAGCTCGAGGTCGAGCAGGTCCGCATTGTTAATGTCCGCGGCAAGGAAAAGCGCTTCGGCAAATTTACCGGCCGTCGCAGTTCGTGGAAAAAAGCCTATGTCTGCCTCAAGGCAGGCCAGGAAATCACCTTTGCTGAAGGGGAGGTGAAGTAATGTTAGTCAAAGTCAAACCGACTTCTCCAGGCCGTCGCGGCCTTGTCAAAGTCGTCACCCCGGGTCTGCACAAAGGCAAGCCGGTTGCGAAACTGGTCAAGAGCCAATCGAAAAAAGCCGGCCGTAACGTTCATGGCCGCGTCACCATGCGTCATCAGGGCGGCGGGCATAAGCAGCATTACCGTCTGGTCGATTTCAAGCGCAACAAGGACGGTATTCCGGCCAAGGTTGAGCGGATTGAATACGATCCAAACCGCAGCGCGCATCTCGCACTTCTGTGCTACGCCGATGGCGAGCGCCGTTACGTGATTGCTACGCGCGGTGTTACCGCCGGGATGCAGCTGCTTTCCGGACCAGAAGCGCCGATCAAAACCGGCAATGCCCTGCCCCTGCGCAACATCCCGGTTGGTTCGACGATCTGCTGCGTGGAAATGCTGCCGGGTAAAGGTGCGCAGCTGTCGCGTGCTGCGGGTACTTCGGTGCAACTGCTGGCCCGCGAAGGCGAATACGCCCAGCTGCGCCTGCGCTCCGGTGAAATCCGCAAAGTGCACGTGAACTGCCGTGCCACGATCGGTGAAGTGGGTAACGAAGAACATCAGCTGGAATCCATCGGCAAGGCCGGTCGTGTCCGTTGGCGCGGTATCCGCCCGACGGTTCGGGGTGTCGCGATGAACCCGATCGACCATCCGCACGGCGGTGGTGAAGGACGTACGGCAGCCGCACAGGCACCGGTCAGTCCCTGGGGCGTCATGTGTAAGGGTTACAAGACGCGCAAGAACAAACGCACCAGCGGCATGATCATTCGTCGCCGCAATGCGAAAGCTACGGCGTAAGGGATAAACATGTCACGTTCCATTAAAAAAGGCCCGTTCGTCGATCATCACCTGATGCAGAAGGTGGAGACGGCTCGCGCCGGTTCTGACAAACGCCCGATCAAAACCTGGTCCCGGCGTTCCACGGTTCTTCCCGACTTTGTCGGACTCACCATTGCTGTGCACAACGGCAGGCAGCATGTGCCGGTTTATGTGACTGAAAACATGGTCGGCCACAAGCTCGGCGAATTTGCGCATACCCGCACGTTCAAAGGCCATTCTAAAGCCGGCGGATCCTCGCCAGGCGATAAGAAATCGGCTCCGACGCCGGCGAAATAAGGGTTATCTAAATGGATACCACAGCTAAACTGTTCGGCGTCAGACTCTCGCCGCAAAAGGGCCGGCTTGTTGCGGATCTGATCCGCGGCAAGACGGTGGAAAACGCGCTCAATATTTTGGGTTTTTCACCCAAAAAAGGCGCAGTGATCATCCGCAAAGTGCTCGAGTCGGCAATTGCCAACGCCGAACACAATGATGGCGCCGATATTGACGAACTCAAAGTGACTCGGATTTACGTTGAAAAAGGGCCGGTGATGAAGCGTTTTTCCGCACGGGCCAAAGGCCGGGGCGTACAAATCTTGAAACCGACGTGCCATGTTTATGTCACGGTTGGCGACGGAAGGAAGTAAAGCATGGGCCAAAAAATCCACCCGATTGGTTTTCGTCTGGCGTTCAACCGCAACTGGGCTTCACGCTGGTATGCCAACAACAAGAACTTCGCCGGGATGTTGCTTGAGGACATCAAAGTCCGCGAATACCTGAAAGAGCGCCTGTCTCAGGCGGCCGTTTCCCGCGTCGTCATCGAGCGTCCGGCCAAGAACGCACGCATCACGGTATACAGCGCGCGCCCGGGCATGGTGATCGGCAAGAAGGGCGAGGATATCGAGCGCCTGAAGGCCGATCTGCAGAAAATGCTTGGTGTGCCGGTTCACGTCAATATCGAGGAAGTGCGCAAGCCGGAACTCGATGCGCAACTGATTGCCGATTCGATCGTGCAGCAGCTGCAGAAGCGGATCATGTTCCGCCGCGCAATGAAGCGTGCGATCACCAACGCGATGCGTTTGGGTGCGCAAGGCATCAAGATCATGAGCGCGGGCCGGCTCAATGGTATTGAAATTGCCCGCACCGAGTGGTACCGCGAGGGTCGTGTGCCGCTGCATACACTGCGCGCGGATATTGACTACGGATTTTCGGAAGCCAAGACCAGCTACGGCATCATTGGCGTGAAGGTCTGGGTGTTCAAGGGTGAGGTGATCGGCAAGAACGATCATCCTGCACTGGCTCCGTCGGCCGCACCGGTCGAGGAACCCGCGCCGGCACCGGCGCGCAAGCCGAGAAGGACAACTGCAAAGACAGGAGCAAAACGTGCTACAGCCAGCCAGGCGTAAATACCGCAAGGAGCAGAAGGGCCGGAACACCGGCGTTGCGACTCGCGGCAACAAGGTCAGCTTCGGCGAATTCGGCCTGAAGGCGATCGGTCGTGGTCGCCTGACTGCCCGTCAGATCGAGGCTGCGCGTCGTGCTATGACGCGTCACATCAAGCGCGGCGGCCGGATCTGGATTCGCATTTTCCCGGACAAGCCGATTTCACGTAAACCGGCAGAAGTCCGGATGGGTAACGGTAAAGGGAATCCGGAGTACTGGGTCGCCGAGATTCAGCCGGGCAAGGTTCTGTATGAAATGGACGGCGTGAACGAAGTCATCGCCAAGGAAGCTTTCCGCCTCGCGGCGGCCAAGCTCCCGATCGCGACCACATTCGTGCACCGTCTGGTCGGGGGTTGATATGAAGTCAAGCGAACTGCAGGCAAAAGGCGCTGAGGATCTGCGCAAGGAACTGGAATCGCTGCTGAAAGCGCAGTTTTCCCTGCGCATGCAGAAGGCGACCCAGCAACTGACCAACACCAGCCAGCTGCGCAAGGTGCGCCGCGACATCGCGCGCGTGCGCACGGTGCTGGCAACGAAGGCTTAAGGGCGGGATGCGGACATGAGCGAAGTAAAGAGTGAAGCCAACAAACGAACCCTGACCGGGCGTGTGGTCAGCGACAAGATGGACAAAACGGTAACCGTTCTGGTCGAGCGCAGGGTCAAACACCCGCTGCTGGGCAAGGTGGTTACCCGGTCGAAGAAGTACCATGCGCACGATGCCAACGATGAATACAAGGAAGGCGACACGGTTCTGATCGAGGAATGCCGTCCCCTGGCAAAAACCAAGGCTTGGAAAGTGATCAAGCTGGTGGAGAAGTCGCGGGGCGTTTAATTGAATTTAGGCCTTGCGCAATAGTTGCGCATCGGTTTATAATTTTCGGCTGTAATTTTTCCGCTCTGCTACCGCAGGCGGTGACCTAGCCCGAACGGGCTCCAAGACTGACCTTCCGCTTTTTGGTGGGTCAAGTTGGAGAAAGAAAAGCAGGAAAAATCATGATTCAGATGCAATCCAAACTGGATGTTGCAGACAACACTGGTGCGCGTACTGTTATGTGCATCAAGGTGCTTGGTGGCTCGAAGCGTCGTTATGCCGGCATCGGCGACGTCATCAAGGTCAGCATCAAGGACGCTGCGCCCCGTGGGCGTGTCAAGAAGGGCGAAGTTTATAACGCTGTTGTCGTGCGCACCGCCAAAGGTGTGCGCCGCAACGACGGGTCGCTCCTTAAGTTTGATGGCAACGCTGCGGTTCTGCTCAACCAGAAACTTGAGCCGATCGGTACGCGGATTTTTGGACCGGTGACACGTGAGCTGCGGACTGAACGATTCATGAAGATCGTTTCTCTCGCACCGGAAGTGCTGTAAAGAGGACGTTACGCATATGCGCAAGATCAGAAAAGGCGACGACGTTGTAGTGCTTACCGGCCGTGACCGCAGCAAACGCGGTACTGTGCTGCGTGTTGTCGATGCAGACTATCTGCTTGTCGAAGGCATTAACCGCGTCAAGAAGCATCAGCGGCCCAATCCTGCCAAGGGTGACACCGGCGGGATCATCGACAAGGAAATGCCTATTCACATCTCGAATGTGGCGCTGTTCAACCCGTTGACCAAGAAGGCCGATCGTATCGGCATCAGGCAGCTGGAAGACGGCCGTCGCGTTCGGTTTTTCAAGTCCAATGGCGAAGTGGTTGATGTATGAGCGCTGACAAAGAAACCAAAAAAGCAAAGCCTGCCAAGGAAGCCAAGGCAGAGCCGACCAAGAAGGCCGCCAAGGAGCCCAAGGCAACTGCCGGCGCATCCGCCAAGCAGGGCAAGCCCGCTCGGCCGACTGCCCCCGCACGCCTGAGTGTCTATTACAAAGAAACCGTGGCTAAAGAGCTGACTGCCAAGTTCGGCTACTCCAGCCCGATGCAGGTGCCGCGTATCGAAAAGATCGTCCTTAACATGGGCGTGGGCGAGGCGGTTGCTGACAAGAAGATCATGGACAACGCTGTCGGCGACATGACCAAGATTGCCGGCCAGAAACCGCTGGTGACCAAATCCCGCAAAGCGATCGCGAATTTCAAGATCCGTGAAGGTTATCCGGTCGGTTGCAAGGTCACGTTGCGCGGCGCGCGCATGTATGAATTCCTGGACCGTCTGGTGAGCATCGCGCTGCCCCGTGTTCGCGATTTCCGCGGTATTTCCGGCAAGAGCTTTGATGGCCGTGGCAACTACAACATGGGCGTCAAAGAGCAGATCATTTTTCCTGAAATCGAGTACGACAAGATTGATGCCCTTCGCGGTATGAACATCACGATTTCGACGACGGCAAAGTCCGATGAAGAAGGCCGGGCTTTGCTTTCCGCTTTTAAATTTCCTTTCCGTAATTGAGGAAAACGTATGTCTAAGCTTGCACTGATAAACCGTGAGCAGAAGCGTCGCAAGACCGTGAAGAAATTCGCGGCCAAGCGCGCCGAGCTCCAGGCGCTTGTTGACGATCAGAAGCTGTCTCCTGAGGATCGATATGAAGCACGTCTGAAGCTGCAGAAGCTGCCGCGGAACGCGAGTCCGGTCCGTTTGCGCAATCGTTGCGCGCTGACTGGCCGGCCCCGCGGTGTTTATCGCAAGTTCGGGCTGGCTCGGGGCAAGTTGCGCGAGATTGCAATGCGCGGCGAGATTCCGGGCGTAATCAAGGCTAGCTGGTAAGACAGGCCGCAGGAGAATTTTGCATGAGCATGAATGATCCGATTTCCGACATGCTGACCCGCATCCGCAATGCACAGCAAGCGGAAAAGGGAACCGTGTCGATGCCTTCGAGCAAGCTCAAGGCCGCGATTGCCAAAGTCCTCAAGGACGAAGGCTATATTGAGGACTTCGCCGTCAGAGGTGAAGCGTCCAAGCCGGTGCTTGAGGTTGAACTCAAGTATTACGCCGGCAGCCCGGTGATCGAGAAAATTGAACGAGTAAGCCGTCCAGGCTTGCGTATTTATAAACCCAGCCGTGACATTCCCAATGTGATGAACGGCCTTGGCGTTGCCATCGTTTCCACCTCCAAAGGTGTGATGACCGATCGCAAAGCCCGAGGCATGGGCATCGGTGGGGAAGTTCTCTGCATCGTAGCCTAACGGAGAAAGACGATGTCCAGAGTCGGTAAATCCCCGGTCATGTTGCCGGAAAAAGTCGAAGTTACGATCGGTGTCGACCAGATTTCAGTCAAGGGTCCGCTGGGAACGCTGTCGCAGGCGATTACCCCGAACGTGAAGGTTGAGAAGATTGACAATCGTCTCGAAATCAAGCTGAACGAAGACACGCGCCAAGCGAATGCGATCAGCGGCACACTGCGCGCATTGATAGCGAACATGGTGCAGGGTGTAAGCAAGGGGTTCGAGCGCAAACTGATGCTGGTTGGCGTTGGCTACCGTGCTCAGGCCCAAGGCGACAAGCTCAACCTGACGCTGGGTTTTTCGCATCCGGTAGTTCATCAGTTGCCGGCGGGTGTAAAGGTCGAGACCCCGACGCAAACCGAAATAATCATCAAGGGCGCCGACAAGCAGAAAGTCGGGCAGGTCGCCGCAGATGTTCGCAATTACCGGCCGCCGGAGCCTTATAAGGGCAAGGGCGTGCGTTATGCCGAAGAGCGAATTGTGCTCAAGGAAACGAAGAAGAAGTAAGGCGGATAGAACATGGTTGAAAAAAATACAGCGCGCCTGCGGCGCGCACGCAGCACCCGGGCCAAAATTGCCGAGCTCAAGGCGGTGCGTCTTACCGTTTATCGCTCGAACGGCCACATCTATGCACAAGTCATTGATGCAAGCGGCTCCAAAGTGCTGGCAAGTGCCTCGACTTCTGAAAAGGAAGTCCGGGCTGCAATGCCAAACGGCGGCAATATCGCTGCGGCAGTTGCGATCGGCAAAAGCATTGCGGAGCGCGCAAAGAAAGCTGGTGTGGAGAAGGTTGCGTTTGACCGCTCCGGCTACCAATATCACGGTCGGGTGAAGGCGCTGGCGGAAGCCGCGCGTGAAGCCGGTCTCAAGTTTTAACGGAGCAGCGCATGGCAAAAATGCAGGCAGCGAAAATGCAGACCGGCGAAGAGCGCGGTGACGGCCTTCGTGAAAAAATGGTCGCGATCAACCGCGTCACCAAAGTCGTCAAGGGCGGCCGGGTGATGGGTTTTGCCGCTCTGACCGTGGTCGGTGACGGCGACGGCAGCATTGGCATGGGCAAGGGCAAGGCGCGTGAAGTGCCGGTTGCCGTGCAGAAAGCCATGGAAGAAGCGCGTCGCAAGATGGTCAAGGTTCAGCTCAAGAACGGCACCCTGCAACACGCTGTCATGGGGCGTCATGGCGCATCCAAGGTCTACATGCAGCCCGCTTCCGAGGGCACGGGCATCATCGCCGGTGGTCCTGTCCGTGCAGTGCTTGAAGTCATGGGTGTTGCCAATATCCTGGCCAAATGTATTGGCTCGACCAATCCGTATAACATTGTTCGCGCCACCATCAATGGCCTGACGGCAATGAACACGCCTGCGGAAATTGCCGCCAAGCGTGGTAAGTCTGTTGAAGAAATTCAGGGATAAGCCATGGCCAATAAACCTCAAGGCAAAACCGTAAAAGTTACGCTGCTGCGCAGCCTGATCGGAACGCGGCCGGAACATCGCGCCTGTGTGCGCGGGCTGGGGATGCGGCGAATTCGTCACACCGTCGAACTTATTGATACGCCGGCAGTGCGCGGCATGATCAAAAAAGTTGCGTATCTCGTTCGTTGCGAGGGATAAATGGAACTGAACAACATCAAGCCAGCCAGCGGTGCAAAACACAGCAAGAAGCGTGTGGGTCGCGGCATCGGTTCCGGCACCGGCAAGACCGCGGGTCGGGGTCACAAAGGTCAGAAGGCTCGTGCAGGCGGTTTCCATAAAGTCGGTTTTGAGGGCGGCCAGATGCCGCTGCATCGCCGGTTGCCCAAGCGCGGGTTTCAATCACTGACTGCAGGTGATACCGCAGAAGTGCGCCTGGACACTCTGCAAAAGATGGCTGCCGAATCGATTGATCTGGAAGTTTTGAAAAAGGTTGGCGTCGTATCGCGGCTGGCCAAGCGTGCCAAGGTCATTCTGGCGGGTGAAATCAAGCGCAAGGTTATGTTGAAAGGTGTGCTGGCCAGCAAGGGTGCGCAGGCGGCTATTGAGAAAGCCGGTGGCAGCATCGAACTGCTTGCAGAGAAGGCCGGGAGCTAAGCTTGGCCGCCGGAGCCGCACTGTCAGGAGCTGGAAAGTTTGGTGACCTCAAGCGTCGCCTGCTTTTCCTCGTGGGTGCGCTGATTGTTTTTCGCATCGGCTCGTTTATTCCGGTGCCGGGGATCGATCAGGCCCAGCTCGCGGAACTGTTCCGGGCCCAGCGTGGCGGCATTCTGGACATGTTCAACATGTTTTCAGGCGGAGCCCTTTCCCGCTTCTCGATTTTTACGCTGGGGATCATGCCGTATATTTCGGCGTCGATCATCATGCAGTTGATGACCGTTGTTTCACCCACGCTCGAAGCTTTGAAGAAAGAGGGCGAGTCAGGCCGCCGCAAAATTACCCAGTACACGCGTTACGGCACTGCAGCCTTGGCAATTGTTCAGGGCATGGCCATTGCGATTGCATTTGAGCAGCAAAAGGTCGCGGTTGATCCTGGTCTGATGTTCCGATTGACGGCGATGGTTACCCTGGTCACCGGCACGATGTTTTTGATGTGGCTTGGTGAGCAGATTACGGAGCGCGGCATCGGCAACGGCATTTCGCTGATCATTTTTGCCGGCATAGCCGCAGGGTTCCCGGAGGCTGTGGGCGGTACTTTGGAATTGGCTCGAACTGGTGCATTTTCGATCCCCTTCGTGCTGTTCATATTCGTTCTGGTGTTGGCTGTAACCGCATTTGTGTGTTTCGTTGAAAAGGGTCAGCGAAAGATACTGGTGAATTACGCAAAGCGACAGGTGGGGCGCAAGGTTTACGGCGGACAGTCCTCGCATCTGCCGCTCAAGTTGAATATGTCGGGTGTAATTCCTCCGATCTTCGCTTCGAGCATCATCCTGTTCCCGGGCACGATTGCCGGATGGCTGGGTGAGAGTGAGGGAATGGTCTGGCTGAAAAACGTTGCTGCGGTGCTGCATCCCGGCCAACCGATTTACACGCTTTTTTACGCTGCTGCGATTATTTTCTTCTGCTTTTTTTATACGGCGTTGGTGTTCAACCCCAAGGAAACAGCGGAGAACCTCAAAAAGAGCGGTGCGTTTGTTCCAGGGATACGACCCGGTGACCAGACTGCCCGTTACATCGAGAAAGTTACGATGCGTTTGACACTGGGCGGCGCGATTTATGTGACGCTGGTTTGCCTGGTGCCGGAACTGCTGATCGTCTGGAAGAATGTGCCGTTTTACTTTGGTGGAACATCGCTGCTGATCATCGTGGTGGTTACCCTGGATTTCATGGCGCAGGTGCAGGCTTATGTGATGTCGCATCAATATGAAAGTCTGCTTAAGAAAGCAAACTTCAAAGGCGGTGTGTTCCCGACGCGGTAAATGGCGAAAGAAGACACGATACAGATGCAGGGCGAGATTGTTGAGACCCTGCCTAATGCGATGTTTCGGGTAAAGCTGGAGAATGGCCATATGGTACTTGGCCATATCTCGGGAAAAATGCGGATGCACTACATCCGTATTCTGCCCGGGGACAAGGTGACCGTTGAACTGACGCCCTACGATTTAACCAAGGGGCGCATTGTTTTCCGGGCGAAATAGGCTGCAAGCGAAAGAGGTATGACATGAAAGTGCAAGCATCGGTTAAACGCATGTGCCGCAACTGCAAGGTTGTGAAGCGCAACGGTGTGGTTCGTGTGATCTGCAAGGATCCACGCCACAAGCAGCGTCAGGGTTGATTGGTTCATTGAATATGAATCTGTCAAAAGTTATAATGTCCAGTTTTCCATTGGTGGGGTGAGTAAATGGCCCGCATAGGTGGCGTCAACATTGCAAACCATCAGCACGCGGAAGTCGCGCTGACGGCAATCTACGGAATTGGCCGGAGCCGTGCCCGCCTCATTTGCGCGGCAGCTGGCATCAACACCGCAACCAAGATCAAAGACCTGTCCGATACGGACATGGAGAAACTGCGCGAGCAGGTGGCGAAGTTCACCACTGAAGGTGATTTGCGTCGCGAGATCTCCATGAACATCAAGCGACTGATGGATCTCGGTACCTGGCGCGGCAAGCGTCATCGCGCCGGTCTGCCGGTTCGAGGCCAGCGCACCCGTACAAACGCGCGCACCCGCAAGGGCCCGCGCAAGGCCGCAGTGAAAATCCAGCGTCCGGCCGCTTAATTGAGAGTGACTATATATGGCTAAGGCAAGCACCAGGGTTCGCAAGAAGGTCAAGAAGAATGTGGCGGAAGGCGTCGCCCACGTTCACGCTTCCTTCAACAACACGATCGTCACGATTACCGACCGTCAGGGCAATGCTTTGGCATGGGCGACCTCGGGTAGTAATGGTTTCAAGGGTTCGCGCAAGTCGACACCGTTTGCTGCACAGATCGCCGCTGAAAAGGCTGGTCGTCTGGCGCAGGAATGCGGCGTGAAGAATATCGAGGTTCTGATCAAGGGACCCGGACCCGGACGCGAGTCCGCAGTGCGCGCGCTGAACGCCGTAGGTTTCAAGATCACCAGCATCTCCGATGTGACGCCCGTGCCGCATAACGGCTGCCGTCCGCCGAAGAAACGCAGAATTTAAGGGAGATCCCACAAGTGGCCAGGAATCTCGATGCAAAATGCCGGCAATGCCGGCGCGAAGGCGAAAAACTCTTCCTGAAAGGGGAGAAGTGTTTCACTGACAAATGTGCGATGGAGCGTCGTGCCTACCCTCCCGGGCAGCACGGCCAGAAGAATTCCCGACTTTCGGGTTATGGCGTTCAGCTGCGCGAGAAACAGAAGGTGCGCAGGATTTACGGCATTCTCGAGCGGCAATTCCGCAAGACTTACAAGGAAGCGGCGGCCAGCAAGGGCGTTACCGGCGAAGCATTGCTGCAGAGCCTAGAAAGCCGGCTTGACACTGTGGTGTATCGCATGGGCTTCGGTGCTTCGCGCACGGAAGCGCGCCAGGTCGTTCGTCATAACGGCATTCTCGTCAACGGCAAGCGGGTCAACATCCCGTCGTTCCAGTGCCGTCCTGGCGATGTGGTCGAAGTGGCGCAGCCGGCGAAAGCGCAACTTCGTATCAAGGGTGCGTCCGAAGCTGCCGAGTCCCGTGGTTATCCGGAGTGGATCGAGGTCGACTCGAAGGCGCTGAAAGGCACCTTCAAGGCCCGCCCGCAGCGCTCCGAACTGCCGTCCACGATTAATGAGTCGCTCATCGTCGAGCTTTACTCGAAATAATTTCCAAGAGGTAGATCCGTCATGTCCAGCAGCGCCTTCCTCAAGCCTCGGATCATTGATGTTCAGGGTGTGTCACCGTTCCACGCCAAGGTTACGATGGAGCCGTTCGAGCGCGGCTACGGCCACACGCTTGGCAATGCCCTGCGTCGCACTCTGCTGTCGTCGATGCCCGGCTTTGCGGCAACTGAAGTCAAGATTGCCGGCGTATTGCACGAGTACTCCACCATTGACGGCGTCCAGGAGGACGTGGTTGATATCCTTCTTAACCTGAAAGGCATCGTTCTGCGTCTGCATAACCGCGACGAAGCCATTCTGACCCTGAAGAAATCCGGTGAAGGCGTCGTGACCGCGGCTGACATCGAGCCGATGCACGATGTTGAAATCATCAATCCCGATCACGTGATTGCCCATCTGACGGCGGGCGGCAAGCTTGACGTGCAGATCAAGGTCGAAAAAGGCCGTGGCTATGTTGCTGCAGTCACCCGACGCGGCGACGAAGAAGCACGCAGCGTTGGCGGTCTCGTTCTGGATGCCTCTTTCGGTCCGGTCCGTCGCGTCAGTTACGCAGTGGAATCGGCGCGTGTTGAACAGCGCACTGACCTCGACAAGCTGGTGATCGATATCGAGACCAACGGTGCGATTGATCCGGAAGAAGCCGTTCGTTACGCAGCCCGCGTGCTGGTCGAACAGTTGTCCGTGTTTGCCGATCTCAAAGGCACCCCGGAGCTGATCGAAGAGAAGAAAGCCACCCAGATTGATCCGGTGCTGCTGCGTCCGGTCGACGATCTGGAGCTGACTGTGCGTTCGGCCAACTGCCTGAAAGCCGAAAACATTTACTACATCGGCGATCTGATCCAGCGTACCGAAACGGAGTTGTTGAAGACCCCGAATCTGGGCCGCAAGTCGCTGAACGAAATCAAGGAAGTGCTGGCCTCCCGCGGTCTCACGCTGGGGATGAAGCTGGAAAACTGGCCGCCTGCCGGCCTCGAAAAGGTTTAAGAGGGCATCATGCGTCATCGTCACGGTTTACGGAAACTCAATCGCACCAGCAGCCATCGACTGGCAATGCTGCGCAATATGGCCAACTCGCTGCTGCGTCACGAAGCGATCAAAACCACCTTGCCCAAGGCCAAGGAACTGCGCCGCGTGGTAGAGCCGATCATCACGCTGGGCAAGAAGCCGACTCTGGCCAATCGCCGTCTGGCATTCGATCGCCTGCGCGACCGCGAGAATGTGGTCAAGCTGTTCGAACTGCTGGGCCCGCGTTACGCCAAGCGCAACGGCGGCTACCTGCGCATCCTGAAATTCGGTTTCCGCAAGGGCGACAATGCGCCGATGGCGTATGTCGAACTGATGGATCGTCCCGAAGAGGTCGCTGAAGCCAAGACGGAAACCGCTGCTGCTTGATCATCGCGGTACGTAAAAAAACCGGGCTAGCCCCGGTTTTTTTACGCTTAAATTTTATTAAAAGTAATTTAAAAAAAATATTTATAGGTTTTTCAGGTGATCAGGATCACGCGATAGTCGTTAACGTTAGTACGCGTCGGCCCGGTGACGACAAGATCTCCGGTCGCTTCAAAAAAACCGTAGGCGTCATTGCGGTCCAGCAACGCTGCTGCGTCGATGTGTTTGCGCGCAGCGCGCAGCAGCGAATCCGGCGCCAGCAACGCACCGGCATTGTCCTCGGAGCCATCAATGCCATCCGTGTCGCAGGCCAGCGCATGTATATCTGCGCTGCCATCCAGGTCCAGTGCAAGCGAGAGCAGGAATTCGGCGCACCGACCACCACGGCCCTGACCGCGAACCGTGACCGTACACTCCCCGCCGGAAATCAATGCGACCGGCGGCTGCCACGGAACACTGTGCTGACTGATCGCGCGTGCCATCGCACCGTAGACCTTGGCGACCTCGCGCGCTTCACCAGTTACCGAGTCGCCCAGAATGGCCGGCGTAATGCCGCGGGTGCGGAAATAGTCAGCTGCAGCCTGCAGCGACTGCCATGCGCTTGCGATGACCTTGTTTTCCGTTTTGGCAAAAGCCCGATTGCCTGCCTTGGGCGTTTCGGCAATTTCTCCGCGCGCACCGCGCGCCAGATGAGTCGCGATCGCGGGCGGAGGCTGCACCCCGTAACGTTCAAGGATGGCGATCGCATCGGCATACGTTGTCGGGTCCGGTGCACAGGGACCGGAGGCAATATGCGTTGGGTCGTCGCCAGTGACATCGGAGATCACCAGCGCCAGCACCGGAGCGCGTGACGCGGCGGCCAGCCTGCCGCCCTGAATCAGCGAAAGGTGTTTGCGTACGGTGTTCATCGCCTGGATCGGCGCGCCTGACATCAGCAGCTGTTTGGTGACCTGCTTCAAGTCAGTCATCGAAATGCCATCGGCGGGCAGCGACAACAAACTCGATCCGCCGCCGGACACAAGCACCAGCAGCAAATCCTGCGGTGTCAGTGCTTTGACTCTTTTGAGGATTTCAGCCGCAGCCTGTTCCCCGGCAGCATCGGGAACGGGATGTCCTGCTTCAATCACAGTGATGCGATTGGTCAGCAGTCCGTGGCGGTAACGTGTAATGACCAAGCCGTCGAGCGGCGCTGCTGCCGGCCAGGATTGCTCGACGGCCAGTGCCATCGATGCAGCGGCTTTACCGGCGCCAACCACAAGAGTGCGCCCTTTGGGCGGCGGCGGGAGATGGGCCGGCAGGATGTGTTGCGGATCTGCTGCAGCGACTGCAGCTGCAAAGCTTCCGTTCAGCAGCTCGCGAGCCGCCTCGGTTTTCATGCCAGCACCGTCTTAAGGTGAACCCCTGTATGACTGTCTGCATTTGCGGCGATGAGTTCAGGCGGTCCCTCGGCAATGATCCGGCCACCACCACCGCCGCCTTCCGGGCCGAGGTCGATGACCCAGTCGGCGGTCTTGATCACATCAAGATTGTGTTCGATGACAACAATGGTGTTGCCGTGATCGCGCAGGCGATGCAGTACCCGTAGCAACAGATCCGTGTCGTGGAAATGCAGTCCGGTAGTCGGTTCATCGAGGATGTATAAAGTGCGGCCCGTATCGCGTTTCGATAATTCGAGTGCCAGTTTGACTCGCTGGGCTTCGCCGCCGGACAGTGTTGTCGCGCTCTGGCCGAGGGTGATGTAGCCGAGACCGACGTCCATCAGTGTTTGCAGTTTGCGGGCCAGTGTCGGCACGGCGCTGAAAATTTCCAAGGCATGCTCCACGGTCATCGCCAGCACTTCATGGATGGTCTTGCCCTTGTAGCGGATGTCCAGTGTTTCGCGGTTGTATCGTTTGCCGTGGCAGGTGTCGCAGGGTACGTAGATGTCGGGCAGGAAGTGCATCTCGACTTTCAGTACCCCGTCACCCTGGCAGGCTTCGCAACGCCCGCCCTTGACATTGAACGAAAATCGTCCGGCACCGTATCCCCGGGCACGTGACTCCGGAACGCCAGCGTAGAGTTCGCGGATCGGTGTAAACAGACCTGCATAGGTTGCAGGATTTGAGCGTGGTGTCCGCCCGATCGGGCTCTGGTCGACGTTGACCACCTTGTCGAAAAATTCCATGCCCTCGATGGCGGCGCACGGCGCAGGCTCGACGTTGCTTCCATACAGATCGCGGGCAGCCGAAAGATACAAGGTGTCGTTGACCAGTGTTGACTTCCCGGAGCCGGAGACGCCGGTGACACAGGTCAGCAGCCCGACTGGAACGCCTACTGTGACGTCCTTGAGGTTATTGCCGTAAGCGCCCTTGATGACCAGTTGTCGTTGCGGGTTGATGCGATGGCGTAGCGCGGGAACATCGATGCGTCGGCGTCCGGACAGATACTGGCCGGTCAGCGATTCGGGGTGGGCGATGATTTCAGCCGGTGTGCCTTCGGCGATGACGCAGCCGCCGTGTTCACCGGCACCGAGCCCCATGTCGACCACGTGGTCGGCATGCATGATTGCGTCGTGGTCATGCTCGACAACGATGACTGAGTTGCCGATGTCGCGCAGTCGTTTAAGCATGTCGAGCAGGCGTGTGTTGTCTCGTTGATGCAGACCGATTGACGGTTCGTCAAGCACATACATAACACCGGTCAGTCCGGAACCGATCTGACTGGCAAGGCGGATACGCTGGGATTCGCCGCCCGACAGCGTGTCGGCGGAGCGATCGAGCGACAGGTAATCCAGCCCGACATCAACGAGAAAGCGCAGGCGATTACTGATTTCACCGGCAATTTTTTCAGCGATAGCCTGTTTCGCTCCGGTCAATTGAAGGGCATCGAAGAAACGCATGGCATCGCCGAGTTGCAGCGCCGAAAGGGCGTAGATCGGCTGGCGGGCAACCAGTACGTGACGAGCTTCGCGGCGCAAGCGGGTACCTCGGCAATCGGGGCACTGCTGGTTGTTGAGGTATTTGGCGAGCTCTTCCTTGACCACAGGTGAGTCGGTTTCCTTGTGCCGTCGTTCAAGATTCGGGATCACGCCCTCGAAGGCATGTTCCTTGACATAGGATTTTCCACGTTCACCGACATAAGTGAAGCGGATGGCTGTTTTGCCCGAGCCATATAGCACAGCCTGACGTGCCTCCTCGGGTAACTCATTGAACGGTGCTTCGATGTCAAATTCATAATGTGCTGCGAGTCCTTGCAGCATCTGGAAATAGAACTGGTTGCGGCGGTCCCAGCCCTTGATCGCGCCGGCGGCCAGCGACATTTCGGGAAACGCCGCGATTCGCTTCGGATCGAAAAAGTTGATTGAGCCAAGGCCGTCGCAGCGCTGGCAGGCGCCTGCCGGGTTGTTGAACGAAAACAGGCGCGGTTCAAGTTCAGGCGAGGCGAAGCCACACTGCGGGCAGGCGAGTCGTGCGGAGTAGGCGTGTTCTTGGCCGTTATCCATGTCCACGGCTACTGCGCGCCCGTCTCCATGACGCAGCGCGGTCTCGAAAGACTCGGCAAGGCGCTGCCGCAGTTCTTCCCGAACTTTCACGCGGTCGACAACGACGTCAATCGTGTGCTTTGTATTTTTCTTGAGCGCTGGCAGTGAATCAATGTCGTGTACCTTGCCATCGAGACGCACGCGCACAAAGCCCTGTGCTCTCAGTTCGTCGATCAAGGCAGACTGCTCTCCTTTGCGGTCATTGACCACCGGTGCCAGGATCATCAGCTTTGTATCCTCCGGCATTTGCAGTACATGATCGACCATCTGCGCCACCGATTGCGCAGCAAGTACGACATCATGGTCAGGGCAGTGCGGTTCCCCGATGCGTGCATAGAGCAGTCGCAGGTAGTCGTGAATCTCGGTGACCGTTCCGACCGTGGAGCGGGGGTTGTGGCTCGATGCCTTCTGCTCAATGGCGATCGCAGGTGACAACCCTTCAATCATGTCGACGTCCGGTTTCTCCATCAATTGCAGAAACTGTCGCGCATAGGCTGAGAGCGATTCGACGTAACGACGCTGGCCTTCCGCGTAAAGCGTGTCGAATGCCAGCGAAGATTTTCCCGAGCCTGACAGCCCGGTAATCACGACCAGTTGGTTGCGCGGCAGATCGAGGCTGATGTTTTTCAGGTTGTGCGTGCGTGCGCCGCGCACTAGTATCTGCCCGGCGCCGGCAGGCGGTATCGGCAGATCGGTCTGTGGTTTGGCCGGCAGGGCGACCAGTTTTGGCGGCAAGTGACGCGCAGTCATGTGAGTGACCAAAGGTAAACCTGCTAATATACGCGCATAAGCAGTTACGCCCAACTGTTCTCCCAGATTTCCCTTCTCCCCGCCTTTGCCCATGTCGTCGCGAAGCAAAATGACCCCGCTCGAATTGCGGGCCAGCATTGGTCTGTCCGGAATTTTCGGACTGCGATTGCTGGGCATGTTCGTAATCCTTCCGGTGTTTGCAATTTATGCAGAACAACTCCCCGGTGGCAACGATCTGATGCTGGTGGGGCTTGCCATCGGGGCTTACGGATTGACGCAGGCGTTGCTGCAGATACCGTTTGGCTGGTGGTCCGACCGTTATGGCCGCAAACCGGTGATTTACATCGGCCTGGTTATTTTTGCGTTCGGCAGTTTCGTCGCTGCGCTGGCACCGAATATTTACATTGTCATTCTTGGCCGCGTGTTGCAGGGTGCGGGAGCTATTTCAGCTGCGGTGATCGCCATGACGGCTGATCTCACGCGCGAAGACCAGCGCGCGAAAGCAATGGCGATGATCGGCTCGACCATTGGTGTCGCGTTTGCGCTTTCGCTGGTTGTCAGCCCCTGGCTTGATCGGATCATCGGAGTCCCGGGGATTTTTGCGCTGACCGGGGTCCTCGCTTTGGGTGCGATTTTGGTTATGTGGCGCGCCATCCCGGACGCGCCGCAGGTGCCGCCGGTTCCCGGCCGTGCGTTGAAAGATTTCTGGCACGTCCTAAAGGACCCGCAACTTGCCCGGCTGAATTGGGGAATTTTCGCGCTTCACGCCGTGTTGATGGCGTTATTCATTGTTGTGCCTTTTGGCCTGCGTGACGCAGGTCTGCCGGTGAGTTCGCACTGGCAAGTCTATCTGCCTGTCATGCTGGGCTCGTTTGTACTGATGATGCCCTCGGTTCTGCAGGCAGGTAATCCAGTGCTGCTGCGACGCTGGTTCATCGTTTCGATTGCCGTGCTGCTGGCGGCACACCTCGCATTACCCTGGCTGGACGGGAGTATCTGGCTTTTGTCTTTGTTTTTGCTGGCATTTTTTGCGCCATTCAACGCGCTGGAGGCAATGCTGCCCACGCTTGCTACACGTTTGGCTCCTGCGCATGCAAAGGGCACAGCAATAGGCCTCTACAGCACAATCCAGTTTTTTGGTACCTTCCTCGGTGCAGCGGCGGGCGGCATTCTCTACAAGAATTGGGGCGCCGTTGCAGTGATTGTCTTCGACGCCGTGCTGTTGGCGATCTGGCTTATACTCGCCTTCGGCATGCGCGTGCCCCCTGTAAAAAACGCGTAAACGCCCCGGACGGCGGGCGCGTTACTCACACTGATTGATGCGTTCAAATCAAAAGGAAAAACCGATATGGCATCCGTTAATAAAGTGATTTTGATCGGTAATCTGGGCAAGGATCCGGAAACCCGGTATCTGCCCAGCGGTGAAGCTCTGACGAGTTTCAGTATTGCCACATCGGAGACCTGGAAGGACAAGACCAGTGGCGAGAAAAAAGAAGCCACTGAATGGCACCGCATCAGCGCATTTGGCAAGCTCGCGGAGATATGCGGCGAGTATCTGCGCAAAGGTTCTCAGGTATACATCGAGGGTTCTTTGCGCACCCGGAAATGGCAGGACAAAGAAGGCCAGGATCGTTACACCACCGAAGTCCGGGCGGATCAGATGCGGATGTTGGGTAGCCGGGGGGGCGGTGATGGCGGCGGCAGCGCCATGCGTGAACCTGCTGCAGCTCCAAGTGGCGGCGGTGGTTCGAAGGCACCGGCCAAGAAGAGCGGCGGCAGTTTCGACGACATGGATGACGATATTCCGTTCTAAAGTACACCTACAGTAGTTTAGTAAACAAAAGCCGGGCCAAGCCCGGCTTTTTTTATGCTTGAGGTGGTTTGCGTAACAGCCGGAGGGTGTGTCCGGCGATTACAGCTTCTTCGTCGGTGGGGATGACACAAACTGCGACCGCGCTGTCGGTTGTGGATATTTGTGGGCCGTTGCGTGCGTTCGCCGCGGGATCAAGCCTGATACCCAGCCAGTGCAGCTTTTCGCAGATCTGCGACCGGATGGCGACGGCATGTTCACCGATGCCGCCTGTGAACACCAGCGCATCCAGTCCTTCCAGCGCTGCGGCCAGGGCACCGGTTTCCAGTGCGGCACGATAGACAAATTGTGCAACCGCCTCCGCAGCCCGGGGGTCGGTGCTGTCGAGGAGCGTGCGCATGTCATTGCTGATGCCGGACACGCCAAGCAGCCCGGATTGCCGGTAGAGCAGGTCTTCCACTTTTTTGGACGACATGTTCCGTTCGTGCATCAGGTAGAACAACACACCGGGATCGATGGAGCCGCAGCGTGTGCCCATGACCAGACCATCCAGTGTGCTGAACCCCATCGTCGTGGCGATGCTGCGCCGGTTGCGCATCGCGCAAAGACTGGCACCGTTGCCGAGATGGGCTACGATCACGCGGCCCTCGGCGCGAGCCCCAAGACTTTGCGGCAATACGCTGGCTATGTATTCGTAGGACAAGCCGTGGAAACCGTAACGGCGCAGCCCCAGTTCGGTGATTGCCCGTGGCAGCGCCAGTGACTGTGCAACCACCGGTTGCGTGCGGTGGAAGGCCGTGTCGAAACAGGCCACTTGTGCAAGTTCGGGGCGCAGTTTGCGCAGAGCCTTGATGGCTGCCAGGTTGTGTGGTTGGTGCAGCGGAGCCAACGGTGCCAACGCATCAAGTTCCGCAATACTCGAATCGCCGATGATGATCGGCGCATCGCGATATTCACCACCGTGAACAACCCGATGTCCGGCGCCGATCAGCTGATTTGCGTGACCTCCCGTAGCCAACCATTCAAACAGCCAGGCGAGTGCGCTTTCGTGATCCAGCGGACCGGCTGGCAGCGTTCCCGGCAGCACGCCGTTTTGCTTGCGCGCGGCGAAAGAGGTTATTGATCCGATGCCGGATACCATGCCCTGTATGGTGCTGTTCAGTGGCTGGCTGTCGCTTAATACGGCAAATTTGATGCTGGAGGAGCCGGCGTTGAGGACGAGAATCTGGCTGTTCATGACGAAATTTCCGGAAAAATTCTTTTTCTTCAATGACCTAGGTGACCTCAATTGTGCCGTGAGTGGCACCTTGCGCCAAGCGGGGATGTGCCGAGGCCTTGAAAAGCGGCGGTTCGCGCCCTCATATCCGATCAAAGTGAGGGTAACCGTCTCAGGTATAATGCTTTTTTAGCTTTTTTGGGGTACGCCATGCCTATTTACGAATACCGGTGCGAGGCTTGCGGGTTCCAGAAGGAATTCCTGCAGCGCATCAGCGATGCACCGCTCAAGGACTGTCCGGAATGCGGTAAACAATCACTTTCCAAGATGGTTACCGCAGCCGGCTTCCAATTAAAGGGCAGCGGCTGGTACGCGACCGATTTCAAGAACAAAGGCGGCACCAAGCCGGCAGAATCAGCGAAAAAAGAAGAAGCCAAGTCAGATCAGCCGGCCTGTGGCACGGGCGCCTGTCCTGCCTGCAACTGATTTGCCGTGCAGCTGCGAGAGGCGGCGATAAGCCTCCCGCTGCGCTGATGTTTGGCGCAATCGTTTGCCTCAACCGCGCACGTCGCCTCACGGTGCGTCATCCACCCTCATGTTCAAAAAATCCTCCATCAAGAGCTATATCATCACCGGCCTGCTGATCTGGGTGCCGCTGGTAATCACGCTTTGGGTGCTCAACCTGCTGGTGAGCACACTGGATCAGACCCTGCAATTGTTGCCCCAGTCTTTTCTGACCGAGAACTGGCTCGGGGTGCACGTGCCTGGTCTGGGGGTGATCATGACGGTGGTGATCGTTCTGTTTACTGGCATGTTTACGACAAACATGCTGGGGCAACGGCTGGTACTGCTGTGGGAAGGCGTCCTGGCGCGGATTCCAGTTGTAAATACGATATACAACAGCGTCAAGCAGGTTAGCGATACGCTGTTCTCGGGCAGCGGCCATGCGTTCCGCAAAGTGTTGCTGGTGCGCTACCCGCACCCGCAGGCGTGGTCACTGGCGTTCCAGACCAACGTTCCTGCTGAAATCGCTGCACAACTGCCGGATGAACATGTCGCAGTGTTCATCCCGACGACGCCGAGTCCGGTCAATGGATTTTATTTCTATTTGCTACGTGAAGACGTCATCGAGATCAATATGCCGGTCGACGTTGCATTCAAATACATTGTCTCGATGGGTGTGGTGACAACCAATAACGGCACCCTGGCAAAACCCAAATAATTTACTGAAAACAAAACCCCATGTCCATGCGTACCAACTACTGCGGTCTGATTGATCGCAAATACCTCGGTCAGACCGTTTTCCTGTGTGGCTGGGTGCATCGTCGCCGCGATCATGGCGGCGTGATCTTCATCGATCTCCGTGACCGTGAGGGCCTGGTACAGATCGTCTGCGATCCTGATCGCGCCGAAACGTTTGAGGTGGTCAACGGTCTGCGCAATGAATTCGTGGTGCGTGTCGAAGGCAAGGTGCGGGAGCGACCGGCCGGCACGGTCAACAGCAATCTGGTCAGCGGCGAAATCGAAGTGCTGGCAACGGGCGTGGAAGTGCTGAATGCATCACAGACACCGCCGTTCATGATGGATGATGAGCAACTGTCCGAGAATGTCCGTCTGCAGTACCGCTTTCTTGACCTGCGGCGTCCGCAGATGCAGAAGCATATGCGATTGCGTCACCAGGCCGCACGCGCCGTCCGCAATTATCTGGATGACAACGGTTTCATCGACATTGAAACGCCGATGCTTTACAAATCCACCCCCGAAGGCGCGCGTGAATTTCTGGTGCCTTCGCGCATGCATGACGGTCAGTTCTATGCATTGCCGCAGTCGCCACAATTGTTCAAGCAGTTGCTGATGGTGGCCGGCTATGACCGTTATTACCAGATCGTGAAGTGCTTCCGTGATGAGGATCTGCGCGCTGATCGCCAGCCGGAATTCACCCAGATCGATATCGAGACCTCGTTCCTCGGCGAGCGCGAGATCCAGGACCTGATGGAAGGTCTGATCCGCAAGCTGTTCAACGCCGTGCTTGGCGTCGAGCTTGGCGACTTTCCGCGCCTGACCTATGCCGAAGCGATGTCGAAATACGGTTCCGACAAGCCGGATCTGCGCGTCAAGCTGGAACTGACAGAACTCAGCGACTTGATGGCGCAGGTGGAGTTCAAGGTATTCAAGCAGGCGCTGGCGCAGAAGGACGGCTGTGTCACCGCGCTGCGGGTGCCGGGCGGCGCCGCGCTGACGCGCAAAGAGATTGACGAGTACACGGCCTTCGTCGGCATCTACGGCGCAAAAGGCCTGGCCTATATCAAGGTCAACGACGTCACCAAGCTCAATGAAGAAGGCCTGCAGTCGCCGATCGTCAAATTCCTGCCGGAGCCTGTGCTCGCGGAAATCATCAAGCGTACCAATGCCGCCAACGGCGACCTGATTTTCTTCGGCGCTGATCGCCGCAAGGTTGTTTGTGATGCGCTGGGTGCGTTGCGCGTCAAGGTTGGCCATGAAAAAGGCCATGCCGAAGCCGGCTGGCGTCCCTGCTGGGTCATCGACTTTCCGGCATTCGACTACAACGAGGATGAAAAGCGATGGGTCGCTGCGCATCATCCATTCACGGCGCCCAAGGATGACCATGTCGGGCTGCTTGAAACCGACCCCGGCAAAGTGCTCGCCAAGGCCTATGACGTTGCGCTGAATGGCTGGGAAATCGGCGGCGGCTCGGTACGTATCCATCGCGCCGAAGTGCAGTCGCGGGTGTTTGCTGCGCTGGGCATTTCGCCGGAGGAAGCGCGCGCGAAGTTCGGATTCCTGCTCGATGCGCTGTCCTACGGCGCGCCGCCGCACGGCGGCATTGCTTTCGGTCTGGACCGTCTGGTGACCTTGATGACCGGCGCAGAATCGATCCGTGAAGTCATCGCCTTCCCGAAAACACAGCGTGGTCAGGATTTGATGGTTGAAGCGCCGAGTGCGGTGCCCGAGCGCCAGCTCCGCGAATTGCACATCCGGCTGCGCAATACCACGCCGGCGGCGTGACCGCCGGCAGACCGTAACCCGTTTCCCGCCGGACTGAGACTTGCGGAACGCTGCAAAGCATCTGTTGCTGCTGGCGGCTGCGCTTTTTGCCGCGGCAGCTTTTGCGCGTGGCGATCCCCAGCAGCTGCGCGATGTGCGTTTGCAGGCGCTTCCGGCCGAGGCGCATCAGACGCTGCAGCTGATCCGCAGCGGCGGTCCTTTTCCGTACGATCGCGATGGCATCACCTTCGGCAATTACGAGAAGCTGCTGCCGCCTGCGCCGCGCGGCCATTACCGCGAATACACCGTAACCACCCCGGGCATCAATCACCGTGGCGCGCGCCGTATCGTGGTCGGGTGTGAGCGCCAGCGTGCGGCCAACCCTCCGGCAGGTCCGCTGCGCCTTGCGCAATGCCGTGGCGGCGGCGAGTTTTACTACACTGCAGATCATTACCGTTCGTTCAGGCGCATCGTCGAATGACATTCACACTTCCTTCCGCAGAGCAAAATGGGCTATACGCCGTCCCCCTCGATGTGGCGCCGATGCGGCGTGCCGCACGCGATGCCGGTCTGGCGTGGCATGTGGTTGACCTGCAGCGTGCGCGCGGCAAACGGGCGCTGTTCACGGCGTTTTCCCGCGAGTTCGCGTTTCCGGCCACTTTTGGCGGCAACTGGGACGCGCTCGCCGACTGCCTGCAGGATCTGTCGTGGCGCAAGGAAGCGGGCCGCGTCGTGTTGTTCCGCGGCGCAGCAGCTTTTGCAGCCGCTTCGGGGGATGATCACGCGACCTTGTGCGAAATCCTCGAGGCCTGCGCGCAATACTGGCGGGACCGCAAAAAAGTGTTCGTCGTGCTGACCGATGATTCGGATAAGCGGCCGGCATGGTCGAAGTCATGAATTACAAGATCCCCGTATCGGTGCTGGTGCTGGTTCATACCGCCGACCTGCAGGTGCTGTTGCTGGAGCGCGCAGACCGTCCGGGCTTCTGGCAGTCGGTGACCGGTAGCCAGGATCCGGGCGAAACACTGCCTGAAACGGCAAGGCGTGAACTGGGCGAAGAGACCGGCATCATGGTCGGGCCTGCCGAGCTGGTCGACTGGAAACTGCAGAATCAATACGAGATTTACCTGCACTGGCGCGGCCGTTATGCGCCCGGTGTGACCCACAATACGGAACATGTGTTCGGACTGACACTTCCTGCAATGCGGGATGTGGTCATTGCACCGCGTGAGCATCTGGCCTGGAAGTGGCTGCCGTGGCGGGACGCGGCGGATTGCGTGTTTTCGTGGAGCAATGCCGAGGCGATCCGCCAATTGCCGCAGCGTGTTGCAGTGCGTGATGCATGACCCCGGTCCGGCCAGGGAATTCGAGGCTGGTTTTTCTGTCAAAATACTGCAATATTCAAAGTTTCACCCTGCTGCGCCCCCGGGCGCGATGATCTGGAGAAGGGCCGGATAATGGAAGCACAAACGATCACTTTCGAAGGTTTCAAACCGCTGGATGATGCGGCCTGCGAGGAGCGGATTGTCGCTGCGCGCCGCAAGCTCGGTGATCGCGCCGTGCTGCTCGGTCATCATTACCAGCGTGCCGACGTCTACAAACATGCCGAGCTGACGGGTGACTCGCTGCAGTTGTCCAAGCTGGCGGCGAAGACCGATGCCGAATACATCGTGTTCTGCGGTGTGCATTTCATGGCCGAGGTTGCGGACATTCTGTCGCGTCCGAACCAGCAGGTCATCCTGCCGGACCTTAATGCCGGCTGCTCCATGGCGGACATGGCCAGCCTGAGCAAGGTCGAGCGTGCGTGGCGCGAGATCTCCGAGGTCATCAACCCGGATGAAACCATCACGCCGATTACCTACATCAATTCCGCTGCCGATCTGAAGGCGTTCTGCGGCGAGCATGGCGGCATTGTGTGCACGTCTTCGAATGCACGCCAGATCCTCAGCTGGGCCTTCGGCCGCCGCGAGAAAGTGCTGTTTTTCCCCGACCAGCATCTGGGCCGCTGGACCGGTTACCTGATGGACATTCCGCTGTCGGAAATGCTGGTCTGGGATCCGGACCTGCCGATGGGCGGGCTGACGCCGCAGCAGATCAAGATGGCCAAGGTGCTCCTGTGGAAAGGGCACTGCTCGGTACACCAGATGTTCCAGGCCCAGCACATCCTGCGCTGGCGCCAGCAGCACCCGAGCGGCATGGTGATCAGCCATCCCGAGTGCAATTTCGAGGTCTGCAAGCTTTCCGACTATGTCGGTTCGACCGATTACATCTACAAAACCATCGCTGCGAGTGCGCCGGGTTCGCGCTGGCTGGTCGGCACCGAACTCAATCTGGTGAACCGAATGGCGGCTGAATTCAGTTCGCAGGGCAAGTCGGTGCAGTTCATGGCGCCGACGGTGTGCATGTGCTCGACGATGCAGCGCATTGATCCACAGCACCTGGCTTGGGCCCTGGAGAACCTGGTCGCCGGCAAAGTGGTCAATCAGATCAAGGTTCCCGCCTACGAAGCCGAACTGGCGCGCATTGCGCTGGATCGCATGCTTGCAATCTCCTGAGCGCGGCATGACCGTCGCGCCGCTGCAGTTGAGCGTCGCGACCTACAACATCCACAAGGGTTTTCCGGCCACGCCGCTGTTCGCGCGGCGGCCGGCCATGCACGCGCTGCGCGAGCAGCTTCAGGCGCTGAATCCCGATATCGTGTTCCTGCAGGAAGTGGTCGGTGCGCACTCCGGACACGCCGCCCGCCACAGCGACTGGCCTGCGGAATCGCAATACGAATATCTGGCCGATCGCCTGTGGCAGAGCCATGCCTACGGCAGGAATGCGGTTTATGACGCGGGCCATCATGGCAACGCGCTGCTGTCGCGGTACCCGATCACCCGTTGGGACAACGAGGACGTTTCCGCCCACCGCTTCGAGCAGCGCGGTCTGCTCCATTGTGAAATCGCAGTCCCGCAGTGGACCCAGACGCTGCACTGCGTATGCGTGCATCTGGCGCTGACCGCACGCGGCCGCGGCCGGCAGATGGAACGGCTGCGTCAGCGCATCGAGCGGCTGGTTCCGGCGGAGGCGCCGCTGATCGTTGCCGGTGATTTCAACGACTGGTACTGGCGGCACCGCGCAACCCATGAACTCGCCCATCCGCTGAACATGCATGAAGTTTTCGAGTTGTCGGGTGGCTCGCCGGCGCGCAGTTTTCCGGCGGTGCTGCCGCTGCTGCGGCTGGACCGTATTTATGTTCGGGGCTTCCGTGTGCGCGAGGCGCGGGTGCACCACGGCCGGCAGTGGGCGCGCGTGTCGGATCACGCACCGCTGACGGCGCAACTGGAGCGGCTGCCCGGCTGATCCCCACCGGCAACTCCGGCGCGGCGTTGGAGGATTGTCGGCGGAGGGGGCAAGGGTTTGGCGCGCTTTATATTCGCAGGTCGGCGGCCGGGACGCGGATGCCGGATGCGATAATCAATGCATTGGCGCAACGTCAAAACGGCGAGCGCCACTGCAATCCGCGAACAATTGGAATAACATAAGTAATTGTTTTTAATGAAAAAAGTAATTCAACTTGGTTTGAGTGACTGCGATGACCGCTGAAGCGGCCCGCGCCGCGTCAGCAGACGCGTCAAAACCGCCGGCCGGCGCCGGCCGCGACTGGCGCGTGGTACCGATGCTGCTGCCGTATCTGTGGGAGTACAAATGGCGGGTGGTTGTGGCGCTGGTATTCCTGGTTGCCGCGAAACTGGCGAACGTCGGTGTGCCGCTGGTGCTGAAGGACATTGTCGACGGCCTGGATTCGGCGAAGGCGGTTCTGGTGCTGCCGCTGGCGCTGCTGGTCGCTTACGGCGCACTGCGGATGTCCACCGTGTTGTTCGCGGAACTGCGCGATGTGGTGTTCATGCCGGTGACACAACGTGCCGCGCGGCGCATCGCTCTTGCGGTGTTCCGTCATCTGCATGCGCTGTCTTTGCGCTTCCATCTCGACCGTCAGACCGGCGGCATGTCGCGCGATATCGAGCGCGGAACGCGCGGCATTTCAACACTGCTGTCGTTCATGCTGTTTTCGATCATCCCGGTAATCCTTGAATTCGTTCTTGTGGCAGCCGTGTTGTTTGCGAAGTTCGACTGGCGCTTTGTGGCGGTCACGTTCGCCGCGGTGATTGTCTATATCGCATTTACCATCGGAATTACGGAATGGCGCACGGCAATCCGCAAACGGGCGAACGAACTTGACTCTAAGGCCAATACGCGCGCCATTGACAGCCTGCTCAATTACGAGACCGTAAAGTATTTCAACAACGAGGATTTTGAGGCGCGCCGTTACGATGACAGCCTTCAGCGTTACGAAGTGATGGCGGTGCGCAACGAGGCATCACTCGGCCTGCTCAACGTCGGCCAGGCGGCGATCATCGCGGTCGCCGCCACGGTGTTGATGGTGTTGTGCGCGCAGGGCGTTGTTGCCCGCGAACTGTCGATTGGTGATCTGGTGCTGGTCAACGCCTTGCTGATCCAGCTATACATCCCGCTCAATTTTCTCGGCATGGCCTATCGCGAGATCAAGCAGGCCTTGGTCGACATGGAGCGCATGTTCGGCCTGCTGGAGCAGAATCGTGAGGTGGATGATGTGCCGGACGCGCTGGATCTGCCGGACGGTCCAGCCGCAGTGCGCTTCGACGCGGTGGATTTTGGTTATGACCCGCGGCGACAAATCCTCCACGGCATGTCGTTCGAGATACCGCCGGCTGCAAAGGTGGCGGTGGTCGGATCAAGCGGTGCTGGCAAATCGACGCTGGCGCGCCTGCTTTACCGTTTCTATGATGTCACGGGGGGGGCGGTCAGCATCAGTGGCGTCGACCTGCGTAAATTGAAACAAACCAGTTTGCGCGGCGGGATTGCCATCGTGCCGCAGGACACTGTGCTTTTTAACGACACGATTCACTACAACATCCAATATGGACGCCCTGCTGCAACTCAGGATGAAGTTATCGCTGCCGCGAAAGCAGCCCATATTCATGACTTCATCCTCAGCTTGCCCGATGGCTACGAGACCATGGTCGGTGAGCGTGGCCTCAAACTATCCGGCGGCGAAAAACAACGGGTGGCCATTGCGCGGGCCATCCTGAAAAATCCGCGCATCATGATTTTTGACGAAGCGACATCCGCGCTTGATTCCCGCACTGAGCAGGCGATTCAGCGCGAACTGAATGCCATCGCGCAGGGACGCACAACCCTGGTGATTGCACATCGACTGTCAACCGTGATGGACGCTGACGAAATCCTGGTGCTGGAGCAGGGACGCATTATCGAACGCGGTCGTCATGCCGAGTTGTTGCTCAGTGGCGGCGCCTATGCCCAGATGTGGGCTTTGCAGCAGCAGGAGGCCGCGCGCGAGGATGCGGTCAGCTCAACGACGGGAATGCAATGACAACTCGAGTGCCGCGGCCGCCTGTGCCGCTGTGGATGGTGGCTGAAGCGGAGTGGCTCTGGGCGATCTCGCGCACGATGGACAAGCCCAGACCGCAGCCTTCTGGCGAACCGTCGATGCGCCGGTAGAAGCGTTCGAACACACGTTCACGTTCGTCTTCCGGGATGCCGCAGCCGTCATCCTCGACTTCCAGCCGGTAGTGTTTGTCGTCCTGAACGATGCGTACCGTGATACGTCCGCCGCCGGGTGTGTAGTTGATCGCGTTGTCGATGAGGTTGTTGAGCAGCTCGCGAACAAGGAACGGATCTGCGCTGATTTCCGCGTCGGCGGATGTATCATCAAAGCCAAGGTCGATTTGGCGGTTCAGCGCCCGCGGCACCCAGTCGCCAGCCGTTTCCCTGGCCAGTTCTGCAAGATTGATGCGTTTGCGCATCAGGCTGCGGTGTGATCCGGGTTCCGCGCGCGCCAGCGTCAGCAATTGAGTGACCAGCCGGGCTGCATGATCAGCGGCAGTATGCAGTTGCTGCAGCGTTGCCCGGGCTTCGCCGCTGCCGACCTGCCGCACAGCCAGTTCCGCCTGTGTTTTCAGCGCGGCAACCGGTGTGCGCAGCTGATGCGCGGCATCGGCAATAAATCGCTGCTGTGCAGCGAGTGCGGCGCTGAGTCGAGACAGCAGATCGTTCATTGCGCGAACCAGCGGCCGTACCTCGTAGGGAATGTTGGACTCCCTGATCGGACTCAGATCGACATGTGAGCGGTTTTCGATTTCCGTGCGTACTGAGGTCAGAGCGCGCAGACCAAGGCCGACGCCGAACCATACGGCCATGGCCGCAAGGATGACCAGCACTCCCTGCGGCACCATCATGCGCAGCATGATCTGCCGGGCGAAGTCGGTGCGCAAAGTGGCTTTTTCGGCGACCTGGATCAGGATTGAACCTTTGCCCGAGCCGGGTCGAACCGGAACGCGCAGGGCTACGGCGCGGATAGGCTCATTACGGTACACCGCATCGTAATAACTGACGCGGTCATCCCCGGCATTTCCCGGCGGATCCGGCAGGTCGGGATCTCCGGTAATGTATTCGCCCGCTGGTCCGTTGGCCCGATAATAGAATCGGCCCTGTTCTCCGGAAATCAGCATTTCAATGACGGGCTGTGGCAGGTCGAGATAAAGCTGGTTATTGGCTTCACGCACGTTCCGCCCGAGGTCCAGCGCGGTGTCGAGCAGAGCGCGATCGTAGTTCAGGTTGACGAAGCCGGTGGCGACATCGTGATCAACCACCGTGCTCATGATCCACAAGGCCAGCAGCGGTGCGCTTACCCACAAAAGCAATTGACTGCGCAGCGTGCGCAGTCGACGACGCTCATCAGTCATTCGCCGCGCGTTCGAGCAGGTAGCCGAGTCCGCGGATCGTGCGCACACTGACTCCGGCAGGCTCAAGTTTTTTGCGCAGACGGTGCACATAAACTTCAATGGCATTGGCGCCGACTTCCTCGCCCCAGCCATAAAGTTGCTCCGCCAACTGTTCCTTGCTGACCACGCGACCGACACGCAGCATCAGCACTTCCAGTACACCGAGTTCGCGCGCGGAAAGATCAAGCGGGGTGCCCTTGATGGTTGCGCGTCGTCCGGCCGTATCGAGCATGAGTTCGCCATGAACCAGATCCGCGCCGCCGCCGGACTGGCCGCGGCGTATCAGTGCGCGGACGCGAGCCTCCAATTCCGGCAGGTCATACGGTTTCGTCAGATAGTCATCGGCGCCGAGATCCAGACCTTTGACACGGTCTTCCAGTGCGTCACGCGCAGTCAGCATCAGAACCGGAGTTTTGGAGCCTATGCGTCGCATGCGCCGCAGGACTTCATAACCATCGACCTTGGGCAAGCCGATATCAAGGATGACTGCATCGTATTGTTGGGTGGCCAGCATGAGATCGGCTTGCTCCCCGGTGGCGGCATGATCAACGGCGTAATCGGCGGCCTTCAAGGCTTTGATCAGGCCGTCAGCAAGGATCGGATGGTCTTCAATGACGAGCAAGCGCATGTGGGGGAAGTCAGGGATTGTGCTGCTGGAACCGCATCATACTGGCGCACAGCCCCCTTCGCGAGTTGCTGACATCAAATGTAAGTTTGGTGTAAGGGGCCGGGACTACTGTAACCGACGACGCTGAAAGCAAATTTGCGCAATGCGCAAAATCGTTTCCAGCGTTGATTTTTTCCTCCTCGGAGGCCTGGTAAGTGCAGTGATCTGTGCTGAGCGGGTGATTGCAGGGCCTCTTTAAGCTCCGCTGGGACATATAAAACGGTCCTGAGCGGAGTTTTTTTTGGGCCTGATGATCCTGATCAATCTGTAAAACTGGTTGAAAATAATGACGTAAGGCTGTATTTTCCAAGGGAATTTGACGAAAACCCTGTGATGAGCAAGTTTATGATGCGATGGTTTGTTGCGGCCTTGGTGGCTTTGATCGCGGTAGCCCCTGCATTGGCCGAGTCGCCGGAACGCACGGCCCGCAAGGTGAAATCCGCCGTTGCCGGGCGCGATCACGCACCGGAACTCAAATCCTCGGCTGCGCTGGTGATTGACCAGACCGACGGTCGAATTCTCTTTGCAAAAAATGTTGATAACGTGGTGCCGATCGCGTCCATCACCAAGCTGATGAATGCCATGGTCGTGCTGGACTCGGCCTTGCCGATGGACGAGCGCATTGCAATCAGTGAGGCCGACAAGGACACGATCAAGGGCACGCGTTCGCGACTGATGGTTGGAACGGTGTTGACCCGACGCGAACTGCTGCAATTGGCCTTGATGGCGTCGGAAAACCGCGCTGCTGAAGCGCTGACCCGGGTTTATCCAGGCGGAACACAGGCCTTTGTTGCTGCGATGAACCAGAAGGCGATTGAACTGGGCATGTGGCGTACCCGTTTTGTTGATGGCACCGGATTGTCCAGTGACAACGTTTCGACAGCGCAGGACCTGACCAAGATGGTTTCTGCGGCTTATAAGTACCCGCTGATCCGCGACTTTTCGACTGATACCGGCGCTGTGGTTCTTGTCAAACGAGGCAGGACCATGAATTATCACAACTCCAACCGGCTGGTCAGCAGTCCGCAGTGGGAAATCGGCCTGTCGAAAACCGGATATATCTCGGAGGCGGGCCGTTGCCTGGTGATGCAGGCCAAAATCGCCAACAAACCGGTGATCATTGTTTTGCTCGATTCATGGGGAAAGATGACCCGTATCGGCGATGCCAACCGCATCAAGCGCTGGATGGAAACCCGGTCCCCTGGAAACACTTCCGGCTGAGGGTTGCCGCTGGTTGAGCCGCCTAGCCCGAATGCCGTGCGCCCAATGATGTTTGTTGACCTCCATCCTGAGGTGGGCCGCTTCCTTGATGACGTTGTTGCCGGTCTTGGGCGTACGCCCAAAGCGCTTTCTCCCAAATATTTCTATGATGCCCGTGGCTCAGCGCTGTTTGAGGCGATCTGCGAGTTGCCCGAATATTACCCGACACGTACCGAACTCCTGTTGATGCAGGAGAGTGTTGTGGAGATGGCGGCAGAACTGGGCGAGAACTGTCTGTTGATCGAATTCGGCAGTGGCGCCGGTGTCAAGACCGAGGTGCTGCTGCAGGCCTTGCGTCCGGCGGCCTATGTACCGGTTGACATCTCGGTCGATGCCCTGCGCGGCGCAGCAGTCCGTCTGGAGCAGCGATTCCCGCTTACGCCGGTCATCGCTGTTTGTGCGGATTATATGCAGCCGATGGAGATTCCCGGACTGGCGGCTTACGGCGCATCGCGCCGCGTGATTTATTTTCCCGGTTCGACCATCGGCAACCTGACGCCGGAAGAGGCGATGATGTTTCTGCAGGATGCCCGTCGTCTTGCCGGTCAGGGCGGTAGGATGCTTGTCGGCGTCGATCTGAAAAAAGATCCCGCCGTTCTGCATGCTGCCTATAATGACTCGCAGGGTGTGACTGCGGAATTCAACCTGAATGTGCTTCGCCGCATCAACTGTGAACTGGGTGCGGATTTCGAAACCGGGAAGTTCAGGCATGTCGCGTTTTATGACGAGGTTGCGGGACGGATTGAAATGCATCTTGAAAGCCTCTGCGCACAAAGCGTAACGGTCGGTGGGCAGGTGTTTGGATTTGCCAAGGGCGAGCGCATTCATACCGAGAATTCCTGCAAGTATTCCATCAACGAGTTTCGCGAACTGGCGCAAAGATCAGGATTCAGGCCGTTGCAGGTGTGGACTGATCCACAGCAGTATTTTTCAGTGCATCTTCTCGCGGCCTGATGGTTTGCCATGATGCGGACGTCTCTGCTGATTGCAGGGATGATCCGCGAGATTTGCCTGTGAAACCGCACTAAACAGCCGATTACAGTGTGGAATGCGGAGCGGATTCATCAGGCGGCGATGCTAAACTCGCCGGAACGCCGCGCCTTTTGCGCCAGGCGCTTTTCTGATGGCCATATACCTCACGCTGGTAGTGATCGTTCTCAATCACATCGCATTCGGCGGCAGCCGGGTGGTGGTGTCGTTGTTTGCGCTCGAATCCGGTGCGACGCAGATGCAGGTCGGGTTTCTGATGGCGCTGTATGCCCTGTGCCCCATGCTGTTTGCGATCTCCATTGGAAAGCTGGCCGATCGCGTCGGGCCGCGGTTGCCGATGCTGCTCGGCAGTACAGGGCTGGGTATTGCACTGCTGTTGACCGTGCTGTGGCCCACGCTGTCCATGCTCTACATAGCCTCATTCCTGCTCGGCTCTTCATTTCATTTCTTTTTTGTCACGGTCACCGGAGTTGCCGGCGGTATTGGCGGTCCTGAAAACCGTTCGCGCAATTATGCGATCGTCAGCCTCGGGTTCTCCGGTGCGGGGTTCCTTGGCCCGCTGATTGCCGGTTTCTCGATCGATTATCTGGGTTACCTGAAGACTTTCATAATTTTTGCCGCATTCACGATAATCCCGGTGCTGATGCTGTTGCGCAATCCGGGTTTTCTGCCCGTGGCGGCCAAATCATCCGGGGTTCCATCCGGCGGGGCCATGGAACTGTGGCGTTCGCCCCGCCTTCGCAACACGTTCATTGCCAGCGGCTTTATTTCCGCCGGTTGGGACCTGTTCAACTTCTACATGCCGGTTTATGGCCACGGCATCGGTCTCTCTGCCTCGGCAATTGGCATCATCCTGGGCACCTTCGCATTGGCGACGTTTGTGATCCGCTCGGTGCTGCCCTGGCTGATCAAGCGCACCAGCGAAAGGCAGATCCTGATTTATGCGATTTTTGTCGCGGCCTTTGCGTTCACGTTGTTCCCGTTATTTGAAAATCCGGTGGCGCTGGGGGCGGTGGCCTTCCTGCTGGGTCTTGGAGTGGGTTGTGGCCAGCCGATGTCGATGTCGTTGATTTATTCACATGCGCCCAAAGACCGTGTGTCAGAGGCTGCGGGAATCCGGGTCACGGTGAATAATTTCACCCATCTGGTCATTCCTCTGGTATTCGGAACAATCGGCACCGCGTTTGGTTATGCGCCGGTGTGGCTGGCCAATTCTGCGCTGCTCAGCATCGGCGGCTGGTTGGTGCGACGCAGCCGCGGTTGACTGGAAGGTCGCGTACCGTTGCCGGCAGCCTGACGACGAGATTATTTCGCTGCACGGCCGCTTGTTTTGCGGTTCGCTAGCGAATGATGATGGTCATGCTGAAGTCACCCCGCAGCAGGCTTACCGCGTAGCCCCGTTCAGCGCTGCCCCCAGAGGGGACTTGCTGCGCGGCGCGCAGCAGATTCTGGAATTCCGCGACGGTCTGAACACGACGCCGGTTGACCGCATAGATGATGTCTCCCGGGCGGAAGCCTGCCTGCAACGTACGACTGTTGGGTTCAACCGCGGCCACCACCAGGCCGCCGCCGCGCAGACGTTCATACAGCGGGCTGCCGCGTTCAATCTCTACAACGCGCATTCCCGGAAGTTGCGGCACCACCAGCGCTTCGCCTTTGCCTGCTGGTTGCGGTGCTGCGATGCGTGCGCGAATGCGCTGCTGACCGCCTTCGCGTACGATGGTCATGTCTGCATCATCGCCGATGGGCGTCAAGCCCAGACGCGCACGTAACTCCGCAGGTCCGCGCACAGGACGACCGTTAAGCGCGATGACTATGTCCCCTTGGCGCAAACCTGCTTTTTCGGCGGGTGATCCGGCTTCGATACTGGCAATCAGAGCGCCATCCAGGGAAGGCAGCTTCAGCTTGCGTTGCGCGTCCAGTGTCACGTCTGCCATTTCGATGCCCAGGCGGCCGCGACGGACTTCGCCGTGGCGCACAATTTGTTCCATGACGGCACGCGCCATGGCCGATGGCACGGCAAAGCCGATGCCGACGTTGCCGCCAGCAGGACCAATGATGGCGGTGTTGATGCCTATCAATTCGCCGCGCAGATTGACCAGCGCACCGCCCGAATTGCCGGGGTTGATGGATGCATCCGTCTGGATGAAGTCTTCATAGCCTTCGACGGAAAGTCCACTGCGGCCCAATGCGCTGACTATGCCCGAGGTCACTGTTTGGCCGATGCCGAATGGATTGCCGATGGCCATCACGTAATCGCCAACCTGCAGCACATCGGAGTCGCCGATGCGCAGGGCGCTGAGGTTGGGCGCGCTGATCTGCAGCACCGCGATATCAGTCCCGGGATCGGTGCCGACCAGTTTGGCCGGAAATTGGCGCCGGTCTTTCAGCGTGATGATGACCTGCTCGGCATCCTTGATGACATGGTTGTTGGTCAGGATGAACCCGCGTGCGGCATCAAAAATGACGCCGGAACCTGCAGCCTGCTCCTGGCGCTGCGGCCGGTCGGGCAGATTGAAAAAGCGGCGGAAAAACGGATCGCGGAACAGCGGGTTGTCTTCCATCGGAGCACGCGTGACCACTGAAACGTTGACCACTGCGGGCGTAACCAGATTGACCAGGGGCGCCAGCGTCGGCAATCCACGCACATCGGTTGGCGCCTGAGCGATGGCTGTGGCGGGAAGCAACAGTGCGGCTACAAGCCAAAAGCGGCCTGGTTTCAGAAAGCAATCAAAAAACAGGTGAACGGTGTTCATGGTCGGCATGGTATTCAAGATGGGTACGGCACCCGTTTATTCAAGCTGCTCATGATAATACCGGTGCGGACGCCGCGCACTGCCGCAGCCGTTCAGGTGCGCCGGAAATACTGGCGCACCATTCCGCTATGCCGCTTACTTGAGGATCTTGAACAGGTTGCTGAAGCTGTCCGTCCAGAGCCGCAGGCCGGGAATCTCGCCAATGGCCTGTTTTGCGCCGGTGATCCGCGCATGCGCCAGCGCTTTTTCACTGCGCGATACCAACACCCAGTCGGTCTTGGCAAAATCCGAGTCGCTGTCCGGATCATCGCTGATCAGAACTGTGTGCAGGCCATGCTCATCCGCGATGCGCTTGACCACCGGTGCGAGATGCAGGAAGCGGTTGGTGACGTGGAAGGCAATGACCCCGTCCGGTTTCATGTTCTTCAGGTAGACGCCCATCGCCTGATGCGTCATCAGATGGGTGGGGATTGAGTCGCTGGAGAAGGCGTCAATGGCCAGCACGTCATAGTTCTGCGCCGGCTCACGTTCCATGGTCAGACGCGCATCGCCAAGCAGGTTCTCAATCTTTGCCGGGGTTTCGTTCAGATAGGTGAACTCCTTCATCGCGACATCAATGACCTGCGGATTGATTTCGTAAAAGCGATAGGTGTCGCCCTTGCGTCCGTAAACCGCCAGCGTGCCGGCACCGAGGCCGACGATGCCGACATTGATTTCCCGGGCGGCTTCGCGTTTGATATTGATGATGCGCCCGATGCCTGAATCAGGGCCGTAGTAAGTGGTCGGCAGCATGCGCTTGTCCGGCGCGAGGAACTGCTCGCCGTGCATGATCACGCCATGCATCAGTCGGCGCGTGCCGGTCGGGCTGGTCTCATCGCCGAAATCCTTGACCCGCAACGTGCCGTAGAAATTCCGTGCCATCACCCGCGCGTCATTCGACAGCATGTTGATATAGCTGTGTACGTGGTAACCGGTGAAGCCGGCGGCCGCAAGCGCCAGAACCGGCACGATGACATGGATGCGTCGCGCAACGTAAGCCGCAAGCAGCGCGGTAAATACCAGACCGAAGCCGAATTCGTAATAGGTGTTGAAGAGTTTGGGGGCGACAAAGCCGACCATTAATCCGCCGACGGCACCGCCCAGCGAAATCATCAGGTAATAGCCGGTCAGGTGGCGCGGCGCCGGCTTCAGTGCGGCGAGTTCACCATGGAAGAACATGCACATCACGAACAGGCCGATCGCAAACAGGGGGATCGCTTCCTTGATGTTCATCACGCCGCCGTCGGTATGCAGCGCCCATGCCATCGCCCCCAGGATCACCAGCAACGGACCGAAGAAGATGGAGCGCTGATACCAGTTGCGGCCCTCAAAACACAATACGAATGACAGCAGGTACAGCGTCAGCGGCAGGATCCACAGGAAGGGCGCCGAGGCGACGTCATGGGTGATGTGGTTGGTCACCGCGATCAGCATGAACGAACCCATCGCGGCGAGAGCCAGCCACAGCAGGTAGTCGGCAGCGCGCGGTTTGGGGCCGTCAGCCGCCGCGATGCCGCCAGCCGGCGTGGCCGCGGTGCTTTGCGACGGGCGCAGGCTGAACACGGCCGAAGTTACGCACAGTGCGGCAAACAGCGCATAGCTGATGCTCCAGCCGATGGATTGTTCGTGCGTGGTCACATAGGGCTCTACGATGAACGGGTAGGCGATCAACGCAATCAGCGAAGCGCCGTTCGACAGCGCAAACAGCCGATAGACGTTTTTGGCATTGGGGTAACTCCGCGCAAACCAAGCTTGCAGCAACGGGCCGGTAGTCGACAGCAGGAAATAAGGCAGGCCGATGGTTGCGGCGAGCAAGCCGAGGATCAGCCACGTTGGATCTTCATTGCCATCGGGCTTCCAGCCGGTGCCGGCGATGATCGGCAATGACACCAGGCTGATCAACAGCAAAGCGGTGTGGAGGATGACCTGCGGACGCGGCTTGAGGAAACGGATGGTCCAGTCGGCGTAGGCATAACCGAAGAGCAATACCAACTGGAAAAACATCAGGCAGGTGGTCCACACGGCAGCGGAGCCGCCGAACCAGGGCAGGATCTGTTTGGCCATGATCGGTTGCACCAGAAACAGCAGGAAGGCACTCGCGAAGATGGTCAGCGCGTAGATTGGCATGATGTTATAAGAGATTGATTTTATTGGGTTATTATACAAGAACTCAAGCGGGCTTGGCTCCGTCCCCACACAACGTAAAACGCCCGCCGGCGATGACGCGGCGGGCGCGACTTTTGCAAGCCGCCGCGATTGTAACTGCTACCGCGACGGTGTGCGCAAGGGCTGCGCGGGCGTCAATCAGCCTTGATGTTCGATTTCTTGATGACTTCGGTCCAACGCGCTGTTTCTGCCTTGACGTGGTTGGCGAACTCGGCGGGCGTGCTGCCGACCGGGTCAGAGCCGTCAGCCGCCATGCGCTTTTGCAGGTCCGCTGTCTTGAGGATGACCATCACTTCGCGGTGCACGCGCTCGACTACGTTTTTGGGTGAACCGATCGGGGCGAACAGGCCGTACCAGTTGGAGACGTCAAAGTCGGGGATGCCGGTCTCCTTGACGCTGGGAACCTCGGGCAGAGAGGCCGCACGTTGTGTACTGGATACCGCCAGCGCACGCAGTTTCCCGGTTTTCAAATGCGGCAGTACTGAAATGATGCTGGGGAATGAGGCCTGAACGCGTCCTGAAAGCATGTCGGTGTAAGCCGCACCCATGCCCTTGTAGGGAATGTGCGTCATGTCAGCGCCAGTGCGAACCTTGAACAGTTCACTGGTCAGATGAATCAGACTGCCCTGGCCGGATGACGCGTAATTGATTTTGTTAGGGTTGGCCTTGGTATAGGCCACCAGTTCCTTGACGGTTTTCGCTGATACGCCGGGGTGCACGATCAGCACGTACGGCTGGCGCGAGACTTGGGTGATCGCCAAGAAATCGCGTGTCGGTACATAACGCGCCTTGTAAAGCAGCGGATGAATCACAAAGGTCGCACTCCCCATGAACAGGGTGTGGCCGTCAGCCGGAGCCTCGCGCATGATGTCGACGCCGACATTACCGCCGCCGCCCGGACGGTTATCGACAACGACAGTTTGGCCGAGGCGCTCGCCGAGCGGGGTTGCGATGGAGCGTGCCGTGGTGTCCATGCCGCCGCCGGCGGCAAGCGGTACGATCAGGCGTACCGGTTTTTCCGGATAGGCCGCGAACGCAGGAAACGCCAGCGCGCACAATGTGGTAATTAAAAGCCTTTGCATCATGATGTCCTCGTTTTTGTGTTTCGCGGCGGCTCAGGCTGCGCCGATGGCCAGCGTGCGGCAGTCCGCGATTGATTCGATCGCCGTCAGCTGGTCATGCAGCGCAGCTGCGGGTGCGTGCGCACCGGCCATGCGCATGAACTTGGTCTGCAGCTCTTCCGCCGATAGCGGTGATGCAGGCGTACCCTTGAATTCCTCGGCAAACCGTTCGAAGCGGCGACCATCCTTCAATTCCACCGCCACACGTGTTGCCCATGCGCCACCCTTTTCATCGTGGCCCATCTCGACTACTTTCAGTTTCACTGCCAGCGCGCGCACTCTGGCGTCGTTCAACGCCGTTTCCGAAAACGCCAGCGGATCGTTGACGTCGTAATACAGCGCAATCGCCGAACAGAAGGGCACGCTGTACTGTGCGCCCGCGACGTCGTGCGGTTCGCGGATGTCGTGATGCGACAGCACTTTATGACGGGCATGGATGGTCAATGCGGCGACGTCGTCACCACCGAAGCCATGCTCGGTGCGCAGTTCCTGCAACGACTGCACGGGGGTGTGCGCGGTGATGTGGCAGGCATAACGTTTCAGGCAGGCGAATACGATGTCGAAATGCGTGCCGAGGTCCTTGGTGAACTGCGTGGCGTCGCCGTCGCGGCAATAGGATTCGAGATAACCGTATTGGCCTTCCAGCACGCTGTCCGGGCCTTCGTAACCGTCGCGCGCCAGCAATGCGGCGACCACACCGGCTTCCGCCGCGCGGCCCATGTGCAGGCGTTTGACCATCGCGCCGTTGCCGGCTTTGGCAAAAGCGAGCAGGCCGCCGCCGAGCGAGCCGGCGATGCCCAGCGCCTGCGTCAGCTGTGCGGCATTGAGCCCGAGCAACTTGCCGGCGACGATGGCCGAACCGAAGGGGCCGTTGACGCCTGGCGCATGAAAGCCCAGCGACTCGGTGGATTGTTTGGCGGCGAGGCCGATGCGGAACATCACTTCGGCGCCAGCGATGAAGGCGGTCAGCACCTCTTTTCCGCTCGCCCCCTGGTGTTCTGCTGCCGCGAGTGCCGCCGGCAGCAGGATCGCACCGGGATGCACACCGGCGCTCGGTTTGCGCAGGCCGTCGAGTTCAAAGGCATGCGAACACACGCCGTTGGCCAGTGCGGCGGCGGGTGCTGCGACTTTCAGATTGCTGCCAATGACCCGGCTGCTGCCGTTGCCGCCGCAGTTGCGGGCGTGCCCGGTGACGATTTTGCTCCACGGCAGGCGCGAGCCGAACAGCGCTGCGCCGGTGGTGTCGATGATGCACTGGCGGGCGCGTTCGCGCGCCGCCGCCGGGATCTGCTCGTAGGTCAGTCCGTTGGCGAACTCGGCCAGTGTGCGTGCTGCGGTCTTGGCGGCGCTCATTGCTGATGGGTCAGACTGACATCAGTTTGGACAGCACGCCGGCATCGGGCAGTTTTTCGATGCCCATCACCGCGTCGCGCAGCTGCTCGACCTTTGCCTTCGGCAGCGCCTTGACCGCCAGCTTTTCGAATTTCGCGATGATGTCGGCATCGCTGGCGAAACGGAATTCGCTGCCGCGTGCGGATTCGACAGTACGCTTCATCACGGTGCCGTCGTTGAGGTGCAGTTCGACATGGACCTTGTGGCGCATTTTTGCGCCGAGCGCGGTAATCGCCGGATCGTGTAGCACCTCGACTTTTTTCGACTCTGCGATTCGCGCCGGATCGGCAACCATCGCTTCGGTGAACTGGTCGACGAAGACGTCTTTTTCCAGCAGCCAGGTGCCGATGCAGTACGGCAGGTTCAGCTGGGCCGAGGTCAGGCCCTGCGGCTTATACGGCCAGCCGACGTGGTGCACCGTGACTTCCGAGCCGTAGACGACAACCTTCTTCACATCCTTGGCAGTGAAGGGGCGTTCGGCATCCATCTCGCGCAGCGCATCCAGCGTGGTGTGGTTGCTGCCGACGCAGGCGTAGAACTTCAGTGCAATGCCCATGGTCTGCCAGACTTCACCGAAACCGGCGGTGAGTTCCTTCAGGTTGAACTTGTCGGTTGACTGCGACATCGTCGTGCAGAAGCCGCCATACGGATTCTCCAGAACATCGACGATGCCGGTGAAGCCGCCTTCGGCAAACAGTGCGCCGTAGAGGCCGGACTGCGAGGAGCGGCCGGCGTGCATGCGTTTGACCATCGCGCCGAACTGCGCAGCCATCAGGCCGGCGGCCTGAGTGCCGGCAATGCCCAGCGCGTGTACGGTTTTGTCGACATCGAGTTTCATGCCGCGCGCAGCGCCTGCGGCCGAGGAGAACACGCCCAGCGTAGCGCCGGAGTGCCAGCCCGAAGCGATATGCGCCGGGCCCATGCAAAGGCCGACGCGCGGGCCGATTTCGTAGCCGGCAATGGAGGCGGTGAGGAATTCCTTGCCGCTCATGCCGGGTTTGAGTTCGGTAACCGAAATCAGCGCGGGCAGTACGACGGCGCCCACATGCAGCACGCCGGCGCGATGCACGTCGTCGAGTTCAAAGCCCTGCACCTGGGTGCCGTTGACCAGCGCGGCATGCGGGGCGGACAGTTTCTTGTTGGTGCCCCACACCGTGCACTGGCGGGTGCTGTCGATGCTGCTCAGCTTGTCCTGGAGGATGCGGGTCCATTCGAGATCCGCGCCGTACAGTGCGCAACCCAGCGAATCCAGCATCAGCAGCTTGTTGCGATGACGCACCTCTTCCGGAATCTTGTCGTAAGTCAGGCCGGAAACGAAGGTGGCGATGTCGCGGGTGTAGGGATGGGGTTGCGTTGATTGCTGGGCCATGGGGCGGATTCCTGTCGTAAGTCAAAAAAACGGTCTATAAAAACGGGCTATTGAAATATCAATAAAAACAAATATTTGCGAATACTGTTCGGGGCTTACTTCGGCAGCGTGACCGCCATGCCGACGATGGCTGCCAGCTCATTGATATCGGCGAGTGCTTCGCATCGGTCAACGGTTGCGATGATGCGCTCGGCGTCGGCTTTGCTCATGCACGGTGCAACGACGTTGCGGAATTTGTAAATGACTTCTTCCGGCGCCAGCGGATTCTCGGGGCTGCCGCGGCGGTGCAGGGCGAGTTTCTCATGCACTTGGCCGGCGCGGGTGGTGATCTTCACGCGCGAGGCGTGGCGGAACGGCGCGCCCATTTTTTCAATCTCGGGATCCACGCAGGCGCTGATACGTGTGATGAAGTCGAGGATCTGCGGATCGGCGAGACGCGCTTCACGGAATTGTTCGGTGAAGGCAGCGCCGTCGAGCGCAATGACTGCCATGCCGTAATACAGATTCATCTGTGCTGCGGTGACACCCTGCGCCTTGTATTCCCAGGCGCAGTGCACATGGGTCATCGGCGAAAGTCCGGTTTCGACTTTGGTGATGTCGCCGGCCTTGATGCCGTGTTCTTTCATCAGCTCGGACAGCGCATCGAGTGCACTGTGGATGCTGGTGACGCTGGCGTGCGGCTTGTAACCGACGTTGAGCGTTTCCCAGATCTTGCCGAGACCATCGGTCAATCGTGACGGATTCGGCTTGTCGGAGTAGGTCGACAGATAACCGCCGTATGGCGCTTCCAGTGCATCGAGAATGCCGGTGAAATCACGGGAGGCCAGTTGCGCAGCGTATACGCCGCTCTGTGCGGCGCGGCCGCTGTGAAAGCGTTTGACCATCGCGCCTTCCTGCGCCGCCATCAGGCCGCCGGCCTGCGAACCGGCCATACCCAGCGCGTGCTGGAACTGCGTGGCGTTGAGGTTCAGCATGCGCGCCGCAGTTGCCGCAGCGACGAAAGTGCCCGATGTGCCCTGCGGATGGAAGCCGCGGAAAAACAGGCTCATCGTTGCCGCATTGCCGACACGGTGTCCGATTTCATAACCGGCGACCATCGCCGTCAGCAGATCGCGGCCCGAGACTTTGTCTTTTGATTCTGCGAGGCCCAGCGCCACTGGCGTGGCGATCGAACCGGCGTGGACAATGGATTCCTTGTGAATGTCATCGAGCTCGAAGGCATGGCCGGAAGTGCCGTTTACCAGTGCCGCGAGTGCCGGCGAAGTTTTGCGACCGAGCCCGATCAGTGTGGCGACTGCTTTGGCGCCTTCGGCATCGGCAAGTTCGGCAACCTTGCGCGTCCACGGCAGTGTCGCGCCGAACAGGCAGCAACCGAGGCTGTCGAGCAGCGACAGCTTGATACGCGCAACGGCTTCGGCGGGAATGTCCTCGTAACGCAACGCCGCACCGAAGCGGGCGAGGTCACGCGTGGCATCGGCGAGCAGCGGCGGTTTGTTCGAGGACATGGTGATGGTTTCCTTAACCCTGTGTTGCGGCTTTGCCCGCGGAGGTGCCCGCGAGTTTGCCGAACACGGCGCCCGATACCAGACCGGTGCCGCTCGGGTAGTTGAAATAGAACAGGCCGCCGACCATTTCACCGGCGCAATACAGGCCAGGGATCGGCAACTGGTTCGAATCCACCACCTGGCCCGATTCCTTGTCGACACGCAGGCCGCCGAAGGTGAAGGTGATGCCGCAGGTGGTGGCGTAGGCATCGTAGGGCGGGGCGTCGAGCGCCTGTGCCCAGTTCGATTTCGGCGGCTCGATGCCGACAGTACCCTTGCCATCCTTGATCACGTGGTTGAACGGCACGTCCTTTTGTACCGCGGCGTTGTATTCCTTGACGGTTTTGAGGAACTGTTCGGGATTGACGCCTTCGAGTTTGGTCGCGAGTTCTTCCAGCGTGTTGGCGCTGACCTTGGTCATGTACTTGATGCGGTATTCCGAGCGCAGCAGCTTGGTGACCTTGGAGTCGAACACCTGCCATGCGAACTGGCCCGGCTGCTTCAGCACTTCGCCGCCGTATTTGGCATAGGTGAAGGAGTGGAAGTCATAACCTTCATCGACGAACCGTTTGCCTTCGGCATTGATCAGCAGGCCGAAGATGTAGCTGTGCTTCTGGAACTGGTCGCCGACGCTGACGTCGCCGAATTCGGGTGCATAGCGGTCCCAGCCGGTGGCGTGGCAGCCCGACCAGTTGCCGTAGGGCGCAGCACCGATGTCCAGCGCCATTTTCAGGCCGTCGCCGACGTTGAAGCGCGTGCCGCGCACCTTTGCCAGTTCCCAGCCCGGTCCGAGGTAACGCGCGCGCATTTCGGGGTTGGCTTCGAAGCCGCCGCAGGCCAGAACAACCGCCTTGGCTTTCATCTCGAAGGACTTGCCCTTTTGCCGCACCTGCACGCCGCTGACCGTGGCGCCGTCATACAGCAGCTTGATCGCGCGGGTTTCGAAATGCACCGGGATGCCGGCTTTTTTGACGGCCTTGTTCAGGTATTCGACGAGTCCTGCGCCGCCGCCGTGGGCTTCGATCGGCATGTTGCCGAAGAACTTGCGCTTGCCGTCGACCACTGCAGACTGGCGGCCCCAGTTCGGCACGAACTTCACGCCCTTTTCGCGCAGCCAGATCATTGTCGGCAGGCTTTCGTTGACCAGATATTCCGACAGGTCGGGATCGGTGCGATAGGCGGTGAGCTGGTGGATCTTGTCGAGGAATTCCTCGCGGGTGTTGGTGCCGAAATCAGACTCGGCGATTTCCTGTTCGGTAATGTCCGTGATCTTCAGCAGGTCTTCGACGGTTTCGTAAGCGAAGCGCATCACGCCGCCGGCGAAACGGCTGTTGCCGCCGCCTTCGTCTTCGGACGCGGCTTCGAGGATGGCGACTTTCGCGCCCTGGTCATGGGCCGACAGGGCGGCGCACATGGCGGCGTTGCCCTTGCCAACGACGATCACATCAAATTCGGACATTTTTGAGGCCTTTCGGTGTGCAGTTTTAAAACGGTGCGCAATTATCCTTGCGGCACACTCTTGAGTAAAATGAGATTATTGCAACAATTGTTCATATTTTTGCATTAATAGGTCGGCGAGCCCACTTTCATGAACATTGATACCCATGGTCTGCAGGCTTTTGCCCGCATTGCGGAACTCGGCAGCTTTCACCAGGCCGCAGAAGCGCTGCATCTCTCGCAGTCGGCGCTGTCGCGCCGCATCAGCAAGCTGGAGCAGGAACTGGGCGTGCGCCTGCTCGACCGCACCACACGCAAGGTAAGGCTGACTGCGGTCGGCCGCGACTTTCTGCCGCAGGCGCGGCGGCTGATTGAAGAACTGGAGAATTCGCTGGCCGGTCTGCGCGACATGGCCAAGCGTGGTGCCGGGCAAGTTACCGTGGCCTGCGTGCCTACGGCGGCGATGCATATGTTGCCGCCGGTAATCCGCGATTACAGTGCGGAACATCCGGACAACCGCATTCGCATACTGGATGTACATGCCAACGAAGTGTTGCAGGCGGTGCTGGGCGGTGAAGCGGAATTTGGCCTGACGTTATCCGGGGCCGATACGCCGGAACTGGACACGGAGGCCTTGTTCGAAGACCCGTTTGTGCTGGCCTGCCACCGTGATCACCCGCTGGCGAAAAAGAAAACGGTGAAGTGGGCTGACCTTGAACAGCACCGCGTGATCACCGTCGGCCGGATGAGCGGCAATCGCGCGCTGCTCGACTTCGGTCTGCCCGGCAATCTGCCGCAGCAGCGCTGGACCTACGAGGTTCAGCATTCCTTCTGGACCGGGCTGGGGATGGTTGAGGCCGGGATCGGCGTGATTGCGGTTCCGGCACTGGCGCTGTCGGGGCGCAAAAATCCTCAGGTGGTCAGCCGACCCTTGGTCGATCCCAGCCTGACGCGGACGGTGGCTGTGATCCGCCGGCGTGGTGTGACGCTGTCTCCGGCGACGCAGGAATTTTTGGAGATGCTGAAGAAGCGGTGGGGGCAGCAGAAGCGGGAGACGCGCCTGCGCAGTTAGTGATATTGGGTGTCGTGATCGGGTTCAGCTTGCCGCTTCCTGAGGCCGCTGTTAGTCTCAAATACAAGAATCACAAGAATTAAAAGCCACAAATTCATCGTGGAGAAAAATCAAATGATCGACATCGGAGGGAGTGAAATGATGGCATCAACGGCTGGCAAAAAAACGACGGGCGCCGTACTGGCGTTCAGCATGTTCATCGCGGTATCGCATGTTGCGTTTGCACAGCAACCCGCCTATCCCTCAAAACAGATCCGCCTGATCGCCTCGCAGTCCCCCGGCGGTGGCATTGATACCGTGGCGCGTATCGTGGCGACGCGGCTGTCCGATGCCATTGGGCAGAACGTGTTCATCGACAATCGCGCCGGCGCCAATGGTTCGGTGGCTGGAGAACTCACCGCCAAATCAGCGCCGGACGGCTATACGATGATGCTCGGTGCGGTCGGCAATCTTGCGGTCAATGGATTTTTCACCAAAAACATGACCTATGATCCGCTGAAGGATCTGGCGCCGGTGACGTCTGCAGTGACCAGCGGCAACATCCTGGTCGTGCATCCCTCGGTCCCGGCCAAATCGTTGAAGGAATTTCTGGCGCTGGCGCGGTCGCGTCCGGGAGAACTGGCCTATGGTTCATCCGGTGTGGGCGGCTCCGGACATCTGGCCACGGGTCTGTTGCAGTCGATGGCCAAAATCAAGTTGCTGCATGTGCCCTACAAGGGCAATGGTCCGGCGATCGTCAACCTGATGTCCGGCGAAGTGCAGATGGCATTCGCTTCCCCGGCGAGCGTCGCCGCCAACATCCAGGCCGGACGGCTGAGGGCCCTCGCAGTGGGTACCGCCAACCGGTCAAAGCAATACCCGCAGATACCGACGATCTCGGAGGCTGGTGTTGCAGGTTACGAATCGAAAAGCTGGTACGGTTTTGTCGTGGCAGCGAAAACTCCGCCCGCAATCGTTAACCGGTTGAACAAGGAGATAGTGCAGGTGCTAAGCCGGCCCGATGTGATTGAGTCGATGCTGACCCAGGGTGAAGTCTGGACCACCAGTCCCGAGGCGTTTGCCGCATTCATCAAAGCCGAGCATGACAAGTGGGGGCGCGTGATTCGCGAGCAGGGCATCACGGCGAATTGAAAAGATTCCAGTAATGTTGATTGTTGATTCACAGGTGCACATCTGGGCGGCGAACACGCCCGAGCGTCCTTGGGCGCCCAATGCCAAACCGCACCGGCCGGAGCCCTTCGGCAAGAACGAACTGCTGCAGGAGATGAAGGTGGCGGGCGTTGACCGCGTGGTGATCGTGCCGCCGAGTCTGGATCGCACACGTAACGATCTTGCGCTGGATGCCGCGCAGTCGCACCCCGCACAGTTCGCGGTCATGGGCAAGATCAATCCGGCGTTACCGGAGTCGCGGGGCGCGCTTGCCGGCTGGCGGGAGCAGCCGGGCATGCTCGGGCTGCGCTTCAACTTCAAGAAAAACATGGAGCGCTTGTCCAACCCCGGGTACATGGGCTGGTTGTGGGCCGAGGCCGAAGCGGCCGGCGTTCCGTTATACGTTGGCGTGGATCACCCTGCCGTAAAACTGGTGGATGCGGTAGCTGAAAGGCACCCGCGGCTGCGCATCATTCTTGACCATCTGGCGCTCGCCGGTGGCATCAAGGACGAAGAGGCGTTTCGCAATCTCGACATGCTGCTGGCGATTGCGAAGCGACCGAATGTCGCGGTGAAGGTCAGCGCGCTACCGGGTTACACGACGGCGCCGTATCCTTATCGCAACCTGCATGATCCTGTGCGGCGCGTGCATGACGCCTTTGGTCCGCAACGCATGTTCTGGGGCAGCGACCTCACACGGCTTAAATGTACTTACCGCCAATGCGTGACGCTGTTCACCGAAGAGATGCCGTGGCTGGCAACGAACGATCTGGAACTGATCATGGGCCGTGCCTTGTGCGAATGGCTTCATTGGCCGGCTCCGGCCCAATAATCGACCGGAAGCATCAGCCAGTAACGGCGATCAGACGCGGGTGCGCAGCGAACTGCCGGCGTCGATGGTGACGATGGTGCCGCTGATATAGGACGCGCGCGCCGATGCGAGGAAGGTCACCAGGTCCGAAACCTCTGACGGTTTACCGGCGCGGCCGAACGGCAACGAGGCGATGACCTTGGCCTGCAGCTCGGGCCAGCGCGATTCATCGCCGAATTGCTGCAGTGCCTGTTCCTTGAAGTGTCCGATCTGACGTTCGGTTTCGATGCGTCCGGGATTCACGCCGACCACGCGGATGCCGTGATCGACGCTCTCCGAGCCCAGTGCGCGGGTGAAGGCCATCAGCCCCGCATTGCCGGTGGTTCCGGTGATGTAGTTGGAACGGTGGCGTTCGCCCGCCACGCCGATGATGTTGACGATGACACCGGCCTTGCGCACACGCATGCTCTTGTAGAGCTCACGCGTCAGGTTGATGAAACCGAAGACTTTCAGGTCCCAAGCCTTGCGCCAGCGTTCATCGGTGATTTCCAGAAGGTCTCCGCCGGGGATGGCGCCGGCATTGTTCACCAGAATGTCGACATCGGCGCAGGCTTTGCCCAGTGCGACGGCGTTCTCCGTAGTGCTCAGGTCGACCGGATGGATGAAGACTTCGGTGTTGTATTTTTTGCGGATGTCTTCAGCGGCGGCCTGGAGTGCGGTACTGTTGCGTGCCGCGATATGCACGCTCGCGCCTTCCGAGGCGAAGCCATAGGCGCAGGCCAGTCCGAGGCCTTTGGAGGCGCCGGTAATCAGGACTTTCTTGCCGCGGAGTTCCAGATCCAAAATGTTCCTCTTGGGTGATGCCTTGCTGTAGGGCGGGCCGGTTTAAGCGGCAACCCGTTGCGGCCCGCCTTTTCCAGCGGCCAGTACGGCAATTTCGCGCACATCCTTCGCGTTCTCAAAATCCTGGATCGCTGCATACAGCCGCGCGACATTGTCCGTTGACAGTGCGCGTGCTGCGCAGTTGTCGAACTTGGCTTTGAGCATCTCGGCCGGCAGCGGCTTGTCGACGGTGCGGCCCAGCGCCTGGTCGGTTTTGGTGCTGACGACGCGGCCGTCGGTCAGCGTGACCTTCACTTCGGCGCCGAAATGATTGTCGGCGGGGAACTGTTCCGTGGTGTACGGCGCGACGTGGATCTTCGGCAGCATTGCGCGGGTCGCGGGGTCTTTCCAGTTGTCGCCTTCGAAGTGTTCCAGTTTGACGGTACGGTCTTTCAGCGCACGCGCCAGCGTGTACTGCACGCTGAACTTGGCGTCGAGGTAAGACTGCGGATCGGGACGATTGGTGTGTTCCAGCCGGCGGGTATGCGTCCAGGAATCAATGCGTTCGACCTGTTCGGGTTTCAGGTTGTGCTTCTGCACTAGTTCCAGCATGCAGTCGATGGCCGGGTGGGTGCTGCCGCAGCAGGGGTAGGACTTGATCGCGATGCCGGGGCGGGTGATGTCGAGCGGGTTGGCCCAGGCGGGGATTGCCTTGCTTGCATCGTAATTGCCGGCTCCGTTGAAGACCTCGAAGTAACCCTGCTTGTGTTCGAACGCGGTTGCGCCGGCGGTGAAGCCGTCGCGGGCGAGCAGCGCGGCAAACAGGCCGCTGCGTGCGCAATGGCCGACGTGCAGCGGTTTGGTCATCGTGCCGAAATTCGATTTGACGCCAGCCGCGAGCGACGCGGCGATCGACAGTGCGGTCGCGGTTTTTTCAACCGACAGTTTCAGCAGGTGCGCGCAGGCCGCAGCGCTGCCGAATACGCCGATGGTGGTCGTCGGATGCCAGCCTTTGGTGTACTGGTAGAAATTCACCACCATTGACAGTTTGCATTCGGCTTCGAATCCTGCGACGTATGCGGCGATGAAATCCTTGCCGGTGGCGCCGGTTTCATCGGCCAGTGCAAACAGCGCGGGCAGGATGGGTACCGAAGGGTGGCCGCCGAGCGTGTTGTTGCAATCGTCGAAGTCCAGTGCGTGCGAGGCCGTGCCGTTGACCAGTGCCGCGTCGAGTGCGCCGATGCGCCGTGCATGACCGAAGACCAGTGACGGGCCGCTGCTGGAGCCGGAAACACCGAGCAGGATGCGTGTCGCATCTTCAGCGGCGCCGGCAATGGTGACGCCGACCGTGTCGAGAATGCCGACCTTCGCCCAGTGCACCGCATCAGCCGGCAGGGTCGAATACTGTAATTCATTGATTTTATTTGCTAAATCGGTAGCGAACGACATCGTCGGACTCCTCGGCCTGGTGCAGGCCGGCGCCGTATGGACCGACCAATGATTGGATGGCGGAAGAGAGTGGGAGTCGAACCCACACAGGACCGCTCGCGGCCCCTACCGGGTTTGAAGTCCGGCCGCCCCACCGGGAGCGATTCCCTTCCGTTACTGCTGCCTGGCCGTCATTGTAAGACGGCGCGGTGCTGACGAGAAATGCGGTTCCAGACTGTGGTGACGTTCAAGGCCGGCGTGCGGCGCTGAGTACAACCGGTGCAATCTCAACCGTGTTATCGCCGTCGGTAATCCATGTCGTGCCGTCCTGAATCGTGCATTGCAGCTGCATCGTGCGTTCCGCGAGTTTCGCCAGCGCCTGGGTCGAGGCTGCCGGCAAATCAATCACCGTGAGGTTGTCGGGCCGCGCCATTGCGTCGCCGTTGTCCTGCCACCACTTTGCCGCACCGCGGCCATAGGTATACAGCAGCACCTGCGTGGCGCGGCCGCAGGCTTTGCGTACCGATTTTTCATCAGGCAGGCCGACTTCGATCCATTGTTCGATGATGCCGGTCAGGTCCCTGCGCCACAGCGCCGGTTCATCTTCATTGCTCAGGCCCTTGCCGAACTCCAGTGCCTCGTCGGCATTGAGTGCGAAGGCGAGCAGCCGCACCATCATGCGTTCATCGGTCTCCGAAGGATGGCGCGCGAGTACCAGCGCGTGGGTCGCGTAGTAGCCGCGATCCATGTCCGAGATCGTCAAATCCACCTTGAAGATGGTGGCGGTCAGCGCCATGCGGCTATTTCAGTCGCGCTGCGACCGCATCGGCAGCGAGATTCGCATCGGCAATCGCGTCATCGAGGCTGCCGCCGCAGCCGCTGCGCACGGCGCCCACGGCCCACACGCCGGGCAGCGCGGTTTCCAGCGTATTGCTGGTGACGAGGCGGCCCTGATCGTCGCGTTGGATCGCTCCCGGTACAAATGCGGTGTTGGGTTCAAGGCCAATGTAGGCGAAGACACTGGCGACGGCAATCTCTTCGCTGCCTGCAGCCGTCTTTACGCTGATTTTCTCGACCATCTGTCCGCCGAGGATGGCCTCGACGGTTGTGCCGAAGCGTTTTTCAATCTTGTCGTTGGCATTGACCTGGTCGATGAAGCGTTGCTGCGCGCTGAAGGTCGTGCCGCGGTGGATCAACAGTACCTTGCCGCAGTAGTGGGTCAGCACGCCGGCTTCCTGCAATGCGGAGTCGCCGCCGCCGATCACGGCCACGGTTTCGTTCTGGAACATCGGGCCATCGCAGTCTGCGCATTTTGATACGCCGCGGCCTTCGAATTCGCTTTCGCCGGGCACGTTCAGTGATTTCAGTTTGGCGCCGCTGGCGATGATGACCTGACGCGCACGGTAGCTGCCGCCCTCGGTCGTCACGGTATAGCCGCCGTCGGCTGCAGCCAGTGCGGTGACCGGTTCCTGGATGCTGGTGACGCCGGCCTCGGTATTGGCGCCGGTCATCTCGGCCGCAAACGCGGCACCGCCGGCTTCGCCGCCGGGTGGCGCGGGATCGAGTTCATTCACGTTGAGCACGAGTCCGCCGAAGATCTGTTGTTCGAAGGTGGCCGCGCTCAAGCCCTTTTTGGCGAGTGCGCCGGCAGCGGTAAGGCCGGCGATGCCTTCGCCGATGATGATGACGTCAAATGCGGATGTGGTCATGGCGTTCTCTCAGTTCAGTGTCAATAACGTTTATTGCGGAAAGGGGGGCGCTGCTGCGGTTTCCCGGCAGCGGGTTTTTGCACCTGAGGTTTTGCGACCGCGGCCGGCGGCGGTGGCGGCGCGGGTTCGGCAGCGCCGAGAATGGGTGCGAAATCCTTGCGCATCTTGCGCGCGTCGCCGATGCGCTGCGTCACGGTGATGCCGTCCAGTGTTTCTAGGATTTCGATCGCCAGCGTGCGGCCGATACCGACGGCGTCGCGGTATTGCGCGGCGGTGAACTGGCCGTTGGGTTGCTTGGCGGCGACGGCCTGTGCCGTCGCGGCGAGTACGGCCATCGTCTGTTTCAGATAGAAGCGTTCGGCGCCGACCTTGTACAGATTGCCCGCCTTCATCTGGCGGTAGAGGAAATCCTTGAGGATGGCGTCTTTCAGTTTCAGCAGCGGCGCCAGTTCCTTCAGCGGCGGCGGATTGAATCCGGCGGACAGCAGCGCGGGCTGCACGGTTTCCCACAGTTTGACGTCGGCGCTGTTGGCTGTGGTGTCGTGGCCGGGCTTGCGGACCAGCGAGCTGTGCACTTCGATCTGGCGCTGATCGGCGAGCAGACGCAGCACATGGCCAAAAGCATCGGCGTCGAGTTCCGGTGCCAGTGCCTGATGCAGCACTTCGATTTCCATGCCCGGCGCCTGGGGCTGGGCCAGATGAAATGCGCTCACCTGTTTGACCACTGCCTGATGCAGCGCGGTCAGTCGCGGCTGGGTGATCGCGATGCGGCGGTCCTTGCCCAGCGGCGTAAGGCCGGATCGGGCAATCGCTGCAGCAGCAACGTCAGGCAGAAGATTGAATATGGCTTCGAAGTGCGCGAGGTCTACCGGGCGTTTGCCGTCGGCGGCGAGGGCGGCCAGTGCCGCGACATGATCGGCCGATTCGAGCGCAGCGAGCGCTGCGTCGCGCGCCTTGCTGCGCCGCGACGCCGGCGGAATCGGATCAATGATGACGCCGCCGCCGAGCGTGCGTGTCGACGACTGGTCGCGCAGGATGAAACGGTCGCCATGCAGCGCGGTAATCGCTTCGTCGAGCACCAACTGGCCGATGCCACCCTGACCCGGGTTCAGGGCCTCGCCGCGTTTGAGCGATACCCGTGCGGTGACGTCAGCGGTGGCGAGATGCAGGTGGACCGGCGTCCAGTGTTTCAGCGGCTTGCCTTCGCCGGGAAGCATATTCAGGCGTACATCGATGCGCCGGGTCGGGCGGTGAATCGCCTCGGCCATTACCCAGTCGCCCCGCCGCACGGATTCCACATCGGCGCCCGTCAGGTTCAGCGCACAGCGTTCACCGGCGCGGGCTTCGGTGGCGGCTTTGCCGTGGATCTGGATACTGCGCACGCGCACTTCGCGACCGGCGGGTGAAATTACCAGCTTGTCGCCGGCGTGCACCGTACCGTTGAACACCGTGCCGGTGACGACGGTGCCGCTGCCGGCAATGCTGAAGGCGCGGTCAATGGCGTAACGCAGATGCTGTCCCGCAGCGCTGCGCTGGCCTTTGGCGGCGGCTTCGCGGAGCAGCAGGTTTTTCAGCTCAGCCATGCCGATGCCGCTGACGGCGGATACCGGCAGTATCGGTGCATCGGCGAGCAGCGTCGGTGCCAGCAGAGCTTTGACCTGATCACGTACTTCTTCAATGCGCGCGGCGTCGACGCGGTCGGCCTTGGTGATCACGGCCGCGCCGCGGCCGATGCGCAGCAGATCAAGGATCTGCAGGTGTTCGATGGTCTGCGGCATCACGCCGTCATCGGCGGCGACAATCAGCAGCGCGAAATCGATGCCGGAGACGCCGGCGAGCATGTTGCGGATGAAGCGTTCGTGGCCGGGCACATCGACAAAGCCGATCAACCCGCCTTCGGCCAGCGGCAGGTAGGCGAATCCGAGGTCGATGGAAATGCCACGGGCTTTTTCTTCGGGCAGGCGGTCGGTGTCCGTACCGGTCAGTGTTTTGACCAGCAAAGTCTTGCCGTGGTCGATATGGCCTGCAGTCGCTACGATCATAAAGGCAAAGTCAAAAGCATTGAGCCACAGAGGGCACAGAGTTCACGGGGAAAGAAAAATAAAAAAACTGTTCGATGCTCTCGTGATTGCTGTTTCCGCGGTTTCTCTGCGCTCTCTGCGTCCTCTGTGGCTAACGGGGTTGGATTTCAAGTTTCTCAAGCTGTGCGACAAATTCATCCTCATGATCGAGGCAGCGCAGGTCGAGCATCAATGCGCCGTCCTTGATGTGGCCGATCACCGGTGCCGGCAGTGCGCGGAAAGATGCGGCGAGTTTGTTGAGGTTGCCTTTTTTTCCGGAGGGCGTGATGGCCAGTCCGCTGCTGGGCAGTGAATCGACCGGGAGCGCGCCGCTGCCGATCTGGCTTTTGCACGGGGCGATTTCGGTTTTCCAATCCTCGCCGAGTGCGGCTCTTATTGCAGGCAATACACGCGCGGCCTGGGTGGCAATGTCCTCGGCGTTACGCGTCAACAGACGCAACGCCGGCAATTCTTCGTGCAGGCGCTCCGGATGCAGATACAGGCGCAGCACGGCATCGAGTGCGGTGAGTGTCAGCTTGTCGAGTCGCAGCGCGCGTTTCATCGGGTTTTTCGCGATGCGCGCCATCAGGTCCTTGCGGCCGACCAGCAGGCCGGCTTGCGGGCCGCCGAGCAGCTTGTCGCCGCTGAAGGTGATGACATCGGCGCCGTCAGCGATGGTCTCGCGCGGCGTCCGTTCATGCGGCAGGCCGTAATCTTCGAGATTGATCAGCGTGCCGCTGCCGAGGTCGACGATGAAGGGCAGATTATGTTCATGCGCGAGTTTCGCCAGCTCGCATTCAGGTACCGTTGCGGTAAAACCCTCAACCACATAATTGCTGGTGTGGACTTTCATGATCGCCGCGGTGCGCGGGGTGATCGCGTCGGCAAAATCTTTGAGATGTGTGCGGTTGGTGGTGCCGACCTCAACCAGTTTCACCCCGGCGCGCGACATGATGTCAGGTATGCGGAAGGATCCGCCGATTTCTATCAGTTCGCCGCGTGAAACCAGCACTTCGCGTTTTAAGGCAAGGGTATTCAGCGCCAAATACACGGCGGCTGCATTGTTGTTGACGGCAACCGCTTTTTCTCCGCCGGTCAGCTCGGCAAGCCAGCGTTCGACGTGGCTGTCGCGTTCGCCGCGGGCGCCGCTGACGAGATCGAATTCGAGATTGACCGGGCGGGTCATCGCGGCCATTACCGCCATTGCTGCGCTCTTCGGCATCACGGCGCGGCCAAGATTGGTATGCAGCACCGTGCCGGTCAGATTGAAAACCGGTTTCAGCGACGGCGCGGCTGAACGTTGCAGCGCAACGGCACAGGATTGCAGGAAGAAGTGTTCTTCGAAAGCGGCGGCATCGGGCCCGGCGAGGCGCGCGCGCTCGGTTTCAAGCGCGTGGCGCAGGAAGGCGGTTACGCGGCTGCGCCCGTGAGTGGCGATAAGGACCGCGACAGCCTCGCTGCCGAGCAGGCGATCAACCGAGGGCAACGCGCGACGCGCGGCTGCAGCAGTATTCACCATCGGAGTGTCGAGATGCGGCGGAACATACGAATAGCCGTCAGTGTGTCAGCGGTAAAAGTGGAGGGCGCAGTTTAGCGTAACTCGCAGGGTGCGTGCTATTCTGGCCCAAGATGGCGAATGCGGGTGCCAAACAACATGAATCCGGGGAGAAACGCATGAATATGCGCACAATGATGGGGGTGCTGCTGTTTGCTGCAGGTGTGGCGCAGGCGGCCGATTTCACTTACCCGACCAAACCGATTCGGTTTATCTGCCCATATGCGCCGGGTGGGGCCGGCGACATTTTTACCCGCACCATCGGTCAGAAACTCGGCGAAGCGCTCGGTACGACAGTGGTTGTAGATAACCGCGCCGGCGCCAATGGAGGAATAGGCACTGAACTGGTGGCGCGTGCTCCGGCCGATGGTTATACCTTGCTGATGGGCAATGCCGGCCCGATGACGGTCAATCCGAATCTCTACCTGAAGCTGGGATACGACACGCTCAAGGATTTCGCGCCCGTCACCCAGGGTACGTCATACATGTATGTGCTGGTGGTGCCGCCCGCGGCGCCGGTGAAATCGCTGCCGGATTTCATCAAACTGCTGCAGTCCAAACCCGGCCAGATGACCTATGGTTCCACCGGTATCGGCGGCGGCAATCATCTGTCGGGCGAACTGTTCAGCCTGATGACGACTACAAAATCCATACACGTGCCATACACCGGAAGTTCGCTGGCGCTCGCTGCGCTGCTGGGCGGGCAGATCAGCTATATGTTTGATACCGTAATTACCGCCGTGCCGCAGTTACGCAGCGGCAAATTGCGGGCGATCGGTGTCACTGGCGGCAAGCGTGCATCAGCGTTGCCGGATGTACCGACGCTGAATGAGTTGGGCCTGAAGGGATTTGAGCTGACGCAGTGGCAGGCGGTGGTCGCGCCGGCCGGTACGCCGAAACCGGTGATTGATCGCTTGAATCGCGAAGTGGTAAAGGCGCTGAAAATGCCGGATGTGATCGACCGGCTGGCAACGCAGGGCGGCAATGATCTCGTTGGCAATACGCCGGAAGAGTTTGCGCAGGTCATCAAGAGTGATCTCGCGCTTTACGCCAGAATCATCAAGGCTGCAGGCATCAAGCCGCAGTAAGCGCATTTGCCACAAAACAAAACGCCGGCATCGATGATGCCGGCGTTATTGCAAGTTATTGATTTTAAATAACTATTCCCAAAGTCTTTCAGGTAACGGCAAACCTGCGAGTTGCGCTGGCGTCAACGGCTGGTCGGGAGTGATACCGATGCCTTCGAGTACTGCGGCAAGCTGACGGGCATGCTGTGCGCTGTGCCAGGTCGAACGTTCGTAAAGCATGTGGATGGGCTGCATGCCGAAAAAGGTCTTGATCTTCTGCTGGCAGGATTTGTCCTCGAGCTTGTTCCACCAGTTTTCCAGCCGCGCGATGATGGTGTCACCGTAACGCGCAATTTCCTCACCGGTCATGAAGGTCCCGTCCTGTGGCGGAATATTGGCGAGTTGTACTGCATATTCAACGCCGCCTTCCACTGACTCAAGATAGGCTTCGCCGATCCGGAAGATGTGATGACACATCAAGCGTATCGAACGGTCGCGGTTGGGAATGACCCGTTCCAGCAACTTGGCATCCGGAAGCTGACGGATCAGACGTTGCGCTGCGCGCAACACCATGACCCAGCGGATAATCAGTTCTTCAGGCGGCAGTGGTTTGTGGCCGGTGCCCTGAAGGCCGACAAATTCGGCCACATCTTCCAGATTCTGGCCGAAGACGAACTGATCGCCCTTGGCAACAACAGGGACGTTGCGCACGCCGAATTTGAGCAGGCGTTCGCGACCTGCCGGATCGTTCAGGACATCAATGGCGATGAAATCGATTTTTTTGCGCGAAAGAAACTCTTTCGCCCGGAGACAGCTGCTTCACCCCGGTTGGGTAAACAGAATGAACTGTTCGTCGGCGCCCATATAGGACCTCTTTGCAGGCGGTTGAAAGGAAGCATCAGACTAACGTTCAGTGACGCTGGGCGTCAAGGATGGCAGTGTTATAATCCGCGCGCATTTTTCCTGCATCCTGTTCCGCCAAAACAATCCATATGATGAAGCTGATCGGGACTGTCACCAGTCCCTACACCCGTAAAGTGCGTGTTGTTCTTGCCGAAAAACGCATGGAGTGCGAGTTTATTGTCGACACGCCTAATACGCCCGACAGCGCCATTGCCCGTTACAACCCGCTGGGCAAGATCCCGGTGCTGGTGCTGGAAGACGAGTACACGATTTTTGATTCGCGCGTGATTGTCGAATATCTCGACAACGCAAGTCCGGGGAACCGGCTGATTCCGGCAGAGAAGCGTCCGCGCATCCAGGTGAGGCGCTGGGAAGCGCTGGCAGATGGCTGCACGGATGCCGCGATTGCGCTGGTCAATGAGAAACGCAAGCCGGCAGAACAGCAGTCTGCGGAATGGATATCACGGCAGCAGGGCAAGGTGGATCGTTCGCTGCAGGCGATAGCGGATGATCTGGCGGCGAAATCATGGTGTGCCGGGGATTTCTTCACCCTCGCCGATATCGCCGTTGGCAGTTGCCTCGGCTGGATTGAATTGCGCCTGCAGGAACTGCCGTGGCGGCGTAACCATCCCAATCTGGCGCGGCTTGCCGACAAACTCGCGCAACGCCAGTCATTCAAGGATACGGCGGCCTGATCAGCTGTCGCCGGAGATCGCGCCAGGCGGACAATCGTCGCCAATTAAAAGTGCGGGTTGAGCAGGGCGCGCTGATTCAATGATGCCGCCGCCGATGCAGACGCGGCTTTCATAAATCACCACAGACTGGCCTGGCGTCACCGCCCACTGGTTTTCGGCGAAATCGACGATGCAGCGGCCGCTGGTGGCCTCTTCCATGGAACATGCCGCATCGTGCTGACGGTAACGCGTTTTTGCGTTGTAGACCCATTGTGTATGTGGCGGTTCACCGCTGATCCAGCTGACGTTGCTGGCAGTGAGCTGGTCTGACAGCAGCAGTCCGTGGTCGTGTCCCTGCACCACGACCAGCCGGTTGTTGGTCATGTCTTTCTGCGCCACGTACCAGGCGTCACCGTCGCCATCACGGGTTCCGCCAATGCCGAGGCCCTGACGCTGTCCCAGTGTGTAGAACGTCAGGCCCATGTGGCGGCCGACGCGCCGGCCTTCCGGCGTGACGATGTCCCCCGGGTTGGCCGGCAGATAGCGGTTGAGAAATTCGCGGAACGGCCGCTCGCCGATGAAACAGATTCCGGTGGAATCCTTCTTGTCGTGGTTGGGCAGCCCTTCGCGGCGCGCAATCTCGCGAACCTCGCGTTTATAGAGGCTTCCCAGGGGAAATACTGTCCTGGCGAGCTGTTGCTGGTTTAGCCGATAAAGAAAGTAACTCTGGTCTTTGGTGCCGTCATCTGCTTTCAGCAACTGATAAAGGCCGTCGACTTCGCGTAATTGGGCGTAATGGCCGGTGGCGATGCAGTCCGCGCCAAGGGTTATCGCATGATCGAGGAATGACTTGAACTTGATTTCAGCATTGCACAGTACGTCAGGGTTGGGCGTGCGTCCGGCCTGATATTCACTGAGAAATTCGCTGAATACGCGGTTCTTGTATTCCGTACTGAAATTGACTGCTTCAATGTCGATGCCGATGCGGTCGGCGACGGCGACTGCATCGATCAGGTCCTGGCGGGATGTGCAATGTTCGTCGGTATCGTCGTCTTCCCAGTTTTTCATGAACAGGCCGGTGACGTCATATCCCTGCTGTTTCAGCAGCAGTGCGGCGACCGAGGAGTCCACTCCCCCCGACAGGCCGATCACGATTTTTTTCTTTCGCGCCATGATTGAATTTCAGTTGTAGTGATGCAGCAATCGCAGCGGATAACGCTTTCCAGCCAGGTAATCATCAATACATAACATCAGTAACGGGCTCCGGTGCAGTTCGCTGCAGACGCGAATTTCGGCAACGGGCATCCACAGCGTTCGCATTATGCCCGTATCCAAAGACCGGTCCGGATGCGGTTCGGACAGTGTTCCGGTAAAGGCAAACCGCAGATAAGTCACGTTACTGGAGGCTTGGCGGTATTGGTAAATTCCGAGCAGGGCTTCCGCTTGAAAGTCGCAGGCGGATTCTTCCAGGGTTTCCCTGACAACGGCATCAATCAAGGATTCGCCGGCTTCCAGGTGGCCGGCAGGCTGGTTGTAGCGGATGCCCTCATCGGTCTGCTCTTCGACTAAAAGAAAAGCACCATTGCGCTCGACAACGGCAGCGACTGTGACGTTGGGTTTCCATTGGCGGTCGGGACTTGGCATTGCACTATTTTATCGCCGGGAGCTGGGTAACAGCTTTTTGGCGCTTCCGCGCCGTTTAGAGGCGTAAAAAAAGCAGGGCTGCAGCCCTGCTTTTAAAGTCAGCCGAAGGGTTACTTCTTGTCGGCTTTCTTTTCTTTTTTCTCGGTCTTTTTCTCGTCTTTTTTCTCGGCCGAGTAGGCGGGCGCGACAGCTACGGCCCCGAACATTGCAGCAACGGCAATTGCGAGCAGCTTTTTCATGTTTCCTCCCTTGGATTGGTGAATCAACCGGCGTTGCTGCGCCGGCGGCTCGTAATGAGCTTCATTACATTATCGTATGCATTCATAAATGACAACCAAGGAGGAAACGGTACATCAGGGGCTTCTGGCTTGCCGGTTTTAGGGGGGGCAGAACGAAAAAAAGCAGGGCCTGAGCCCTGCTTTTCTGAGAAACCTGACAATTACTTCTTGTCGGCTTTTTTCTCTTCAGCTTTCGGAGCAGCTTTTTTCTCTTCTTTTTTCTCGGCCTTTTTCTCTTCAGCAGCAAAAGCCGGGGCAACGGCAACGGTCGAGAACACAGCAGCG